>Ga0194060_10000244_pt1 | contig 38708 bp, 37 predicted proteins | sample SepL225m_MetaG_FD_163427 | JGI IMG/M metagenome (GOLD analysis project Ga0194060, IMG submission 163427) | Anoxic zone freshwater microbial communities from boreal shield lake in IISD Experimental Lakes Area, Ontario, Canada - Sep2016-L222-5m | ecosystem: Environmental > Aquatic > Freshwater >...
GTTCCGGAACCTGCCAGTCCTCGCTGCTCTCTTCTCGACAGAACTCGTTATGGATGTCGGACATGACTCTGAAAAGCATCAGTGCTTAAAGTTGAGGTTCATGATACTGTGACGGGAGGCCTTGGCTCCATTTGTAATGATACGGTTTCGCAATAACAATACAATGTCGTTCAGCCAGTTCAGGCAATTTATCAGTGAACGGCTCAAAGGCTGCTCAAAGGTTGAGGAAGGAGGTGTGAAAATTTCCCCGAGCCTTTTTCGATACTTCTCTGGTCTATTGTTTCGAGAGAATGGTCGGGCGACAAGGCTTCCCAAAGTCTGGAAAGCAGCGAGTATTCAGCCGCAAATTTGTCGCGAGTGCTGTTGTCAGGCAGGCAATCCTGAGCGACAATCAACCCTTCGTAACCACCAACGGCGCGATTTGAGAACCGCTACTCAAGTCAGAGAGGTTGAGCAACTGGTACTGCTTGAGGGATTTTTCGAATGCGTTACAGGCCTTCATCTGGTCAATCACTCGATCCAGGTCGGTGTAGTCGAACGCGGCGCTCCATTGCTGGATTTTCTGCATGGCGGAAATGAATGGTTCTGGTTTTCCTTGCCGTGTAAGCACGCGCAGGCAGTCCAGATATTCCTCTCTGAATAACGTTGGGACAATTACTCTGCATGCATTGACAACAGACAATTCTGCGTTCATGACGAGGCGTGCAAGTCGGCCATTTCCATCAATAAATGGATGTACTTCCGAGACGATGAACATTGCAAGCAACGCCCTCGCCATGCCGGGTTGAACCGATGGCAACAGCTTGCTTCCCTCAATCATTGTTCCGCGTACGTTTCTCGGTGAAACGAACGTCGTGTTTCCTGCAAAATTCTCACGCTCTTTGAAATCACCGGGAGCCGCTTCCGGCCGTTCTTTCATCAGATCCAGATGGCGCTGCCGTAACTGATGCAAGACAGCTTCTCCTGGTGCCATCGACTGGTTTGACCACCCGGGATCAATGGCATGCCTGAATACACCGAGAATATCGTGAGAGTCTTTCGGGCGTTGGTCGATAATTTTCCCTTCAAGTACAATTCGCCGTGCTTCAGAGACATCGAATTCCGTTCCCTCGATGAAGTTGCTGAAATAGGACTCCAGAAACGCAAAATTGAAGCGCGCGCTTCCGGTTGTGGTTGATGACGGTTTTTGCATGAGAGGCAGTGCTCGCAATGTAGCGGCCATCGTTTCAAAAAGGGCCAAACGCCGAGCGTCAAAAGGTGTGCCTGCGGCCAGTGCTTGTCCTGTTGCAGTGGCGAGTTGGGCACTTATTGTTCCGAGAATGCTTCCGATGAGGTCATGCAACACGCTGAATTCCTTCTCAAACTCCAGGGTGGCGGCAATAGTGCGAGCTTCATCCCTGATGCGGTTGAGAGCCTCAGGGCCTCTCGATTCGTAAATACTGATCAGCCGTTCTTCGACGGCAATACGACCCATAGCTTTTCTGATCGTTCCACGACTCTGGGTGAGGTTTTCCATCAGCATGCGCACTTGAGAGGGAAAAAATATGTTTCGTCCTGACATTGGATGGTCACCTTGAACGTTACCGTGTCCCTTGACCAGAACGACTTGCAATCCCGGTAAATCGATGCCCTTATTGTAGCTGTAGCTGAGGTGCATCACGCCATTGACGGGCATACCACCACTGAAGGCACTTCGATAGCCGATTACCGCACCAGGGAAAAGAGCAGCGAGGAGTCGTATTCTGTGCAAAGCAATAATTGCTGGCCACTCCTTTTCAGGGCTGGCGCTGAGAACGCCAGAGACAATCCGCTTAAACAACCCGGTTTTCAGGTGCCGTTGTGCAGCTCTTATCTCAGCATCATTGAGTTCTGCATAAAGGATCAGAGAGTCATCGACTGTCGTGTTTTTTAGCGATGTCTTCATTATTGTGTTCAGAATGTCGCGTTATTCGTTCTAATATGTCGGTTTTGTCGCAAATATCAACTTAAATAAATTCTTGAGAAATGGCAAATGTGCCGAAATAATTCTGGACAGCTTTAAAAAGTATCATGATCTGAATTGAACCTGTAGTTTCGCCCTGAAAGGACAGTGCTCCCTTCTGTCGTAGTTATGGGTTTCTGAAACGTCCGTGCAAAACGCCACGCCAGCGGTTTCGAAGGACTTATCACCTATATCCACGGGCTCTTGCCTGTCAATGAAGTCATTGAAAAAGCTCTGTGTAAAACTGTTGCGGTGTTTCAAGAGTTTGCTGTACGAGGCCGCAAACTTGTCGCGAGTGTCGTTGTCAGGCAGGCAATCCTGAGCGGCAATCAACCCTTCATAACCGCCAACTGAGCGATCTACTCCGGAAAAAAACAGCAGGCATTTTTCTACCTGTGCTGGCAGCTCTTTTTTCAGCCGAAGGTATTGCGGTCGCGCTTGTTGATTGGTGTACCGGTCAAGCCGAAGAGAAAGGCGTGGGGTAGTGCAGCCCGCATTTTGCGCCCCTGATGCACCAGAATTTTGTACGCCGACGGGCATTTGCATCAGGCTCCTCAGTAATGGGGGGCTTTTTTTAAGCTTGGTTCGATTTTACGACAATCTTAACTCCGAGTGCGTGTAGCACGGTTCTGATCGTTTCAAACCGTGGGTGCGATCCTAATCTCAACGCCTTATAGAGGCTTTCGCGGCCCAGCCCTGTTTCTTTTGCTATTTCAGTCATTCCACGAGCTTTTGCAACGTCTCCTATAGCGGAAATAAATACATCAGGATTCTCTGATTCTGCCGCAGCAGAAAGATAGCCCTCGATAACTTCTTCGTTGTCGAGATAATCGGCTATATCAAATGGGGTGCATGTCGTTTTCATTCCTTATTCTCCTTAAGTTCTTGAGAGAGTCTTTTTGCCCGGATAATATCTTTTGATTGCGTTGACTTATCTCCACCCGCCAACAGGATGTAAGTCGTATCCCCTATTCTGGTGTAGTACACTCGATAACCTTGGCCTACATCAATCTTCATTTCTGAAACTCCTTCGCCGACAGGAGCGCAGTTACCAAAGTTGCCAAACATGGCATTTTTTAGCCGAGCCAAGATTCGATATTTAGCGGTTCTATCTTTGAGGTTTGATAGCCATGCGCTAAAATCGGGTGTTTGTACGAAAGTATTCATAACCTACAACGTATCCTTTTGAATACAATAAAACAAGCCCTGACCAAGGCTTCCCAAAGTCTGAAAAGCACCGAGTATTCAGCCGCAAACTTGTCGCGAGTGTCGTTGTCAGGCAGGCAATCCTGAGCGGCAATCAGGACGTGGGTTTCGCCGACATAGCGGCGGTTTGTGCGGTAGCTGTAATCTGGATGTCGAGAACCATCTGTTCGACGGTGTTGATTTCGTTATTCAGCAAGCTGGATTAAGCATGATCAACATAAAGACGAAGCAGCAAGCTGTGCACATTTTCTGCTCGTTTTCCCAAAGTAATCACCTGAGCATCAATCTCTTGTCGCAAAGCAAGAATACTTTTGAACGTTTGTTTGCCACTTTCGGCAGTCTCGGTCATTGCCTGAAGGAAAAAACGCACCCAGGAGCCAATATCAGCACTTGAGAAGTGACCGTCGTTGAAATACCATACCTCTCTACCATTTTCGTGACGCCACGCAAATGGTTTTTAGGCGCAATTGATAATTGTGCGAATCAAAGTGTGATTGTTTGAGAGTAGCGAACCGGTCACAACTTGTGACCAGTTTACTTTTTTCAGTTTCAGACAACCTCATTGGCTCACTCTCCCCGCTTCATTCGTGCACGCCGGGCATCTTCGCGGCGAATAGCTGACTTGAGTTGCCGTTCGTTTAAAAATTCTACACCTGCCAGAACCATCTCCTTGGTTGCGCGACGCAGTACCCGCTCCACATCGGAGTGGCTCATTCCCTTGAACAGGTTGGCCACCTCGTTGTTATCGACCTCAAAATCCCGACGTACTCCCCTCAGTTTGCAGGCGAGAAGGCGACGCAACTGTTCCAAATTGGGCGGCTCAAAAACCAGTACTTCGTCAAACCTGCGCCATACGGCAGCATCAAGAATACTTTCGTGGTTGGTGGCTGCAACAAGGATGCTTTTCCCGCTCTTCCCGAATGACCTCCTCTGATACTTGCCGGAAAGACTCATAATTTCCTTCAGATCCAGACTTTACCAGTTTTCTCAGTAACTCGCCAGATGCCATTTTTTCCCTCCGCTTAACAGGCCTGAATTCATTGATTATCTATCCCTCAAGGTAACGAATCAGCAGTTACCGTTCTAATAATTGCTCCATAGATACGCGGCATAGCCATCGAACTTTCCTGCCACTCGGCAACAGCTTGTAGTATCATGCAGAGAAAAAGCGTTATCTTTGTGTTTTCCGCATCAATTTTATAAATTTGTGCAGAAAATGATCTTTTTCATAAAAAATTAGATTACTATGGAGAAGAGGTGGTCGGTTGACTTTTCCCTGGCAAACCATTCTGCTCTCCGCAGGTACCAGAAAAACTATATGCAGGAGTATGCTTCATGCCTCAGAAATCTTGACAAGGTAATCATGTTGCTTGACGACGGCCACGCGTTGAACACGCTGAACCGTAACCCAGGTTTTTTCAGGTCAGAAAGAAAAGGCGTGTTTCGGGTGGGCCAGACAGGTTTGGTTGGCGCAAAAGAAACCCGCTTGTACGTTTACTCCTGTTGAGTCGGAAAAGGTTGTGTATGTCCTTGGTATAGGAACAAAAGAGAGCCAGGAATCGGACATAAACGAGGCGCACAGAACGGTGAAAAGCTTCAGGAAAGAGAACAGTTGAACAACAAACAGGGGATAGAATAATGGCTGAGAAGATGAGGTTTCAATCGGTAGCGGAAGCGGCGGCGTTTCTTGCTGTGGATGATACGGTTAAAAATCTTGTACAGGATGAGATTGACAACAGCCAAATCGTAAACAACCTTTTGCGGCTCAGACTGAGAAAAGGCGTATCACAAAAAGAGCTATCCAAGAGTATGGGGTGCGACTCGAGCAAGATATCAAGAATTGAAGCCGGTAATGATTTGCAGTTGAAAATTGGTGACATCTCGCAGTATGCGTCAGCTCTTGGTGTCCAGATGAACTTGGTTTTTGAGGATACGACGCTTCCTGTAGCCGAGCAGATTAAATGCAATGTGTTTTCTATCCATGAAAAACTCGAGCAACTGGTCGGGTTGGCAAAGCAGGTTGACGGCGACGAGACCATTATAAACGCCATCAACTCGTTCTACAAGGAGGTTCTGTTTAATTTTCTGGTTAGGTTTGCTGATAGTCACGGCAGACTCCGGGTTGCTTCGTGGAGTACAAAATCTCCACTGAGCAACGCACGAAATCAGCGCGATTTGCATAATGAGGAGGAGCCGGTGAGTGAGGCCCAAACGGAGACTTTGTAGCGCTGAAGCTATCGCCCTTCTGCAGGGCATCGGCATCCGTCAATGAAGCGCGAGTTTCATTGACTGTTTCGGGGAATCGGTTCACTACAGGGTGTTGCGCACGATAAACGAATAGGCCTCATCAAAAATGGCATGTAGCGGTCCTTCGAAGGATTTCATGTCGCTGAAGGTGTCGCCGGTTTTATTGATGGCTGAAAAGTCCAGGGAAAAACCGATTACGTTCTGTTTTCTTTGCTGTGCCAGACACGAATAATAACAACCGTATCGTTTTTGTCCCGCATATAGCGCAGAACAAATGCCCCAGCCCCAAAAGATACGGCCCATTCACGTCTGCCAGTGCCATCCTCCATGGGACGTCCAATGTCTGGTATTGATGTTAGAAAACCCGCTCCGTCCAGGATAGCCTTTGCTGCTCGTGCTGCCGCATCGGGGCTTTTTTCGAGCAAGAACGCATGAAGCCGCTCAACATCGGCTAATGCCTCTGGAAGCCATTTTACTTGGGGCATGGCATCACCTTCCCCTCACCAAGATTTTCAAGCCATGCAGCAGCTTTTTCATGTGGGATAGCCACGCCGGTTAATTGATAATGTTCCCAACGTTCCATATCCTCGAGTTTTTCCCGCTCGTAGTTTTCTTCGCGCTCCAAAAATATTTCGATTGCTTTGCACATGAGCCAGTGTGGCGATCTATCGCGGATACGAGCCAAATTTGCAAGCCGTTGCTGAGTGGCATCGTTTAACTTGACACCTTTTGTCTGTGACATAATCAAATCTCCTTTTGGTGCAAGGTAATACTTATTGAAACCTTTTACAACCTTGTGCCAGATGGTTTCATTTTCAGCAAGCTTGGCCTTGAAGTTTCCCACAGCCGCAAGACAATTTTCGCACGCAGACCCGTCGGAACGCACCGGTTCTTCAATAGCATTGCTTAATATGAAAGGATTCAGCAATAAAGCCAAGCAAAGCCTCCGCTTGTGCCGTCATAATCAATGCAACAATACCAATGGGCGGTTTCGGTCTGGACCTGCATCTCTCCCAGAGGATCGAGCGTGTAGTCAACTTGGAGCAACAGAGGCCTTGAAAATATTTCCAGTGATGCATCATAAGCAACTGGATTTTTCAGCTTCGCTGCAGAGACAGGAATTATCAGCCCCCTTGGGGGTAAACCCACGCCGGGCCAGAATGTTGTGAATCAGAAAACGATGAATACGACCGTTTCCATCAGTGAAAGGTGGATAAAGACAAAGCCATACGCAATGGCTGCGGCATGAACAATGGCCGGGATATTGTTGTTGGCCATTGTTTGGTGCGCTTCAACCAGTATCCATAGACTCACTCACCCCACCTTCCAGCAAGCCGCCTCATGGCCCGGCTCATACTCTGCAAGCGGTGGCAGCTCCTTGCGGCAGCGGGCATCTGCGAGCGGACAGCGCCCGGCAAAGCGGCACCCATCAGGGAGGTTGACGGCGCTTGGAACATTGCCTTCGATAACATGGAGGCGCTCTTTTGGTGAGCCGAGACGGGGAATGGAGTTGAGCAGACCTCTGGTGTAGGGGTGGAGCGGATTTTTGAAAAGCTGCTCAACAGAGCCTTTTTCGACCACTTTTGAGGCATACATCACCAGCACCTCTTCACAAAGCTCGGCCACAACTCCGAAATCATGGGTGATGAGCATCACGCTCATCCCTGTATCGGCCTGAAGCTTGCCGATAAGGTCGAGAATCTGCGCCTGCACGGTAACATCAAGCGCGGTGGTTGGTTCGTCGGCAATGAGCAGCTCCGGATTGCAGGAGAGCGCCATGGAAATCATCACCCGCTGGCGCATGCCTCCAGAGAGCTCATGAGGATAAGAGGAGAATCGTTCGGCAGGGTTGGGAATGCCGACCAGATGGAGCAGCTCGACAGAACGCGCCTTCGCCTCAGCGTGGGAAATATCCCGATGCACAAGAATCTGCTCCATGATTTGGTAGCCACAGGTCAAGACCGGATTGAGCGAGCTCATCGGCTCCTGAAAAATCATGGCAATCTCGTTTCCCCGCAGCCTGCGCATTTTTTCTTCGGAGATCTTCAGGAGATCACTCCCCTTCCACAGAATCTCTCCACCCGCAAAATAGCCGGGAGGCATCGGCACAAGACGCATAACCGAGAGTGCTGTCACCGATTTTCCGCACCCCGACTCCCCCACGATTCCCAGCGTACGGTTCCGCCCAAGCGAAAAACTGACTCCATCGACCGCTTTGGCAATGCCACTATCGGTCGAGTACCAGGTTTTGAGGTTTTTCAGTTCAAGAATTTTTTCCATATTTAGCAACATGCATTGCACGAGGTGGTTTCGAGATTACGATCTGCCGGGATTACGCATGAAAATATGGTTTGTCCGCTTCAAATGAAAACGTTATCAGATACTGAACAGCAGAGCACTGCAGTCACCAAAAGAAACTCCTCCTTTCTCTTTGACATTCTCAGGCAATCGCCTCCTTACTCCCTGCTCATCAAAGCGGTTGAGGAGATGACTCCCGACAAGGGGGTTTTTGCGCCAATCGATATTTCCGGCCTGCAGGGGTCGCTCTCTTCACTCCTTGCTGCCGCTCTCTTTACCGGCCAGCGCTCCCCTCTCATGGTGCTCAGCGGCCAGAACAGCTTTGAACTGTACGAGAATGATGTGGAGGCACTTCTCCCCAGAGAGAGCATCTGCAACACCTCGGATGAGCTTTCTCTCTCCATCGGAGCAATGTCGAGCGGCAAAAAATCGATTATTCTCTCCTTTTTTGATGACCTTGATGTCACTCTCTGCAAGCCGTCCGAAGCCAAAAGCCGGATTTTTCGGCTGAAAACCGATCAGAATGCGGGATATGATACGCTGAAACGCTTCCTTGAAGCGAACGGCTTTGAACAGCGGGAGTTCGTTGAGGATGAGGGGGAGTTCTCCATTCGAGGTTCTATCATTGATGTCTTCCCTTTTGGTTCACGAGAGCCGTTGCGCATTGAATTTTTTGGCAATACGGTAACATCGCTGCGCGTCTTCGACATCAACAGCCAGTTGTCGGGAAAAACAGTGCAGTCTGCCGATCTGACGGCCAGCTTTACGGCTGAAAACCCCAACGAGACGGATCCTGAAACAACCATTCTCGACTATCTTGATCCCGCGACCATTATTATTATTGATGATACTGCGGAATTTGAGTCGCATGAAAATTATGCGGCGCTGAAGAGTGCGCTCGCACGGTTCCGATGTATCAGAATCATGCCGTTCTCGGCTTGTGCCATCGATTTTGGTGCTGTTGCCCAAAAAAAACTGAATGCCAACTTCCGCATTCTTGCCACACTGCTGCAACAGGAGAGCACCCAACACCACAAACCTCTTTTCGCCACCAGTTCACGCCGTGAAATCGCTGAGTTGACAGATTTTCTTGCCGAGGAGATGACCAACTCGAACAGCTCTGCTCTGCTTGAGGCAAGCTGGGTGCCGGTGAATCTGCATACCGGCTTTACCTTCGGCACTCTTGATCTCTATACCGAATCCGACATCTTCGGCAAGCTGCATACCCATAAAGCGCATCACAAAAGGAAAATACGAGGTATCTCACTCAAGGATCTCCAGAAGCTCAAGGTGGGCGACTATGTGGTTCACGAAAATTATGGTATCGGTATTTTCAGGTCGCTTGAAACGATTACGGTAGGAAATTCCGAACAGGAGTCTGTGCTGGTCGAATATGCCGCTGGTGATCAGCTCTTTGTCAATATTCAGAATATCAACCTGCTTTCGAAATATACAGCATCAGAAAGCTCTCTCCCCTCACTCTCAAAACTGGGCAGTTCGAAGTGGGCAGCAAAAAAAGATAAGGTACGAAAAAATATTCGCGACATAGCCATCAACCTGATCAAGGTCTATGCCCAGCGAAAAATGCAGCCCGGCTTCCCCTTTGCTCACGACTCCATCTTCATGCGCGAGTTTGAATCCTCGTTTATCTTTGAAGAGACCCCCGATCAACTGCGGGCAATCAATGAGGTAAAAAAGGATATGCAGGAGCCTCACCCCATGGATCGGCTGATCTGCGGTGATGCCGGTTTTGGAAAGACTGAAATTGCCATGCGCTCGGCATTCAAGGCGGTCGAGTCACAAAAACAGGTTGCCGTTCTCACCCCCACAACCATTCTCGCCCATCAGCATTTGGAATCGTTTACCAGACGATTCGAGAATTTCCCGATTTCAATTGCCGTGCTGAGCCGTTTTGTAACGAGAAAGGAGCAGATGGAGATACTGAAAAAAATTGAAAAAGGTCAGATTGATATTGTTATCGGCACCCACCGACTGGTCTCGAAAGATGTGCTCTTCAAGGATCTCGGTCTGCTGGTTATTGATGAGGAGCAGCACTTTGGTGTTGAGGTAAAAGAGAAGCTGCGCGAACAGTTTCCTGGAGTGGACACCCTCACCATGTCGGCCACCCCTATTCCGAGGACGCTGCAATTCTCAATGCTTGGAGCCCGCGACCTCTCCATTGTCTCCACCCCGCCAAAAAACCGACAGCCGGTGGAGACCGTCATCACCGACTATGACCCGGCGCTGATTCAGTCGGCCATCCTGCGAGAAATCCAGAGAGAGGGGCAGGTCTTCTTTCTGCACAACCGCATCTCTGCGCTGGATGATATTCTCCAAACCCTCAGAGAGCTTGTCCCCTCAGCCCGGATTGTCTTTGCTCATGGTCAACTGCCAGCCAAAGAGCTGGAGAAGATCATGATGGACTTTATGCAGAAGGAGGTTGATGTGCTCATCTCAACCACCATCATCGGCTCCGGACTCGACATCTCCAACGCCAACACCATCATCATCAACCGCGCCGATATGTTCGGCCTCTCCGACCTCTACCAGTTACGCGGCAGAGTGGGACGAAGCGAACGGAAAGCCTACTGTTACCTAATCACACCACCGCTGAAAACGCTGAAAAAAGATGCCATGCAGCGACTTGCGGTTATTGAAAGCTTTACTGAGCTTGGTTCAGGCTTCAACATCGCCCTGCGTGACCTCGATATTCGCGGTGCGGGCAATCTGTTGGGGGCGGAGCAGTCTGGCTACATCCACGAACTTGGTTTCGATCTCTACCAAAAGATGCTTGAAGAGACCGTTGCTGAGCTGAAATTCACGGAATTCAGCCACATGTTTTCAGATGAGGGGAACAAGGTTGTCCGGCAGCAGAAACCCTGCGACCTGGTTTTCTTTTTTGATGCACTGATTCCCGACTATTATCTCACCGCAGTGCATGAGCGATTTGCCTTTTACGATAAAATATCGAAAGCCACCTCAGAGAGCTACCTTGATACCCTGGCTACAGAGTTGAGAGACCGGTTCGGCACTCTGCCCGAAGAGGTTGCAAACCTGCTGCTGCTCTCAAAACTCAAGCTTACCGGCACAGCTCTCGGTCTGGAGAAGATCGACTTGCAGTTGAAAAGTGCCACCATCTATCTTCCTGAGCAGGATAAAGAACATCTGGCGAATCGGGAATTTCTGCAGTACCTCTTTGTTTCCGTCCAGGAACCCTGGATGCAGAAGTACAAACCTGGATTCAAGATTGAAAAAAAGATGAAACTGACGCTGCACCACCCTTCACAAGCCGATACCACCCCCGCTATGCTGATTGAGCGGTACACTGAACTGCTGAAAAAAATTGAGCGGGAATCAAAAACGGAGGTTGCCTGAAAATCCGGATTGAGTACAGTTTTTTGAAAATCCGAAAACTTTTGCAGCAACTTTCATGTTGTCATTAAGAAGACAAAATAAGTCTTGTATTAATACAACTACAATATCATTACCATGAACATCACCATCAATAAGAAGCAGTACGAGGCTAACGTCGGCGACAGGCTTCTTGATATCGCTCGCCTCAACCATGAACATATTGGCTACTTTTGCGGAGGTAACACCTTGTGCCAGACCTGTTATGTCAAGATTCTTGAGGGCAGCGAACTGCTTTCTCCACTCAGCGAAGAGGAGAGAGCGCTCCTTTCGGATACTCTGATAAGCGAGGGAACAAGAATGGCATGTCAGGCGACCGTTGAAAAAACTGGAACAATACGGTTCGTTTCGATTGTTGAAGAGATCAAGCAGATGTTTGAAAAGGAGCCATTGCAATTAGCAGGATATGCTGGAAAAATGGGATGGGAGGCCATTGTAAAGCTTCCCGACACACTGCAACTGCAATCGCAAAGGGAACTCGATCTCTGGATGGTTGTCGCGGATGTGCTTAGTGGAATCGCTGATGCGTTTCTCCTGATTGGCAGAGCCTGTCAATCAGTATGTTGCTGCGCAACCGGAAGCTGTAACTGCGAATCAGGAAAGGGATGATGGAGAGGGTTAACAAAATGATTATATTTTGCTTTTTGTCTCTCAACCATTGAACTGCTGATGGGCTACCCTTCTGATATCGGGAACGTGGAGTTTGATCTTGCTGCAAAGACTCTTGAGCGCTGGCTGATCAAACCCGAGAAGACAATGAGTATCGTTCTTGGTATCCCCCGTGAGCGGGCCCAGGATGAACGCCGGGTAGCCATCTCCCCGCCCGGCGTCCAGATTCTGGTTGAACAGGGCATAGCAGTGATCATTGAGAAATCAGCTGGCAGTTTCTGCAACTTTACCGATCTCGCCTATGGCGAAGCAGGTGCGCTTGTTGTTGAATCACCTGAGGCGCTTTATGGGCAGTGTAACGTCATCGTCAAGGTTTCACCTCCAGAGCCGGAGGAGCTTTCGCTTTTCATGCCGGGCCAGATTCTGCTCTCGGCGCTGCATTTGGGATCGGTCACACCTCTTTTACTGAAGAGACTGCTTGAAAAAAATATTACTGCTATCGGCTTTGAGTTTATAGAAACAAGGGATGGCGAGCTGCCAATTGTCAGAACTCTGAGCGAAATAGCGGGATCCCTTGCGGTGCAGACTGCGGCAAAATATCTTGAAACCGGCTATGGCGGAAGCGGTATTCTGCTTGGCGGCATTGCCGGTGTTCCCCCTGCTCACGTCACCATTATCGGGGCAGGAACCGTGGGGCTCTTTGCTGCCCAAGATGCGCTTGGGCTCGGCGCACAGGTGACCGTGATCGACAAGGAGATCAATCGGCTGAGGAGGTTTGAAGCCTTTTTCAACCGACACCTCGTCACCGCGATTGCCAACGACCACTACATCGCCGAACTTGCAAAAATGTCAGATGTACTCATAGGCGCATTAAGCCCGAAACAGAAAATCATCAAACCACTGGTAAGCGAACAGGTGGTAAAATCGATGAGGCCCGGTTCAGTTATTATTGATGTCTCGATTGACCAGGGAGCCTGCTTTGCCACCAGTCGCCACACCTCGCACACCAACCCCATCTATGTCAAGCATGGCGTGACCCATTACTGTGTCCCAAATATTCCCTCCGCCGTCGCAAAAACCGCATCTTTTGCCCTGACCAACACTCTTTTGCCCTTTCTGCTGAAGCTGACCGGACACGAAACCATTTCCGATATTCTCTGGAAAAGCCACAGTTTGAGAAAAGGAACCTACCTTTTCAAGGGTTATGTCACCAAAAAAATTTTGGCAGAACTTACCGATGTCCCCTTCAGGGAGATTGATATGCTGCTGGCTGCCACTCAATAGAGATCCTACACCAGCTCTTCAAGCGGCTTGCCGAATTTTCTTGCAATATACGAGGCACAGGAGATGCCGGAATAGGTAACGGCTATCACACCCTGGCCCGGAAAAGTGCTGTCGCCTGCGGCATACAGGTTTTTCACAGGAGTTGTGTTCTGGGGCTTTTGCATGATATTCTGCCCGGGTTTCAGCAAAGGCCCGTAAGAGCCGTCGCGCCGGTTGAGGTAGCGCTCATGAGTCAGTGGCGTGGCCAGCACCTTCAACTCAATGGCCTTTGACAGTCCGGGAAGAATTCGTTCCGTCCTCGATATAATTGCCGCAGCAACCTGCTCCCTGGCACTCTGATACGCTTCGCTTCCCCGCTCATACTCTTTCCACTGCTCAACCTCATCAGTGACAAAAGCATGAACCACATGCTTCCCTGCGGGGGCCAGGGATGGATCAAGAATGGTTGGCGCTGAAAAATAGATGGTGCCACCAAGCTTGCCATAGCTCTTCCAGTCATCGACAAGAATATGGTGCACATCAAATCCGGGCGGAATAACCCTGGCATCAACACCAAGAAAGAGCTGGAACCAGCTTGGTGCTTTCAGAAACCTCTTTTCATCAACTCTGTATCGAGTATCGGTGACAAGGCGGTTAAAGGTGTCCCAAAGAGTGGCATTGCTGATAACCACCTTTGCATGATGCTCCGTGCCATCAGCCAGCCGAACTCCGTGCGCCTCTCCATTCGTGACCAGAATTTCGGTCACTTCGGATTGATAGTGGAGCGAACCGCCAAATTTTTCAATCCCCGTGCATAACGCCGCAGGAATGGCTCCCGAACCACCGACAGGATAGTGTATGCCACCAAAATGGCGATCGGCAAGACAGATACCAGCATTGACCAGCGGAGTGGAATCAGCATCCTGCAGAGCCCACGAATAGGCCTCAATATCAATAAAGTGCAGCAGCTCCTCATCATGGAGAGAGCGTCGAGCGGTTTTCCCCATAGAACGAAAAGTTTTCAGAGCAAGTGCCACCGTCTTGAGAGGAGATGACGTACCCACAGCCAGCAGATGGTTCACATCCTCCAGGGAACCGGCTGGCATGGAGCTGAGAATTTCATAAACCTCATCAAGTTCTCGATAAAACTTTTTAATCCCTTCAGCTTCATGCGGAAAACGGGCAGCCAAGGCTCCAAGAAATGCAAGACGATCATAGCAGGCGGCCACATTGAAACCGTTGGGGAGATGATAGTGAATCTGTACAGGATCGGCAATGGTACGAACCTCTACTCCCAGTTTCCTGAATATTCGTGTATGCAGATTCAGCGTGCCACTGGTGCCATTTTTACCAAAGCCATAAAAAACCGAGGCACCTGCGTCAAAGCGGTAACCGTTTCGCTGAAAAGAGGAGCAACTGCCTCCGGGATAACGGTTTTTCTCAAAAACCTTTGTAGAGATACCCCGCTCCTGGAGCAGTGCTGCGGCTGTCAAACCTCCAATACCGGAGCCAATGACAATCACATCAGTTAATTCCACCGTAGAAGTCATCATGTGCTGTTGTTGCCAAAAGTCAAGAGATGGCTAAAATATATTTTTTTGTAGTACTAATCTGTATCTCTTTTTTCTTTTTGTTTTCAGGAAGTCAATAGAATTCAGAGCAAAGTTGAAACTTGAATCCGCCATCCAGTCCAAGAGAGATGTAACGCACTTCAGGAAAAAAGATTATATTCGTGCGGGTGCCTTCCTGCCCTGTATGAGTTCTCAGAAACGTTTTAAGGAATCACCAACGATATCTGAACCCGGAACTTTTCAGCTTATGGACAACCGCGATCCAGCCTCTCATAATAAGCCTTCCGTATCCGACCGGTTACCGCACACGGACCTTGAACTTGTTCATGGAAAGAGTTTGACAAAACACGAATCACACTCCACTGCCGAGCTTAAAAAACAGCTTGAGTTCCAGAATGAAGCCGTGCCACACCTGAATGCACTCTACAACTATGCACTGCACATCACCATGAATCCTGACGATGCAGAGGATTTGGTTCAGGAGACCTATCTCAAAGCCTATCGTTTTTTTAATTCTTTTGAGCGGGGAACAAACTGCAAGGCTTGGCTGTTTAAAATTTTGAAGAATAACTATATCAACTCGTTTCGCAAAAACTCAAAAGAGCCGGGCAAGGTTGATTATGATCTCATCAAGGATTTTTATCACTCCATAAAGGATAGCAGGAATGATACCTCTGAGACAGATACTGATTACTTCCACTCGTTGCTGCATGAGGAGGTCTACCAGGCTCTTCATTCTCTGCCCGAAGAGTTCAGAGAGGTGATTCAATTATGTGATATTGAAGGGTTTACTTACGAGGAAATTGCAAATATGGTTGACAGCCCCATCGGAACAGTAAGGTCGAGACTCTACCGTGGAAGAAAGCTGCTTCGCACTCAGCTTGAAGGGTACGCTCGGCAGCACGGCTTTTATACCGATCAAGATGAATAAAGCACAATACTCACAATTTTTTGATACTATGAGCTGCAATAAAGCCCGCATACTGATGAGTGCCGCTGTAGACTGTGAGCTTTCTATGACAGAGGAACCGGGGTTTTTCTTACACCTGTCGAAATGCAAGAGGTGTTCGGAGGAGTTTGACGAGGCAAGAAAAACCAAACTGATCATCAAAGAGAGAGTTATCAGATTTAAAGCTCCCCAGTCTCTGATTAATTCAATCATGCAACTCACCTGCCTCAGCCAGCAAGAGGCTGGCCGACACGAATCACCTTTATAAATCCCCTCTCTCTCAACAGAAAAGGAGAGTCACTGGCAGTGTGATTCGTAGAAAAAAAGTGGTTGCAATGCCTCTTGAACTTCTGATGACCAGACACTCTTTTCATCTTCTCTGACCTCCAGTGGTGATAAAAATCTTCAGGGCAGCAGGCTGACACTGGCAAAAAAACTGCACCAAATTTATTCCGCGACCAATCTATCCCTCGACCAGAGTATACCCGAGTCACACTGACACATTATCTATCCAAAGCCCCGCCGTGTGACATTTTTATCATAATACAGTCATTTTTACCATAACCGGTTGAAGAAAACAGACTATTCGTAATCTGGCACGCTTTTTGCTAAAAATTGTTCGGTTGCCGTTGAAACACCAACCGCGATTCTATGAAACAATAAACAGAGCACAAAAGAACAGGAGACAATCATGCTGTTACAGTTATCGAAAGACCCTCTTAAACTATTTGATGATATATGGGCAGGCGCACAAAGAGCTTCAGCACCGGCCTTTCGGGTAGACATTGCTGAGGAGAGTGCCGCTTTTCACATTGATGCAGAGCTTCCGGGAGTAGCTAAAGAGCAAATTTCCCTCAATGTTGAGGATGATGTGCTGACTATAAAAGCTGAGAGAAAGCAGGAGAGTGAAGAGAGCAAAAAAGATTATCATCGCGTCGAGAGGATATCCGGAAGTTTTTCAAGAAGCTTTCATCTTGGTGAGCTCATTGATCAGAACAATATTCAGGCAGATTTTGAAAATGGCATGCTTCACGTAAGCTTGCCAAAATCGGTGCCAGTCAAAAAGAGGAAGGAAATTTCTATCAATTAACAGGTTGATCGTGGACCAGAGATCATTAAAAGCTGGCCCGATTTTTCTACACTTATCAAATATTATCAAATAAAGGAAGAGGTATTATGGGTAAAATTATTGGTATTGATCTTGGAACGACGAACTCATGCGTTTCGGTCATGCAGGGATCGCAGCCAACGGTGATTGAGAATTCGGAAGGGAACCGTACAACACCATCAATCGTTGCCTTGACGAAAACAGGTGATCGCCTTGTTGGACAGGCTGCAAAAAGACAGGCTATTACCAACCCGAAAAACACCATTTTTTCGATCAAGCGTTTCATGGGTCGCAAGTTTGATGAAATTACCGGTGAAAAAAAGCTTGCTCCTTATGAAATCATCAACGAAAACGGTGAGGCTCGAGTAAAAATTAATGATAAAATCTACTCGCCCCAGGAAGTTTCTGCAATGATTTTGCAGAAAATGAAGCAGACGGCTGAAGATTTTCTGGGAGAAAAGGTAACAGAAGCAGTCATTACAGTCCCTGCATATTTCAATGATGCCCAGCGGCAGGCGACAAAAGATGCGGGCCGCATTGCCGGACTTGATGTCAAGAGAATCATCAATGAACCGACTGCTGCGGCTCTTGCCTACGGACTTGACAGGAAGCAAACTAGTGAAAAAGTGGCCGTCTTTGACCTCGGTGGTGGAACCTTTGATATCTCGGTCCTTGAACTTGGTGACGGTGTTTTTGAGGTTAAATCGACTGATGGCGACACCCACCTCGGTGGCGATAACTTTGATCAGAAAATCATTGACTACCTTGCTGACGAATTTAAAAAACAGGAGGGGATTGATCTGCGCAACGATGCCATAGCACTACAGCGGTTAAAAGAGGCTGCGGAAAAGGCAAAAATTGAACTCTCATCGAGAACTGATACTGAAATTAACCTTCCGTTCATTACCGCAACCCAGGAGGGGCCGAAACACCTGGTCATCAATCTTACCCGTGCCAAATTTGAGGCACTGTGCGCTGACCTGTTTGACAAGATTCTTGACCCTTGCCGTCGCGCCATCAAGAATTCCAAACTTGAAATGAAAGAGATTGATGAGGTGGTGCTTGTTGGTGGATCGACACGCATTCCAAAAGTACAAACACTGGTTAAGGACTTTTTCGGTAAAGAACCAAACAAAAGCGTTAATCCTGATGAGGTGGTGGCCATTGGCGCGGCAATCCAGGGTGGCGTTCTGAAAGGTGATGTCACTGATGTTCTTCTGCTTGATGTTACACCACTCTCTCTGGGTATCGAAACCCTTGGCGGTGTCATGACAAAGCTTATCGATGCAAATACCACCATTCCAACAAAAAAACAGGAGGTATTTTCTACGGCAGCCGACAGCCAGACCTCTGTTGAGGTTCACGTGTTACAGGGAGAGCGCCCCATGGCAAACGACAACAAAACACTTGGTCGTTTTCACCTGGGTGATATTCCGCCTTCACCAAGAGGCATACCACAAATTGAGGTGACGTTTGATATTGATTCAAATGGTATTCTTCACGTCTCAGCCAAAGACAAGGCAACAGGCAAGGAGCAGAGCATCAAGATCGAGTCGAGCAGCAAACTGACTGACGCTGAAATCAATAAAATGAAGGATGATGCCAAAGCGCATGCTTCCGAAGATCAGAAACGCAAGGAGGAGATTGATACCAGAAATGTTGCTGATTCCCTGATTTTCAGTACAGAAAAGCAGTTGAAAGAGCTTGGTGACAAAATTCCTGCCGACAAGCGACCTGCACTTGAAGGCTCACTGGAGAAACTCAAGGAGGCTTATAAAAATGGCACCATTGAGTCTATTAAAAGTGCCATGGAGGAGCTCAACAAGGAGTGGAGTGACATTGCTTCAAACCTTTATCAATCACAAGGTGCCGAGAATGCGCAACCTGATGCAGGGCCACAAGGCGAAAGCACCGCAAAAGGCAAGAAAACTGGTGAGGATGGCAACGTTGAAAATGCTGAATACGAAGTGATCAACGACAAGTAAACCTTCTGAAAGAGGTTCTTTGCAGCAAAGGGATTCGTCATGAATCCCTTTGTTATTTAACCGGCTTTTACTAATTTGGGGTTTAGTGAAGGCAGGTAACCTGTGTTACATTTGCAAATTTAAACTGCGCAGACAATGCAACCTCAGCTCAGCCGTCCGAACACCAGCAAAAACCAGGTCAGGGTAAGTACAGCAGGGCCATGGTCGGGTAATGCAAACCATAAAGTTGAGAAGTATTACATCACTTCTGCCAAAAGAGATGGATACGACAAGCTGCAAGTCCAGATTACTCCCGTCTCTGGACGCAGAAAATTATCGCCAACAAAAGAGATGATCAACAGGATTGTTGCCGGTGAAATTGAACTTTTTGTACTCTCAACGCAGCCTGATATCGGTATTAACCTCAAGCAGAAAGTGCTGGACAATGAAAACCGTTATGTGATTGATTTTGACAAGAGGGGAATAAAGTGGACCATGAGGGATATTCCTGTCTTTTATAATTCTCTCGATCAAAAGCTTTGCGTGGAGATTGATCGCCGCACCTATACCCTTGATGAGTTTTTCAAGTAGGGCGACCGCAGTAACAGTAACAGTAGCCACACATTGACTGCATCGTTGACAGTAAAACGTGTGGCCTCCGTTATCTCTTTTTCTTCGCCAATCCAGCTTCTGGTGAGTTGGGGTACACTTTAAGAAGATCTTTGTACCTTGCTTTCGCATTGACAGGGTCGCCTATCTTTTCAAAAGAGAGTGCCTGCTTGTAGAGAGCTGAGGGTCTTTTGCCGCTTTTAAGGTATTTCGCAATCACCACCTGATACTCAAGGATGGCGTTTTCATATTTTTTTTCGGCAAAAAAGCTCTCTGCAAGCTGAAACTGTGCCTTATCGGCTAACTCAGATTTTGGATAGCTTTTCAGGAGAGCACTGAAGCACTCTCTCGCAGCGACATAGCCTTGTTTCCCGAGCTTTTCCATACCATCGTCAAACAGTGCTTTTTCATTCAGGCGCTCTGGAGCTTTTACACTGGCAGCATCGCCCTTTTTCAGCGGAAGAGCTGCTGCCTGATTTTCCGATTTACCTAATCCGGCAATAAACTGTTCAACTTTCTGCAGTCGTGACTCGATATCGTCTGCTTTATAGACAAGAAGAGAGTCCTCTACTCCAAGACGGCGAAACGCCTCGCTATTCTTGTGGGTGCTCCCCTCAAAACTCCCTTGTATCCGAAAAACTTCATCACGAATCTGCTGAACATCAGCATAGGAGGTCGCAGACTGAGTTTTATTGCTCTCAGAGTCACTTTTCAGTTTTTGGAGATCATCCCGTAACTGCTGAATTTGTGATGCGGTAGTTGCTGACTGCACGTTACCCGCGTCTGCGCCACTCTTCAGCTTTTGAAGATCATCCCGCAACTGCTGAATTTCACTTGAAGAGCCAACCGACTGAATTTTAATCGCCTCGGAGTCGGTTTTAAGTTTTCGCAAATCATCATTAAAAAGAACAAGATCCTGCTTTGACGCGCAGGCAGAAAGCACGAAGAAAGGGAAAAAAACAAAAGGCCTGAACTTTGTATTCATGGGATAATAACGGTTTTCAATCAATAACCATTTCTCTGAATTTCAACTCTTATAATGCGTCAGAGCAGTCGCAGCATACTATTTCTGGAGAATAAAATGGGCGCGACGGTTCTTGGCCATGGCTTCCTCACTTTTTCCTTCAGCAAAAGGACGCTCTTCCCCAAAGCTGACAGCTTCGAGACGGGATGCGGGAACTCCAAGCCTGACGAGATACTCTTTTACACTTGTTGAACGGCGTTCACCAAGGGCAAGATTGTATTCTGAAGTCCCTCTGGAATCACAGTGCCCCTCAACAAGCACGGAATCTGAAGACTTGGTGGCCAACAACCATCCAACATTTTGTATCAGTTGTTCCTTGGCGTTATCTCCGAGAACACTACTGTCAAAATCAAAAAAAACATCCCCGAGTGGACCCTTCTGCCACTGGTCAAAACCATAGCCAGACTGGGATATCAAGGATGGTGAGGCCGATGATGCTGCTGGAGCGACAGGTGCCAACGCGGGTGTGATCGGTGCTGGAGCGGCTGCAGGAGTTGTCGGCAATGCAGAAAGTGATACCGGTGCCTGAGCTGGCGGGGCTGCCACTTTTGACTGAGCTGGAGCGGCCACCTCTGGTGAAACCACCTTGACAGACGGAGCTGGTAGAGCCGCGCCTGAAGATGATACAGAGGCTGACTGTACTGGTGCAGATGGTGTTGGTGCCACTGCAGAAACTACATTGTTTTCAGGCACCGTAGAGCCACCTGCATTGGTCAATGCTGCTTCGGATGAGCAGCCGGCAAGAACCAGTAACGGAAGAACAAGAATACCGTTTATTTTTTTTTTCATAACAATGACTCCTTTTAATACTATAAAATTAGCCTGGCATAACAGGCCTTTCGTGTTATCAAGAAACAACCAAAAAATGTCAAAGCAAGAGAGTGAGCCTTATTGCACTACGCTATGCGTCTGGAGTTTACAAACTCTTATTTCCGAAACAAAGACCACGATGGCTGCATCTGCTCTCCCTTCATCAGCAACAGGCGCCGTTGATTTTTTCCGGTAGAACTCATGGTATAGAGCTTTTTGCCCCCCTCACGGCTAGAGGTAAACACAATCAACTCCCCATCAGGAGACCACGAAGGTGACTCATTCTTTCCAGAATTGAGTGTCAACTGCCTGAGGCCGGAACCATCGCTTCCGATTGCGAATATATTGAATTCTCCATTATTTTCACAGGTCGTATAGGCGATTTTATCTCCAGCGGGTGACCATGATGGTTGAGTATTGTACTCACCATTGAAGGTCAACCTTTTTACCTCTCCTGACAGCAGATCCTGAATGAATATCTGTGGCCGACCATGTCTCTCGGAAACAAATGCCATCTTGTTACCATCCGGAGAAAATGTTGGCGAAAGATCTATGCCACTGCTCTTCGTCACCCTTCGATAGAGCGCACCATTGCTCTTGAAGAGGTAGATCTCCTGATCGCCTTCAAACGACAAGGTTGTTGCAAGCTCACTGTTATTTCTCCAGGCAGGATCAATACTAATTCCACTTTTGCCTGCTGTAGCCGTTGTACCATCATGAAGATTTCTGATATAAAGCGCAGGACGACCCGTTGAATAATCGGTATAAGCCAGATATTTTCCATCCGGGGAGAGTGCTGGAGTCAAAGAGATGGTCCGTGAATGGGTCAACTGCTCAACACCTTGACCATCAAAGTCACATTGATAGATCTCCTTGAATCCGGTCGTCGTGGAAACAAAGACAATTTTACTTCCAAAAGCTGACCGCCTTCCGGTAAGACGCTCAACAAGATCAGCACAGAAGGCATGGCCCAGAGTGCGAAACTGCGCCTCATTGCCGCCATAAGTTTTGCTGAAAAGCAATTTTGAGCTTGCTATCTCGTACACCTTCATGGAAAGGGTAACAGCCCCTGCCTGTAAAGTAACCGTACCTCCAGCATAAACTTCTGCCGCTGTTAAGCCAAGCTCCCTAAAATCAATACCGCTCTTCCCTTTCACGTGAAGAGGTGGCTCCTTCAAAGTAAAAAGAGAGGTAAAATCAAGGCCGTCATGAATGATGACACCAAGATTATGAGCAATCTTGCTGCCATCATCTCCCTGTATCTCAAGCTTGTCAAGCACAAGAGCAATGTTATCCGCCCCTTTTTTACTGATAATGATAAACTCTCCCTCGGGCGCTGCAACGAGATGCAATGGAAAAAACAGAAAACAGCAAACGGTGATAAGAGCCAAAACAAGATCTCTGAAACATCTCATGATTTTACATTGCGACAAAAGGTTACACTGGAGGTGATATCTCGAATAATATCTGGCACACGGCTACTTTTCAATACCTTCGGGAGTAAACACAAAAGCAACCCAGACACCCCGAAAACTCTCTTCTTTCGGCAAAGGAGGGAGTGGTGAGGATCTTTCAAGGGCTTTTTTTACCGAGTTGTTCAAATATTCACTCATCGATTTTTTGACAAACTGAATTTGATTGATCGATCCATCAGAAAGAATATTGATACGCACTGCGACCTTCATCCCTGAACTAATTTTCAGCATTGGATTCGCAAGCTCCCAGTTTTGCTGGATAATAGATGCAATTTTTGCCTTGTAGGCAAGCGATACATCCCAACCACCAATCTCCTTTCCTTTACCACTGAGCCCGCCTGAAACTGCTCCCCGCTCTGCGGTACTCCCTGTTATGGCCGAAGAGCCCTGCGATTTCATTTTTTGCTCGAGTTCAGCAATCGCTTTTGTAACCGGACTGCCTGAAGTGGCTTGCTGTGGTTCCCCTTTTTTACCAACAACCTGCCTGATCCGCTCAAGAGCACTGGATAACTGCTCTCTTTCGGTGCTCTTTGGTGATGGAAGTTTTTCCGTCACAATTTTCACTGGCTCGGATGGCTTCAGAGGCCGTTCTTTGGCTAGAGATGGGGTGACTGTTTTTTTTACGAACTGATCAGCATTTTTGGGCTCTGGCAGTTTTTTTTCCTGAACAATTATTTTTGGTGGAACTGTTTTTTTCGGCATCGACTTCATGGATTCCGCATGCTGATCTCTTTTTTCTACAGCTTGCACCGCGCTGGCTCCAGAGGGCGTTGGTGACACTGGAACATTTTCCGGCACTGGCAATGAGACAAGAGTTATCCTGACTATGCCAGGATTTGATTGCGTGCGTGTCTCAAGGAGCTGCAAAAACAGAGAGAGAGCAAACAGCGCCAGATGCAAAACAGTTGCAACCGCAACCCAGGGATAAAATCTTTTTTCAGAAGAGTATACCGGACCTTTTTTCATACGGACAACTTATCTTCCCCCTTGCTGCAAAACCGGAGTTGGTTCCGTCACCATTCCGATCTTTTCAACCCCTGCCTCTCTGATCTGGGCCATAACATCCATAACAAGACCATAAGGAAGTGCTTTATCTGCTTTAAGATAAACTTCTTTAGTACGCTTGAGATCGAGAAGAATTGGCAGTTTGCTGAGTACTTCTGAGACTTTCAACTGATCGTTATTAATGAAAACGCGGCTTGACGCATCAAGAGTAATCACCACAGCATTTTCATGTACATCCATCTTCTTGAGAGTCGTTTTAGGGGTATCAACTTTGACACCGTGCGTCATCATTGGGGCGGTCACCATAAAAATAATGAGGAGCACCAACATGACATCAACAAACGGAGTAACATTAATGTCGCTCATCAACCTCCCTTTTCCTGACGTTATCATCCCTGCTGCACCTCTTGTTCGTTAAAAAACAGCTCAACAAACTCTACGGAAAAAAGATCAATATCATGCTCAATGAGAGCAATTTTCTGGGTAAGATAGTTGTAACCCATAACTGCAGGAATGGCCGCCGCAAGACCTGCCGCAGTAGCAATGAGCGCCTCTGAAATACCGGGAGCAACCGCAGGCAGTGAGGCGGACTGCATGGAGCCAATCGCATGAAATGATGTCATAATACCCCATACTGTCCCGAACAGTCCTATAAAAGGGGCTGTATTACCAACCGTTGCAAGAAACGGAACAAGGGAGGCCACCCTTTTGTTCTCGGCATTGGCCTCCCGTTTGATTGCGAGGGCAATCCTTGCTCTGGCATGGCGGATATCGACTTTCCCGTCAAGAGCCTTATACTCGATATAACATGAACGAAAAATTTTAGGAATTGAGCCGTTCCTGTACTCTTCACTTTTGGCAAAAGCTTTTTCGGCATTGTAGACTTCGAAAAAATAGTCAAGAAACGCATTCGACTCTTTCAGTGATTTGCGGATATACCCAAATTTAAAGGCAATAATCGCCCACGACATAATCGAGAAAAAAAGCAGTACTGAGAGCACAAACAACACCACAGCTCCAGCATCAGAAATGAGAGCAAGAATCCCGAGTTTTGAATCAAGCATGCCAATCAATACCATTTAGGTGTGGTTCAAGAAAACAGGTGAACATTTCGGATAACCAGATAGGCCAATGCTGAACCAGACAAGGCACAACAGATATTAACCACATCATTATCGACCAGTGGGGTTCCCTTGATAAGCCTGTTCTCAACCATTGATCCATCGGGTGCCACACTGTGAGTCCTCTCTGTCACCTTTTCACGAACAGGATCAAAATACTGTGCCTGTATCGTCGCGCCAAAAAAGCTGTCGACAAGACTTGCAAGAAGTCCGGAAAAACCAATCAGAAGAAGTGATTCCAGCCATCCGAAAGAAGACAACCATTTGACGTTCATAGCAAGAGCACTTGCACAGATAAGAAGTGAGCCAAAAAAAGCCGCTGATGTACCGGGAAAAGAGACTCCGCCTGAGGTACCTACGGGAACACGTTTCAAGGTCGTTAATAACCATGCTTTTGGATTTGGCCATAACGTACCAATTTCTGTCGCCCAGGTGTCCGCCTGTACCGCAGCAAGTGTTCCTAAATAGGCAAAATAGATTGCTGGATCATTGTTCAGCGAATAGAGAATCATAAGAACCCAGGCAATACCTCCATTAGCATAAACCTGATCAGCATCCCGCTGAGAGCCTTTTTCAAAAACAAGATCAAATTTAGCCTTCCGTTTCTTGCCAAGCTTTGAAAGGATGGATGATAACAGGTAAAAGGTTAACAGTGGCACCGTCCATTCCATGCCGCCAATACCAAAAATAGTTGTTCCCAGCAAAAAGGTGGCGGTGGCACCACTGTTGGTCAGGAACTTGACTTTAATTGAAAAAACAGCAAGAAGAGCAGCGCATACTCCTCCAAGGAGAAAGCGATGAAGAAAAACTGGTTGATTGATATCAAGGACATAAAGAACGTAAGCAATCGAAATGGGGATGAAAAAATTGTCGAGCCCATGCGACAACAGTGCCTCCACAGCAGTTGCAACAAGAGCAAGCATCATGGCCAAAGCGATCAGCGTCACAAATGGAATTTTCGCCAGAGCGCCAGTGAAAAAAGGGCTGAAAACGAACAAGGATGCACAAAGAAGCACAAAGCCGGTGAAAAACATGGTCAACGATCCTTCAACCGTTTTAGGATTTTTCGTCAGATGCTCAATGTGTTTCTTCCCGACCGAACTGCCGACCAGCGCGGCAAGTGAGTCGCCGACCCCCATAACAAGCATTGATGTCTGTAATATCCACTTATGAGACTCCCAGAGAAACAGGAGCTGCAGCAGAAAAACAAGAGGAACAAAAAGCGAGCCATAGCTCTTTATATTTGGAGAATGAGCCGGATCAGCATCCGCAGCCAACAGTGAGATCAGCCATTTGAACCGGATGTTCAGTGCGTTAAAAAGCAGTAAAAGCAGAGCCGTAAGTGCTGGATAATAATTCGACTGGAAATAGCCCGGGATAAAAAAGATGACAACACCCATGGAGAGATGAACAATTTTTCTTACCACAAGAGTGCTGACACTCCATCGCCTGACAAGGAACTCTGCCAAAAGCACAAAAAGCAAAACGAAACAGAGTGTCAGGAAAAATGGGGCAACATCCTGGGGCAAAGCAGCTTGAAGATTAAGCATGGTTCCTTTTATTGAATTTCATGGTAATAATATCAACAGGAATGGAGTCAGATCAGTAAGCATGTAACCGGCAGATTATAACATTTTTAATATTTGTTTTAATAAAACATTAATGTAATTTAAGTTTTTTCTTTTGTGAAATAGCGAAGAACTCTGTTCGGATTTAATAATCAAATGCTTTTATTCCGTTCAAACACTTTCAGCACACTCTCTCTTTCAATGGAGTCCGAGTCGCACGGTTTTCTTGCTTCCTGCGTTCATCCGTCGTTTATGTTGTTTCAATCCACCAAGTCAAGAGTCGGCCTCGTTCTTCCTGCCGTGATCGCCACGGCAAAGATTATTGTGCTCTGAATCGAGAGCCGCTCCCAAGTCCAATTTTCTTTTTCACACGAATCTCCATGGCAACTTCGGGAACGGTACCCCCGATGAACGTTTGTTTTAATTGCTAATTTTTTATTTACCATGAGATCTGATACCATAAAAAAAGGGTTTGAAAAAGCACCGCACCGCAGCCTGCTGAAAGCCACCGGATCCATCGTCTCCAGCAACGACTTCCGCAAGCCATTTATAGGCATCTGCAACTCCTATAATGAGTTGATACCTGGACATGCCCACTTGCAAGAGCTGGGAAGAATCGCCAAAGAGGAGGTACGCAAGGCCGGAGGTGTACCCTTTGAATTCAATACTATCGGGGTCTGTGACGGTATTGCAATGGGTCATATCGGTATGCGTTACTCGCTGGCAAGTAGGGAGCTGATTGCCGACAGTGTAGAAACCGTTGCTGAAGCGCACCGCCTCGACGGGCTGATCTGCATCCCGAACTGCGATAAAATCACCCCCGGTATGATGATGGCCGCGCTTCGCATCAATATTCCTGCCATCTTTGTTTCTGGCGGAGCGATGCAATCCGGACACACACCTACAGGTAAAACTGTTGACCTGATTTCAGTCTTTGAGGCCGTCGGTCAGTTCAGTGCAGGAAAAATTGACGAGAGCGAACTCGAGTCAATAGAGGAGAGTGCTTGCCCGGGATGCGGCTCCTGCTCAGGCATGTTCACGGCCAACTCGATGAACTGCCTCAGCGAAGCACTTGGCTTTGCTCTTCCTGGCAACGGCACAATTCTGGCGATTGACCCTCGGCGCAATGAGCTGGTGCGCGAGGCATCCCGCCGGATTATTGATCTGGTCAACAAAGATATCAAGCCAAGAGATATTCTGACTCGCAGCTCGCTGCTCAACGCCTTTGCCCTTGACTTTGCGATGGGGGGGAGCACAAACACCATCCTGCACACGCTCGCCATTGCCAACGAAGCTGAGCTTGACTTTGATTTTTCAGAACTTAACGCACTTTCTGCCAGAACGCCCTATATCTGCAAGGTGAGCCCGGCTACCATGGCTGTCCATATTGAGGATGTCGATCGGGCTGGCGGTGTCTCTGCCATCCTTCATGAACTGAGTAAAAGAGATGGTCTTCTTGACCTCTCGGCATTGACTGTTACCGGAAAAACTCTTGGTGAAAACATTGCCGACGCAGAGATCATCGATAACACTGTTATCAGAACTCTTGACGATCCCTACTCCGCAACAGGCGGCCTTGCTGTTCTGTATGGAAATCTGGCACCAATGGGCTCCGTCGTTAAAACCGGCGCGGTCAGCCCGCAAATGTTGAACCATACTGGCCCGGCAAGGGTCTATGACTGCCAGGACGATGCCATCAAAGGAATTATGGGCGATGATGTCAAGGCAGGAGACGTTGTGGTCATTCGCTATGAAGGGCCAAAAGGAGGGCCGGGCATGCCTGAAATGCTCTCCCCCACCAGCGCCATCATGGGGCGCGGTCTGGGAGATTCTGTGGCGCTTATCACTGACGGGCGCTTCTCCGGAGGCTCAAGAGGCGCCTGCATCGGCCACATCTCACCCGAAGCAGCCGAACGTGGCCCGATTGCAGCCCTGAACAATGGTGATATGATTACCATCAATATTCCCGAAAGGAGCCTTTCGGTCAACCTCTCAGCAGAGGTCATCACTGCACGACTTGCCGCGTTGAAACCGTTTGAGCCAAAAATAAAAAAGGGCTATCTGGCGAGGTATGCACAAATGGTCACATCGGCCAATACCGGCGCAATTCTGAAAAGTCCTGTCTCCTGTGAACCAAAATAAACCCGCTATGCACTCATCAGGCAAAACTCTGAATGGCTCAGAGATATTTATTGAATGTCTGCGACGTGAAAACGTTGACTATATCTTCGGGTATCCGGGCGGATCCCTGCTGAAAGTTTATGAAACTCTTTATGACGTCAAAGACATAGAGCATATCCTTGTCCGTCATGAACAAGGTGCTACCCACATGGCCGAAGGGTATGCCCGCGCCACAGGCAAGCCCGGCGTGGTGCTTGTCACCTCCGGCCCCGGCGCAACAAACACCGTCACCGGTATTGCAAACGCCTATATGGACTCCTCACCGATGGTTGTCTTTACTGGACAGGTACCAAGCGCACTGATTGGCAACGACGCCTTTCAGGAGGCTGACATTGTCGGAATCACTCGTCCAATAACAAAACACAATTTCCTTGTCAAAGATGTCAAGGAGCTTGCCATGACCATTCGCAAGGCTTTTTATCTGGCAACAACCGGCAGGCCTGGGCCAGTGCTCGTCGATATGCCCAAGGATATCCTGAATGCGTCGTGTACGTTGGATTGGCCTGAAACTGTTGAAATTCGCGGATTCAAGCCAACCATCAAATGCCATATCAACCAGGTTGAGAAGGCAGCTCAAAAAATTGCCCAGGCAAAACGTCCTCTCCTCTATATCGGGGGTGGTGTCATCAGCGCTGAAGCGTCTGAGGAGCTGCGGGCACTCGCCATACAACAGAATATACCGGTAACCATGACCCTGCAGGGGCTTGGAGCTTTTCCAGGCAACCACCCGCTCAGCATGGGTATGCTCGGTATGCATGGCACCTACTGGGCCAATCAGGCGGTCAATAAATGCGATCTCCTGATCGCTGTCGGCGCACGCTTTGATGACCGGGTTACCGGTAAAATTGATACCTTTGCGCCCCAGGCATACAAGATTCATAATGACATTGACCCAACCAACGTCGATAAAAATATCCAGGTTGACCTGCCTGTCGTTGGTGATGCCAAAAACTTTCTCGCCGCACTCCTCGATGTCATGCCGGACACAAAAGAAAACCGTGATCCGTGGCTTGCCAAAATCAACGCATGGCGTGAACAGTGCCCCTTGAGCTACAACAGTGAGGAGAACAAGCTGAGAACCGAATTCGTCATCGAAGAGGTCTCAAAACAGACGAAAGGACAGGCAGTTGTTGTCACCGATGTTGGTCAGCACCAGATGTGGACATCACAGTTTTATACCTTTATCAATCCGCGCTCCATCATCACCAGCGGCGGTCTCGGCACCATGGGTTACGGCCTGCCTGCGGCCATCGGTGCAGCCTTCGGCATCAAGGATCGTCCGGTTGTGCTCTTTTGCGGAGACGGAGGATTTATGATGAATATCCAGGAGCTCGTTACAGCAGTTCATCACAAAATACCGATCAAGATCTTCCTCATCAACAACAGCTTTCTTGGCATGGTGCGCCAGTGGCAGGAGCTGTTCCACAAAGAGAAGTACTCGTTTACCGACCTCGGCGACAGCAACCCCGATTTTGTGAAAGTTGCTGAGGCCTTCGGATGCAAAGCGTTGATGGCAGACAATCCAGACACGGCCAAAGAGGCCATAACGGAAGCGATGGCATGGGAGGAGGGCCCGATTCTGGTTGATTTCAGGGTGGTCAAAAAAGATATGGTCTTCCCGATGGTGCCTGCCGGAGGCTCAATTTCCGACATGCTCCTTGCCCGGTTAAACCCAAAAACAATGGTTTAAAAGCTATGAAACACATCATATCAGTACTCGTTGAAAACAAGTTTGGCTCTCTTAACCGGGTTGCTGCCATGTTCAGTGCCCGGGGATTTAACCTTGAAAGCATCTCTATCGGTGAAACCGAGGATACGGAAATATCGCGCATGACCATTGTCACAAGAGGCGAGGACCAGATTATCAGTCAGGTACTCAAGCAGTTGAACCGGCTGGTTGATACCATCAAGGTTATCGATCTGACGCGGCAACCCCATGTTGAACGGGAACTGCTCCTGATGACTCTGAAACTTACCAAGACACAGCAGCACGAGATTTTTGAGCTGATCAATGTTTTTAAAGGAAAAGTGGTGGATATAAAACAAAAATCCATTACTATTGAGGTCATTGGATCGCCAGAAAAAATCAATACAACCATTGATATCTTCAGAGTCTACGGTATCAAAGAGCTCGCTCGATCAGGCGCTGTGGCAATTCATCGGGGAGAGTAACAAGTAGTAGCACGGTATATACATTAATCAAAACCAATTGTATACGATGAACGTTTATTATGAGAAGGATGCCGATCTCAGTTATCTGCAAGGCAAAAATATTGCGATTCTCGGTTATGGCAGTCAGGGTCATGCTCATGCCCTGAATCTCAAGGAGAGCGGACTGAACGTCTGCGTCGGCCTTCGCCCTGAAAGTGCATCATGTAAAAAAGCAAGGGAGGCCGGACTGGAGGTCACCACGGTTGCAGAAGCCACCAAATGGGCTGATATTGTGATGGTGCTTCTCCCCGACCAGAACCAGAAAGCAATCTATGATGCAGAAATTGCTCCCAATCTTGTGACGGGCAACACCCTTGCCTTTGGCCATGGCTTCAATATTCACTACAAGCAGATTATTCCGGCAGAGACGATCAACGTCATCATGATTGCTCCGAAAAGCCCAGGCCACCTTGTACGCCGCACCTTTACCCAAGGAAATGGAGTTCCCTGTCTTATCGCTGTGCACCAGGACTACACCGGCGATGCCAAACAGCAGGCACTCGCCTGGGCAAAAGCTCTTGGCGGCACCAAAGCGGGTGTTATTGAGACCACCATCAAGAACGAAACCGAGACCGATCTTTTTGGTGAGCAGGCTGTCCTCTGCGGCGGCTCCGCCGAGTTGATCAAGGCTGGATTTGAAACACTCGTCGAAGCTGGATATCCTGAAGAGCTTGCCTACTTTGAGTGTATGCACGAGCTGAAACTGATTGTGGATCTCTATTATGAAGGCGGCCTTTCAAGAATGAACTACTCCGTGAGTGATACGGCTGAATACGGTGGCATGACCCGTGGCCCGCGCCTCATCACGCCAGCAGTCAAGGCTGAGATGAAAAAGATTCTGGAAGAGGTTCAGGATGGACGTTTTGCCAAAGAGTTCATTGATGAGTGTAACGGCGGTTACAAGAACCTGAGCAAGCTGAGAGCAGACAACAGCGGCCATGCGATTGAAAAAGTAGGTTCAAAACTTCGCGATATGATGAGCTGGCTCATCAAAAAATAATTCAATCAACTACCCCGCAGCAGGGCTACGGGGTGGAGTTCATGTTTAAGAATTTCTTCACGAAGCACAGCTTCGAAGAATGTATCCTAGAGCGATTCAAAAGAAAAGAATGTACAAGATTGTCTCAATACCGGGTGATGGTATCGGCCCGGAGGTGGTAGCGGGAGCTGTTGCAGTGTTGGAGCAGCTCTCAAAAAAACATGGGTTTGACATCGTCATTGAGGAGCACCCGTTCGGTGGTGCCTCTTATGACCTGCACGGTGAAATGCTCACCCAGGCAACGCTTGATGCCTGCCGGAACTGCGATGCTGTACTGCTGGGAGCAGTTGGCGGCCCAAAATGGGAAAAGTTGCCGCACGAACACAAACCGGAGGCGGCGCTGCTTAAAATTCGCAAGGAGCTTGAACTCTTTGCCAACCTTCGCCCGGCAAAAGTCTATGACGCACTGATTGATGCCTCTTCACTGAAAGCAGATGTGGTTCGTGGCACCGATTTTGTCGTGTTCAGGGAGCTGACCGGTGGCATCTATTTTGGCCAGCCACGCGGCTTTGATGCCAACAAGGGGTGGAACACCATGGTCTACGAGCGCTATGAGGTCGAGCGCATTGCCCGTCTCGCCTTTGAGGCCGCCCGCAAACGCAAAGGCAGAGTGATGTCGATTGACAAGGCAAATGTGCTTGAGGTCTCACAATTCTGGCGCAATGTGGTGCATGAGGTGCACAAGGATTTTGCTGATGTTGAGCTGAGCGACATGTATGTGGATAACGCCGCGATGCAGATTGTACGCAACCCAAGACAGTTTGATGTTATCGTCACCGGCAACCTCTTTGGTGATATTCTGAGCGACATTGCAGGGATGATTACCGGAAGTCTCGGTATGCTCCCGTCGGCAAGTATCGGCACAAAACATGCGCTCTACGAACCAATTCACGGCAGTGCCCCGGACATTGCCGGGCAGAACAAGGCCAACCCGATTGCCACTATCGCATCGGTCGCCATGATGTTCGAGCACAGCTTCAAGAAACCGGAGATTGCGCTTGAGATTGAGCTGGCAATTGAGGCAACGTTGGCAGAGGGATTGCGCACCGCCGACATCGCCAATCCGGGTGATCCCGTCATTTCAACCACGGCGATGACTGAGGCGATTGTGAAACATCTTGGCACCTGATGAAACCATACTATTACTGAAACCATGGCACAAACCATAACCCAGAAAATCCTTGCAAAGGCAGCAAACCGGAAATTTGTCGATGTTGGCGAAAGTGTTTGGCTGAATGTCGATATCCTGCTCACCCACGATGTCTGCGGTCCGCCAACGATTGATATTTTCAGGGAGGAATTTGGCTCCGATGCAAAAGTGTGGGACACCGACAAGGTTGTCGTGCTTCCCGACCACTATATCTTTACAGCCAACGAGCACGCTCACCGCAACATTGACCTCCTGAGGCAGTTTGCCAAAGAGCAGGGGCTCAAGCATTACTACGATGTTGGCACTGACCGATACAAAGGGGTCTGCCATGTCGCGCTGGCCGAAGAGGGGTTCAACCTCCCCGGCACCGTGCTTTTCGGAACCGATTCCCACACCTGCACCTCTGGTGCATTCGGTATGTTCGGCACCGGCATCGGCAACACGGATGCAGCCTTCATTCTTGGCACCGGTAAACTCTGGGAAAAAGTTCCTGAATCCATCAAGTTCACTTTTGATGGAGAGATGCCCGCCTGGCTGACCGCCAAAGATCTCATTCTGCAGATTCTCGGCGATATCACCACTGACGGCGCGACCTACAGGGCAATGGAGTTTGATGGTGAGGCGATTTTTTCACTTCCCATGGAGGAGAGGATGACGCTGACCAACATGGCTATTGAAGGTGGTGGCATGAACGGTATTATTGCCGCAGACAAGATTGCTGAGGAGTATGTGAAGGCAAGAAGCAACAAGCCTTATGAACTCTTCCAGAGTGATCTGGACGCACAGTATCACAGCAAGTATCATTACAACGTCCGTGACCTTGAACCGGTTGTTGCCCAGCCGCACAGCCCTGACAATCGTGCGACGGTGAGAAGTGTCGCCGGTACAAAAATCACCAAGTCCTACATCGGCTCCTGTACGGGCGGCAAGCTGACCGATTTTGTGATGGCGGCAAAAATCCTGAAGGGGCAGAAGGTTTCGGTAACCACAAACATTGTTCCTGCCACCGTTTTGGTCGCTCGCAGCCTTGAGACCGAACAGTACGAAGGGGTGAGCCTGAAACAGATTTTTGAAGATGCCGGTTGCAGCGTTGCCCTCCCCTCATGCGCAGCATGTCTGGGCGGCCCTGCCGATACCGTCGGGCGATCGGTCGACAACGATGTCGTCGTCTCTACCACAAACCGAAATTTCCCGGGACGAATGGGCAGCAAACATGCAGGGGTCTATCTTGCATCCCCGCTGACGGCGGCCGCATCGGCAATTACGGGTAAACTCACCGATCCGAGGGATTTCCTCTGATCGCACTTGTCAGGAGAACAAACACTATGGAAAAAATCATTCAGGGAAAAGCTTACGTTTTAGGCAAAAATATTGATACCGACCAGATTATTCCTGCCGAACATCTGGTCTACAGCCTCTCCGATCCCGAGGAGGTTGTGTTGTACGGCACATACGCGCTCTCTGGCGTACCTCCCGAGCAGGGCGGACTTCCGGAAGGAAATATCCCCTTTATTGCAGATGGGGAAGTACGTTCAGCATTCACCATCATCATTGCTGGCCCAAACTTTGGGTGCGGATCATCAAGGGAACATGCACCGTTCGCGTTAAAAGTGGCAGGCGTCAAAGCTATTATTGCAGAGTCGTACGCGAGAATTTTTTACCGCAACTGTGTCGATGGCGGATTTGCCATTCCTTATGAAACTGCGGAGCAGCTTAACCAGGTCATCAAAACTGGTGATGAGCTGAAAATCGATGTTGAAGCGAATACCATCGAAAATCTTACAACCAAAGTCACTTACAAGCTCAATCCCCTTGGCAGTGTCTTTAACATCGTCGAGGCTGGAGGTATTTTTGCCTATGCCCGACAGGAAAATTTAATGGCTCAAAGCTGATTTATGACTGTTGCAACAGGTGCTATAGAACTTTACGATACCACCCTGCGTGACGGTACGCAGGGCGAGCATATCAACCTTTCGGTGCAGGACAAGCTGCTGATTGCGCAAAAGCTTGACGAGTTTGGCATGGACTATATTGAAGGGGGATGGCCCAGCAGCAACCCGAAAGATGAGGAGTTTTTCATCGAAGCACGAAAGCTCAAGCTCAAGCACGCAAAGCTCACCTCTTTCGGTTCAACCGCCCGTTTTGTGGCAAGCGTCGAAAGCGACCCAAACCTGCTCGGTCTGCTCCACTCCGAAACTCCGGTGATCACCATCTTCGGAAAGACATGGAAAGCCCACTCTATGAAGAGCCTGGGCATCTCCGATGAAGAAAATGCTGAACTCATACAGCGCTCCGTCGCCTTCCTCAAACAAGAGGGACGAGAGGTCTTTTTTGATGCGGAACATTTTTTTGACGGGTACAAGGATGATCGCAACTTTGCTTTAACCATGCTTCGTGCTGCCGTGGAGGGTGGAGCAACGCGCCTGGTGCTGTGCGACACCAATGGCGGCTCACTGCCTCATGAGGTTACAGAAATTGTGACGGATGTTCTGGCAGTCACCGGCGTGCCAGTAGGCATACATAGCCATAATGATGGTGACCTGGCTGTGGCAAACTCTCTTGCTGCTATCATGGCCGGGGCTACCCACGTCCAGGGCACTATCAACGGTATCGGCGAACGGTGTGGCAACGCCAACCTTATCAGCATTATTCCCAACCTTATGCTGAAACTGCAAGGCACCGTCACTTCAATACAGCATCTCAATCAACTCACCTCGCTCTCGAAGTTTGTCTATGAGATTCTGAATATGCCGTCGAATACCAGAGCACCCTTTGTCGGAAAATCAGCTTTTGCCCATAAAGGGGGAATTCACGTCAGCGCGGTGATGAAGGAGAGTTCGCTCTACGAGCATATCGACCCGACACTTGTCGGCAACCACCAGCGGGTTCTGGTTTCAGAGCTTGCAGGTCAGAGCAACATTCGCTACAAAGCGCAGGAGCTTGGTATTACTCTGCCCGATAAAAGCGAGCTTTTCAAAAATATTGTCCACTCCATCAAGGAACTCGAACACAAAGGGTACCAGTTTGATGGCGCTGAAGCCTCGTTTGAGCTGCTCCTGCAGAGAGAGCTTGGAAACTTCAAGCCATTCTTTGAGGTGCTTGAAACCAAGGTGCATATCGAGTCCGGAAAAGATGCAAAAAGTGTTGACCAGGCAGTGCTTAAGGTAAAAGTTGGCAAGGAGATTGAACACATTGCCGCAGATGGCGACGGCCCTGTCAATGCTCTCGACAAGGCGCTCCGCAAGGCGCTGATCCATTTTTACCCGGAGATCAAGAATATCAAGCTGGTAGACTACAAGGTGAGGGTGCTGGAAGAGAAGCGGGGAACCAGTGCCAAGGTGCGGGTGCTGATCGAGTCGAGTAACGGGCGAACCACTTGGGGCACGGTAGGAGTATCAACCAACATCATCGAGGCAAGCCTTCTTGCGCTGCAGGACAGCATGAACTACCACCTCTTTACGCTGAATGCCTCTTTGCCAATTGATACTGCCCGGCAAATATAATATTGGAACAGCATTACATCAAGATTTAGTGCAGAAGCAGAACATTGCATCATTGATCTTCTAAAACATGACGACTTTACAGTACCTCTTGAAGCCCGAACGACGGACTGAAATTGTAGATATTGGAGCCAACCCGATTGACGGCGACCCGCCGTACAAAAAGATGCTGGAAGCTGGCCTCTGTCGGGTTACCGGATTCGAACCACAAAAAATCGCATTGGAAGAACTTCTCCAAAAAAAAGGTGCCCATGAGTGCTACCTCCCCTACGCTGTCGGTGATGGTAAATCACACACCCTCAACATCTGCCGTGCATCGGGAATGACCAGTCTCTTTGAACCCGATCAAACGACACTTGATTTGTTTCAGGTACTTAAACCATTGGGGGAGGTTGTTCGACAAGAGACATTACAAACCAGAAGACTTGATGATATCAGAGAAATTGAACACCTTGATTTTCTGAAAATAGACATTCAGGGGGGAGAACTTGCGGTATTCACATCAGGGAGAGAGAAGCTCTCGCAAAGCGTCGTGATACAGACAGAGGTATCATTCATAGCTCTCTATAAGAATCAACCAATATTGGGTGATATCGACCTTGAAATGCGACACCAGGGATTTGTTCCTCACTGCTTTGCTGCCGTAAAAAAGTGGCCAATTGCCCCCTGTGTAATCAATAACAATCCGCGAGTACCACTCAATCAGCTTCTTGAGGCCGATATCGTCTATGTACGTGATTTTGCTCATCCTGAACTGATGAGCAATGAGCAGTTGAAACATCTGGCACTTGTTGCTCACCTCTGTTATGGCTCTTTTGACCTTGCCCTGCGCTGTATCCTTTTACTTGAGCATCGAGGAGATATTGAAACCAATTCACAAGCGAAATACCTTACACTACTCTCATCAACAACTCCGAGAATAGCACCATGATACAATTGCAGCAAGAGTATGAATGTTGCCCATTGTGCAGCGGAAATGGCTCATTGTTTGTATCGGCAACAGTGAGAATCTGGTCTCCAATAGTGGAAAAAGAGCACTGCAGGTGGCTAACTTTGCCATTCCTTATCGTTACAAAGCACAAATGGAGCTGTATGCCATAAGAGTGGCTTAAGGATGCAGTAATTCAAACCTTTATCCCTGTCGAATTGTATGATGAACAGTTATGGGAATACAAAAAAGAGGCATAAAAAAAAGGGTACCGATTCACAAAAAAAGGCAAAGCTGTCAATACAGCCTTGTAGAACACCGTTGCAATCGGCGCTTGCATTTCACCAGCAGGGCCGGTTCAATGAAGCTGAAACTCTCTACAGGGAAATTCTGCAATCATACCCGCAGCACTTTGATGCTCTGCAACTTCTGGCAACCCTTAACGCTCAACAAAATAGATATGACGAGTCTCTCAAATTGTTTGACCAGGCGCTTGCCATCAATCCCGACCACCCCAGTACACTGAACAACTTTGGGAATGCATTATCAGAATTAAAGAGGCATGAGGAGGCACTGGTAAATTATGAGAAGGCAATTGCACTACAGCCAGACTATGCAGAAGCTTATGCAAATCATGGAAAGGCATTGCAAGAGTTGAAGAGATACGAAGAGGCATTGAAAAGTTTTAACCAAGCTTTAAAACTCAATACCAACTATGCAGAAGCATACACAAATCGGGGAATTACCTTCCATCGGTTAAAACGATATGAAGAGGCACTGGTAAATTATCAACAAGCAATCGCCCTCAATCCGGCATCGGCTGAGGTATACTCGGCTCAAGGCATTACCTTGTATGACCTGCAACGATACCATGAGGCTTTGGATAGTTATGACCGGGCTATAGTGCTCAATCCTGACTGTGCTCAAACATACTCAAATCGAGGTCTTGCACTACAAGAATTAAAACGTCAACAAGAAGCACTGGTAAGTTACGACAAGGCAATCATGCGTTCACCGGGCTATGCCCAGGCTTACTCAAATCAAGGCAACACCCTTTTTGATTTAAACAGATATAATGAAGCTTTGGCAAGTTATGAGAAAGCTATTGAGCTAAAGCTGGACTATACTGATGCTTTTTATAATCACGGCACCATACTAAGTGAATTAAAACGGTACGAAGAGGCTCTGAGCTGTTATGAAAAAGCGTTAACGCTTCAACCGGATTATGAATACTTGTGTGGCACATATATCAACACAAGAATGCGTATGTGTCACTGGAATGATATTGCACAGCATATCAGCCGTTGTCTCGAAAAAATAGCTTTGCAAGAAAAAGCATCTCTTCCATTTCCGTTACTGGCCCTTGTAGACTCACCGACACTACACAAAAAAACTGCTGATATATATATCCATGGAAAATATAGCAGAGTTCCAGCTCTTCCTGCAATTCAAAAATATCAGCAACACAGTAAAATAAGGA
>Ga0194060_10000245_pt1 | contig 38672 bp, 44 predicted proteins | sample SepL225m_MetaG_FD_163427 | JGI IMG/M metagenome (GOLD analysis project Ga0194060, IMG submission 163427) | Anoxic zone freshwater microbial communities from boreal shield lake in IISD Experimental Lakes Area, Ontario, Canada - Sep2016-L222-5m | ecosystem: Environmental > Aquatic > Freshwater >...
TCCTTTGGGTTATAGTTATAATTATAACTATAAAAAACGACAAAACCAAGGGTTATTTTGTGATAAACCAAACTATTTTATGAGAATATGCCTCTCATCGTTATATATCGCTCGGGAAATAAGGTTCCAAGTCTTTACGGGAATAACTGACAAAAATATTCGGCATCAATCTTGTTTAACTGTTATTTTTAGTTGTTCAGAATATAACCATTTACCCCCATTTTTCACGCGGCATCACCACAACACCATCAACTACAGAGGCATCGAACGTCGCATAAATTCATCAAACACTGGAACAGTAAATGCCATCAAACCATGAGCCGGGCTGTAAATCATCCCTTTTTTAATAAGCTTCGAACGCACAGGGCTAAGGGTGGCACTGCGTTCAACACCAAGCTGCCCGGAAATATTGGCCGTTCGATATGGTCCTTGACCAAGCTCAGCCATAGCACGCAGATAGCGTTTTTCTCCATCGGTCAGCCGGTCAAAACGAACCTTGAAAAAGTTCTTGTCAAGACGATGAACAACCAGTTCTGTCGTTTGCTGAACAAGATGCAGCGTTATTGGCGAGGACTCTGCCTGATTCCAGACCTGATACCCCCACTCCTGCAAAAAATATGGGTAGCCTTTCGTCAAGCGGTAGATTTCGTGGAGTGCTGCCGCCTCAAACTCAACCCCCTCTTTCTGCACGGGGTCTTGCAGGGCAAGGCTAGCATCTTCTTCCTCAAGCGGACCAATTTCAGGAAAATTAAAGAGCCGCTCGGCATAAGACTTTGCATCTCCCGCCATTCCTGCTAAAATCGGCAGACCTGCTCCCACAAGTACTAATGGTAATTGCAGTTGCTGCATTTTATGCATGGCCATAATCAGGGCATTCAGCTCAAGAGATGAGAGGTATTGAATTTCATCTATCAGGATTGCAACGGCGCAATTCCGTTCAACGGCCGCCTCTCCAACGGCAATAAATAGATTGGTAAGATCGACTTCCAGATCACCACTATCAGCGGCTCCCCTTTCGGAGTCTATATCCAAACCAACATCAAATTCTCCCACCGACACCTTTATTGCACCAATAAAGCTCATAAGCACCGCAAGCCCCCGACGCACCTTGTTGCCCGTGCCAGCCATGCGATCGAGTTCAAAAAAGAGAGTTCGCAATTGTGGCACCAGCAGCACAGCTAACAACTTGTTTTCAGAGGCTTCAACAAAAATGGTGCGATACCCATCCTGCTCCGCCATGCGCTTCATTTCATTCAGCAGAACAGTTTTACCAACACCGCGAAGCCCCATCATCAAAAGACTTTTTTCAGGCTTTTTGCGACGGACACGCCCGAAAAGAATGTGCGCCTGCTCCAGAAGAGCATCACGACCAGCAAGTTCAGGCGGCGGCGAACCAGCTCCCGGAGAAAAAGGGTTACTAATTGGATCCATAACAGCGCGACGTTGTAAGCAATGAGAGAGCTTTAATTTATATCAATTTATAAATAAATATAACGTGATATACCTCTTTATAACAAGAAATCGATAGATATTGATAGAAATCAAATGATAGCGAAGCTATTTCCCCAACTGCCGCTTCAAATCTTTCCGCGCAATCCCGCACATGTACAGCGATGAATGGATTAAAAATTCTGGTATCTCTTGATCTACAATCTAAAGCCGCCAAAGAGGATAGGTATGTCAGAGGGTATTTGGAAAGTCTCCACGGAATTTCAAGGAAATGGCTCTCCTCAAAGGGTTCAAACAGGTCGCCCTGCTGCACGGAAAGGAGAGGCACCGAGAAGTCAACCCCGCGTTCAGGCGCTGTTTTTGGCTGTTCCTGCGGTATACCACAGCTTTTGCGATAGAGCCGCTCGATAGTTGCACGGGCTTCCGGCGTTGTGCAGCAATCAAGAATTGCTTACTTCTCCGGCTCTTCCATGATGCCGACAAAGGTGCTGGTTTTGCACTCCTCGTCGTAGGTGAATTTATTGGCAACGGTTTCGGGCAACCCTGCAAGGTGTGGCGCCTCTGCGAGAGTTTCCGAGACCTTGAAAACAAGGTCAAGCCTGCCCTGTTAACCGGCTGGCATCAAAAGAAAGGCGAATACCGCCACTGAAATATTTCGGCAGGCTATCAAACATCGTATCCCGCCCGGCCTTGACAATGCCTGGAATACGAATGCTTGCAGATAAATAATCATAAAAATCCTTGCGACTTTGGCGATGCTTCTCCTTGTCATGATTTTTCGATGTCCGCACTTGCACCCCTTCAGGTGGGACAATGTGAATATCAATATCTTCGGAGAAGCGGTGAATGATACCGTACCCCTTTGAAAGAGAGGTTCCTCCTTTAAGCTGAAAAACGTATCCGGCGTTTTGAAGCCCATAAAGAGAGTGTACAAGCCAATAGTCCTTCTCTACCAAGTAAGGATCTATCCTCCGCTCACCCGCCACGACTCTGATCAAATCAAAAAAATCATGGTATTCATGGAGATATATTTCAGGCGACATGGCTCATATTTTCTGCGGTGAAGAGTTTTTCAAAAAAGCTTCGGGCTCTTGAACCTGCATAAAGGTCAACAGTCTTCATCAGTTGTGATTGATCCATGTTTCGTGCCTTCCCTGCAACATTCCTCAGCAGGCGTTCCTTGTCCTCGTCAAGAAGATGAATATTGTTCACAAGATCCACAAGCAAAAACTCCTGGGTACTTTCAGCAGGAAAGCGCGGCCTTTTCAAAAAATAGAAGTGGCACCCATTGAGTTGTATGCTGCCCGTCGCGCCGGTAATTGTAAACCAGCTTCTCGTTATAGAGCTGCGTGGTGCCAACACCAAGAGCATTATAGCTGTTCAGGGTAGCGATATAAAAGTGGTCGTCTTTAAGAAAAGCACGAACCAGCGCGGCATCTTCAGGTGGCAGGTTCCCAAACGCTGTTGTTTGCGGGCAGTAGTAAACACCTCCGGAAAGTTTTTGCAGCTCCCCTTGCTTGACAAGTTGCTGCATATTGCGATCAACAGCCTTTGACCATTTCGCCAAATCCGAACGCCGATAGACTTGCCCCGGTTGAAGATGTTTTTTCAGTTCATCTGCTTTTGACATGATGCTCCTTTGGGCTGATGTAGCGATTGTTCTTGTGCTGGATTTTTAGTCTAAATTTCATGCAACTTAATAAAAGGGAATTAGTGAGCCCAATTCATCCCAATCCATCTACGACGCCTCGCCGCTCCCGCTGCAGCAGCAACCAAGTTTGCCGGTACGGGCTTTGTCGAGCGACTCTTTTCCCTCCTTCCATGCAAACCGGGCAATGCCAATCGACCCAGCGGCATCAACCCAACCAATGTGAAAGAGCTCATACAGCACACTGCCTGCAAGCAGCACCACCGAGAGCAAGAGACAGGTTTTCGTACAATTCGCATCGGCACTAATCGCCTCAGAGTGCAGAGCTTTTCCAACCTTCATTTTGGCGCTCATCAGCCACCACATTGTGGCAATTGAAACCAGAGAGACAATAATTCCTGGAACAGTTGTTACGGGGCGACTGCCCTGCATAACGTTGAGCAGTGCACCAAGAATCATGCCTACGGCAAGAAGGTAAAATGCCAAACCGGTAATCCGTAAGGCCTGCCGCTCAAATTGATCGCGGGATTCAACAGGGCTTTTGCGCATTCTCAGTACCATGTGCACAATTCCTGTGCCGGAAATCACCTCAACAAGACTGTCGATACCGAATCCAAGCAATGCCAGGGTATCATCATTCAATCCGAACCAGATACTGACGGCACCTTCAATAATGTTGTATCCAATGGTCACGATGCCAAGGAGCAGAGCAACATTCAGGAGCGCGGCTGTTGATTGTGTTTTCATAACTTTCTCTTGTTTCACGAAAATACCTTACACAGAGCTATACGCTTGGCTTTCAACAATTTCAGCTATAAAAAATATGCTCGCATCTTCCTGTCGAGTCCATCAGGGCCTAAATTTCCGATATTCAATGTTGAATTTTTTGATACGGAGACCCATGATTCGGTCGGAGAGGCCGAGTTGTACGGCAGCCCTGGTCATGTTGCCCTGGGTTCGTTTAAGCGCTTCAATGATCATCTCTTTTTCTATCGATTCAAGTTTTTGCTGCAACGATCCTGTATAGGGGGTGCCGCTTGATTCGGCTGTCTGGAGCGTCGGTGGCAGATGATAGCCGTGAATGACATTATCCTCACTGAGAATAACAGCCCGCTCCATACAGTTCTGCAGTTCGCGGACGTTCCCTGGCCAGTGATAACGCATCAGCATATCGATTGAGGTGGTCGAGATACGCCTCACCCCTTTCTGGTTTGCCTTGTTAAATTTTTCTACAAAATAGTCTGCAAGCAGCAGTATATCTGTCTTGCGTTCCCGAAGTGGAGGAACTGTAATTGGAAATATATTGAGCCGGTAATAGAGATCTTCCCTGAACAGTCCGCTTCGTATCAGCTCTTCCAGGTTACGGTTTGTTGCCGCAATAACGCGCACATCTACTTTGATGGTTTTTGAACCACCTACCCGCTCAAACTCTTTTTCCTGAAGTATCCTGAGCAGTTTTGCCTGTACCGAAAGGCTGAGCTCACCCACTTCATCAAGAAAAATGGTGCCATTATTGGCCAGCTCAAATCGCCCATGACGGGTAGAGAGTGCACCGGTAAATGCCCCTTTTTCATGTCCAAATAGCTCGCTTTCAACAATACTTTCCGGCAGAGCTGCACAATTGAACTTGATAAAGGGGTGTTCAACTCTGCGGCTTTTAAAATGAATTGCACTGGCCACAAGCTCTTTACCAACGCCACTCTCTCCCAGAACAAGAGTGGTGGCATTGGTGGTGGCAATCTTGTCGATCATGGTGTAGAGAGCCGTCATCGGTTTTGCATTGCCGATAATATTGGATGGGCGTTCTGCCTCCATTGCGCCAGCAACAGTGCTGCTGGCTTGCCCTCTCTGGCGTGAAGATTTTTCGGCGACTCTTGCCTGCTCTGGCGCTTTGACACTCTCCTCGTGGGCAAGCTGTTTTGTGCGCACCGCCTGCGAAATCATTGATGCGATGATGGAGAGTTGATCCACATAGTACTGGAGCATATCACCCCCCCCAGCGTTCTCCTTTGTTTTTGTTGTCGGCTCTGACACACCTTCAAGCTGGCGGTCGGCGCTCAGGGTACCAATAATCTCCATTCCTGCCTTTATTGGAATGCAGATAAAACAGAGCCTCTCTTTTTCCTCCTTCACCCTTGACTTTGTTCTGTCGAGAAAAAGTGGCTCATCATTGATCGATGGAACAATAACAGCCTTGCCGGTTTTAACCACCTGACCTATAATCCCCTCTCCAATCTGATAGCGACCTCGTCCTCTCTCCTTTTCAGTCAGGCCAAATGATTCATTGATGACAATTTCACCAGTATCACGGTTGAGAATTGTGATCATTCCCCTGAGCATCTCCATGTGTTCAGACATGATGAAGAGCACAAGCCGTAACACCTTGTTGATATCATCTTCGTTGGTGATGGTTCGGCTGACTTCGGCAAGCAGAGTAATGCTGCCATGATCCTGATCCTGTGTTGTGAGCATGATACCTGTGCTATGATGTTATATGGTCTTTACAAAAAGAGTAGTATACAGCGTGTCAAGCTCTTCCGGCTGCAATGCCCGTTTCTTTTCAGTGGCTTTCTTTCTGACCCAGGCAAGCAGATGGTTTGCCTCTCTTCTGGTCATACTCACCCCCCGTCCGGAATAAAAGTGCTGTAATGATGCGCTCCCTGAATGTTTTCCGATCACCAGCTCATAGTTGTCGCGCCCTATCTGGCCGGGCAGAAATGGCTGATAGGAGAGCGGGTGTTTCAGTAAGGCTGCACAGTGGATACCCGACTCATGCTGAAATGCTGATTGACCAACAACCGGCTTCTGATCTTGTATGACCCTACCTGAAGCTCTGCTGACGACGGCGCAAAGTTTTGAAAGCTGCCGGGTGTCAATGCGGGTTTGATACCTCTCCGAGAGCTTCAGCGCCATGGCAAGCTCTTCAAGCGCAGCATTGCCAGCTCGCTCTCCAATACCGGTTACCGAAACACTGACCGCCTGGCATCCAGCCTCAATCGCCATAAAGGCATTGGCAGTTGCCATACCAAGATCGTTATGGGCATGAAATTCAAGCGCCACTGCTGTGACGGATTTCAGATTGCCGACAAGCTGCATTACCGATGATGGTGTAGCAATACCTACGGTGTCAGCAATCCGTATCCTGTCAACGCCGCAGGCCGTAGCATCGATCACAAAACGTTTCAACAGTTCAGCATCAGCACGCGTAGCATCCTGCGCTCCAACACTGACAACATTGAAAGAGTGTTTCGCCTTTACGACGAGCTCCTGCAACTGCTCTTGTACCCATGCGTAATCTTTTCCCATGATGAGCAGATACAAGGCCGAGAGAGGAAAGCTGATATGCACCGCTTCAGTGCCGGTAGCAGCGGCTGCCTCAATATCTCCCGATGTTGCCCGTGCCCAACTGGTCAGACGAACCGGCAGTTTCAAGGCAACAATGTTGCGGATGACCTCCTGCTCCTCACCACTGATTGCGGGATAACCAATTTCAAGTTCGTCCACCCCGGCATCGGCAAGAAGACAGGCTATTTCCGTTTTTTCAGCAGCGCTGAACACCACGCCCGGAGCCTGCTCGCCGTCTCTCAGCGTTGTATCAATGATCCAGGGGTTTACCACTGAACAGGAAGATATTGCTCTCTTGGTTCTCATAGCTACATGACAGTTCGTTCACAACTCCAGATAGTTAAGAAAATAATCACTATTTCCTAAATAAGTAAGGAGATTCGCATCAATAATAAAAAAATTTCAGACATTTTTGTACATTAGGGGAAAAAAGATGGATAGAACTACTCCTGGAAATGTCCTGTGCATCCGAGTGCACAAGAGACACCTCCCGCAGATTGAGTAAACAACAGAATGAGATAGAGATAGAGTTGTAATAGATTGGGGATGAAAATAGTGTTCTGGTGGAGCAAATTGTATCAACAACTGTTCCATGTAGAGCAATATTCTTACCAAAAGAGGGTTTCCTGATAAACAATGAAATAATATCCTTGCAATATATGGCAGTATTTTTTCTATAATGCGTTATATCTCAATATGCATAACGCATTATATGGTTTTTTGTCAGACACTCTTCAAAAATGACAACCAATTGATGTCTATAGAATCTATTCTAACACAAAAACACTAATGAATTCATGAAAAAACGCTTGATTCACACCACGAAAAAGATCTTTACCCTCTGTTGTGCCCTGCTTGCGGTGACAACATCGGCAATGGCTGGCGAACTGAACCTCTCGGTTGCTGCCAGCCTCAAGGAGGTTATCAACGAACTGAGTGCAAGTTACACCGCAAAGCATCCGAGCACTGTTTTTGTGAAAAACTTCGGCCCATCGGGTACACTTGCAGGTCAAATTGAAAACGGTGGACCAGCCGACCTGTTTATTGCTGCCAATACGGAGTGGATGGATTATCTTAACAGTAAAAAGCTGCTGGATGCCGGCAGCATCAAGACCTTTACCTGGAACTCGCTTGTTTTTGCCGGTACAACCAGTAAAAAAGTGTCGTCTATGAACGATCTGCCAAAATTGGAAAAAATTGCCATCGGAAGCCCGAAAAGCGTCCCCGCTGGTGAGTATGCCATGGAAGCCATGACAAAAGCAGGGGTTGCCGCTAAACTTGCAGACAAGTTCATTATGGCCAAAGATGTTCGTGAATGCCTGATGTATGCCGAACTTGGTGAAGTCGATGGTGGTTTTATGTACAAGACCGATGCGTTGCAGGCCAAAAAAGCAAAACTGCTTTTTTCAGTGCCACAAGAACTTTACCCAAGGGTAGTCTATCCAATGGCGCTAACCGCCAGGTCGGCACAGAACAGTGAAGCAAAAGCATTTCTTGTTTATCTTCAGGGCGAAGAGGCAAAATCCGTGCTCACAAAATATGGCTTCATGCTCAAATAAGAGTGAGCTTGTCAAGCGAAAAAACCTTGAAAAGATGTTCATGGAATGCTGTTGACCCCGGAAGATATCACGGCAATATGGCTGTCGTTGCAGGTTGCTCTGACCGCGACAGCCATCTCTTTGCCTTTAGGTTTTGCCACAGCATGGTTGCTGGTCTTCAAAACGTTGAGGGGTAAAGTGGTTCTGGAAGTGCTTGTTAACCTTCCCCTGACATTGCCACCGGTTGTCATCGGTTATTTTCTGCTGTTATTGCTTGGCAAAAACGGCTGGTTGGGCAAAATGCTTGCTGAAGCTGGAATCCAACTGATATTCACCTGGAAAGCTGCGGTGATCGCTTCAGCCGTCGTTGGTTTTCCTCTGCTGGTTCGATCGATTCGTCTTGGAATGGAGTCGATCGACCGTCAGCTTCTTGATGCGTCAAGAAGCCTGGGAGCATCCTGGTATGACAGTCTGCTGACCATCATTCTTCCGCTTTCGCTGAGAGGTATTTTCTCTGGTTCATCATTGATGTTTGCGCGAAGTCTTGGTGAATTCGGAGCCACCATCATCGTTGCCGGCAATATGCCGGGAAAAACTCAAACCATTCCGCTGGCTATTTACGATTACACCAGCTCCCCTTCAAGCACAGCCATGGCTCTCTCTCTCTGTTTCGTCTCGGTCGTTATCTCGGTTGCCGTACTGTTGCTGCATGAAATGCTCGACAAGCAACTTGACCGGAGTACGGCATCATGAGGATACGTATCAAAGCAAAAAAAAAGATGGGCACGTTTTCGATGGCGCTCAATGCCGATATTTCAGGCGACCGGATTGGAATTTTTGGCGACTCCGGCAGTGGGAAATCAACCATCGTCAACCTTGTTTCCGGGCTTCTGCAACCGGATAATGGTGAGATTTTTCTGGATGAAAAGTGCCTCTTCAGTAGCCAGCAAGGCATCAATCTCTCGCCTGAACAACGGCGGATTGCCATCGTTTTTCAGCAAGCAATGCTCTTTCCCCATCTAAGCGTCAAAAGCAACCTTTTGTATGGTTATAAACGGTGTCGCGCCGAACACAGAAACATCAAACCTGAAGCTCTGATTGATCTCCTTCAACTGAAGCCTCTTCTGGAAAGAGGAGTAAACCGTCTCTCTGGCGGAGAAAAGCAACGGGTGGCTCTCGGCAGAGCGGTTCTTGCAAACCCGCGTCTCCTGTTGATGGACGAACCGCTCTCAGCGCTTGATGACACACTCCGGTTCCAGATCATTCCCTACCTGAGAAGCGTCAGTGAAGAGTTCAACATCCCCTACCTCTTTATATCGCATTCAATCACGGAAATGCAGTTAATGACCGACCAGATTCTGGTGATGAATAATGGTGAGGTACTTGAAGAGACAACTCCTGAACAGCTTGCGCGAAACAGAATGGCGCACAGTCAAAACGGGTATCTGAATTTTTTACGACTTGCAGATCCCGTCGATCAGAATGGCCTTTTTTCATACCGTTGGGGAAAAAATCATCTGCTTCTGTCAACCGGAAATATCTCGGGAGAATCACTTTTTGAACTTTCTTCGCGAGAGATTATCCTTTTCAAAAAGCATCCTGAAGCAATCAGCGCCCGGAACCTGCTGGAGTGCACAGTGGCAGAGCTGTTCTCTTCAGACGGAAGAATTGGCGTTGTTCTCTCCGCACAGGGAAAAAAAATGGTTGCAGAAATTGTCCGCGCTGCTGCAGATGAACTCACTATCACGACAGGCTCTACCCTTTTTGCTGCCATCAAGGCCTCTTCATTCAGAAGGCTTAACTGAACTTTCAGGTTTATAATAATTTTCTAAACATAACAATGATGTGGTATCAACTGTCCGATTCTGATATTGACGGCTTTATCGAAGAAGATGTGCCTTATGGCGATCTGACCACCTCACTCCTTGGCATCGGCACACTGCAGGGAGAGATTACCTTTACAAGCAGGGAGTGCACCATCCTCTGCTGCACCGAAGAGGCGGCTCAACTTCTTGAACGATGCGGAGCTTCAGTGAATGCTTGTATGATAAGCGGAACCTCAGTGACACCCGGAGCCACCATTCTCTCAGCAAGTGGACCCGCCGAAGCTCTTCATACAGGATGGAAAGTTGCCCTTAATCTGCTGGAGTATGCGTCGGGTATTGCCACAAGAACAGAGAAAATCGTTTCCCGTGCAAAAGAGGTTAACCCTGACATTGCAATAGTAACAACCCGAAAGTCTTTCCCCGGAACAAAAAAAGTTGTTCTCAAGGCAATCCAGGCAGGAGGAGCGCTTCCACATCGTCTCGGACTTTCAGGGTCCATTCTTGTTTTCCGTCAGCATACTGAATTTCTTGGCGGACTGGAGAGCTTTCTTCATAGACTTCAGGAACTGAAGGCCAAAATTCCTGAACACAAAGTCATGGTTGAGGCAGAAACTGCAGAAGAGGCGCTGATTGTTGCTACTGCAGGCGCTGACGTGGTTCAAGTGGATAAGATGACCCCGGAAGAGCTGACAGCCCTTGTGCCATTAATCCATAAACAAGCTCCAAATGTAAAAATTTCGGCAGCAGGCGGAATCAATGGAGATAACGTAGCCGCTTACGCTGAAAGTGGAGTGGATATTATTGTACTTTCATCAGTCTATTTTGGGAAGCCATCGGATATAGGTGTTTCCATGCATCCCGTCATATAGATGTTTGTAAAACTGTTCAGTCAGGCACTGAACAATCCTGCAATGAATAGACTCCGGGGTTGAATCAATGAGAAAACATTTATCTTTGATCCTGGTGGTTTTCATAACCAAAGCTTGAGTATTATGGTGACATGCAAAAAAGAGGCAATCTGCCTTGATGGCTCTGTCTGGTTTCAGAAAGCCGACAACAGGTTTCTCGGCAGAGATCGAATAGCTCTGCTCGACAAAATTGATGAGCTCGGCTCAATCAGCAGCGCAGCCAAGGCGGTTGGCATAAGCTACAAAACGGCGTGGCACCTCGTCAATATGATGAACAACCTCTCCGAAAAGCCTCTGGTTGACCGCGTGACTGGCGGAAAAGGTGGGGGGGGAACCATGTTGACCAAAGAGGGCAAAAAAGTTATCAAACAGTTCCTGATTGTTCAGGAAGAGCACCGAAAGTTTCTTGAGAATCTCGGAGATCGTCTGGGAGACAACAATTATCTTTATCAATTTCTTAAAAGAATAGCTATGAAAATCAGTGCGCGCAACATTTTTTCGGGTACCGTGGAGAACATCATCAAGGGAGCAGTCAACGCTGAAGTGACACTTCTGATGAATGGAGGTAGCCGTATCGTCGCAATTATTACCAATGGCTCCGTTGAAAACCTGGGGCTTAAAGAGGGGTTGAATGCTTATGCCATAATCAAGGCAAGCTCAATCATTATCGGCCAGGAGCTGCACGAGGCAAAAATAAGTACACGCAATATCATGCCCGGGACAATCTGCAAGCTTATTGAAGGGCCTGTCAGCACCGAAGTTGATGTGGAAATCGGGGGCGGCAACGTTATCTCTGCCGTTATTACTCATGGCAGTTCGGAGAAAATGGAGCTGAAAGAGGGTGGCCATGCCTGCGCTATCTTCAAGGCATCAAGTGTTATCATCGGTGTCAACTGAGCCAAGCTATTCATACGACCTCCTCTCCGGAATCACGAAAGCGCCCCATGTTTTGCATTATTGGGCGCTTTCGTATTTTGGCCCTACGTTTGGGACACGGAGTCGTCTCTCTGTAAATATTCAACACAGCCCATGAACACAAACAAAAAAGTTCTTGTCGGTATTTCTGGCGGGGTTGACTCTGCCGTCACGGCCTGCCTGCTCCTGAAGCAAGGGTATCAGGTGATGGGCCTGAACATCAAAGTGCTCGACTCTCTTGATGAGACACCTTCGATTCAGCCATCACCGCTGGTTATCAGCGACCATCCCGATTTTCAGATACCGCTCTTTACCCTGAACCTCAGCAGGAAGTTCAGGGGTGATATCATCAGCTATTTTCATGACGACTACCTTGGAGGGAGGACACCAAACCCCTGCATGGTCTGCAACAAAAAGATCAAGTGGTTTGGCCTCTTTGAGGGGGCAAAGATGCTTGATGCGGAGTTCGTCGCCACCGGCCACTTTGCATCCACATCCTTCAGCGATGGACGATACCGGCTTTACAAGGGGGTTGACCCGCAGAAAGACCAGAGCTATTTCCTCTGGATGCTCTCCCAAGGCGATCTGGCAAAAACCATCCTTCCGCTTGGCGAACTGACCAAACCGGAGGTACGAAAGCTTGCGCACACTTTTGGTGTCAGGGCGGCTGAGAAAAAGGAGAGCCAGGAGATCTGTTTTGTGCCGCAGGACGACTATTGCAGCTACCTGGCCGGAGCCATCCCGGGTCTTGCTGAAAAGGTGGCAGATGGCGATATTGTGGATGAAACCGGCAACGTGATTGGCAAACACCGGGGCTACCCCTTCTACACCATCGGCCAGCGGCGAGGAGTTGGTGTTTCAGCGAAAATCCCCCTCTACGTCACAGGGATTGATACTGAGCATAACCGCATCCAGGTTGGCACAAAATCTGCACTTGAAAGCCGCCGCCTCATTGCCTCTGGCCTGAACTGGATTGGCATTGAACAACTGAACGGCCCGGCGGAGGCACTCGGAAAAATACGGTATCGTGATAAAGAGAGCCCCTGCACCATTGAACCGCTTGGAAATGATACTGTTGCCGTATCGTTCGCTTCACCAAAAAGCGCCATTGCATCCGGGCAGGCAGCGGTCTTTTACCGCAACACCGAAGTGCTTGGTGGCGGGTTTATTTCCAACGTTATTCACGAATCTCAACTATAATATTATTCTGACCTTATGCTTCAACGAAAACATCTTTCACTCACCTTTCTTGATCTTGCGCCCGCCGCTCCTGAAAATGCGCCGCTCATGATTCTGCTGCACGGTTATGGCAGTAATGAAAAAGATCTGATACAGCTTGCGCCAATGCTGCATGATGGGCTGCGCTATATCAGCGTTCGCGCTCCTCACACGCTTGATGTGGGCATGTTCGGCTGGTTTCCCCTCGGCTTTACCCCGACCGGTATTACCGTCGATTATGCCGCCGCAGAGGAGGCGCGCCTGCAATTTATCAGCTTTATCAGGGAGATTCTTGCTGAGTACAAACCGGCAGGCGGCAAACTCTTTCTGATGGGATTCAGCCAGGGATCAGTGATGAGCTACATGACCGCCTTCAGTGAGCCTGATCTGTTACATGGGGTGATTGCCTGTTCGGGACAGTTACCTGAAAAGAATCTCCCGAAGGAGAACCCTGCACTGCGCAAACTCCCCTTTGTTGTGTTGCATGGCCTCTATGACGATATACTCCCGATTGCAAAGGGTCGCGCCTCCCAAGAGTGGCTCCTGCAGCGAGTAGATAATCTCACCTACCGTGAATATCCGATAGCACACCAGATTGCAGATGAGGGTGTTGAGCTGATTCACACCTGGCTTGAAAAAAGAGTGCAGGAGGCTCTGGGAAGAGAGTAATTGCCCCCTTTTCGGTATATTCTCCATTTTTAAACATCGCCATGCCTTGGCAAACTAAAGAGGAATTAAAGACGAATGAAGGAGACCCTTTTATCTCTGCTTGAACAGCGCATACTTGTGCTCGATGGTGCAATGGGCACCATGATCCAGCGCCATAAACTCAAGGAAGAGGATTACCGGGGCGCACGGTTTGCCTCGCACTCCCATCCGCTCCTTGGAAACAATGATATGCTTGTGTTGACGCAACCGGAGATTATCTATGCCCTCCATTGCGACTTTCTTGAGGCTGGCTCAGACATTATTGAAACCAACACCTTCAACGCCAACCCGATATCCCAGGGAGACTACAATACCATAGAGCTGGTGAAGGAGTTGAACATTGAGGCCACTCGCCTTGCGCGACGGGCTGCCAACGACTATACCGCCAAAAATCCTGACAAACCGCGCTTTGTAGCTGGTTCCATCGGACCAACGAACAAAACGCTCTCCCTCTCCCCCGATGTCAACCGTCCCGGGTTTCGCGCCGTCACCTTCCGTGAGGTGGTCGATAACTACATTGTTCAGCTCGAAGGTTTGATGGAGGGCGGAGTTGATCTGCTTCTCGTCGAAACAGTCTTTGACACCCTGAACTGCAAAGCTGCCCTCTTTGCCATTGAAGAGTTTTTTGACCGCACCGGCTGGCGTGTCCCGGTGATGGTCTCCGGCACGGTGGTGGATGCAAGCGGACGCACCCTCTCCGGCCAGACCACCGAGGCTTTCTGGACTTCCATTGCCCACCTGCCGGATCTGCTCTCCATCGGCCTGAACTGTGCGCTTGGCTCAAAGCAGATGCGCCCCTTCATTGCGGCAATTGCGGGCATTGCTGAAAGTTATGTAAGCGTCTATCCGAATGCAGGTCTGCCGAACGAATTTGGCGAATATGACGACTCCCCTGAGTACATGGCTGCCCAGATCGCCGATTTTGCCACCTCAGGATTTGTCAATATCGTCGGCGGATGCTGCGGCACCACTCCACAGCATATCAAGGCAATTGCGGATGCGGTCAAAAACCTTCAGCCACGCCAGCGTCCTGCTAAAATGCATGAACTGCAACTCTCCGGTCTTGAACCACTCTTTGTCAACCAGACAACCGGCTTCATCAACATCGGCGAACGCACCAACGTCACCGGATCGAAAAAATTCGCCCGTCTCATCAAGGAGGGCAACTACGACGAGGCGCTCTCCATTGCCCGCCAGCAGGTAGAGAGTGGCGCACAGGTAATTGATGTCAATGTCGACGAAGGGATGCTCGACTCCGAGAAGGTGATGAAAGAGTTCCTCAACCTGATCGCCTCCGAGCCCGACATCTCGCGTGCGCCAGTGATGATCGACAGTTCAAAGTGGTCGGTTATTGAGGGCGGCCTGCAGTGCGTGCAGGGCAAAAGCATTGTCAACTCCATCAGCCTCAAGGAGGGTGAGGAGCTTTTCAAAGAGAGAGCCCGCAAGGTGTTGCAGTACGGTGCCGCCACCGTGGTAATGGCTTTTGACGAACAGGGACAGGCCGATAATTATCAACGCCGCATTGAAATCTGCAAACGCGCCTACGATATTCTCACTCAGGAGGTGGGCTTCCCGCCAGAGGATATTATTTTTGATCCCAATGTGTTGACTGTTGCCACCGGCATTGATGAGCACAACAACTACGCCGTCGATTTCATTGAGACTGTTCGCTGGATCAAGGAGAACCTCCCTTATGCCAAGGTCTCCGGCGGTATCAGCAATGTCTCCTTCTCTTTCCGTGGCAACGAAACCGTCCGGGAAGCGATGCACGCAGCCTTCCTCTACCACGCAATCCGTGCTGGGCTCGACATGGGCATCGTCAATGCCGGACAGCTCGCCATCTATCAGGATATTGAGCCTGAGCTGCTGGTGCGGGTTGAGGATGTGCTGCTCAACCGTCGCCCCGACGCTACGGAACGGCTGGTCAGCTTTGCCGAAACCATCGCCACCGGCGGGGAAAAGATTGAAGCCAAAGCGGCTGAATGGCGGAGCGCTCCGGTTGAAGAGCGGCTTCGCCACGCATTGATCAAAGGGATTGTCGAGTTTATCGAGGAGGATACCGAAGAGGCCCGCCAGCTCTATCCAAGCCCGCTCCAGGTGATTGAAGGGCCTCTGATGGATGGGATGAACGCCATTGGGGACCTCTTTGCCGTGGGCAAGATGTTTCTGCCGCAGGTGGTCAAGAGTGCCCGCGTCATGAAGCGTTCGGTCGCCTGCCTTCTGCCCTACATCGCCGAAGAGAAGGCAAAGAACAAGGATACCCGGGCTGCCGCCAAGGTACTTCTTGCAACGGTCAAGGGCGACGTGCACGACATTGGCAAAAATATTGTCGCCGTTGTGCTGGCCTGCAACAACTATGATGTTGTCGATATCGGTGTCATGATGCCCTGCGAAAAAATTCTTGAAGCGGTCGAGCGCGAAAAAGCTGACCTGCTTGGTCTGAGCGGCCTCATCACCCCGTCGCTTGATGAAATGGTGCATGTCGCCAGCGAAATGGAACGACTTGGTATGAAGATACCTTTGCTTATCGGCGGAGCCACCACCTCACGAATGCACACTGCCGTCAAAATTGCGCCGGTCTATTCAGGCCCGGTCGTTCAGGTGCTCGATGCCTCACGGAGCGTTCCGGTGGTCAACAACCTGCTCAACCCGTCTCTCAGCCCGTCGTATATCGAAGCTCTAAAAAAGGAACAGGCTGGGCTGAGAGAGAGCCACTCGTCGAACAGTGCTTCAAAAAAATATCTTTCGCTGGCTGATGCCCGCAAGAACCGCGCTTCTCTGCAACCGGTGGCCTACAAGCCGCTGAAGCTTGGCATTACCCTGCTGGAGAATGTGACCGTCGGAGTGCTGCGCCCCTACATCGACTGGACACCCTTTTTCATGGCATGGGAGCTGCATGGGCGCTTCCCGCAGATTCTTGAGGACGGTAAATACGGCACAGAAGCCAAAAAACTGCTGGATGATGCCAACAGCCTGCTCAACAGAATTGAAAAGGAGCAACTGCTCGGTCTGAGAGGTGTTGCAGGACTCTTCCCGGCCAACAGCAACGGAGACGATATTGATGTTTACGCCGATGAGAGCCGCAGCACTGTACTGATGACGCTCCACACCCTCCGCCAGCAGCAGGAAAAAGGTGCTGGTGAACCGAACCATGCTCTGGCTGACTTTGTGGCTTCTGCAAAATCAGGCGTAGAAGATTACATTGGCGGATTTGCCGTCACCGCCGGTCACGGCATCGAAAAGCTGCTCAAACAGTTCAGTGAGGAGCAGGACGACTATCACCGCATTATGATGCAGGCCCTTGCCGATCGCCTGGCAGAGGCCTTTGCTGAAATGCTGCACGAGCGGGTGCGCAAGGAGCTATGGGGCTACGAAACTGCTGCAAGCCCGGAAGGCAAGAAAGCATGTGCCTGCCATCCCGACATCGCTTTATGCAAACCAGTCGCTCTTGATGAGCTGCTGGCTGAAAAATACCAGGGTATCCGCCCTGCGCCCGGTTATCCCGCATGCCCCGACCACACCGAAAAAGCGGGACTGTTTGCCCTGTTGAATGCCGAAACCAACACAGGGATCACACTCACGGAATCATTCGCCATGAATCCGGCAGCTTCAGTCAGCGGCTTCTACTTCGCCCATCTCCATGCAAAGTATTTTATGCTCGGGAAGATCGGGAGAGACCAGGTGGAGGATTACGCTGAGCGGAAAGGAATAGCGGTCAAGGAGGCTGAAAAATGGCTTGCTCCGGTTTTGAACTATGATCAACTTTAACCCTCTCTTGTAAAGAATGACCAGATAAAAAAGAAATTTTTCCATTATAATAGAATACTATATTTTTTATCTATTAAATTGGGCTTATGGTTTTCTTTTTATTGAATGTTAGTTTCACCAACGCATTTTCATAACAACACTAAAACAATAACAACCATGTCAAACGACGCAATCAGCGATTTCTCACTTGCTCTCAACAACCTTTTGACCACCGCCGGAACACTGGCACAGCAGCAGCTTGATTTGTTGAACATCGGAATCAGAACAGCCGGACAGCTTATTGAACCTGTTGTCAAATCATCTTCTGATCTTATTGGCAACCTTTTCAGCAATTGCTGCCAGCTTGTCCAGAACATCGCCTCTTCAATTTTTCCACAGAAGTAAGCCACTCTTTTTGAAAATAAAAAGCACCCTGAAACCCAGGGTGCTTTTTATTTTCTCCCGACATTACTTTACGGCACAAGCCTCTCCACACAAACAGTAAGAGTAAGCTACGATGGTTTGTTGAATCATACCCCGGAACCCAACCATTCACCTACCTCCCGCCTCCCGGCTTATTGAGGAGTTTCAGCACCTGATTGTCGCGATTGTAGATGTCGTCGCGAAACTGGAGCTCTTGACCATTGGGCACCACAGTAAAATAGAGAAGAAACACGGGAATCGGCTGTGGAAGGATCACCATGGTGGTTTTTCCGGTATTGACGGCATCCTGTATCTTTGCACTGCTCCACTGCAGGCTGTCATGCAAGAGCAGTCTGGCAAGTTCTGAAGGGTTTTGTACCCGAATACATCCTGAGCTGAAGTCGCGTCTGCTTTTATCAAAAAGCTCTTTGCCAGGTGTATCATGCAGATAAATGGTATGGCGATTCGGCATAAGAAACTTGATTCTCCCCAATGCCCCTTGATCGCCTGATCGCTGCTGGAGATGGTAAGGAAGGTTCCGTGCAGAATAGTGCGACCAATCTACTGTGGCGGGATCGACGGTACTCCCCTCTTCATCAACCACCCGCAACTGTTTTTTAGCCAGATAAGAGTTGTCTTTGTTGAGGGCAGGAAGAACATCTTTGTCAAGAACGGTCTCAGGCACAACCCATTTCGGGTTAAAAACAAGAGAGGAAATCGATGCCCTGAAAACCGGAGTTTGCCGCAGAGGCTGCCCGACAATCACTTTTGTTCCCCACCGATAATGACCATTTTCGATGTACTGGAGAGAATATCCTGGAATATTGACCAAAATACAGGTCGAGTCAATATCATGTAAAAACCAGCGGAACCGTTCAAGGTTGACGCGAATCTGATCAATCCTGCGTTCAACCGGAATATTCATGACTCGAAGAGTGGCGACACCAACGGAACCATCAACCTCCATACCGTTCCGCTTCTGAAACCGCTTGACAGCCCCAACCATCTCCCGGCTATATACTGTTGAGGTATCCGCATCCTCTACGGCAAGATCACCCGACACCTTGAGACGTCTCCTCAACACTGTAATCCGGCTATCCCGATTGCCCTCTTTCAGCGTCGGTCCGCCTGCAAGTTGTGGCCAGCCTCCATGACGAGCAATGGCACGATATCGTACAAGTCCCTTTTTAAGAAGATCATAGTTTGCATCCTTAGGCTCAAGCTCTTTGAAAAAAGCGGTGAATGAACCAGCAACAAGAGCGCGTTGAAGCTGCTCATCCAGCAACTGCAGGTTTTTCTTTTTGCGACTCCAGGAGGGCTCAAGAGTTGCTGGATCAGCTTTGCCATAACGAAGATGGCTGGCAAGAAGCAGAGATATTTTGGTAAGAAATATATCCTCTTGCGCTTTTTTTTCAGGCGATATCAATGCTTGTGGATCAAACTCCCTGATCCGGGCAATAGCATCATCGGATGGATTGAGACCATCAGCAGCAGATGCCTCAACAGCAGCCATCAACGCATCAACCATCTGCTTGTTTGTCCAGAGAGGCTGAAACCCTCGCACGAAGTAAAACCGCTCCAGACGGATATTAAGCATCTCTCCTGCCATTCCATCTGGGGGGCTCTTCTGCCGAATCAGGCGTTCACAGTGGTCGTGAATTTTCTCGGCAACGGCCTTGCCACGATAAGGTCGCTCACTCTCCAACGGCAGCCATCCATGTGCTGGCAAGGCAATCAGCACTGTCAAAATAAAGAGCGGAATCAAGCGAAACATAAGCAGCCTGTGAAGCGTATTCAACCAGTACTTTTCTGGCATTCTGGAACAACAAACCGAAAAGATAGATTAATTTTGAAACCTTCAAACAAATATGGTACCATCAAAAAAAACCACATACATACGGTCAATAATCAAACTACCACTCTGAGGAGTAGAGCCCGACAAACTCCTTATAAGCAATTGCAACAGCGCACGAGGTGACAGGAATCGTGACCAGTAACCCTATACCGAGAGCCAAAGCACCGAAAACATTAAGCACAAAGAGAACAATGGCAAAGCCAAAAAACGAGAACCAGTGTCGTGAAATAAGGGTACGGCTCATCTCCATTGCCTGCCAGAACTCCATACGGTAATCAATCACAAGAAAAGTGGTAAACATATAACAGATGGCGAGATAAATACCGGGTAGCAGCAACAATACAAAACCAATGCTGACCAGAAGAGTGCTGGCGAGTGAAGCAAGAAAAAGAGGAAGAAAATAGTTGAAGCCCCCAAAAAAATCGCTGAACTGAAACGGTTGCCCGCTGGCGAGCTTGAAAGCCACAATGCTATATCCAGCGTAGAATGGTGCTGCCACAGAAGAAAAAAGAAGAGAACTGCCCGCATCAAACATTGAGCTGACGAGCCAGACGACAAAAATAATAAGGGTGAAACCGATAAACTCTCCGACATTCTTGCGGAACATCTCCCACCCCTGGGAGAGATAGCTCTGAATATTTATGGCGCTGCGCTCCCTGTCAAAGAGCCCTGGATCAACCTTCACACCAAAATCAAACGCCGCCATGCTTACTTCTCCACTTGTTATGGTTATGTTCAACAAGCACAAGTTACACAACAAGGTTGGAGGAGACAACAGATAATCCATTGCAACGCCATCATACCATCTCAGTCATCATCCGTTCAACGATAATTTTTACGTAAAACATTCCTTTATGAACAGATCTTCACAAAAGTTCCTCTACCATGGCAATGAAACTGCAACAACAGAACATGCCGCAGCGCTGATCGTTGCGGAGGCTTACCGTGCCATTGCTGAACGTGAACGATTCTTGATGGCGCTGGCTGGAGGTAATTCGCCACGAATTCTCTACAAGCGGCTTGCGCAAGGAGTGAGCGCTGAACTGCTTAAACACTATAGACTTCCGCTCCCTGATGGCTGGTCGAAAAACACACAGGCTCTCCACCACCTTCCCGAAAAAACATGGTTTTTCATGGGTGATGAACGGTGTGTCCCCATCGACCATCCCGACAGCAACGAGCGAATGATCATGGAGACGCTGTTGCCCCACTCCGGTATTCCTGATAATCATCTCATCAGAATGGCAGGAGAAAAGGCTGATACAGAAGAAGCTGCAAGGGAATATGAAGGTGCCATCCGCTCATTTTTTCCTATTGAGGAGAGTGGCTCATCGAAAAAGTTTCCGCGTTTTGACCTCATCCTGCTTGGCTTGGGCGATGATGGCCACACGGCCTCGCTCTTTGCGGACAATGCTGAGGCACTTCAGGAACAGAGCCAATGGGTCATTGCGCTCAACGCCCCATTCGGAAAACCACCGGGAAAACGGCTCACCCTGACCCTGCCGGTCATCAACCATGCACGAAATATTCTTTTCTTCACCACCGGAAAAACGAAAAGCGAACTGGCTGAAAAGATATTTCTTGAACAGGAAAAAAACGTACCAGCAAGTCTTGTAAAACCTTACAACGGAAAACTTTACTGGTTTACCGCTCAACCATAGATATTGTCAACAGAGTCAGGCCCGTGTGAATGAACCAGATAGCTCTGCGGCGGCTGGTTGCCAACGGCTTGACGGATAGAGTCAATAATCGCCCACGAATATTCGACGCTGTCCTGACGAATAAAGTTCATCTGCTCCCCTGCCATAGCATCAAGCAGCAACCGATGATAGGGAGTCAGACCAACCTCGGTAAAGGAGGTTTTGTAGTCAAACTTCATAAAGACAGGATCGGTAATCACCAACTCTCCCGGACGTTTTGCCCCGAACTTTATGGCGATGGTCTCCTCCGGCTGGATACGGAGAATAACCTGGTTGGCAGTGTAGCTGCAACTTTCGGCAGGGCCAAAATAGTTCTGGGGAGGGCACTGAAAGGTAATAACAATTTCAGTCACCGTTTCAGCCAGATTCTTGCCCGCTTTGACATAAAACGGGACATCCTTCCAGCGCCAGTTGTCGATAAAAAACTTGATGGCGGCAAAGGTCTCAACCGTTGAATCAGAGGCAACATTTTTTTCAGCACGGTAGCCATCATACTGTCCAAGCACAACTGAGTGATCGACACTCTCTGCTGTAAACAGACGAATTGAGCGAAGCACTTTGGCCTTTTCGTCACGCACTGCATCCGCCGAAAGATCAACCGGCGGCTCCATGGCAACGGCAGCAAGAAGCTGCAACGCATGGTTCTGCATAATGTCGCGAAGCAGACCCGCCTCTTCATAAAAGGCACCACGGTCACGAATTCCGAAATCTTCCGCAATGGTAATGGTGACGTTTGCAATATGATGGCGATTCCACAATGGCTCAAAAATTCCGTTGGAAAAACGGAACACCATAATGTTCTGCACCGTCTCCTTGCCCAGATAGTGGTCAATTCTGAAGACACGCTTTTCGCTGAAGACCTCACCGATAACGCTGTTCAACTCGCGTGCCGTCTGCAAATCACGTCCATAAGGTTTTTCGACAATAATTTTCCGCCATCCAACCATGCAACCATCCTTTTCGCCAAGCCCGGCATGTTGCAGATTGCGGACAATAACCGGCGCGAGACTGGGGGGCGTCGCAAGATAAAAGAGCACATTGGCACAACTCCACGACTCTGAAGCCATTGAGAGAATTCCCTGGCTCAACGCCTGATAATCATCGAGCTCAGCAAGATTGAGCCGCACATAAGAGATGCGGGCAACATAAGCGGCATAAGCGGCCTCATCCCGCACGCTCTCTGGAAATATTCCGGCCATCTTTTTCTGCAAAAAAGAGCGGAACTCATCGTTCGAAAGAGCAGCACGACCAATACCGATGATGCGATAGTCACCCGGAAGGTTGCCCCATAACGCAAGTTCATAGAGCGACGGAAAGAGTTTGCGGGCAGCAAGGTCGCTGCTGGCTCCAAATATGATGATGGTGCAATTGTCAGGTTTTACCTGCATGATGTGGAACCTGTTTTATGATTTCTCAATAAAGGAGTGACCTCCAAACTCATGACGCAATGCTGCAACAGCCCTGTCGGAGATATTCCCTTCAGAGCGTGAACGGTAGCGGGTAAAGAGAGATGCCGCGATAACAGGAATCGACACCTCATGGTCAAGAGCCGCTTCCACCGTCCATCGACCCTCGCCCGAATCAGCAATAGCGCCGGTGAGATAGTTGAGTTTTGGATCTTTCTGCAGCGCCTGTACCATGAGATCCATCAGCCAGCCACGGATCACCGAACCGTTTGCCCAGACCCGGGAAACTGCTTCAAGATCAAAATCATAACCACTGGCATCAAGCAGATTGAACCCTTCGCCCATCGCCTGCATCATACCATACTCAATACCATTATGGACCATTTTTGCAAAGTGGCCTGACCCGGAACGGCCCATGTAGCCGTATCCATGTTCGACGCAAAGATCGTTCAGCAATGGCTTGATACCGTCGTAAGCGCTTTTGTCGCCACCAACCATGATGCAGGCCCCATGACGCGCCCCTTCAAGACCACCGCTTGTGCCAGCATCAAGAAAGTGAATTCCCCGCTTTTCAAGGAGAGCCGCTCTCCGTTCAGAATCCTTGTAATGCGAATTACCCCCATCAACGATGATGTCGCCATTATCAAGAAGAGGCAGAAGTTGCTCAATCGTGCTGTCAACCGGGTCACCAGCGGGCACCATCAGCCATATCAGGCGGCAAGGGGTGAGCTGGCTGGCCAACTCCTTCAGAGAGCCTGACGCATACGCTCCTCCTTGTGCAGCAAGAGCCGCAACAGCCTCCTGAGAAAGATCAAACGCCACCAATTCATGGCCACACTCCAGAAGATGAAGCGCCATATTCCACCCCATTTTCCCCAATCCCACAACTCCAGCCTTCATAACTTTTTCAATCAGCTTGATTCAACCGAAACAGATCCTCTATCACTCATCTCAACACAGGGTACTCCTCGTGCCACCATATCCTTGTACCGCTCAATCAAGCCATGATTGACCTCAGACCAGGACTGCAGCTCAGCAAAAGCAAGACCTCGCTCCTTCAGCTCTCGGTGCTTCAATGAATTATCAAGCAACTCAAGGCATTGTGCATAAAAAGCTCCAATATCTCCTTCAGGAGCCACGAGACCACCACCCGACCTCTCAACAACTTCCCTGCAACCCCCCGCATCAGAAACCACAACAGGCAGTCCTGAAGCCAGCGCTTCAAGCGCAACATTACAGAATGCCTCTGTTGTAGAAGGAAACAGAAACAGATCTCCACTGGCATAAGCGACAGAAAGCTCTTCTCCTGTAAGATAACCGGTAAATACCGCCTCCGGCATTCTGCGCCTCATCGCCTCCTCCGCCGGCCCGGAACCAATCATCACAAACCGTACCTTATCTGCGTATGCTCCTTGCATAAACCGGTCGTAAACATCCACCACCACATCAATATCCTTATAAACCACAAAACGTCCAGCATAGACAATCACCCTCCTGTCGGCAGCATTCCATACTGAGCGAAGTTTCAGAGAGCGACGGGATGGATCGAACAGCTCCTTGTCCACGCCCCGTGACCAGAGAGTAATGTTGTTGATATGATGACCTTCAAGTTTCAACCGAACACTCTCATTCGGTGCCAGCACAAGAGTACAACTGTTGTAAAACCAGGTGAGGTATCTCCAGGCTAACCCGACAGCAAACCCGAGTCGATAGTAGGCAAGATAGGAGGGGAAATCGGTGTGGAAGGCCGATGCCACTGGAATATGTTTTTCTCTGGCGTAAAGGAGAAACTCTCTGCCGATAATATCCGGTGTTGAAATATGGATAATATCCGGTAAAAAGGCTTCAAGCTGCAAGCGAATATCATTGCTAAAAAAGCCAAGTTTGTAATCGGGATAAAGCGGTATCGGAACAGAATGCACCTCGTGCACGACTATGTCGCCAACATCATCACTGGAAGAGAGATCAGGCGACCACACCTCCACATCGTGCTTCTGCTTCCTGAATGATGAAACCAGTTGATAAATGGATTTAACCGCGCCATCCTTATCCTTGACATAACTCCCCGCATATAAGGCGATTTTCATAACAGGCCAGATACAGAATAGATCAATTCAGTTTCAATGCTGCGAAACTCTCGCAACCCCTCTTCGGTCGGCAGTCACCATTCAAAGGTAACATTTCCCTTGAAAAAGCACTCATTCGGGTACTGTTCACGGAACACTACAAGAGAGCTTTGCAACTTTTGGATGAACCAGCCTCCTGTAACTGTCGTAGGAGAGTCGCAAGAGTTCAGTATGAGCTCCGGCATTAAAGGCAATATCGTCATCCTCCTCAAGCTCTTCAGAGACATAAACTTCCATACCATAAAGATTACCAAAGGGAGGCATGGCCCCTATCTCACATTCAGGAAAGATATCAACGAACTCTTTCTCGCAGGCCAGTTCCACCTCCTGTGTGCCACAAAATTCTCGCAAAAGCTCGAAGTCAAGCTGACGGGAGGCGGGTAAAACAACCATGGCCAATGTGCCAGAAATCGTCACAACAACAGTTTTGGCAAGCTCTTTGCCTGGGACATGAGCGGATGCAGCAACTTCCTGTGCCGTATAGGCCGGAGAGTGGCTAACGACAAAATACCTCACCGCATGACTGTCAAGAAACTCCCTCAATTTGCGAATAGGCATGGCAAACTCCCCTGTTAAACAGTGATAGAAAGCGTATGATGCTTGCTGGCGTATGCTCTTTGCTTCACAGACCAACTCTCAGACCAACAGTCACATTATTTGATCCAATAGTGTATTTTCTACCACTCAGTATTGGATCGGCTGTGCCTGCATGTCGATACTGGAGATCAAAAGTTGTAAAAGGAAAAACATGAACCCCTGCTCCAGCACCAACCTGCCAGGCGAGCACACGGTCGCTGCCACTCCCCCCATAAATATTGGCAACTCCAACTCCGGCAGTGAGAAAGGGAGCAACTGGAACAACTGGAACAGCTATATCCAGATAGTAGTTCGCCATATAGGTTGTCATCGACAACTTTTTTAAAATATTCTTGATTTCATTGTTCTGATACCCAATCTCAGCTTCAATACGATATCGGCCACGATCTAGCCCGACAGCTCCAGCAAGATTATAACCAGCACTGTAAGAGCTGGCAGTGTATTTGGAGTCGCTCATTGAAGCGAGACCCACAGCGCCTCTCACGTAAGGCATTGCAACAGTAACAGATGGCACGGATATAAACAAAGCAATGAGTCCAGCGACGACTCCTCCAACTCTTTTTTTCATGACCAACTCTTTTTCCTGCGTTTCTAAAAGGCAACTCCCGTGCGACTTGTAAACAAGATAACATATTACGGGAATTCGGCCAAGCCACCAAGCCAGACACAAATCCGCTTGCCCCAACCACACCGACCACCCTACCGGGAACAGCGCACCTCCCTCCGTTATAAGCAGGCGTTGCACTGTAATGTAACGAAAAAGCGACTCAGCCAAACAGGTGGTTTTTGCTGGGAGTAATCTGTTGTGTACATTATCCCCCTGAACGAAACAGACACATCAACTTTTATCCAACCCCTTTTATGGAATGGATCACACAGCCAGAAGCCTGGATTGCATTGGCAACCTTGACCGCTCTGGAGATTGTTCTCGGTATTGACAATATTATTTTCATCTCAATCATCGTCGGGCGCCTGCCGAAAGCGCAGCAGGGCAAGGGGAGAGTGATCGGCCTTGGTCTGGCGATGTTCACAAGAATCGCCCTTCTGCTCTCCATAACGTGGGTGATGAGCTTGACAACCGGACTCTTTACCCTGCTCAGCCACACCGTTTCAGGTCGTGACCTGATTCTGCTTGGCGGCGGGCTCTTTCTGCTTGCAAAAAGTACCCAGGAGATCCATCAAAGCCTTGAGGGGGAAGAAGAGAGTAAACAGGGTAAATCAAGCAGCAATTTTATCTTCACCATGCTGCAAATTGCGGTCATCGATATTGTTTTTTCGCTTGATTCGGTTATCACCGCAGTTGGCCTTGCTGATGATATCCAGGTGATGATCATCGCCATCATGATCTCGATTGTCATCATGATGCTGGGTGCCAGGGCAATCAGCGATTATGTTGAAGCTCACCCGACCATCAAGATGCTGGCGCTCAGCTTTCTCATCCTTGTCGGTGTCACCCTGCTTGCCGAAGGGGCTGGATTTGAAATACCCAAAGGGTACATCTACTTCGCCATGGCCTTCTCAATCACGGTCGAGATGCTGAATATCCGCCTGCGCAAAAAATCTGTGAAGCCGGTGCATCTGCATGCAACGATGAATATTGACGGAGAAAATGGGTAAGCTCTCAGACCACGAGGGTTTATCCTCGCTTCACCCCAGCACCAACCGCTCCATAAGAATGGCTGCTGATACGGAGGCATTGAGCGATTCAACCCTCACCCGTGTGCCAGCATGGGGGATGCGCACCAGCAGGTCAGCCTGCGCTTTTACCGATTCGCTGACACCGTTGGCTTCATTACCAATCACCAGCACAACTTTTTCAGGCCAGGCAGGAAATTTCCGAAAGTCCTTGCCCTCAAGCGATGAGCAGAGGATGGAATAGCCTCTTTTTTGCAGACGGCAAAGCTCGTGATGAAGCTGCCCAACGACGTAATGGCGGAGAGCAAAGATGCTTCCCGCACATGAACGTATCACTTTCGGATTATAGCGGTCAGCGGTTCCGGTGCTGCAGATCACTGCGTCAACGCCAAACCAGACCGCCGTTCTGAGAATAGTGCCCACATTGCCCGGGTCCTGAAGATCATCAAGGGCAACAACAAGCGATCGTCCGGGCTTTTCTACCGCTTCAGGCTCCTCCTGCTGTTGCTGTCGAAAAACAGCAAAAATCCCCTGCGGCGTGGAGGTTCCCGCAAGCTGAGCTGACTCTTTTTCACTGATGGAAAACAGCTTACTCTTGTACGCTGCTACAAAACGGTCAGCCTCTGTTTCACCATCCCTGACCAGCAGGGCAACAAGCATCTCCTCATCCGGCAAGTTCAGGCAAAGCTCTCTCACCGTGCGAAGCCCTTCAGCCAGGAAAAGCCCCTCCGAATCCCTGAACTTTTTCTGGTGAAGCTTCACAAAATAGCGCAACCTGGCTTTGCTTAATACAACCGGGGTCATGGCTTCATCCCCGCCCTCTTCAGACTTGCAATCACCGATTTTGGATTGTGTTCAAAATCCTCTGGTGGTCTCCCCGTTCCTCGCAAAAGAGCCGCATCATCAAGATCAACAGTAATACCGTCGCTACATTTTTCATCATGCTCAGCGCCAGTCATGCAACGGCGAATATACTCGTCAAAACTCTCCTTATCCATGGTATGCCCTTCCAGCTTAGAGCTCTCTCCTCCATCACTTTCGGGGGCATCGCCCATTGAAGATGACTCTTCATGAACCATCAGCGTCATCTTGAGTATCACCTCTTCACGAGAAAGCTCACCCAAACCAGCTTTTTTCACCAGTCGGCCAAATGAGTTGTCGTCAATCTTTTCCATCATCTGCAGTAACTGCCCAAGCCCCCCATACATCTCAGCATGAGCCTTTATGGCCTCTTCAATCGTCGCAGTGGAGTCACCTGCTGAAGGATTGCGACTGCTGGGCGACTCTGCGGCCGAAGACGCGGAAGATCGTCCCTTGTCTCGAGAGAACCTCTCCCCGCCAAGAAACTCCTCATCAACACTGTACTCTCTGAGCCGATCGTGCATCACATCGGAGCGCTTGGCCTTTGCTCGCCGCGACGAGACAGAGTCAATCTCCGCTCGCTGCTGTAGCAAAAGTCGAACCACGACAAGCATGCCCGTCATGGCAACTGCAATAACAAAACTGAAAACAATCAGCTCCAGTCTGAAACCAAACAACAGCACAACAAGCAGTTCTGCAACAAAAAGCCCAAAAAAAAGAGCAAAAAGAATTTTCAAAAACAAACGTTCATTCATAACTCTTAGTTCATAACTCATTGCGGGCAATCACGACGAAAAACACCTTTCTGCCACTCTCTTTGCCCCCAACTGATTTTTTCGGCATGATTCTTTCAAGAGTTGGCAGGAAAAGCAATACCTTTACACAAGGGGTCATGTCAAAAAGAATAAACAGAATGTCCTTCAGTTGAGCAAATGTTTCATCATGTTTAAACTTCAGCATCAGAGTAAAGAAGACAATGACCCATTCAGGCAAAAAAGTATGCTTCATGACCGGTGCTTCGGGCCTGCTCGGTGGTGAAATTGCGCTTTCATTGGCCAGACAGGGATATACCCTCTTCTTTACCTGGAACTCATCGGAAGAAAAGGCGGCTCAAACCCTCGAAAAGATCCGTAGAATAAGCCCGGAATCGCAGATGAACCACTGCGATATCTCGAAACTCGCTGACATCAGCAGCGCTTTTGCAACTTTTCGCGAGCAATTTGAACGGCTCGACCTGTTGATTGCCAGCGCATCAAATTTTTTCAGCACACCACTCCCTGACGTTACCGAACAGCAGTGGGACAGCTTGGTAGACACAAACCTGAAAGGCACCTTTTTTACCATGCAAGAGGCGGTACGCATCATGCAGAAACAGCCGTTTGTCTCACGCATCATCTCCATGACCGATATCTCTGCAGAGCTTGTATGGCGAAATTTTGCCCCCTACACCGTCTCAAAAGCCGGCATTCAGCACCTGACGAGAGTCTTTGCAAAAACCTGTGCACCCCGGATTCTTGTCAACTCCATAGCCCCGGGCACCATCACCATGCATCCTGACAAGGAGCTTCAGCCAATTGAAGAGATGATGAATAACATCCCGCTCAAAAGACTTGGCGACCCTCTTGAAATTTGCCGTGCCATTACCTTTCTCCTGGAGAGCGATTATATTACCGGACAGGTCATTACCGTTGATGGCGGAAGAGTTCTTCAGTAAGTGGGTCATGCAAAGACCATATTGTTTTTATATATTTAGTGTAGAGATTAGCCATAACTTATGAACTATTGTTGAACGCTTATGGAACAGGAAGTCCCGGTAACTATTCACAGCAGCAAGCCAAAGGGGTTTGCAGGAGAGCATCAGTGTGAAACACCAAAACAGCGATTAGAGATCAAAGAGACTCTTGTTGAGACGTTTTCGCACTTTAAGGAGAGTGAGTTTGGTACTCTGCTGCTGAAAGGCGCTGAAAAGACGACAGAGTATATCAAAAAGAATCCCGGGCAGGCGATGCTTTTTTCTGCAGGTGCAGGCGCGTTGTTTGGACTTGTGTTAAGAAAGAGGCGATAAAAAGCACTGATTTTGGATACTATGATGAATGCCCGCAAAAAAGAGGGTGATGGCCAGACACCTGTAAAGCAGAAAAAGAGCGGAATACAGCAACTATTTGACGAGTCAGTAACCTCCACTTATGAGGATATCGTGACTATTATTGAGGCGAAAATTGAGTTACTCAAGATAGAGATGACAGAAAAGGTTGCCCTTGCCAGCGCTGGCGTTGTGCTCGGTGTCATCCTGATTATCGGTACGGGTTACTTTATCACCACCTTTGCCTTGCTGGCAGGCGAGCTGCTGGGACATCCTTTTCTTGGTTATCTTCTGGTAAGCTTTATCTTTCTTTCGTGCTTTCTGTTTTTCACCAAAATCAGACCATTACTCCTGAAAAATCTGATCCGGAAAATCCTCTTATCCATCCATGACTACACCAAATGAGCCTTTAGCCAACATTCAGGCACGCATTGAAGAGCTGCATCATACCATTACGGAAAAGGAGGAGCAGATAAAAATGAGAGCGAAAAAAATTGCAGCGGATCTGAAGGATGAAATTTCTCCGGAAAACATGATCAGACAGCACCCGAAAAAAGCAGCAGGGGCAGCTTTTTTGGCGGGCTTGCTTCTCACAAGGGCCTTAATTTGCCATAGAAGCCCTTCCATTCGGGTGGAGCACACTCAACATTCCGCTCCATCGCAACATTTGTCGACGCAAAGTAAAACAACCCTCTCCACCATTGGGTTTGAAGTACTACGCTCTGTAAAGGATATTGGTTTTACATTCCTTCAGCGCTACCTCGAAAAAAAGGTCAGATAGCCGGGCATTCAGATCTCTCCATTACAACCCGTTGGACAACATTCAAACATTTTTTGCAGTGACCATCAAACACAACCTCCCAGTGTTACAAAACAAAGAACACTTCTATGTCAACAGGAATGCGAGAGAACTTTTTCATCTTTCTGATCCTGAATTCCTTCTGTTGTCCGGCTCAGGTACAGAAAGCCTGAAAAGATCTGAACTACAGGCTGTGGTCATTAACAATTTTCTGAAGCAACAGAAGGGTTCTGAAGCAAAACCAATCCTTCCGGCACAGCTCCACGGCATGAAACTGTTGCACGAACTGTTTCATGCTATTATGGTAAAAGCCATCACCTTAAAGCAACCTGACTTTCTTCAAAATGTCTTTGGCACTTTTCAGGAAGAGCTCTCCCCTGAGCGGTCGGAAGAGTACCTGACGCACTTTACCACCTCTTTTCCTACGCAAAAGCTGTATGCCGGAGAGGTAACACACTCAGAATGGCTCAAGCAGCAAGAAAATAAAACAGACGTACTTGAAGAGTCTTTTCTTGTCTGGCTGAATAACCAGAATCCGGCGCTTGAGCAGTTTGCCGATCTGTTGACGGATCCTCTGACCAAAGAGACGGCATACCGAAAGCTGATAATGACCATGCGCGGCTCCATGCAGGCAATGGGTCCCGTTGGGCCAGACAATCTGGATCTCGCAGAACTTCTCATCAGCCCGATAAAATATGCACCAACTTCCATTCTTGACCAACTGCGCTATATCCGCCTGAACTGGTCAGAGCTGCTGGAAGACTCCTCCTTTTGGGGATTGCTTGCTGGCGCGATTGACTTTATTGAGGATGAAGACAAATATCTCTTCTTCGAGCAGATTGCACGCGAAAAAGCGCTCCGCAATGATGGGAATGAATTTGAAAAGGATGCTCATGTCCCCGATTACACCTTTGATGATGCCAACGCGCCAGCCAACTACTCCGTTGATTCGTCCTGGATGCCTGAGGTGGTGATGCTCGCCAAAAGCACCTACGTCTGGCTCGACCAGCTCAGCAAACTCTACCACCGTTCGATTTCTCGCCTCCAGGATATTCCCGATGAGGAGCTTGATGCCATAGCTGATCGCGGATTTACCGCCTTGTGGCTGATTGGTCTCTGGCAGCGCAGCTTTGCCTCGCAGAAGATCAAGCAGTTGCATGGTAACCCGGAAGCGAAAGCCTCCGCCTACGCGCTGGAGAAATATGATATTTCGGACGACATCGGCGGCTACGACGGCTATCTGAATTTGATGCACCGGGCAAAACAGCGCGGCGTTCGACTGGCGAGCGACATGGTGCCAAACCATACCGCCATGGATTCCGAGCTGGTACGAAACAATCCTGACTGGTTTCTCTCTACGTACACGCCGCCTTACTATAATTACTCGTATAACGGCCCGAACCTCAGCAGCGATCAGCGTTATGGCATCTACCTTGAAGATGGCTACTGGAATCGCTCTGATGCAGCCGTTACCTTCAAGCGGGTGGATTATATGAATGGCGATACTCGCTACATCTATCATGGCAATGATGGCACCAATATGCCATGGAACGATACGGCACAGCTCAATTTCCTCAGCGCCGAGGTGCGAGAAGGGGTGATTCAGCAGGTACTCCATGTTGCAAGAATGTTCCCCATTATCCGTTTTGATGCGGCCATGGTGTTGGCAAAACGGCACATCCAGCGTCTCTGGTTCCCGCTGCATGGCCACAGCGCTGCCGTTCCTTCCCGCTCATCCCACTCCATGAGTATGGAGGAGTTTGATGCCGCTATTCCCGTAGAGTTCTGGCGTGAGGTGGTTGATCGCATTCATCAGGAGGTGCCCGACACGCTGCTGCTGGCAGAGGCATTCTGGATGCTCGAAGGCTATTTCGTCCGCACGCTTGGAATGCACCGCGTCTATAACAGCGCCTTCATGCACATGCTCAAGAAGGAGGATAATGCCAATTATCGTTACTTGATCAAGAACACGCTGGAGTTTGATGCCGAAATTCTGAAGCGGTACGTCAACTTCATGAACAACCCTGACGAAGATACCGCCATTGCCCAGTTTGGCCGTGGTGACAAATATTTTGGTGTCTGCATGATGATGATTACCATGCCGGGATTGCCGATGTTTGGGCACGGACAGGTAGAGGGTTTTACCGAAAAATACGGCATGGAGTACGCCAAAGCCTATTATGACGAACGACCGGACGATCATCTTGTTTGGCGCCACTATCACGAGATTTTCCCGATCATGAAGAAGCGCCCGCTCTTTGCCGAGGTGCGCAACTTCTTCCTTTACGATGTCTATTCACCGGAGGGGATGGTGAACGAGAATATCTTTGCCTACTCCAATCGGCTTGGCAATGAAACGGCGCTGGTCATTTTCAACAACTGCTTTGAACAGGCTACCGGCTGGATCAAGATGTCGGTTGGTTACCGTCAGAACGGCGAGATCCGGCAAAGCTCTCTCTCCGACGGTCTCAACCTGAGCCATCAGGAGAACACCTACGTTGTCTTCAGGGATCATGCCAGTGGCCTTGAGTTTATCCGCTCCTGCCAGGAGATTGCCTACAATGGCATGATGGTTGCAGTTGATGGTTACAAGTACAACGTCTTCCTTGACTTCAGGGAGGTTCATCCCTCAAAACTGAGACCTTACTACCGCCTTGCAGCCGAACTCAACGGGCGCGGTGTTCCATCAATCGAGCTGGCAGCGCTCACCATGAGCCTCACGCCGCTGCACCGCATCATCACGACGGCGCTGGCTCCGACTGATCCGGTACTTGTTGAAGAGACGTTTGAAACAACCCTGGCCACACTGCTCCGCAAGGTTGCACTGCAATTCAGCGAACTCATGGAAAAACCGCTTGACGTGCCAGAAAACCTTGCGTCAGAGGCGACGGAACTCTACAAGCAAGCGCTTTTACTGCCAGACGCGCTGAAGAAAACGCCGGAGTCGCGCAAGCTCCAGACCGCTCTTGGACTCAGCAGCGATGATGGCGTGGCTTATGAAACCATTGCAAAAAATTGGGTTATCCTCGACGCGCTGCAACAGATGCTCACCGTAACCGGCTCGCTCAACCAAAACGTTATTGACGACTGGCTGATGAGCGACGCACTGCGGGCAATCTACGCAGAGTCCACTTTGATCGGCATTCCTAGCGAGAATCTGCCAGACCTTCTTGTCTGCCTGCTTACGCCGAAACCGACAGCGGAGGCAGATGCAACGCTTGAAGCGCGTCTGCTCGCTGGCATCAAAACGCTGAACAACACGAACCGTCACCATCTGGGTCGCCTGCTGCAATTTGACGAACGCCACTACAAAACCTGGTTCCGTGAACAGCGTTTCAGCGTTCTCGTGGCATGGTTTATTATGCAGGAGCTGCTAAACAATCCGGCAGTCACCGTTGAAGAGTGGCTCGAAGCATCAGAACAGCTCGACATGCACGCATTCCTTGCGGGGTATGAGATGGTGGAGTTGCTGCGATAGGTACCTGACAGGCGGTAAAATCCGTTACCGCCTGAGGGTAAACTTTTTCTTATTTTCAGGTTTTCGATACATCGCTTTTTCAATTATTGGAGGCTGCAAATAATGCAAGTTGTAAAATGGGGTAACTCTCTGGCAGTAAGGTTTCCCGCTCTCTTGGTGCAAGCCCTTGATCTGAAAGAAGGCGAAGAAATTGATCTTCAGCCCACAGGAGCAAAAGCTTTTGAGGTCAGCAAAAAGGAGTCAAACAAAGAGGTGCTTTTGCCTCTTCACGAATTTCGCGGACGATTGCCTGCGGATTTCCATTTTGACCGACAGCAAGCCAATGAAAGGGATGAGAACAAGTGGGCAAACCATTTATAGACAGCAATATCGTCTTGTATCTTTTGTCTGGTGACGCAGCAAAAGCTGATCGGGCAGAAGAGATACTTGCGACGGGTGGAGTGGTTAGTGTACAAGTGCTCAATGAAGTTGTGTCGGTTTGCCGACGCAAGCTCAAGATGCCTTGGGAAGAGATCGAGGCTTTGCTGCTGGCAGTTAAAACTGTTTGTGACATTCAGCCACTGACTGTGGTGTCTCATGAGAAGGCTGTAGAAATCGCCAAGCATTTTCAATTGTCGTTCTACGATGCCAATATTGTTGCTTCTGCTCTCTTATCCGGTGCAGAGGTTCTGTTTTCTGAAGATCTGCATAATGGCATACTGATTGAGGGGATATGTATTCAAAATCCGTTCATCTGAACCAAATTGGAGAAAGTTGATGCTGATGGAAATGTTTTTGGCTTATTGGCGTAACCAGCAAGAAACGCGCACAGGAGAACGCATGAAAACCCTGCAATACCTCATTGCTCTTCTTTTTTTCTGCTCTCTCTGCGGATGCAACGCGTCGTCGGGTGATAAGCCAGCCACAAAAGACGAGAGCACGTTGGGGCAGATGGTGATTATTCCTCAGTTTGAAGAGGTTCTGCCTTTGACCAAGGGTTTAGCACCAGTAAAAATTGGGGACGATAAAACCGGCAAATGGGGATATATAGACAAGCAAGGCAAGATGGTTATCAACCCGCAATTTGATGACGCTTGGGCTTTTACCGAAGGTCTTGCCGCTGTTAAAATTGCAGGGAAATATGGATTTATCAGCCGTGGGCCATATAACAAAGAGGCTGGAAAGTAACGGAAAAGTCATACTCCGATGTTACCCGTAACATATTTATGGATAAGGCTTGAGATTAACGTTTGATACGGGATTCCCTCCTCAAGGGATTTCTCTTTCAGTCTGGTAAGGTCAACTTCTGAGAGTCGAATGTTGACACGTTTATTTTTACGAACAGTATTTCGGGCATAGTTAGCATAGCTCTCTTTTGCTGCATCAAGATCTTTGACTGATTCCCACTCACCATTGTCATAAGAGATCAGCATCTCATTTTCGTCAGGCACTTGCTGTTTCATCACTCCTCCCTGTTCAAATATTTTTTTGTGGCTTTTCGGCTTGGTATAATGGTTTTAAGAAACACCCTCTGTGCAGATTCTACAAAAGGTACCAGATAGGCGTAATTTCTGACATTGACAACAAACATCTTCTGACCCGCATACTTTTTCTGATTCGGATGTTCCACAATATCAAGGAGCTTTCCTTCCTCAATCAATGACACGATAAATTCAAATGAAATATGTCGTTCCCGCTGAAGCGTGTCATTTTTCTCTGAATCCCAAGCAAAGTGTTTCATAAATAAATATACGACGATGTGTGCCTTTTGCAAGCCATTTTCCCTGCTGGTGGAGCGTAGAAATAAGCATCAGGTGGTTTGCGATTGGCAAGTACTCCAAACTCAGAGAAAGAATTCTGTCAGGTGCTGCTGACAGCAATATTGAGTTTAGGGAACTCTATCGGCTTCTCATTCGTCTTGGGTTTGAAGAGCGTGTCAGGGGAGATCATCATATATTTGTGAAGGAAAATCTTGCGGAAATTATCAACTTGCAGCCAAACGGGAGTAAAGCCAAGCCTTATCAGGTAAAGCAGGTCAGATCAATTGTAACGAAGTATATACTTGGAGATGCTGATGTCGATTAAATACGAATTGATTATCTACTGGAGCAACGAAGATAATGCTTTCATTGTGGATGTTCCGGAACTTCCCGGGTGTATGGCTGATGGGGCGACTTATCAAGAGGCCGTAACGAATGCTCAAAGAGCTATTGAGGAGTGGGTCGAAACCGCTCATTCACTCGGCAGACCGGTGCCTGAACCAAAGGGACGGTTGCAGTATGCGTAATTTGTAGTCTTCAGTATACTTATACCATCCCCTTCTTTGGAGACTTGAGAAAACTGAAAAGCCAGGTAAACAGATCACCAAGAAGGTGAAACCAGTTCCCGATAGTTTGTTCAAGACTTTTGAACAGTTCTGGAACATGACCTCCGGTGATCTGGAGCCAGGCGGCATAGAGCACCACAAGAGCTGCAACCATGAGCAGAAGCTCCACAATTTTTTTGAGCGAAGAGAAGAGAATCATGACAGAAATGATCACGGCGATAACAAAAAATACCGGATGACTGGTGAGATATTCGAGCGTTTTTTCCATGAGCGTCTCTTCTTTCGTTAAAGGTATTCCTGTAAAATAGCGGCAACTCTGGGTGATGGCGAAACCTCAGCCAGTTTTGCCCGTGCAGCAAGCAGCTCACGACGCATCGCACTGGCCACTGCCGGGTCGTCAAGAATCACCCGTGACTGGCGGTATATCTCCTCTCCGTTCGCTTCGTGCTGGAGCAGCTCAGGGACGGCCCTGTCGCTGCTCAAGAGCCCCTTTGCCACAATATTGGCCAACGCAATATTCTTCAGTTTCACCAGTTTTTTCCCAATCTGGTAATTAATCTGCCCGGTTTTGTATACAACAATCATCGGTACCCCAAAGCAGAGGGATTCAAATGTTGCTGTCCCGGAAGTCACCAGCACCAGCTCGCTGAACTGCATCACCTCATAGGCTGAGCACTCAAGAATGGAGAGATCGCTATATTCCGATAACGCGCTATAGACCTCCCTGTCGAGATGAGGTGCACGCCCAAACAGAAAAGCCACCGGCCCATCGAGACTGAGCAGACGGACAGCTTTCAATAGCTCCGGCAGCATATAGGTAATCTCCTGCTTGCGACTTCCCGGGAGAAGACCGACCAGGCGGGTTTCAGGTGCAAGCAAATGCTGCCGCAGGAAATACTCCCGTGATGGAAGATCAAGTTCAGCAAGCTCTTCGATAACGGGATGACCGACAAATTCCGCTTTAATACCGTGACGGTGGAAAAATTCAACCTCAAAATCAAAAATAACAAGGAGCCGATCAACATCACGCCGGATGGCCTTCACCCTCCCCTCTTTCCAAGCCCACACCTGGGGAGAGATATAATAAATAACCGGAATGCCAAGCTGATGTAAAAAACGAGCCATCAACATATTCATGCCAGGATAATCAACAAGTAGCGCTGCAAACGGCTTTTCGCGGCGCACAGCCTCCTTCAGCTCACGAATAACCCGACGGAGAAACCCTGCATGTTTGACCACATCCACCATTCCCATAATGCTCATCTGCGCGGTATCATACAGCAACTCAGCTCCAAGTTGCCGAATTTTTTGACCGCCTATGCCAAAAACCATGACATCAGGCCTCGCTTTCAACAGTTCAGAAATGGCTCCCGCAGCATGCATATCTCCGGAAACTTCACCTGCTATAACAAAAAGTTTTTTTGCCATCAAAAGAGTTCATTGGATGAACGACAGGAAATCTGTATCTTTCGCACTGATTTGTTTATTATTTAGTAGCAAAAGCAGCAGAAGAACAGGTTTAATTATATCAAAATCAATAAAGAATGCAAGTTAAATTCGGTACTGACGGATGGCGCGCCATTATAGCAAAAGATTATACCTTTGATAATCTGAAACTTGCGGCACTGGCTTCGGCACGTTACTTCCTGGGGCACCCGAACAGGGCAAAGGGAGTCTGCATTGGGTACGATACCCGCTTTATGTCAAAAGATTTTGCTGAGTATACTGCTGAGGTCTTCTCTTCACAGGGTCTGAAGGTTTTTCTTTCAAACAGTTTTGCATCAACTCCTGCAGTCTCTCTTTATACGAAGTCAAAGCAGCTTGCTGGCGGCATCGTCATTACCGCTTCTCATAATCCATCAATTTATAACGGCTTCAAGGTCAAGGCATCGTACGGAGGTCCTGCGCATCCGGAGGTCATCGCTGAAATTGAGAAAAATCTGGAGCTGATTGATCCAGCAACGGAAATCAAGTCAGACAAAAAGCTCATTGAGATGGTGGACATGAAGGGCTTTTATCTGAGTTATCTCAAAAGCAGCATTGACCTTCCCCTGATTCAGGAGTCAAGAATCAAGATCGCGCACAATGCCATGTATGTGCGC
>Ga0194060_10000246_pt1 | contig 38628 bp, 43 predicted proteins | sample SepL225m_MetaG_FD_163427 | JGI IMG/M metagenome (GOLD analysis project Ga0194060, IMG submission 163427) | Anoxic zone freshwater microbial communities from boreal shield lake in IISD Experimental Lakes Area, Ontario, Canada - Sep2016-L222-5m | ecosystem: Environmental > Aquatic > Freshwater >...
GCAACAAACAATGCACCCGGCAATGTGATGCGGTTAACAGCTTTCGACAAGTAACGCTCAGTCTGTTGACCAGGACGAATACCAGGAATGAAACCACCCTGTTTGCGCAACTGATCAGCCTGACGAATCGGGTCAAACGCAATGGAGTTGTAGAAATAAGCGAATGCAACGATGAGCATAAAGAAGCCAACGATGTAGACCATGTTTTGGCTATTTACTAAGTAATCATTGACGAAACTTGCAACGGAACCGCGCCAGCCTTCAGCACTACCAAGAACGTTTGACAGCAATACAGGCAACAACAAAACCGATGACGCAAAGATGATGGGAACAACACCAGCTTGGTTGACCTTCAACGGAATGTATGTGCTTTGTCCGCCAGTCATATTGCGACCAACGACTCGCTTTGCAAATTGCACAGGAATGCGGCGCTGACCAAGTTCAACACGAACAACTGCTGCCAAAATTCCGAGTGACACAAGTACAAGCAATGCGAACACGATGAACTTCTTGCTCTGCAAAATTGAGTAGTAACTGTATGGCAACCCGGAAACCACGGATGAGAAAATGATGACAGACATTCCGTTGGAAATTCCACGCTGACTGATGAGTTCACCCACCCACATCAACAACGCCGTACCCGCAACAAGTGTTGGGATAACAAGCAACGCACGTGGCATGAATGGATCAAGCAAGACAACGTCTGGAGCTTTTGCTGCAGCACCAAAGAATGCAGAACCGCGACCTTGCCCGAAAATAAATGTCAGACCGGAACCTTGCAATGTTGCAATAGCAATCGCAACATAACGAGTCCATTGTGTGATTTTGCGCTGGCCAACAGCACCCATCTCTTGCCATTCCTGCAATTTCGGAATGACAACATTCAGTACCTGCATGATGATGCTGGCTGTGATGTACGGCATGATGCCGAGTGCGAAAATAGAGAAGGAACCGAAGGCTCCTCCAGAGAACAAGTTCAAGAACCCAAGAGCACCTTGTGATTTCGAGGCTTCACGCAATTGCGCAACGGCACTCGCATCAATGCCGGGTACGCGAAGCGACGCGCCAAACCGATAGACCATGATCATCAGAAGGGTAAAAAACACCTTCTTGCGAAGATCTTCTACCTTGAAGATGTTCTTCAGGTTAGAAAACACGTAGTACTCCTTATCGACATCGAGCAGTATCTGCTGCGACGACGGTTAGCGGTTGGTGAACTGGTTGCCCTTAGCCGGAGGACGGATTTTGTGTGGCAAAGGCAGGATAGTCACAGAACCACCTGCAGCAAGAATGGCAGCTTCTGCTGACTTCGAGACCGCATGAGCAGAGACTTTGACGGGAATTGACAATGTGCCACGACCAAGAACCTTGACCAAGGTTCCCTTGTGAGCTACGCCCTTTGCCATAAGAATTTCAGGTGTTACTTCTGCAAGACCGATATCAGTAAGAGCATCAAGGTTGACTGCGTAGTACTCCACGCGGAATGGGTTATTGAAGCCCTTCAACTTTGGAAGACGCTGGCTCATTGGTGTCTGACCACCTTCGAAACCGCGAGCTACCTTGCCGCGACCACGTGCGTTCTGACCTTTAGTACCACGGCCGGCAGTTTTACCGCCCTTACCGCCGGTACCACGACCTTTGCGCTTTGCGCGGTGGTTACTTCCTGGTGCTGGTGCAAGTTCATCGACGCGCATGATCAGTTGTTCTCCTTGACTTCAATGAGGTGAGGAACTCGGGCAATCATGCCACGAATTTCCGGACGATCGGGAAGAGTATTTGTGTCACCAATTTTGGTGAGACCAAGTGCGCGAAGCGTGCCAACAGATTTTGGCTTTGCGCCAATCTTTGAACGCTTCAACGTAACGGTAAGAGTTTTCTCAGCCATGATTAATGTGCCTCTCCAGCAGCGAGTGCTTTCTTGCGCTCGTTGTATGCCTTCAGTAGTCCCTTTGGAACAAATGTCTCGGCAGGAATGCCGCGACGCTTTGCTACTTCATCAGGACGCTGTAGTTCACGAAGACCATCAATGGTTGCGCGAGCAACGTTGATTGCGTTCGCAGAACCAAGTGACTTAGCGAGCACGTCGTGCACGCCAGCTTCTTCAAGAATGATTCGAGCTGCACCACCGGCGATAACACCGGTACCAGGAGCAGCAGGCTTCAAAAGAACGCGACCAGCTCCGGAGATTCCGAGAATTGGGTGAATGATTGTTGTTCCGGCAAGCGCAACATCAAACATGCTCTTCTTTGCTTCTTCAGTACCTTTTTGGATTGCCAAAGGAACTTCCTTTGCCTTTCCGTATCCGAGACCAACACGACCGTTGCCATCGCCCACAACAACAAGTGCTGTGAAAGAGAAACGACGTCCGCCCTTAACAACCTTTGCAACACGGTTGATGTGAATCACGCGTGATTCACGAAGTGCGCCTGGCTCTGGGGGTGTTGATGGATTTGCGTTGTTTGAGTATGAGTTACTCATTAGAACTCCAGTCCTGCGTCACGAGCTGCTTGCGCTGCTGCGGCAACACGGCCGTGGTAGGCGTAACCACCGCGGTCATACACGACCGTTGAGATTCCGGCTGCCTTAGCGCGTTGTGCGATTAATTGTCCGACCTTTGTAGCTGCGGCAACTGTTGCGCCGCTTGCGCTGCGAAGGTCGCCTTCAACAGATGATGCTGCAGCGATTGTGTGACCGAGATCATCATCGATGAGTTGCATACTGAAGTGCTTGTTTGTGCGGTGCACTGCAAGACGCGGACGTGTTGCTGTGCCGTAGATCTTTTTGCGTACACGACGATGACGACGAAGTCGTGACTCGCGACGAATGCTTGAGAGATTTGCCATGGTGAATCCTTACTACCGAATCACTTCTTGCCGGTCTTGCCGGCCTTACGGAGAATGTGCTCATTGAGATAACGCACGCCTTTGCCCTTGTATGGCTCTGGCTTACGGATTGAACGGATGTTTGCTGCGACTTGACCGACAAGTTCTTTGTCGATGCCCTTCACAATGACGCGTGTCTGCACAGGAATTTCAAACGAGATTCCTTCAGGTGCTGGCACGATGACAGGGTGAGAGAAACCAAGTGCAAGACGCAAGTTTGCGCCCTGTGCTTCAGCGCGGTAACCCACGCCAACGATTTCAAGTTCTTTTGTAAAACCTTCAGTGACGCCAACAACCATGTTGCTCACGAGTGTGCGTGACAAACCGTGGAGTGCACGGTTCTGACGCTCGTCGTTTGGACGTTCAACAAAGATGGTGGTGTCTTCTTTACGGACAACAATTTCACCAGGAATATCGCGCGCGAGTGTTCCCTTTGGACCTTTCACAATGACGGTGCGACCAGCAATGGAGACATCGACGCCGGATGGAACGGTGATTGGGGCTTTACCAATTCGTGACATATTCGTTTCCTACTTTCGTCCCAGGCTCACCACACGAAGCACAGGACTTCGCCGCCGACCTTGCGCTTACGCGCTTCACGGTCGGTCATAAGACCTTGGCTAGTGGATAGAACTGCGACACCAAGACCACCAAGTACGCGAGGCACTTGAGTTGAATTGCGATACACGCGAAGACCAGGAGTTGACACACGTGTCAGACCCTTGATGGTGCGATGGCGATCATTTGAATATTTCATTTGAACGGTGAGTTGATTGCCTGGACCTTTTGTAGAAGGTGCAACGGCGTAGCTATTGATGTAGCCCTCTTTTTTGAGGATTTCAGCGAGAGCAACTTTTTGCTTCGACGATGGCATCACTACTGCTTCGTGCAACGCAGTATTTGCGTTACGGATGCGTGTGAGCATGTCTGCGATTGGATCGGTCATCATGATTAGTACCTACCAGCTCGCCTTAGTAACGCCTGGAATTTCTCCGGCGTGAACCATTTCTCGAAGACAAATACGGCACAGTCCAAATTTGCGGTACACCGAACGGGCGCGTCCACACTTGCGGCAACGTGTGTAACCACGCACCTTGAACTTGGGCTTTGCATTTGCTTTATTGATTTGTGAAATCTTGGCCATGACCTACCTACTTCCTCTTGCCGCCGCGGACAGGACCGCGACCCTTTGGCTTCTTACGTGCGGGGGGTCCACCCTCGTTGCCACGCTTGAAGGGAAAACCGAATGCGTCGAGAAGGGCACGGCCCTGCTCGTTGCTGACTGCTGTTGTAACAATCGTGATGTCCATGCCACGAGTGGCATCGATCTTGTCGTAATCAATTTCTGGGAACACGATCTGATCTGAAAGACCAAATGTGTAGTTGCCACGACCATCCCATGAGTTCACTGGCAATCCGCGGAAGTCGCGGATACGAGGAATTGCGATGGAAAGCAAACGGTCGAAGAATTCCCACATGCGGTCGCCACGCAAGGTGACTTTGCAACCAATTGCTTGGTCTTCGCGCAGTTTGAAGTTTGCGATTGCGTCGCGAGACTTTGTAACGAGTGGCTTTTGGCCGGACAACGCTGTGAGGTCAGATACTGCACCATCAAGAAGTGACGGCTGCTGAGTAGCACGGCCTACACCCATGTTGACGACAATCTTTTCAAGCTTTGGAACCTGCATTGGATTCGCAAGACCAAGTTGAGTAAGCAGAGCCTGCTTGATCTCAGCTTCGTAGCGAGCCTTGAGGCGCGGAGAAGTAGCGGTAGTAGCCATCAGACTTCGTCTCCTGTCTTTTTCGCAACGCGCACCTTGGTGCCGTCGTCTTTGATCTTGTAACCAACACGTGTTGGCTTACCTTTGACTACGAGCATCACGTTTGATGCATCGATTGGCATTGGCTTTTCGATGATGTCGGCTTTTTGGTTTGCACTGCGAGCCTTGGTGTGGCGCTTTGCAATGTTGCGGCCTTCAACAATCACCTGATTGTCTTTTGGACGAACTTCGATGATCTCACCTTGAGAACCAGCTTCTTTGCCAGCGATGATTTGAACTGTGTCACCTTTACGGAACTTCATGACTAGAGCACCTCCGGTGCAAGCGAGACGATTCGCATAAATTTCTTGTCACGCAATTCGCGGCCAACTGGTCCGAAAATACGGGTGCCACGAGGCGTGAGATCTTCTTTGATAAGAACAGCTGCGTTTTCGTCGAAGCGGATATAGCTGCCGTCGGGACGACGCTTTTCCTTCTTCACACGAACAACAACACAACGAACTACTTCACCTTTTTTCACTGCGGCGCCTGGAATGGCGTCTTTCACAGTTGCGATGAAGACATCACCAATTGATGCGTAGCGACGACGTGTTCCACCAAGAACCTTGATGCACAGCACTTCTTTTGCGCCACTGTTATCGGCAACGCGGAGACGAGACTCTTGCTGAATCACTTTGCACGCTCCAGAACTTCAATGATGCGCCAGCGCTTAAGCTTTGACATAGGACGGATTTCCATCACGCGAACGCGGTCACCGATGTTGACATCGTTGGTTGCGTCGTGTGCGTAGAGCTTCTTGGTACGAACGACCATCTTGCTGTACTTATGGTGAGCAACACGCTCGACAATGGCGATCACTGCGGTTTGGTTCATCTTGTTAGAGACGACCAAGCCTTCGCGTACCTTGCGTGCGTTGCGCTCTTCGGTGTTATTTACTTCTGCCATGTGACTACTCACTTCCCGGCTGCCTCGGCCGCAACGATTTCGCGCTGACGGATGAGGGTATTGATGCGGGCGATTTGACGACGCACTTTGCCCAACTCGTCATGCTTGTCGAGTTGGCCTGTTGCGTTGCGAAATCGCAGGTTAAGGGCTTCTTGTTTGCTGGCACGGAGCTCGGCCACGAGGGCTGCGAGATCCATGTCACGAAGGTCTGTAATTGAATGTGCCATTTTTTTACTGTCCTATCAGATTGGCTCGTCGCGTGAAATGACGCGAGCCTTGATCGGGAGCTTTTGTACGGCGCGCTCGAGAGCGGCGCGCGCAACATCAGCGCTTGGGTACGACAACTCGAACAAAATGCGACCAGGCTTCACAACTGCAACCCAAAACTCTGGGTTACCTTTGCCGGAACCCATGCGGGTTTCTGCTGGCTTCTTTGTCACTGGCTTGTCGGGAAAGATGTTGATCCATACTTTTCCGCCGCGCTTAATGTGACGAGTCATTGCAATACGAGCAGCTTCGATTTGACGAGCGCTGATCCAACCTGGTTCAAGAGCTTGAATACCGAACTCACCAAATGCAAGTGCGTTTCCGCCCTTTGATACACCGGTCATACGACCGCGCATCTGCTTACGGTGCTTTACTTTACGAGGCATCAACATGATCAGCCCTCCCCACGAAGTTTTGGAGTCTCATGCGAATCGTGCATACGACGCTCGATTGCTTCTTCTTCTTCAAGCAAACGCTCGAACTCAGGGTCAGCAGGCTTCACGAGTGGCTGGATTTCTGGCTCAGCAGTTTCAACGGCGCCACGTGGGCCACCTGATGAAACAACTTTGCGTGCAGCTGCTTCCTGAACAACTTGACCAGAAGTATCGCCAACAGCCATTGCTGCTTCACGAGAAATCTTGTCTTGCGAGGTGCTCTTGTACGGAAGAATGTCGCCCTTGTAGAGCCACACCTTTACGCCAACGCGACCAGAACTGGTACGTGCTTCGCGGAATCCGTAGTCAATGTCTGCACGAAGTGTGTGCAAAGGAACACGTCCTTCGCGGTACCACTCTGTACGGCTCATTTCAGCACCACCGAGGCGGCCTGAACACTGAACACGAATACCGAGTGCACCAAACTTTTGTGCGTTCTGAACTGCACGCTTCATGGCACGACGGAAAGCGATGCGGTTAACCAATTGGTCAGCTACGCCTTGTGCGATGAGAGCAGCATCAAGTTCTGCTTGCTTGATTTCAACGATGTTGAGTTGCAGGCGATTGTTACCGGTGATCTTTGCAAGACCAGTACGAAGCTCGTCTGCCTTTGCACCTTTACGACCGATAACAATTCCGGGACGTGCGGTGTGAACGTCGATACGAAGCTTGTCACGTGTGCGCTCTACTTCGACGCGGCTAACAGCTGCATCTTCAAGCGTCTTCATGAGGTACTCGCGGATTTTCCAATCCTCTGTGAGATAGTCCTTGTATTCGCGCTCGCTGAACCAGCGGCTCTTCCAGTCTGTTGTGATGCCGAGTCTGAACCCGTATGGATTGATCTTCTGACCCATCAGTTGCCTGCTTCTTCAGTGGTGGTGGTGTCGACGACTTGGTCGTCGGCAACGATCTCTTGTTCTGCAACAGGTGCTTCCTTGCGGCTTGCAGCAACACGTGCGCGACGGTTGTTGGAAGGTGCACCCTTTGCCATTGTCTTTGCTTCGATCACTGCAAGTTGTGAATCGCTCATGCGATCAACAATGAGTGTGATGTGGCATGTGCGCTTCAAGATTGCTCCGGCACGACCCTTTGCACGAGGACGGAAACGCTTGAGCGTTGGACCCTCATCTGCGAAGCATGCTTTTACGAACAATTCGTCAGCGTCAAGATTGTCGTTGGTAACAGCATTTGCAACAGCAGATGCAAGAACCTTGCGAACAACACGTGCAGCTTCACGATCTGTGAACTGCAAGATTTGGTCTGCAGTGCGAACGTCTTGGTTGCGAACAAGGTTCAGAACGACGCGCACTTTCGATGCAGATGAACGGTGGTAGCGAGCGCTTGCGCGGCTTCCACTTTTTGAACCGGCGACGCGGTTGGCTTCATTGAGCTTTGGACCGGTCATGACTACTTCCTTGTGTTCTTTTCTTGTCCAGCGTGGAAGCGGAATGTACGAGTTGGTGAGAACTCACCAAGCTTGTGACCAACCATTGACTCTGTGCAATACACAGGGACGTGCTTGCGACCGTCGTGCACGGCAATGGTGAGACCCACCATGTCGGGAACGATGGTTGAGCGACGCGACCATGTCTTGATGACTTTGTGATCACCGGCAGTAACTGCGGCGTCAACTTTCTTGAGCAAGTGGTCGTCAACAAACGGACCCTTTTTGAGGCTACGAGACATGAGTTACCTCCGACCCTTTCCGGCACGACGCCGACGAACGATGAGTGATTGAGATGGCTTGTTTTTGTTACGTGTGCGGCCTTCTGGCTTACCCCAAGGGGATACAGGAGGACGACCACCGGAGGTCTTACCTTCACCACCACCGAGTGGGTGGTCGACAGGGTTCATGGCAACACCACGAGTTTGTGGGCGAACGCCCTTCCAACGGTTACGTCCGGCTTTACCGATCTTGACGAGTTCGTGTTCTGAGTTACCAACTTCACCAACGGTGGCGCGGCAATCAAGAAGAACTCGACGCATTTCAGTAGAGGGAAGACGCAATGTTGCGAAGTCGCCTTCTTTAGCGACAACTTGAATTGACATTCCGGCAGAGCGAGCAATCTTGCCGCCTTGACCAGGACGAAGTTCAACGTTGTGCACAACAGTTCCGACAGGGATGTAACGCAATTGCATTGCATTTCCTGGCTTGATGTCTGCACCGTGTCCGCTTTCGACGCGCATACCTACTTCAAGACCCTTAGGAGCAAGGATGTATGCCTTTGTTCCGTCCATGTAATGAAGAAGAGCGATGCGGCACGTACGGTTCGGGTCGTACTCAATAGATGCAACCTTTGCAGGCATGCCATCTTTGATGCGCTTGAAGTCGATGATGCGGTACTGGCGCTTATGTGCACCACCGCGGTGACGTGAAGTCTTGCGACCGTAGACGTTACGTCCACCGGTGTTTGACTTTGAAGAGAGAAGAGTCTTTTCAGGCGTCGTCTTTGTGATCTCTGAGAAATCAGAGACTGTCTGGAAACGACGTCCGGGACTAGTTGGTTTGCGCTTGCGAATTGCCATGATTATTTCAGCTTTCGAACAACGGGATTTTGCTTCCCGCAGCAAGGGTGACTATGGCCCGCTTGGTGTGCGGACGCTGACCGATTCGGTTGGAGTTACGTGTGCGCTGGAACTTGCCCTTGCGATTGATTGTGTTGACCTTGAGTACTTTGACGCCCCAGATTGCCTCGATGGCATCGTGGATCTCGGGCTTAGAAGCATCAACTGCTACTTGAAATGTGTACACATCTGATTCCATAAGCGCGTAGCTCTTTTCAGAGACAACAGGCTTCAGAATGATGTCGCGTGGATCTTTCATTACTTAGCTTCCTTTGCGATGGGCAGACTGTCTTTTGAAAAGACAATCCAGTCGTTGCACAAAACGTCGTATGCATTGAGTTCAGCAACAAGTGTGAGTTGCACTTCAGGAACATTGCGGAAGCTCTTGATTGCAATTTCTTCAGATGGAGAAACAACAACCATGACGCGACCTTCAACACCAAGAGCAGTAAGCGCCTTGAGTGCATCTTTTGTGCTTGGAGTTGTAAGACCCCATGAGTCGATAACTACAACGTGACCAGAGCTGTTGCGATCTGACAAAGCAGATGCAAGTGCAAGACGAATCATTTTGCGTGGTGTGCGTTGTGTGTACGAACGAGGCTTTGGTCCGTGAGCAATACCGCCACCTTTGAAGTGAGGAGCGCGGGTCGAACCCTGACGTGCTCCACCAGTTCCCTTTTGGTTGAACGGCTTCTTACCTGTACCTGAAACTTCAGCACGAGTTTTTGTGCTTTGTGTTCCGGCGCGACGACCTGCAAGTTGTGCTGTAACAACTTGGTGCATCACGGGAACGTTTGGTTCTACTGCAAACAGTTCGTCAGCAACGTCAACGTTGCCGGCTGTTTTGCCTGATGAGTTCTTTACTGCGATTGATGCCATCGGAATTACTTCGCCTTCACTGCGTTACGCACGATGACAACGCCACCGTTCGGGCCAGGAATAGAACCCTTAATCAAAATGAGACCGCGCTCTGGATCGCTTTGCACTACTTCAAGATTGAGAGTGGTGACTTGCTCGTGACCCATGTGGCCAGCCATTCGGAGACCTTTGAATACACGACCAGGAAATGAGCATGAACCGATGGAACCAGGAGCACGATGGTGCTTATGGTTACCGTGGCTTGCTCCCTGGCCGCTGAAGTTGTGACGCTTCATACCACCAGCAAAACCTTTACCTCGGCTGACCGCTGTGACGTCGACTATTTCGCCCGGTGCAAGAAGATCAGCTGCGATCTCTTGTCCGACAACGAAGCCATCGACAGAGTCGAGGCGTAGTTCGACGAGGCGGCGGCCCGCTTCGACGTTTGCTGACGCAAAGTGTCCTTGCTCAGGCTTGCTGAGCTTGGTGGCACTCTTGTGTCCGTATGTAACTTGTAACGCGGTGTATCCGTCGCGGTCATTTGTTTTGACCTGAACAACACGTACTGGCTCTACGCGCAGCACTGTGACTGGGATGACTCGCTGGTCATCTCCCCACACTTGTGTCATGCCGACTTTTTCGCCGACGATCGCTTTTTGTGCCATGGCGGCAACCCTTTTTCTCGTTTGGTTATTCACGCAAATGCTCCGAGAACATTTCTGTTAACGGAGCACGTGTCTGGGTGTTGCCGTGTGGTTCCACTCTGCTTTGCAGCGTTGTGGCCTTCACGGACGTCGATTATTTTTTGTGTCTTCGACGGTCGATCTAGCTTTTCGGGTTAATACCCGAATCGCACGGACTAGGAACGCTATCGGCAGTTTTGGCTAATCCACATGGGAACCAGCGAGTGATTTACCGGGGGAAGCGCTTCTCAATCCAGTCGGCCACAATTTCAAGAGCTTCGACCCGATGGCCTTCGAGATAATGAGGTGCACCCTTCATTTCCACATATGTGGAGTCAGCGGCCCCCGAGGCAGCCACGATCTCTTTTGCTTCCCTGATGCGGATTTCTGTGTCGGCCGTGGGGTGCAACAGCAGGGTGGGAACCTTGATATGGGGCATGGTGTCGGCCAGTTTGGCGTGGCTTGAGAGACCTGACCAGGTACTGAGCCATCCCCGAGATGTCATAGTCCGGGCCAGTCCGCCGCGGCCATAATTGGCCTCAAAAGGATCAGGAAAGGCAAAAAGTGACCCCATTGGCCGTTCATCTGGCTCTAAAGAGAGGTCCAGATAGACCGGATTGGCCAATGTGCGGTAAATCGTATGGTATTTCGTAAAGACTCGGCGGGCTCGTTGGTCGCGCCATTGCTCTAAGTTTGTGCTTTTGTGAATTCCTTCGAGGGCTTTCCCAGCGGTTTCAGCATCAGCAATAGCTTGCTTGGCAATGGCGTCAATTCTGGCCACCCGGGCAATTTGAGCCTGACGATATTGGGCTAGCCAGTCGAGGTCATACGAACTTGGCTCTGGCCAGGGGTGCCACCCGTTATCAGGGTTGTACATATCAAGTTCGGGCACTCGGCTGAACGGATCGTTTTCATCGGCCACTGAAGGGTCAATGACCTGCAACATGAAAACGCCTTCGCCGGGATGAGCTGCCATACCTACCCAACCGTCACCGATTCCTAATTCAGCATGAGCCATTGCCATGAGCGAGCCACCACCAGAGTTACCGAGCAAGATGACGGACTCTGCACCACGACGTTTCATTTCGTCGTGAGCAACTTTGACATCGATGATGCAATTTTCGTGCAAGCAATCTGTGTCGTTGTTGAGATACCGAGTTGAAAAACCGAACACTGCATAACCAGCTGCTGCTAATAGCGGGCATGCGTAATGCACACTGAAATCGCCACGAGGGTGCGACAAGATGACAGCAGTTTTCCATTTGCCGTTTGGTGGTGTCCACAACAGTCCGCGCACCAATGCCCCATCAGGCGTGACCAAACGAATTGACTCGCGTGGAATATCTACTGGTGGTGCATCTTCTGGCATTGGCCAATAGTTCAAACCAAACGGACGTTGTCCTCCGAGATGTGCATCGAGATGATCCATGAAGGTTTTACTTTTCAGCTAGGGCGCGAGCACCCGGGTAATCTGCTTTGCCATTTGGTGCACGCGGTACTTCAGTTACAAACACAACACGCTTGGGTGCCTTGTAGCCAGATAATTGTTTCTTTACTGACGCAATAACATCTGCCTCGCTGATGGTGACTCCAGGATCTACCGAAGCAACGGCAACAACGATTTGCCCAAACTTCTCATCGGGAAGACCAACAACCAAACAATCACGAACTCCGACATTGCGCTTGACAGCTTCTTCAACTTCCTCTGGAAATACTTTCTCTCCCGCCGTGTTGATGACCTGACTTCCACGACCAAGCAGCACCAGGCTTCCATTTTCGTCGTACGTTCCTAGGTCACCGGGGAATGAATAATTCACACCGCCAATCGTGCGAAATGTGCGCGCAGATTTTTCTGGATCTTTGAAGTATCCAATTGGCACATGGCCTCCGCTTGCCACTTTTCCGGTTCCACCACTGCCCGGCAACACTTCGTTGTCGTCTTCGTCAAAGAGCTTTGTGGCTGGATTAACCATAAAAACTGCAGTTTCGGCAGGTGCATCTTTTACCATCACACTCGAACCCATGCTGCCTTCCGTGCTTCCCATCGCATCGAGTAACGCAATCTGTGGAATGTGATCAATGAGGCGACGTTTCGCTTCTGTCGTCCACATCACGCCAGATGAAACCATTCGTGTTAGTGAAGATGTGTCGTACTTCTTCCCTGCTCGTTGCGCAGCATCAAGTGCGTCAGCAATCGGCCGAGCAAATGCATCGCCGACAATGACAACGTTCTGCACGCGTTCGGTTTCAACAAGTGACAACAATTCATCTGCATCAAACTTGCGATTCTGCAAAATGAGCACAGTGCCTGCAACTGCGTGCGGAATCATGGCACCAATCCACATACCTGTTCCGTGCATCAGTGGACAACAAGGAACTACAACGTACGTACCATCACGTTTTCTTACTTCACTCATCAGTGGTGCGAGTTCACGCCAATCATCAGTGAGTGGCAGACCCAATGCAACAAGACCATTCGTAACAAACTGTTGCGTGTGGCTTCCCATGGTGTACATCACACCTTTTGGCATTCCCGTTGTCCCGCCGGTGTACAGCATATATATGTCATCACCTGAGCGCTCTATGCGTGGTGCTGGTTCATTACCTACAATCAGATCTTCATATTTGACTCGACCGGGTACGACAGCGGTTGCAGGACCATCATCAACTTCAACGATGAGTCGGAGCAATGGAAGTTTGCCCACAACTTCTGCAACTCTGTCTGCAAGAGACGCGTGATAGAACAACGCTTTACAATCCGCATTGTCTAGTAAGTACTCAAGTTCATTTCCGAGATATCTGAAGTTGACATTGATTGGCACTACTCGCTGTTTGAACGACGCGTAGTGAGCTTCAAGATATTCAGCACTGTTATAGAGGTACAGCCCAGATTTGTCATCAGGCCCCAGTCCTGCTGCAGTCAGTGCCGCAGCAATACGCGCTGCACGATCGTCGTATTGCGACCACGACAGTCGCTTGTCTCCGTCGATAACAGCCGGTACGTCGCCCAGCTGATCGGCAAACGATTCCCAAATCGTTGCAAAATGCATGTCCATATAATTTCCCCCGCTGAATTCTGCCATTGATTCAAAGGTGGCTCTACCATCGAAGAATGGCCATTCTTACTGCGAGCGACATTGAGAATTTCGCCGTCAACGGTTACGTGGTCATCAAACAGGTACTGAATTCGGACCTACTCACCAGTATCGCTCACGGCGTGGAGAAAAACCTCGCCTCCCCCAGTGTGTGGGCCAATGACTACACACCTGAAGATTCATCGGGTCGATTCTTTGATGACTACGTCAATTGGAAACACATTAAAGAATTTCATGACGCAGCATTACAAGGCGCGTTACCGCGTATCGCAAGTGAATTGATGAATACGCCGTTGCCTCGATTTTTTCATGAACATGTTTTAGTGAAGGAACCCGGAACAGCTACACCGACCCCATGGCATCATGATGATCCGTACTACGGAATCGAAGGTATGGACAATGTGAGTTTGTGGGTACCGCTAGACCCTGTTCCGACATCAATCGCTTTGCGCTTTATTCGCGGCAGCCATCTGGTCCCTCGGAGGTTTATACCAAATCGGTTTGTTGATGATTCGCCGTATACAACTGCAGCAACAGGGTTTGAACTTTTTCCCACTGCAGAAGCGCTTGAAGAATTGGGCGACACTGTTGTGTGCCCTGCCGAGCCAGGAGACGTCGTTGCGTTTCACTTTCGAACGTTGCATTGCGCACCAGGAACAACCAATCATGCATCACGACGCCGAATCGTAAGTTTTCGATATGTCGGCGACGACGTGCGCTGGACAAGTCGACCATGGAAAACATCCCCACCATTCGAACCAGAAGGTTTGAATAATGGGGATGAACTTGATGAAATTCGGTTTCCGATTATCGCGCTGTAACACGCGCAGTAATTATTCTTTCGGACGTGCGACCAAAGTTGCTGTTAAGTCCTTTGTAACGCCATCGCGTTCAACTTTTATTTTGATGACATCACCAGGTGCAGAGTCACGCACAACTGCGATGAGCGCTCCCTGGCCGGTAATTACTTGTCCATTGATCTGCAACACAATGTCATTGACCTTTAAGCCAGCCTTGTCCGCAGGAGAATCTGCTTGCACTTCGGCAACCACTGCACCAGCACCACCATCTTTGCGATCACTCAATGAGATACCGAGATAACCCTGAGCACGAACCGCACCACCTGCATCGGCACGCAAGAGTGCAGCTACGCGTTGTACTTCAGCCACACCAATTGCGAAACCAATATTGTTGGCTGCTGTGTTGCTGTCACCGTTAGCAACTGCAGTATTGATTCCGACAACTTGACCGTTCAAGTTGATCAGAGGCCCACCAGAGTTGCCCGACGAGATTGCAGCGTCAGTTTGAATAAGGCCATTCAATGCGCCGTTGCTATCAGTAAGAGTTCTGTTAAGAGCAGAAACAATTCCGGCAGTGACACTTGGACCACCATCAAGTGCAAGCGCGTAACCCACAGCAACAACAGGGTCGCCCACTGCAATGCTTGCTGGGTCAGCGAAGGTGGCTGCTGTAAGTCCTTTGGCGTTCACCAGTTTGATCAGTGCCATGTCGTTACCTGCATCTGTTGCAAGAACATTTGCTGTGATAGGTGCAGTTGTTCCGTTCAGACGAACACGAACACTGGTGCTGCCTTCAACAACGTGATTGTTGGTGATGATTTCGCCATCGCTCGACACGATGATGCCAGTACCGATTGATTCTCCAGTACCCGAAAGGCTGTCGATGGTGACAATGCTTGGCGCAATTGTGGATGCTGCACGGGCGATGTCGGTCTTGCCTATATTTTCGGGCTTGATCGGCGCTGCAGTAACAAGCGGTCCACCATTTGAAGAACTGTCCGATGCTTTGGATCCAATGAGCCCTCCGACAATGCCGCCGCCGATAGACATGGCAAGGACAAGTAAGAGCGCGACAACGCGATTACCGCGGGGACGTGCAGTAGGAGCTGCGGGAGGGGTATCGGCCCAATGGGATTCAAAACTCATGCCTTCAGTATCTACCCAAATTGGTTGAGAACCTGCAGCAGGAATCGCAAGAATTTCGTAAGAAATGCAAAAGGCACGACCCAGCGGGTCGTGCCTTTTGAAAGACAATGAATTGTCCGGGAACGTTATCCCTGGATTTTAATCTCGATATCAACGCCGGCTGGCAATTCGATGCGCTGAAGCGAATCGATGGTCTTGCTGTTTGGCTCGACGATGTCGATAAGGCGCTTGTGGATACGCATCTCGAAGTGCTCGCGTGAGTCCTTGTCAATGTGGGGTCCACGAATAACGGTGAAACGATGCTTGTCTGTAGGCAATGGAATTGGCCCACGGATCTTTGCATTTGTGCGAAGCACTGTTTCAACAATCATTCGAGTCGACTTATCAATGATGTCGTGATCGAATGCCTTGAGGCGGATACGGATGCTGTTGCTTGCCATCTTGATCTACTTCAAAATCTTTGTGACTTGGCCAGCACCGACAGTACGGCCACCTTCACGAATAGCGAAACGAAGACCTTCGTCCATAGCAATTGGCTTACCCAACTCAACAGTCATATTGACATTGTCACCAGGCATCACCATTTCAGTACCAGCAGGCAACTGAACAGTTCCGGTCACGTCAGTAGTACGGAAGAAAAACTGTGGACGATAGTTATTAAAGAACGGCTTATGACGGCCACCCTCTTCTTTCTTCAACACATACACAGCACCTTCGAAATTGGTATGCGGCGTAATTGAACCAGGAGCACACAACACCTGACCACGCTCAACATCTTCTTTCTTCGTTCCACGAAGAAGAGCACCAATGTTGTCGCCCGCTTCACCTTCATCAAGCAACTTGCGGAACATTTCAACACCAGTACATGTTGTCTTTTGCGTATCACGCAAACCAACAATTTCGATTTCATCGCCGGTATGAACACGACCCTGCTCAACTTTTCCTGTAACTACAGTTCCGCGACCAGTAATGGTGAACACGTCTTCAATAGGCATAAGGAAAGGCTTATCAAGCTCACGAACAGGCTGAGGAACAGAAGCATCACATGCAGCCATGAGCTCCATGATCTTTTCTTGCCACACAGCATCGCCTTCAAGAGCTTTCAAAGCAGACACACGAACAACTGGGCAGGTGTCACCAGGGAAACCCTGCTCATTAAGAAGTTCACGAACTTCCATCTCAACAAGTTCAAGAAGTTCTTCGTCTTCCACCATGTCTGTTTTGTTCAACGCAACAACAATGTATGGAACACCAACTTGGCGTGCGAGCAACACGTGCTCACGAGTCTGAGGCATAGGACCATCAGTTGCAGCAACCACCAAAATGGCACCATCAACCTGAGCTGCACCAGTGATCATGTTCTTGATGTAGTCAGCGTGACCTGGCATGTCAACGTGTGCATAGTGACGATTCTCTGTCTCGTACTCAATGTGAGCAATAGAGATCGTGATACCACGAGCTTTTTCTTCAGGTGCTTTGTCAATCTGATCAAACGGGGTGTAATCAGCCAACCCACGATCAGCCAACGTCTTTGAAATCGCTGCGGTCAATGTGGTCTTGCCATGGTCGATATGACCCATGGTTCCGATATTTACGTGTGGCTTATTACGCTCAAACTTTGCTTTGCTCATGACTGATTCCGTTTCGGTGTTGGTGTAGGTGGGTTGTCAATGTTCTATGAAGTGTGTCTTTGGCTATTCGCCGCGGACTCGCTTCACGATCTCGGTTGCGATTACCTCAGGTACCTGCTGGTACGAGTGGAACTGCATCGTGTAAGTGGCACGCCCCTGGGTGCGTGACCGAAGGTCTGTACTGTATCCAAACATCTCGGAAAGCGGAACCTGAGAACGCACCACTTGGGTGTTTCCGCGGGCTTCCATGCCTTCGATACGTCCGCGACGGCTGCTGAGGTCTCCCATAACATCGCCCATGTACTCGTCTGGAGTAACAACTTCGACGCCCATGATGGGTTCGAGGAGGACGGGGCGGGCTGCTTCAGCGGCTTTCTTGAAGGCCATTTGTCCGGCAATCTTGAAGGCCATTTCGCTTGAGTCAACGTCGTGGTACTGGCCGTCCACCAAGCTGACGCGAACGTCCACTGTGGGGTAACCGGCAAGAACACCGTTGTCGAGAGCCGCTTGGATTCCTTGGTTTGTTGGCTGGATGTATTCACGAGGAATACGGCCACCAGTGACCTTGTCAACGAATTCGTATCCGCTTCCAGGGCCTGTTGGCTCAACAGTGATTTTTACAACTGCGAACTGACCAGAACCACCGGACTGCTTGATGTGACGATATTCAACAGACTCGACGGTCTTTGTAATTGTTTCGCGGTATGCAACTTGTGGCTTACCAACTGTTGCATCAACGTTGAATTCACGCTGCATACGGTCAACAAGGATTTCAAGGTGGAGCTCACCCATTCCTGAGATAACTGTTTGGTTTGTTTCTTCGTCTGTACGAACACGGAACGTTGGGTCTTCATCAGACAATGACTTCAAGGCCTTACCAAGTTTGTCTTGGTCGTCCTTGGTCTTTGGTTCGATAGCAACGTGGATAACTGGCTCTGGGAATTCCATGCGCTCAAGAATGATGAGGTTGTTGCGGTCACAGAGAGTGTCACCAGTTGTGGTTTCTTTGAAACCAAGTCCGGCAACGATGTCTCCGGCCATTGCAACATCAAGATCTTCTCGCTGGTTTGCGTGCATCAACAAAATACGACCAAGGCGCTCTTTGCGCTCTTTGGTGCTGTTGTAGACCTCGTCACCCTTATTGATAGTTCCGGAATACACACGGAAGTATGTGAGCTTGCCGAATGGGTCAGCAACAATCTTGAAAGCAAGAGCAGCGAATGGGCCGTTCTCATCTGCAGGACGTGTGAGTACTTCGTCGCCCTTTGCATTGGTGCCTGTAGCAGCCTGAATGTCGAGAGGGCTTGGCAAGAAGTCGATGACGGCATCGAGCATTGGCTGAACGCCCTTGTTCTTGAATGCTGAACCACAAAGAATTGGTACGAAGTCAAACGCGAGAGTTCCGGCACGTAGTGCCTTCTTGATATCTGCTTGAGTGATCTCTTCGTTAGCGAGATACTTTTCCATGAACTCATCATCAGAACCGGCAATAACTTCAAGAAGTTCTGCACGGTATTGATTTGCTTCATCAATTTGGTCTGCAGGAATGTCTACTTCGTCCCACTTGGCGCCGAGTTCTTCGTCTTGCCAAATAAGAGCCTTCATCTTCACGATGTCGATAAGACCAATGAATGGCTTGTTTGACTCTGGTCCACCAGCACCAACTGGAATTTGAATGACTGCAGGAACTGCTTGAAGGCGTTCCTTCACCATGTCAACTGTGCGGTAGAAGTTTGCACCGATACGGTCCATCTTGTTGATGAAGCACATACGTGGAACTTTGTACTTGTTGGCCTGACGCCACACTGTTTCTGTTTGTGGCTCAACACCAGCAACAGAGTCGAAAACTGTGACAGCACCGTCGAGCACGCGAAGTGAACGTTCTACTTCAATGGTGAAGTCAACGTGGCCCGGCGTGTCAATGATGTTGATGCGGTGGTTTTCCCAGATGCAAGTAGTTGCAGCAGATGTAATGGTGATACCACGCTCTTGCTCTTGTGCCATGTGGTCCATGGTTGCTGCACCGTCGTGCACTTCACCGATCTTGTAGCTCTTACCTGTGTAGAAAAGGATGCGCTCTGTCGTTGTTGTTTTACCAGCATCGATGTGGGCCATGATGCCGATGTTGCGAGTGCGGTCGAGTGGATATGCGCGCTTTGCCATTTGAGTTCACCTTGTTCTTGCGGGGGTCAGTAGGGATAAAGAGTTACTAGATACAGGAGCGCACCTCAGTGAAACTGGCGGTGCGCTCTTGTGATTAATCGGTTGTGGGGGTGCGTAACTACCAGCGGTAGTGCGCGAAAGCCTTGTTGGACTCGGCCATCTTTTGCATGTCGTCACGCTTTTTCATAGCGGCGCCAAGACCATTAGCTGCGTCCATCAATTCGTTCGCGAGGCATTCAGACATGGTCTTTTCGCGACGTGAACGTGAGTAATCAACGATCCAACGGATTGCAAGAGTTGAAGCACGGCGAGGCTTTACTTCAACAGGAACTTGGTATGTAGCTCCACCAACACGGCGGCTACGAACCTCGAGCGGTGGCTTTACATTTTCGATTGCGCGCTTCACTGTTGAGAGTGGCTCTTCTGAAGTCTTCTTTTCGATGAGAAGCATTGCGTCGTACACAATCTTTTCAGCGATGCTCTTCTTGCCGTGCAACATCACCTTGTTGGTGAGCTGTGTTACGACAAGCGAACGGTAGATGGGATCGGCGACGAGATCGCGACGTTGTGCGGGGCCCTTACGTGGCATGACGGTTCCTTTTTACTTCTCGCGCTTTGCGCCGTAGCGGCTGCGTGATTGCTTGCGATTTTTTACACCGGCAGCATCGAGTGCGCCGCGAATGATTTTGTAACGAACACCTGGAAGGTCGCGGACACGGCCACCACGCACAAGCACGATGCTGTGCTCTTGCAAGTTGTGACCCTCGCCTGGAATGTACGCGGTGATTTCAACGCCACTTGTAAGACGAACACGAGCCACCTTACGAAGAGCCGAGTTCGGCTTCTTTGGAGTGGTGGTGAAAACGCGGGTGCACACACCGCGACGCTGAGGTGAACCCTTGAGCGCTGGTGTCTTTGTCTTTGTTGTTTTCGTGCTGCGACCCTGACGGATCAACTGCTGAATTGTGGGCACGGATCTACCTCTTGCTAGAAAAATTGAGTTGGTGACCGACGTTCAGAACACAAATGTTCTGAGCCGCCGCAAGGCCATCAAGACCTTGTAAGGCTAGGGGCGTATGTTCCCCAGTGGCAACCCGCCACTGGTTCACACTGCCGACGATTCTGGGGGCTCTTGCTCGGACGAAACCGAGTCAGAAGGGGCATCCCCTGCTGGCTCTGGCTCAACCTCTGCAACGACTTCAGCTACTTCGACCACATCAGGAGTCTGGGCAGCGATGCTGTCAAGGATTGCGTCTTCGACAGCAAGGTCCTCAAAAGCATCTTCTTCCGCGACAAATGTGCCCTGGAGACCTGCCAAGTACGCAGCTGGATCAGCTTCGTCGCTTGAGAAGTATTCCATTGGCTGGTAGTCAGGTGCATCAACATCGAAGAAGCGGTAACGCTCCATGCCTGTTCCGGCAGGAATGAGCTTGCCGATGATGATGTTTTCCTTCAGACCAATGAGGCTGTCGGCGCGACCGTCGATAGCTGCTTCGGTAAGAACGCGAGTTGTTTCCTGGAATGATGCTGCAGACAACCATGAATCAGTTGCAAGCGACGCTTTGGTGATTCCCATGATTTCAGGGCGACCTTCTGCTGGGCGCTTTCCTGCTTCCACCATGGCGCGGTTTGTGTCACGGAATTTCTTCGCGTCAACACGCTCGCCAGGAAGGAAACCGGTGTCACCAGTTTCTTGAACACCAACACGACGCGTCATCTGACGAACAATAAGTTCGATGTGCTTATCGTGAATTGCTACACCTTGGTCGCGATACACCTTCTGTACTTCTTCAACGAGGTACTGCTGGGTGTTACGAATTCCGAGGATTTCCATGATTTCTTTTGGATCCCATGGACCATCAGTTACAGGCTGACCAGCTTCAATGTTCTGACCGTCTTTAACTTTTGGACGACTTCCGGATGGAAGAAGAATGAGGTGCTCTTCACCCTTGTCATCGATGACATTGATGGGGATTCCCTTTCCTTCATCTTCACCGATACGAATAACACCAGTTGCTTTTGCAAGACGTGCTGAACCCTTTGGTGTACGAGACTCGAACAATTCAACAACGCGTGGCAAACCCCCGGCGATGTCTTTACCTGCAACACCACCAGTGTGGAATGTACGCATGGTGAGCTGTGTTCCTGGCTCGCCGATGGACTGTGCAGCGATAACACCAACAGCCTCACCAAGTTCAATTGACTTTCCGGTTGCAAGTGAACGGCCGTAGCACAGTGCACAAACACCAAGTACAGCGTCACAAGACACAACAGAACGAACCTGAACGCGATCGAATGATGGGTCAGTACGCAACTGCTCCATTTCGATGTCGCCAACGATTGTGTTCTTCGCAATGACAGAGCCATCGCTCAGAGTGACATCGTTTAGCAATGAACGGCCGAACAACTTTGTTTCGAGGTAACCACGAACTGTGCCAGCGTCAACCTTTACGTTCTCAACCCAAAGGCCAAGACGTGTGCCGCAGTCATCTTCACGAACAATGAGTTCCTGTGCAACGTCGACGAGACGACGTGTGAGGTAACCAGAGTCAGCAGTACGAAGTGCGGTGTCAACAAGACCTTTACGTGCACCAGGAGTAGCAATGAAGTACTCAAGTGTTTCAAGACCTTCACGGAAGTTGCTCTTGATAGGACGAGGAATCATGTCACCACGAGGGTTTGATACGAGTCCACGCATACCTGCGATCTGACGCATCTGGGTCATGTTTCCACGAGCACCAGAACCGACCATGATGTCGATTGGGTTGAACAAGTCAGCTTTGAATTCTTCAACCATTGCTGCCTGAACTTCTGCAGTTGCATCGGTCCAGATGGTTACTTCCTGTTGACGACGCTCACCATCTGTGATGATTCCGCGACGGAACTGGTTTTCAACCTTGTCTGCTTGCTTTTCGTATTCATCAAGAATTTTGCGCTTCGACTTAGGAGTTTTTACGTCCTCGATAGAAACGGTAAGACCTGACTGCGACGCGTAGCGATAGCAAATTGCTTTCATTGAGTCGAGAGTGTCAGCGATGATTGACTTGTCGTAATGATCTGACAAGCGCTCAACAATGACGCCCATCTCTGACTTCTTGATGGTGAAATCGATGTGACCGAATCGAGCTGGGTAATCAGCAGGAAGAGTCTCTTCGAACAACAAGCGTCCAGGAGTGGTTGTAAATGCAACACGCTTACCGTTTTCATCACGGTCATACATATTGATGATTGCGTGAAGGTCAACAGACTTTTCATCAAGCGCACGGAATACTTCCCAACGACGACCGAATGAACGACCTTCACCCTTCACACCAACGCGTGATTCAGTGAGGTAATACCCACCGATGATGAGATCCTGTGACGGAGTAACGATTGGACGACCAGATGCTGGCGACAAAATGTTGTTTGCTGACAACATAAGAACACGAGCTTCAGCTTGTGCCTCTGTTGAGAGTGGCAAGTGAATAGCCATCTGGTCACCGTCGAAGTCAGCGTTGAATGCTGTACATACGAGTGGGTGAATTTGAAGGGCTTTACCTTCAACCAAGATTGGCTCGAACGCCTGAATTCCGAGACGGTGCAATGTAGGAGCGCGGTTCAACATGACTGGGTGCTCTTTGATGACGTCTTCAAGAACGTCCCACACTTGTGGGCGGCGACGCTCAACCATGCGCTTTGCGCTCTTAATGTTCTGAGCCAATTCAAGATCGACAAGGCGCTTCATTACGAATGGCTTGAACAATTCAAGACCCATCAGTTTTGGAATACCGCACTGGTGCAAACGCAATGTAGGACCAGCAACAATTACTGAACGACCTGAGTAGTCAACACGCTTACCGAGCAAGTTCTGACGGAAACGTCCTTGCTTACCTTTCAACATGTCTGACAATGACTTCAACGGACGGTTACCCGGACCAGTTACTGGACGGCCACGGCGACCATTGTCGAACAATGCATCAACTGCTTCTTGCAGCATGCGCTTTTCGTTGTTGACAATAATTTCAGGTGCACCAAGATCAAGCAGACGACGCAAACGGTTGTTGCGGTTAATCACGCGGCGGTACAAGTCGTTGAGGTCTGACGTAGCGAAACGTCCACCTTCCAACTGCACCATCGGACGAAGGTCTGGAGGAATAACTGGAACAACATCAAGAATCATTGCCTTCGGGCTGTTGACCCGACGACCTGATTCATCACGTTGGTTGAACGATGCAACGATCTTGAGGCGCTTGATTGCCTTCTGCTTACGCTGTGCAGACAGAGGCTTGCCCTTCAGACCATTTTCAATGGCGTCGCGAATCTTGACTTCTTCAGAGTCGAACTCAATCGAATCGATGAGCATCTTGATTGCGTCTGCACCAGTTCCGCCGGTGAAGTAATCCTGGTAACGATCTTTGATTTCACGCCACAGCGCTTCGTCTTCAATAATTTTGCGAGGGTGCAATGAAGCGAACTCATCCCATGCGCGCTTGACAAGATCCATTTCGTTGTCGAAGCGGTCACGCAGTGACTGCTCTTCTTTGTCCATGATCTTCTGACGAGCTTTGATGTCCGACTCTTTCGCGCCGTCCTTCTCCATCGCCTTCAACTCAGCCTCTTGCTCTTTGAGCTTGGCCTTCATTGACTTTTCGCGGTCTTTGGTAATTGCTTCACACTCTTCGAGGTAATCCTCTTCGAGTTGCTTGTGATCAGCGTGACGCTTGTCAGCATCAACAGTTGACACTAAGTACGCAGCGAAGTAAATAACTTTTTCAAGTTGCTTTGCCTTCAACTCTTCTTTTGGCTCGAGGCCACCAAGAAGATACGCAAGCCATGAACGGGTACCGCGGAGGTACCAAATGTGCACGACTGGTGCAGCAAGTTCGATGTGTCCCATGCGCTCACGACGCACTTTTGAACGTGTGACTTCTACGCCACAACGCTCACAGATAATTCCCTTAAAGCGAACACGCTTGTACTTACCGCAGTAGCACTCCCAGTCACGAGTAGGTCCGAAGATCTTTTCGCAAAAGAGTCCGTCCTTTTCAGGGCGCAGTGTGCGGTAGTTAATGGTTTCAGGCTTTTTTACTTCGCCTTTAGACCACAAGCGGATTTGTTCTGCAGTTGCCAGCCCAATACGGAGCTGGTCGAACATATTTACGTCGAGCATGGGAGTGTCTTTTCCTTAGAGTCAGTGGATCAGTAGGCGCGCGCCGGGCGGCGGTCACGGTCGTCATCATCAGAGCCACGCTCTGGACGACTGATGTCAATTCCGAGTTCTTCCGCAGTGCGGTAGATCTCATCATCAAATTCGTGCATTTCTATTTCCTTGCCAGCAGTGTCGAGAACTTCGACGTTGAGGCACAAAGACTGCATTTCCTTCATGAGTACCTTGAAGGACTCGGGAATGCCAGGCTCAGGAATGTTGTCACCTTTGACGATCGCTTCATAGACCTTGACGCGACCAAGCACGTCGTCGGACTTAATGGTGAGAAGTTCTTGCAAGCAGTACGCGGCGCCATAGGCCTCGAGTGCCCACACTTCCATTTCTCCGAAGCGCTGGCCACCAAACTGTGCCTTACCACCAAGCGGTTGCTGTGTGATCATGCTGTATGGGCCAGTGGAACGGGCATGGATCTTGTCGTCGACAAGGTGATGCAGTTTCAAGATGTACATGTAGCCAACGGTGACGTCGTTGTCATAGATCTCACCAGTACGGCCGTTACGCAATTGCGTCTTACCGTTCTTCTTGATGAGCTTGGCTGGCTTACCTGATTCGTCAAGCTTGCCGTCTGCACGGTCAGCGTTGAGGTGGTCAGTAAAGATTTTCTGAATTGTCGGATGTTCTCCGGCTTTATCATCTTCGTCCCACTGAGCACCATCGAAAATAGGTGTTGCAATGAACGTTGCAGGATCTGTTGCTGAACGAGTCTTGTTTTCAGTACCAAGGCGAGGATTCTCACCAATGGTTTTCCCGGACTTTGGATCGGTCCAACCCCAACGAGCTGCGTAACCAAGATGCGCTTCGAGCACCTGACCTACGTTCATTCGGCTTGGAACACCAAGTGGGTTCAAGATGATGTCAACAGAAGTTCCGTCATCGAGGTACGGCATGTCTTCAACTGGAAGGATCTTTGAAATAACACCCTTGTTACCGTGACGTCCAGCAAGTTTGTCACCGACAGAAATTTTACGCTTCTGTGCAACGAACACTTGAACAAGTTGGTTTACGCCAGGTGGAAGTTCGTCGCCGCGCTCACGAGAGAACACTTTGACATCAATAACTTTTCCGCCTTCACCGTGAGGAACTTTGAGTGACGTGTCGCGAACTTCGCGAGCCTTCTCACCGAAGATTGCGCGCAACAAGCGCTCTTCAGGAGTGAGTTCTGTTTCACCCTTAGGAGTAACTTTTCCGACAAGTACATCGCCAGGGCTGACTTCAGCACCAATGCGGATGATTCCTTCGTCGTCAAGGTCACGAACAATTTCGTCTGACAAGTTTGGAATGTCACGAGAAATTTCTTCAGGTCCGAGCTTTGTATCACGAGCATCGACTTCATAGTTATGAATATGGATTGATGTAAGTACATCGTCACGAACAATGCGCTCACTGAGGATGATGGCGTCTTCGAAGTTGTAGCCCTCCCATGGCATAAGTGCCACGAGCAAGTTCTTACCAAGTGCAAGTTCACCGTCATCAGTTGATGGACCGTCTGCAAGCAGTTGGCCCTTCACAACTTTTTGACCTTCAGTAACACGAATGATTTGGTTGATGCAGGTGTCTTGGTTCGAGCGGTTGAACTTCATCAACTTGTGCTCTGTGCCCTTGCTGCTACCTGCGTACTTAACGACAATCATTTCGCCTGAGACTTCGGTGACTTCACCATCGTCTGCGGCAAGGATGACGTCTGCACCGTCATGTGCCGCACGCTTTTCAATTCCGGTACCAACGTATGGAGCTTCTGAACGTACCAATGGCACGGCCTGGCGCTGCATGTTTGCACCCATCAAGGCACGGTTTGCGTCGTCATGTTCAAGGAAAGGAATAAGTGCTGTTGCAACAGACACGATCTGCTTTGGTGACACGTCGATGAAGTCAACTTCATCTGGTGTTACAGACACGATGTCAGTGGTAGCACCAAAGAAGCTTTCAGCTTCAAGCATCTTGCGCAAGTCGTCAAGGCTTGCTGCTTGTGGTGAACGACGACAGAGAACGCGTGAACCCTTGAAGGAACCATCTTTCTCGATTGGCGTATTCGCCTGAGCAACGGTGTACTTTTCTTCTTCGTCAGCAGCCATGTACTGGATTTCTTTTGTGACTTTTCCGTTGCGCACGCGCAGGTACGGAGTCTCAATGAAACCAAACTGGTTGATACGTGCATATGACGACAACGCACCGATCAGACCAATGTTTGGACCTTCTGGTGTTTCAATTGGGCACATACGACCGTAGTGAGAGAAGTGAACGTCTCGAACTTCGAAGCCAGCGCGCTCGCGTGACAAACCACCAGGTCCGAGCGCTGACAAGCGGCGGCGGTGAGTTAGACCCGACAATGGGTTGACTTGGTCCATGAACTGCGACAACTGAGATGTTCCGAAGAACTCTTTGATTGAAGCAACAACTGGGCGAATGTTGATAAGAGTTTGTGGCGTAATGGCTTCAACGTCTTGCGTTGTCATGCGCTCGCGAACGACGCGCTCCATACGTGACAGACCAATACGAACTTGGTTCTGAATGAGTTCACCAACTGAGCGAACACGACGGTTTGCAAAGTGGTCTTGGTCGTCAAGACGGTAACCAGGCTCTTGCTTTACAAGGTGCAACATGTATGACACTGCTGCCAACACTTCGCACTTTGTCAGAACTTCGGTCTCGTCTGTTGGAAGGTCAAGCTGGTCTGGTGTAAGACCGAACATGCTGGTGAGTTTTGCAACTTCGTCGCCCAACTTACGGTTGATCTTGTAACGGCCAACGCGGCTGAGGTCGTAACGACGGTTCTCGAAGAATGCACCTTCGAAGTACACGCGTGCTGATTCAGCAGTTGCTGGCTCGCCTGGGCGTGCGCGCTTGTAGATCTCAAGCAATGCTTCTTCGCGGGTTGGCGCGATGTGGCGCTCTTTTTCCCACTGTCCTTCAAGGAAGTCGAAGTACTGAACGAAACGATCAAGGAAACCAGGTGCGCCTGCTTCGTCGTATCCGAGTGCGCGCAACAAAGTGAAGATTCCCATGCGGCGCTTACGTGCAACACGTGTACCTGCTGTTACGTCCTTACCTGGCTTGTGCTCAACGTCGAATTCCAACCACTCACCGCGGTATGGGTGAACAGTTCCCTTGACAAGCTGATGCTTTGACAAGTTACGGAGGCGGTAACGCTCTCCTGGTTCGAAAATAACTCCGGGGCTACGGACAAGCTGCGATACAACTACGCGCTCTGTTCCGTTGATGATGAATGTTCCCTTGTTGGTCATCTTCGGGAAATCTCCCATGAAGACAACTTGTTCTTTAATTTCACCAGTGGTGCGGTTTGAGAAAACGGCGCGCACGAATACTGGAGTGGAGAAAGTTAATTCCTTCTCGCGGCACTCTTCTTCAGTGAACTTTGGTCCGGGGCAAAGGTCTTCATCGTTCGGATCAAACTCAAGTTCGAGACGAAGGTCGCCTGAATAATCAGAGATCGGAGAAATGTCGCGGAATGTTTCTGCGAGTCCTTCTTTCATGAACCATTCAAATGATTCGCGTTGTACCGCAATCAGATCTGGGAGCTCAAGATGCTCAAGTAGATTTGCGAACGAATAGCGCTCATGTGACAAAGAACGAGGGGCCACGATTACTCCTGACAGGCGGGACGAGGAAGCGTCATAACGCACCCATTTCGGCTGATGCACTGATTTTGGGCAATGCGAAAGCAGAAGGAGTGAGACACGACAGGGAAGTACGCTATCGCCGTTTTCCGTGCTTAGGGTGGGGAAAACTGACCTTCCGCCCGGAAGATCGCTCTCGCTGACGGGCAAGGTACGCCCCTTCGTGGCCAGTGTCAAGCACCCCAGGGCATTTTCTTACGCTCCTGACCCTAGAAATGGCAGTTCCCCGCCACCCAAATGGGCAACGGGGAACTGAAACGACCGAAGTCTGGGTGCTGCGCGGCAGGCCGCGCAACGATTTAGCGGAGTTCGACGCTTGCGCCGGCCTCGACAAGCTTGGCCTTTGCCTTTTCGGCATCGTCCTTGCTGACTTTTTCGAGGACTGCCTTTGGGGCACCATCGACGAGGTCTTTTGCTTCCTTGAGGCCAAGGCTCGTGATTTCACGTACTGCCTTGATGACCTGAATCTTTTGTGCTCCACCTTCGGTGAGGATGACGTCAAATTCGTCCTTCTCATCTTCGGCTGCACCAGCGGCTGCGCCGCCGGCTGCCATAACAGCTACGGGAGCTGATGCGGATACACCGAACTTCTCTTCAAATGCGTCGAGAAGTTCTTTCAATTCAATAACGGTCAGTCCTGCGATTGCTTCGAGGATCTCTTCCTTGTTCAGAGCCATGTTGCTCTCTCCTTGTTGTAAACCCGATAGTTCGGGGTTGGGTAATAAATGGTGGGATATGAAATGCCAGCACGAAGCTGGCTAAAGGACCGGCTTAGGCGGCTTCCTTCTGATCGATCAGGGCTTTGAGGCCGTACGCCATATTGCGTGGCAGAGCCAGCAAGAGACCCGCAAATTGCGAGAGCATGGCTTCGCGCGATGGGAGATCGGCAAGTACTTGGATGTACTCGGCCGAAACAACCTTGTTCGACACAGCACCGCCACGAAGGACGAGCAATGGGTTGGTTTTCGCGAAATCCTTGAGGGTCTTAGCGGATGCGGCTAGATCGCCATCGACAAATGCGATAGCGGTGGGGCCGACGAATAAATCGTCGAGACCTTCAATACCTGCTTCACGGGCGGCGAAACGAGAAAGAGTGTTTTTATACACGCGATACTCGGTGCCGAGACCACGAAGCTGGCCTCGAAGTGCTGCAAGATGCTGCACCGTTAAACCACGGTATTCAGTGATGATTACAGCGGATGCGGATTCGATCTTGCCGCGGATTTCTGCGACGACGGCTTCCTTTTCGGAACGGACAGTTGACATTTCACCTCCTTGGGGGTGTCCTCTACGACCGGGCCAGAATGGCTTCGGTACTCTGCTGGCTGTTCGCTCGGGGCGCTCGCTAAATAACGAACGCCACGCCGAACGAGGTATGAACCACGCAGGTGAGGAATTCGCCTAATCAGGTGGGAAAACCCCTTAGCCGGAAAACCGGACCGGATGTCTGCGGCGAGGACCGAGAGATCAGTTGTATTTATGAGCCTAGGGGTGGAACTTTCGAACCACACCTTGGCCCAGATTGATTATTCGACGACGCGAAGGCGGTTGACGTCGATCTTGATACCAGGTCCCATGGTGGACGAGATGGTGATCTTGCGAAGGTACTTGCCCTTTGCTGACGCAGGCTTTGCACGCTGCACTTCATCGAGAACTGCGCGCATGTTGAGCTCAAGGTCAGCAACGCTGAACGAAGCCTTACCGACACGCACGTGCACATTGCCGTAACGGTCTGTGCGGTATTCAACTTTTCCGCCCATGAACTCTGCAACAGCGCGACCAACATCGTTAGTAACTGTTCCGGTCTTTGGGTTTGGCATCAGACCACGAGGCCCGAGCACGCGACCAAGACGACCAACAAGTGGCATCATGTCTGGCGTTGCAATGGCAAGGTCGAAGTCCATGTTGCCTTTTTCGATTTCGGCAGCAAGATCATCTGCACCAACAAGGTCTGCACCTGCGGCGCGAGCTTCGTTGGCTGCATCACCAGCGGCGAACACTGCAATGCGCAATGTTTTTCCGGAACCTGCAGGAAGTGCAACAGTTCCGCGAACAGCTTGGTCTGCTTTACGTGGGTCTACACCGAGGCGAATCGCAAGATCGATTGATTCATCGAATTTTGCACTTGCAGTTTTCTTGATGAGCTCTGCTGCTTCGGTTGGTGTGTATTGGGCTTCGCGATCGAATAATGCAATTGCGGCCTTATATTTTTTTGCTATCGGCATAATGCCTCCCTCTTCTTTCCGTGTGTGGTGTGCTCCGCCCTGGTGAGGTGTTCCTTTGGGCGAGAGATTTTTTGTTGAGCGTTAGCTCAGACGACTTTGAGTCCCATCGAACGTGCTGTTCCGCGAACTTGTTGCTTTGCAGCTTCGAGGTCGTATGCGTTGAGGTCTGGCATCTTGATCTTTGCAACAGCTTCGATGTCTGCTTCGGTAACACTTCCGACAATTGTCTTGCCTGGTGTTGACGATGCCTTTTCAAGACCAGCTTTTTGACGCAACAACACTGGTGTTGGAGGAGTCTTCAAGATGAACGTGAACGTACGGTCTTCGAAAATGCTGATTTCTACAGGGATAATTGTTCCTGCTTGAGATTCAGTTGCAGCGTTGTACTGCTTGACGAAGTCCATGATCTGGATTCCGTGAGGTCCGAGTGCTGTACCGACTGGTGGAGCAGGTGTTGCTTTTCCGGCGGGGATTTGAATCTTGACGATTGCTGCGAGTTTCTTTTTTGCCATGGCTATTTTTCCTTATTACGACTGTGATGCCAATAGCCCTAGAGCTTGGCGACCTGACTGAAATCCATCTCCACCAAGGTCTCACGACCAAAGATGTTGACGAGAACTTTAAGTTTGAGATGATCGGTGTTGATTTCGGCAATGGTGCCGTTGAAATCTGCGAATGGACCTTCTTTGACGCGAACACTTTCGCCGACGTCGTATTCCATCTTCGGTGCTTTGCGCTTTGGCGCATCTTGGCCATCGCCCTTTGCCGACAAGAACGTTTCAACTTCTTTGCGTGACAACGGAGTTGGCTTCTGACCCTTTTGGCTTTGTCCGACGAAACCGGTGACACCTGGTGTGTTGCGAATGCAGAACCATGTGTCGTCGTCCATCTCACAGCGCACCAAGAGGTAGCCAGGGAAAACTTTTTTCTGAACGGTCTTTTTCTGACCTTGTTTGAACTCGACAACATCTTCCATAGGGATGACGATTTCGTAGATGCTGTGATCCATGTCCATTGACTGGATACGAGTCTTCAAGTTGAGTTCAACTTTCTTTTCGTATCCGGACTGTGAATGCACGACGTACCACTTGCCAGGCTTTGCCCATGCAGGTGTTTCGGTCACTTCTTCTGACTCTTCTTCTGCGGCGTCGTCGGTGAGGTCGAGCACCACGTCGGGCTCGATTGCATCAATTGCGTCAGCCTCGGAGGCTGCTACGGGGTTGTAGGTGTCTTCACTCATCGTTATTCCTTGTAGAGCCAACCAGAGAAAAAGCCGAAAAACGCATCAAGTCCACCAACATATGTAGTGATGATGACGACGGTGAAGAGAACAACGAGGGAATAACGGCGCACTTCAGGCCATTTTGGCCATGCAACCTTCTTCATTTCGTCGTTGACTTCGCGAAGGTACGTAACTGGTCCTATGCGAGGTTCACCGTGAGCCTTCACGCGGGCTTGCGGCTGGGTGCGCGTGGGGTTGCCCTGCTCATTGAGGGCTCCCATTCGCTTCAGCGCTCGCTTTTGCTCGCGGTTCAGGTCTTCTGCTGACATTTTCTTTCGTTTCTCTTGTTAATCGTTATTTGCAGGGCAGGAGGGACTCGAACCCCCGACACTCGGTTTTGGAGACCGATGCTCTTCCAACTGAGCTACTGCCCTAGACCGTGTGTCATTGGTATCCGAATGGATGCCAAACACAAGACTTGGTTAACGCGTCTCTTTGTGTGTTGTATGACGGCGCTCGCGAGAGCAGAATTTTTTCATTTCCAAACGCTCGCGGTCGTTGATCTTTGACTTCATCGTGATGTAGTTACGCTCTTTGCACTCTGTGCACTCGAGCGTAATTTTCACACGCTTATCACTCTTGGCCATGATGGCCCCTTCCTTTTCGAACTGTGAAGTTCGGAGTTACTTAATGATCTTTGTGACTTGGCCAGCACCGACAGTACGGCCACCTTCACGAATAGCGAAACGAAGACCTTCGTCCATAGCAATTGGCTTACCCAACTCAACAGTCATATTGACATTGTCACCAGGCATCACCATTTCAGTACCAGCAGGCAACTGAACAGTTCCGGTCACGTCAGTAGTACGGAAGAAAAACTGTGGACGATAGTTATTAAAGAACGGCTTATGACGGCCACCCTCTTCTTTCTTCAACACATACACAGCACCTTCGAAATTGGTATGCGGCGTAATTGAACCAGGAGCACACAACACCTGACCACGCTCAACATCTTCTTTCTTCGTTCCACGAAGAAGAGCACCAATGTTGTCGCCCGCTTCACCTTCATCAAGCAACTTGCGGAACATTTCAACACCAGTACATGTTGTCTTTTGCGTATCACGCAAACCAACAATTTCGATTTCATCGCCGGTATGAACACGACCCTGCTCAACTTTTCCTGTAACTACAGTTCCGCGACCAGTAATGGTGAACACGTCTTCAATAGGCATAAGGAAAGGCTTATCAAGCTCACGAACAGGCTGAGGAACAGAAGCATCACATGCAGCCATGAGCTCCATGATCTTTTCTTGCCACACAGCATCGCCTTCAAGAGCTTTCAAAGCAGACACACGAACAACTGGGCAGGTGTCACCAGGGAAACCCTGCTCATTAAGAAGTTCACGAACTTCCATCTCAACAAGTTCAAGAAGTTCTTCGTCTTCCACCATGTCTGTTTTGTTCAACGCAACAACAATGTATGGAACACCAACTTGGCGTGCGAGCAACACGTGCTCACGAGTCTGAGGCATAGGACCATCAGTTGCAGCAACCACCAAAATGGCACCATCAACCTGAGCTGCACCAGTGATCATGTTCTTGATGTAGTCAGCGTGACCTGGCATGTCAACGTGTGCATAGTGACGATTCTCTGTCTCGTACTCAATGTGAGCAATAGAGATCGTGATACCACGAGCTTTTTCTTCAGGTGCTTTGTCAATCTGATCAAACGGGGTGTAATCAGCCAACCCACGATCAGCCAACGTCTTTGAAATCGCTGCGGTCAATGTGGTCTTGCCATGGTCGATATGACCCATGGTTCCGATATTTACGTGTGGCTTATTACGCTCAAACTTTGCTTTGCTCATTTTCTGCTCCTTGCAAGATGTTTCTTTGTTTTTATATTTTCGTAGCGGCGATCAGGATCGAACTGATGACCTTCCGATTATGAGCCGGATGCTCTGACCAACTGAGCTACGCCGCCTTGGCGTAATAGTCGTTCAACCATCTAGCAAGCCAGATGGCGGAGCCCTCTGTCGGAATCGAACCGACGACCTTTTCCTTACCATGGAAACGCTCTACCGACTGAGCTAAGAGGGCGTGCGCGTGGAGAAAGCCCCCACGAGCCGGACTAAAAAGGTTATCGGTGCGAGAGGGCGAACGGCACTAGGTTTTGTGACTGTGCAACAAGTTCTCATTCGCCACGCGACCCCCTCCGACGCCGAGGCGATTCGGGCCATCTATAACTATGAGGTCGAGCACGAAACTGCCACCTTTGACCTAGTTCCACGGACTCTCGAGGATCAATTGGCCTGGCAAGAAGCCCGCGAAGGGGCCTTTTGTGTCTACGTGGCAGAGCTTGCTGGCGAGGTTGTTGGCTTCGGGGCCCTGTCCCCATATAAGGAACGTGCTGCCTACCGCACCTCAGTGGAAGATTCCATCTATATCCGCCGTGACCTCGGCCGCCAGGGAATTGGTCGGATTCTGTTGTCTCATTTATTGAAATCTGCCGCCGATGGTGGATTTCATGCCGTCATGGCCCGAATTACCACTCTTTCTGAGGGATCTATTGCCCTCCATGAAGCCCTTGGATTCCAATTAGTCGGAATTGAGCGCCAAATCGGCCGAAAATTCAATAAATGGCTCGATGTGGCCGTGATGCAGTGTCTTTTGCACGAAAATCCCTAATTTCGGGCCAGACAGCATGAAACCCCGTCGAAATTCGACGGGGTCACATACCCGCCACGACTAGCCAGTCGTGGCCATGGTGGGCCGGGAAGGATTTGAACCTTCGAAGGCAGTGCCGGCAGATTTACAGTCTGCTCCCTTTGGCCGCTCGGGCACCGACCCATATGGAATGGCAAGGATATCGGGCTATGTAGCCTTCTACCCCATGCCTTCTTTTGACATTGTTTCCGACATCGACCGCCAAGAGCTGCGCAACGCAGTGGACCAGGCCCAGCGCGAGATGACCCAGCGCTTTGACTTCAAGGGAACCGACTCATCTATTGACCAAAATGAACTGGTCATCACCATCAAAACTATTTCTGAAGAAAAAGCTCGCGCCGTACGCGTACTGCTGGAAGAAAAATTCGTGAAGCGCGGAATGTCATTAAAGGGCATCGAGTGGGGCAAGTTTGAACAAGCATCAGGTGACACAGTGCGTCAGTTGGTCACAGTCAAAGTCGGCATCTCTTCTGACAAGGCACGCGAGATCAATAAGTTGATCAAAGAAAAAGGTGGCAAGGGAATCTCTAGCCAAACGCAAGGTGAGCAAGTTCGTGTCACCGGGAAAAAACGTGACGACCTTCAAGCAGTGATGGCGTTACTTAAGGGCGAAGACCTTGGCGTGCCTTTGCAGTTCGAAAATTTCCGCGACTAATTTTCGTCGCACACATCACTCCTAGACAGGGATCTAAGGAGTACATACAATGGAAATCACAGAGTCGCGCCGTCTTGAGATGGAGCAACAATTCCAAAGGAAGTTCGGCATGGACGTTTCAGACACAATCATGGGTCACTTGCCGCCGAACGGTTGGCACAATATTGCCACTACAGCAGACATCCATGGGCTGCACACCGAGATTGAACTCTTCCGAGCTGCGACCAAAACTGAATTCAACTTGATTAGGTCAGATATTAAAAAAGACCTTGAACTCTTGGAATACAAAATTGTGACTGCACTACATCAAGAGTTAGCTAAACAAAACAAGTGGATGACAGGGATTCTTGCCACTTTATGTGTTTCGCTAATGGTGTTAGTGCTGCGTTAACTAGTCTTCGCTTGGGGCTTCGGCAGCGCGCTTCTGTAGTTCGTTCACAACGTTTGCATCAGCAAGAGTTGTGGTGTCACCTAGATTGCGACCTTCTGCAACATCTCGCAATAATCGACGCATGATTTTCCCGCTGCGCGTCTTTGGAAGATCCGGTGTGAAATAGATGGTCTTTGGCTTAGCAATTGCACCGATTTCTGATGCAACGTGATTACGCAGAATCTGTTCGTCGACTTCCATGCCGCCGACAAGTGTCACGTACGCAATGATTGCTTGTCCTGTTGTTGCATCGTTCGCACCGACAACTGCTGCTTCAGCCACGCTCGGGTGAGACACCAATGCGCTTTCCACTTCAGTTGTAGAAATGCGGTGACCAGATACGTTCATCACGTCATCAACGCGACCTAGCAACCATAGATAACCATCGTCATCTAGCTTCGCGCCGTCACCAGCGAAGTATCGCCCAGCAAAACGGGACCAATATGCATCTTGGAAGCGCTCTGGATCTTTCCAAATACCGCGCAACATGCCAGGCCATGGCTGTGTGAGTGTGAGATAACCGCCGCCATGCGTAACGACATGTCCTTCGTCATCAAGAAGTTCTGCACCAATTCCGGGCAATGGAAACGTGGCAGAACCAGGCTTAGTGGTGGTTGCTCCGGGCAGCGGCGAAATCATGATGCCGCCCGTTTCCGTTTGCCACCACGTGTCAACGATGGGGCAATTACCGCGGCCAATGTTCTCGTGGTACCACATCCATGCTTCTGGGTTAATGGGTTCGCCAACGCTGCCAAGCAATCGCAGTGACGACAAGTCATGTTTTGCTGGCTCTTCGACGCCCCACTTCATGAATGTACGAATTGCGGTAGGTGCCGTATAGAAAATTGTGACTTTGTATTTCTCGATGATTTCCCACATGCGATCGTTCGCTGGGTAATTGGGAACACCTTCGTACATCACTTGTGTTGCACCGTTACTGAGTGGGCCGTACACGATGTAGCTATGGCCGGTAATCCAACCAACGTCTGCTGTGCACCAGAAAATATCTTTTTCAGGGTTCAAGTCGAACACATACTTATGTGTGTAGGTGACGTGCGTGAGGTAGCCACCTGTTGAGTGCATGATGCCCTTTGGCTTGCCTGTTGTACCTGAGGTGTACAACAAGAACAGCAACTGTTCAGAATCCATTGGCTCTGGTGGGCACACTGCATCAGCATTTGCCATGAGTTCGTGATACCAATGATCACGGCCAGCTTGCATATCAACGTCATTGCCGCCGCGCTTCACAACAACAACGGCTGTAATTGTTGGAGTAGTCGCCACTGCTTCATCGGCCTGTGGTTTCAACGCGAACACTTCTCCACGACGATATCCGCCGTCAGCAGTAATAAGAACCTTTGCTTCAGCGTCGTTAATACGATCTGACAAAGCCTGTGATGAGAAACCACCGAACACAACAGAGTGCACTGCACCAATACGTGCACACGCCAACATGGCAACTGCTGCTTCGGGAATCATCGGCAAATAGATATTGACGCGGTCACCTTTGTTGACACCGAGACCCTTGAGTACGTTTGCAAACTTCTGCACTTCGTCAAGCATTTGCGAGTATGTGATTGTTCGAGTGTCCCCCGGTTCGCCTTCAAAATGAAAAGCGACCTTGTCGCCCTTGCCTGCAATGACATGACGATCAAGACAGTTGTACGACACATTGAGTTTCCCGCCGACAAACCATTTGCTGTACGGCAAATTCCATTCACAGATGGTGTCCCACGTTGTATCCCATGAGACAAGCTCACTGGCCTGACGCGCCCAGAACGCTTCGTAATCTTTATTGGCCTCGTCATAGAGAAAAGTTCCGGCGACAAGTGTGTCTTTCTTGAACGCATCGGACGGCGGAAACTTTCGCTTTTCCCATTGAAGAGCGTCGATTGTGTCGTGGTTGTCATTGTCTGTCATGTGAACTCCCAGCTAGTCCTTATGACACTAGTGAAATGAAGCCTCCAATGCCCATGGCGAACGGCAAGAATGAGCAAGTGACAAAGTCAAACCTCGGGCGAGATACCGCCCAACAATTCGGGCCAACGGAATGGGGCATGACCTCAGCAGTTGCCCTCACATGGGGTGCTTCTTTCCTCTTCATTGCCATTGCCATCGACCATGTGGCGACCGGTGTTGTGCCCATCGCCCGCCTCGGCTTTGGCGCTCTTGCCCTTGCCTGCTTCCCCGCTGCCCGTAAACGCATCGATAAGTCAGACATTGTGCGCGTTGCATTACTTGGTCTCGTGGCGATGACTATTCCGTTTTATCTGTACCCATTGGCTGAACAATCAGTGTCGTCTTCCATTGCCGGAATGATCAACGGCTCGATTCCCATCACCACCGTTGTTGCTGCAGCCATCCTCACGCGCAATATGCCGTCAGCTCGACGCATTACTGCAGTCGTTATCGGATTTGTAGGAATCGCATTAATCTCATTTGGAAGTGTGGGTGATGGCAAAGGTGCTTCAATTCACGGCGTTCTCTTTCTTCTCGCCGCTACCTGTTGTTATGCATTCACAAGCATCTTGTCGCGTGAAATGCAAGTGAAGTACGGAACTCTCACAGTTCTTTTGTGGCAAGAACTTTTCGCACTGTTATTTTCTTTACCTCTTGGAGTTCCCGCGATGTTTGATAGCCATTTTGCGTGGTCAGCATTTTTTGCGCTCATGGCACTCGGCGCACTCGGAACTGGCTTTGCTTACGTGATGTACGGAATGTTGATGGTGCGTGCTGGTGCAGTGCGAGGCGTCATCGGTGTGTTCTTCACCCCAGTAGTTGCAACAATTCTTGGGTTGTTGTTTCGTGACGAAAAAGTCACCGCGCTTGCAGTTATTGGAATGTGTGTGGTGTTAATCGGAGCGTGGCTTACTAGTCGGCCCGACAAGCACATCGCTTAGCGATTATTCCATTCCAAAACGGTGAAGTTGCCCAGTCCGGATTCATCTAACAATGCTTCAGCTTCTGTAATGCGGCTACGCATCTTTATTGCCGCAAGCGTTGGCGCAGATGCTTGTTCAGCCCACACCCGCCTGCCTTCTTCGACTAACTCATCAATTCCCCATCGCTGAAGAAACTGCGCTTGAGAGCGCACAGCATCAGGTTCACGCACAGCGGCCAATTGATCAATCAACACCTGCGTTGTGATGTCTTGATCGCCGGGATTACGTAAGTAATGCGTACCCTTTTCATGGCTTGCATATGTTCGCAACCATTCGCGCCATGGCATTGATGCAACTTCGGCAGTGAGCGGTGTGCAGTAATCAATGGCAATTACT
>Ga0194060_10000247_pt1 | contig 38544 bp, 26 predicted proteins | sample SepL225m_MetaG_FD_163427 | JGI IMG/M metagenome (GOLD analysis project Ga0194060, IMG submission 163427) | Anoxic zone freshwater microbial communities from boreal shield lake in IISD Experimental Lakes Area, Ontario, Canada - Sep2016-L222-5m | ecosystem: Environmental > Aquatic > Freshwater >...
AAAGCCACGACCTCCGCCGGCGCCGCCGGACGGGGGCGTGCCGCGCAGGTTCCATTGCACGCGGTTGAGACCGGCATCCTTGGGCGCGACAAACTCGCGCACCACCTTCCCGGAATAGTCGCTGATGGTGAGTTTGACATCGCCCGACGCCGCCGTCTTCAGGTAGTAGCTGATAGCGGTACCGGGCTGCGGGTTTTCGCCGCGGAACAACTTGTTGCCGCCCGTATTGATGGATTCCTGCGTGTCGCTGCGCCAGAGCACTCCGGGCCGCGGCACGAACAGGAACGCATCGGCAGCCAACACCGCCTCGGTCAACTGCTGCAGCGGCGAGACATCGTCGACGATCCAGATGCTGCGTCCGTGGGTCCCGACAATCAGATCGTTGTCGCGCGGATGCACCAGCAGGTCGTCGACCCGCACGGTGGGAAGGCCGGTCATGAACCGCTGCCACGCCTTGCCGCCATTCACCGACGTATACAGCGCGTACTCGGTGCCGAGGTAGAGCAGGTTCCGGTTCTTCGGGTCCTCCCGGATCACGTTCGCGTTGCCCATCGGCAGCGTATCGGCCAGCGAGACGAACGTCTGGCCATAGTCTTTCGTCACGTAGAGGTAGGGCTTGTGATCGTCGATGCGGTGGGCATCGAGCACGACGTAGCAGGTGCCGGCGTCGAAGTGCGAGGGCTCGACTCTGGCGACATGCGTCTCGTCGGGCGCGCCCTTGACGTTGGCGATGACGTTCTTCCACGTGAAGCCGCCATCGCGGCTCACCTGCAGATTGCCGTCGTTGGTCCCGACCCACACCACGCCCGGCACCACTGGTGATTCGGCCACCGTGGTGATGACGCTGGTGGTGGCCACCCCGTCGTGCTTCGACGCCATCGGGGCATCACCCTTGACGCCCATGATCGCGCGCTCGAACCGGCTGATCTTGCGTGTCAAATCGTCGGTCATCGTATAGGTGTCGCCGCGATTGACCGACTTGAACAGCCGGTTGCCGCCCAGCCACACGGTGCGGGGATTGTGGGGCGACAGGACGGTCGGCGTGTTCCAGAAGAAGCGGAACACCTCGCCGGATGGCGGATCCGGCACCACGTTCGACGCGGTCGATGGCGGGGCGATGCCCGACTGCGCCGCAGACTGCGCCATGGCCTCGGCGCTCGCGCCGCCCCGGCCGCCAGCCCCCGCCGGCCGCGGACGGATGTTGAAGGTCCGCCCGGCGCGCAAGTCGAGCCGCTGAACGTTTCCGTCCTGCGACTCGGCGTACACCGTGGCCCAGTCGGTCGGATCCTGCTGGGTGTAGAACCCGTCGCCACCGCCGACGCGGAACCAGTCCGAGTTGAGAATGCCGACCTGGGCCCGCTTCGCGCTCGGGCCGCACCAGGACCCGTTGTCCTGCAACCCTCCGCACACGACGTACGGCTTCCGCGTATCAGCGCTAATCGCGTAGAACTGCCCCACCGCCATCGTCGCGATAAAGTCCCACGTGTCGCCCCCGTCGTAGCTCACGTCGAGGCCGCCGTCGTTGCCGTACATCACGTGGCTGCCATTCTTCGGGTCGATCCAGATCGCGTGATGATCGCTGTGCGCCAGGTTCGGGATCTGCTTGAACGTCTTGCCGCCGTCGATCGACTTGAAGGCGGGCGCGCCGCCCATGTAGATCACCTGATCGTTACTGGGATCGATGCGCACCTGGCTGTAGTACATCGGCCGGTCGGTCGTGTTGCTGACGATCTTCCACGTCTTGCCGCCATCGTCGCTCCGCCAGACGCCGGTCCGCTTCGGATCGGGCGGCGGCGCCGCGGGCTGAGCCGGCTGGGCACCCGCCGCAGGGGCGGCTGCACCGGCACGCTGTCCGCCGCGCCCCCCGGCTGCGCCAGCCGCCGGGGCCGCGCCCGGGGCCGCGCCAGACACCGCCGCGCCCCCTCGACCTGCCGCAGGCGGGACCACCGCCGCCGCGCCCTCGCCGCCAGGCGCGCCGCCGCCGGCTCCCCGGCCCGGCGCCATTTCTTTTCCGTCAGCCGTCACATTGGCGCCGGTTCCGCCGCTGGCGCCAACTTCGAACTGGGCGACAATCACGTTCGGCTTGGTCCGGCAGATGTCGAGACCAATCCGGCCGATGATGCCCTCGGGCAATCCGTTGCCCGACAGCCTGGTCCACGTTTTGGCGCCGTCGGTCGTCTTCCACAAGCCGCTGCCAGGGCCCCCGCCATTGAAGCCGTGGGACGTCCGGCGGCGCTGATACGACGCGGCAAACAGGACATCGGGATTCTTCGGATCCATCACCACGTCGGTGAATCCGGTGTCGTCGTCGATGAACTTGGTGTTGACCCAGGTCTTCCCGCCGTCGATCGTCTTGTACAGGCCGCGTTCCTTGTTCGGCCCGAACAAATGGCCAATCGCCGCGACATACACGATGTTCGGGTTGGTCGGATGCACGACAATCCGCGCAATCGACTGGGTCTCTTTAAGGCCGACGTTGACGAAGGTCTTGCCGGCATCGGTCGATTTGTAGATCCCGTCGCCAAACGACGAGCTTTGACGATTATTGGGCTCGCCGGTGCCCACGTACAAAATGTTGGGATCGGAGGGCGCCACGGCGATATCGCCAATCGAACTGACCGGATAGGTGTCAAAGATCGGCGTGAACGTCGTCCCGTTGTTGACGGTTTTGAAAATTCCGCCCGTGGCGAAGCCAACGTAATAGGTTGACGGGTTGGTCTCGACGACTGCGAAATCGTCAATGCGGCCGCCCATGCTCGCCGGCCCGATGTTGCGCCACTTGAACGTCCTGAGCAGCGGGTCGTCGGACTGGTTGACGGGCGGGGGCGGCGGGGGTGGCGCTGGCGGCCGAGCCGGCTGCTGGACCGCCGGCGCCGCCGCGGATGGCGCTGCAGGCGCCGGGGCCTGCGGCTGGCGCGCAGTCAGTGACGCCACCGTCAGGCCGGTAATCACCAGACACAGGGTCGTGGCACGGAGTGCTTTCATCATTGCGTAAGAATTCCTCCCGAACAGTTGGTAGCGAATCGACGACTGCCCCGGCGCAATTTCGGGTTGGGCGCCGGCGCTGCAGGTGGACGACCAGACCGTCTCACCTATTACGACTGACCCGGCCGTCACGTTTCCCGCCAATTTCCCGCACGGACCCGCCAGGCGGGGCGACCCTCAGGCGAATGTTAAACTGACAGGTTGATGGCCGTCACGCAAGATCGTCTGTTCTCCCCGCGGTTCTTTCTGATGTGCGGGTTCAGCTTCACCGTGTTTCTGTCGGCCTTCCAGATGTTTCCGACAGCTCCGTTTCACATCCGCGATTTGGGCGGTAGCACGTTCGCCTCGGGGCTGTTCATGGCGTGCCTCACCTATTCGTCGGCCATCACCGCGCCCCTGACCGGCGCGCTGGCCGACAAAGTCGGTCTGAGGCGGACCCTGGTGATCAGCGGCGTGGCCATCACCGCGTTTTCGATCGGGTACGCCGTGGTGCGCGATCATCGGATGATGCTGGCGCTGACGTTGCTGCACGGGCTGTTCTGGTCGGGTCTGCTCACCGCCTCGGGCGCCTACATGAGCAACATCCTGCCGCCGTCGAGGCGGGCGGAGGGCATTGGCTACTGGGGCTTCGCGTCGGTGAGCGCGGTGGTGATCGCCCCGTCGCTCGGGTTCTGGATATACCAGCACGGATGGGTGGCGTTGTGCGCGGTGACCGGCGCGCTCAACTTCACGATGGCCGTCATCGCGTGGCGGCTGCCGCCCGAACGCCTCACGCCCCGCGAGGATCGCGGCCAGCCACCCCGCTCTCTCGTCGAGTGGCGGGTGATGGCGCTGTCGGTGACGCTGCTGCTCTACTCGTACAGCTATGGCGGGATCACGAGCTTCTCTGCCATGTACGCCGAAGCGGTCGGCGTCACACCCAAGGCGATCTATCTCACGGTCCTGGCGCTCGGGATTCTGGCCACGCGCCCTATCTCCGGCGCGCTGGCCGACCGGGTCGGCTACGTCCGGGTCTTGATACCGTGCCTGGGCCTGATCACCGTCGGCCTGCTGATCCTGCAGTTCGGCACGACCCGCATCTGGCACATCGCATCGGCGGCCACCTTCGGCGCGGGCTACGGTTCGGCGTATCCGATTTTTGCGGCCTACGTTCTGCATCGGGTCGACGACCGCGGCCGGGGCGCCGCCTTTGGCGCGATCATCGCCGCCTTCGATACCGGCATCGGCACCGGGTCCCTGATGACCGGCTGGTTGATCCAGCACTACGGCTTCCAGACCGCCTTTGGCGTCGGCGCGGCGGTCTCGGCGCTGGCCATCCCGTACTTCGCGGTGGTCCGGCGCATCCTGCCTGCGTCGCCAACGGCGGGCTGACCGGAGGCACACGGCGCTGCGCGGACGCGCCGGTGACGCCGACTACGCCGGCAGCAGGATCGTCGGCGACTCGCCCGACACGATCCGATAACGCCTGGCAATCCGATCGGCGGCGGCAACACCGGTGCCGGCCTTCGCCAGCATCACCACGGAGCCGCCGAATCCGCCGCCCGTGAGTCTGGCCCCGTAAATGTCGGCGTCGCCCAGCGCCGCGTCAACCAGGCAATCGACCGCCGGATGCGACATCTCGTAGTCGTCGCGCATCGAGGCGTGCGACGCGTTGAACAGCGCGCCCAGTCGGGCAAGATCACCTTCTTGCATCGCCTCCACCGCCTGCAGCACGCGCTCGTCCTCGGTGACCACGTGTCGAGCCCGACGATTCAGGGGCGCATCGAGCGACCCGACGCGGTCGAGGTCGCCCATCGACAGGTCGCGCAGTTGCGAAACATTCAGCACCCGGCACGCTTCTTCGCACTGCGCCCGCCGCACGGCATACTCGCCGGAGACGAGCCGATGCCGAACGCCCGAGTCGATCACGACCAGGTCGACGCCGGCCGGAATGGGCACGCGCTGGTAACGCAGGGATCGTGTATCGAGAAACAGCGCTGTTCCCGTTTCTCCGAGGCTCGCCACCATCTGATCCATGATGCCGGTGGGCGCCCCGACGAACTCGTTTTCGGCCCAGCGTCCCACCGTCGCGATCTCGACATCATCGAGCGCGAGATCGCAGGCCGCCCGAAAGGCACGGGCGACCGCCACCTCAAGTGCCGCGCTCGACGAGACGCCACTGCCGATTGGCACCCGGGAGTCCAGCCGCAGGTCGGCCCCCTCGATCCGATGGCCGCGCCGCCGCAACGCGACCGCCACGCCCTGCACGTAGTCGACCCACGTACCGGTGGGAACCTCGGCGCCGAGTTCGAACTGCTGATGCCGCTCGGCCTTGCCAACATTGGCCGAATAAACGACGACCCGGCGGTCGGGCCGCGGCGACAACTCGACGCGTGTGCGGTGGGGAATGACGGTCGGCAGCACGAAGCCGCCGTTGTAATCGGTGTGCTCGCCAATCAGGTTGACCCGGCCCGGCGCGTCGGTCACGACGCTGGGCGGCCGGCCAAACAGCGTCTCGAAGGGCTGCAGTGCCGTCACAAATCCTCTCCCCCGCTTCGCGGATGACCGATCACGTCCGACACGCCGGTCCGGCCGTTACCGTTTTGCCGCCCGCGCAGCCTTCCCGGTTTCCGCCACCGCCACGGCTTCGGTCAGCACCGATCCGTCGGGCCTCGACAACGTCACGCCGCACAGGTACGCCAGCGTGGGTGCAAGGTCGGCCGGAGTGACCGGCCTCAGAAACACGCCGCGCGCGACGCCCGCCCCAAACATCACGACGGGGACATACCGGTCGTAGTCATACGCGCTGCCATGCGAGGTTCCATCGCCCGGTTCGACCGTGCCATCGTCGACCACAAAGAACGAGTATGGTTTGACCACGACGACGATGTGTCCGCTACGGCCAGCATGATAGCCGACCAACGCCGTGCGCGCATCGAGATTGCCGGCCTTCGCCAGCCCCGGCAACGCGTCGGCAAAGATCGCCGTGGCCACGCCGGGGACCGAGCCAATGGCCTCCAGCGTGTGTGCCAGCAGGGCCGGCGTCCTGCGAAGCCGCTCAACCGAGTCGGCATCCAGATACAGATCGTTGTTCTGCAAACGAACCGACACCGCGGGGCCGTCTGGCGCCTGCTTGAGGGCCTTGGCCGCAGCCGCCACCACCGCCGCGATTGACACCCGCACGCCGCCGAGGCCTCGGGGCTCCGCCCCCTGCTCCGGAATGGGGGCCACTCCGTGGTCTGCCGTCAGCGCGATCACGTAGTTGGCCGGACCGACGGTCCGATCCAGATGTGCCAGCAACTCGCCGATCGTGACGTCGAGCCGAGCCAGCACATCTTGCACTTCGTGGCTCGCGGGCCCGAAATCGTGTCCCACCAGGTCGAGGGCCGAAAAGCTGATGCCGAGAAAATCCGTCCCGGTTCCCTGTCCGAGTTTCCACTGGTCGATCGCGCCAGCGGCCAGACGTCCCAGATACGCGTCCGAAAACGGGCTGGCCTCCCATTGTTTGTAGAACGTGGAGTCGGGCGTCGGGCTCTTGCCTTTCAGATCGTGCGGAAACGTCGAGGTCCAGAACGCGGGCGGCTTCTCGCCGACGCCGGCATCGTCGAACAGGTAAGCCGGCTCGGGGAGCATCCTGACCCAGGCCTGTCCGAAGTCGGCTTCCAATGGGCGTCTGGCGAGCAACTCTCGAATGGCAGGGACAGGCGTCGCCGAGTAGAACGAGGACGTGACGAATCCTTTCGCGCCCGCGCTGAACCATGTGGCGGCGTCAGCCCGATGCCCCGCGAGCATGATGGCGGTCCGATCCTTGAGCGAAAACGTGACGACCCGAACCGCCGGCAACTGGCTGCGCATCTGGTCGGCGAGGGTCGGCACCAGAAGTTGACTGGGGCCACCGGCGGCGGTTGACGGCCCCGCGTACGACACCGTGGTGGCCAGCGGATCGCTGGCACAACCCACAGTCCTGGCCGTCTCGGGGTCGTACCAGGCATTGCCGACAATCCCATGCGTGGCCGGCATCGCCCCGGTCGAAATCGTCGCGTGCCCCACGCACGTCACGGTATTGAGGTAGGGATAGGAGGCCCGCGGATAGTAGGCCCCGCCGGTGATGAGACGCTTCAGGCCCTGGCTCCACTGATGGCGGTAGCGGTCGACGTAGTCGCCGCGCATCTGGTCGACCACCAGCACCACCACCAGCCGCGGCCGCGGCCGCGGCGGCGCGTCGGCCTCCGACGTGGTAGCCGAACCGCAGAGCAACAGGGCTCCGAGCCCGAGACAGATCATCGGTTTCACGCGCAACTCCTGGTTCCCGAAGACGAGGCGGCGCAGAGGTGGGGGCAAAGTGGCCGACTGGACCTCGTCGCGACCACGGGCCGCCGACCATCGATCCGGCGGGGACGCATCCGACGACCGGGCCACTATAGGATACTCTCGTCACCATGCCCAGATTCATCCTCGCCATCGAATACGCCGGCACGCGCTACAGCGGGTGGCAAATCCAGAAGAACGCGAGAACGGTGGCCGGCGAAATCGAACGCGCGGTCCACGCCGCCACCGGCGCCAAGACGTTCGAGCTGTACGGCGCCGGGCGGACCGATGCCGGTGTGCACGCCATGGCCCAGGTGGCGCACCTGCAGCTCGACACCCGAACCGACGAAGCCACGCTCGTCGCGACGATCAACGACGAACTGCCCTCCGACATCAACATCGTCGAGCTGGTCCGGGCCCCGCAGCGCTTTCACGCGCGCCACGACGCGGTGGCCCGCAGTTACGTGTACCAGATCTCGCGTCGCCGGACGGCGTTCGGCAAGCCGTTTGTCTGGTGGGTTCGCGACCGCCTCGACGTGGACGCGATGCGCCGCGCCTCCGAGCACTTCGTCGGCATGAAGGATTTCCAGTCGTTTGCCGTGCGCGACGATGAGGACCGGTCCACAAAAGTCCAGGTGGATGGCGTCGAGATTGTCGAGCGCGAACCGCTGGTGCTCATCCGGATGGCCGGATCGCATTTTCTGTGGCGCATGGTGCGCCGGGTGGTGGGCGTGCTGGTCGAAGTGGGGCGCCGGAAACTGCGGGCCGACGACATCCTCGGGATTCTCGACGGGCCGTCGGAGGTGCCCGCCCGCCTGACGGCGCCGCCGTCGGGGCTGTTTCTGGAGCGCGTGTTCTATCGCGGAGATGCGCCGGCTTCGCCGCTCGAGCCCATGGTGTTTGGCGCCTCGCGCCACACCCTGTCTCCGGACCGCGGACAACGGGCGCGGTAAATCGGAGAACGGGCGCGATGAATCGCGCCCCTACAATTCGCGCAACGCCGAGACGATCGGCATGCGCGCGGCCTTGATGGCCGGCAACAGGCCCCCGAACAACCCGAGCAGGAGCGCGTACATCACGCCGGTCGCAACCAGCCGCGGCGTGACGGCAAAGGCGAACGCCACCTGGCTGAAAGTCTGCCAGTTGATCGTGGAGGTCTGGAAGCCGTTGAAGCCGGCGTACGCCAGTCCGCCGCCGATGACGCCGCCGACCAGCGACAGGGCCACCGACTCTGTCAACACCGACACCACGACCGGGCCGCCGCCGAAGCCGAGCGCCCGCAGCGTGGCGATCTCCCGGGTGCGCGCCGACACGGCGGAGTACATCGTGAGCACGGCGCCGAACACCGCGCCCACGCCCATGAGCACGGCAATCAGCGTCCCCAGTGTCGTGATGAGCGTCACCACCATCTGCGCCTGCTCGGCGTAATAGTCGGACTCGCGCAGCACTTTGAGATTGAGCCGCGGATCGGTCGTCAGGGCGTCCTTGAAGCGGGTAAACGACTCGGGCGTCTCCAATTTCACGAACACCGTCTGCCGGCTTTTCCCGCGCCGGTACAACGGCGCAAGAATCTCGACGTCGCACCACAGCTCCGAGTCCGAAAACGTGCCGCCGGCGTCGAAAATCCCCACCACGGTCCACGTGTTGTGGCTCCACGTGATGGTCCGGCCCACCTCGAGGCCGACAAACTGGCTGGCGGCCCCGCGGCCCGCGATCAGTTCGTTCTGGCCCGGCTGGAACATCCGGCCGGCGATCATCTTCATCCGATCCCGTACGCCGAAGGCATTGGGTCCTACGCCGCGCAGCGGGACATTCGCCTGGGTATTGGTGGTCCGCTTGGGCAGATCGACGATGACGAACAATTCGGCCGACGTCAGTGGTCCACCGGCCCCGCGCCGCACGCCAGGCGCGTCGGCGACCACGCGCACGTCGTCGCGCATCATGATGCTCACCATTTCGCTGTCGGCCCCGGCGCGCAGCACGATCGCGGTGTCGGGCGACCCGGTGGTCGCCATGGTCTTCTTGAACCCCTCGGCCATCGACAGAACGGCAACCACCACAGCGACCACGCCGGCGATCCCCACCACCGCCACCAGCGACGACACGATCCGCTGCCTGATCGTCCTGAGATTGAGCGCCGTCACGGCGATCACCTGCGTGATCCAGTTGAGTAGTCCCGTCATCTCAGGTCCTCCTCAACGCGTCGACGATCCGCAGGCGCATGGCCTGCACCGCCGGCAGGATCCCGGCCGTGAGGCCGAGCAGCAACGCATACAGGACGCCGCGCGCCAGGTCGGCGTTGGGCAGGAAGAAGGACGGCAACATCCCGTTGGTCGGGTCGCCACCAAGCGCGAACAGCCAGGCCAGCCCGAGGCCAATCGCGCCGCCGAGCACGGCCAGCACCGACGCCTCGGTGAGCACGAGCAGCAGAATGAGGCTGTCGGCAAACCCGAGCGTCTTGAGCACGGCCAACTCGCTGGTGCGCTCCCGGACCGACTGGGCCATGGTGTTGGCGGCAACGAGCAGAATCGTAAAGAACACCGCCGAGACGATCGCGCGAATGATCGCGCCGATGTCGCCGATCTGCTTGGCGAACGCCGTCAGAAACGCCTTTTCGGTGGTGGTCTTGGTCTCGGCCGGAGAATTGGCGAATTGATCGTCGATGGCCTTGGCGATCTCGGGAGCCCTGGCCGGATCGTTGATCCGAATCACGTACCACCCGACGTTGCCCTGACCGAAAAAGCGCGCTTCGTCGAAGTAGTCGTAGTTGAAGAACATCGGCGTCGTATCGACGCCTTTGCGGTTGGCGTCGAAGATCCCGCAGATGTTGAATTCCCACGCGAGCGAATTGTTCTTCTTGCGCCAGATCGTCGCCTGGATCGGCACCCGGTCGCCCACCTTCCAGCCAAAGCGCGTGGCGGTTTGTCGGCCGACAATCGCGCAGGTCCGGTCGGTGAGCCACGCCTTCTTCTGGTCGTCGGGCAGGACGTACTCGGTGTAGATCTTGAGGAGACGTTCCGGAATCACCGGACATTGCATGAAGAAGTTGCTGGGCTTCTGGTAGATGCCGCCAAACCAGGTCTGGTGCAGCACGTCGACCACACCAGGCGTGGTCTCGAGACGCGCCCGGTAGCTCTCGGGCAGCAACTGGATGAGCGACACCTTGTGCTGGATGATGAGCCGGTCGTTGCCCGCCAGTTCGACGTTGCCGGCAAAGGCCATGTTGAGCGCCGACAGGATGCCGAACAGCACAAACGCCATCACGATCGACAGCAGCGTGAAGAGCGTCCGTGTCTTTCGCCGGAGCAGATTGCGCCAGACCAGGGGCAGGTACTTCATGCGACCGGCTCCCGGACCAGCACACCCTTGTCGAGGTGCAGCACCCGCTTGGCGCGCGCGGCGGCATGCGGGTCGTGCGTCACCATGATGATGGTCTTGTTGTGTTCCCGGTTGAGCGCCTGCAGCAGGTCCAGAATCTCGTCGCCCGCCCGGCGATCGAGGTCGCCGGTGGGCTCGTCGCACAGCAGCAGCGTCGGATCGGTGACAATCGCGCGGGCGATCCCGACGCGCTGTTCCTGCCCGCCCGACAGCTGGCGCGGGAAGTGACGGGCGCGATCGGCCAGTCCCACCACCGCCAGCGCCGTCGCCACATGCGACCGGCGTTGCGTGCGGGACAAACTGGTGAGCAGCAGCGGCAGCTCGACGTTGCGCTCCGCGGTGAGGACCGGAATCAGATTGTAGAGCTGGAAGACGAAGCCCACGTGACGCGCCCGCCAGGCCGACAGTTTCGCGCCCGACATCTGCTCGATGTGCTGCCCGCCGATCTCGATCGCCCCCTGGGTCGGCGTGTCGAGCCCGCCGAGCAGATTCAACAACGTGGACTTGCCCGATCCGGACGGGCCCATCAGCGCCAGGAAATCGCCCTTCGGGATCTCCAGGCTCAGGCCCTGCAGCACGTCAATGCGCTCGCTGCCCCGGAAAAACACCTTGTGGACGTCTCTCACCTTGACCAGTGCGTCGTCGTCGGAGGTGGCTGCACCCATTCGCGTCCTCGTTTCCAAGCCTATCGGACCTCGACTTTGCGCCCATCGGCAAGGTCGGGAGGTCCGTCGATCACCACTCGGTCGCCGGCCGTCAGGCCCGCGATCACCGACGCCGTCTCGCCCTGTGACGGGCTCTGCCGGATGGCGCGACGTTCGACGTGATCGCCGGCCACCACGTAGACAATGTCCTGCCCCTGGTCGGTCCGGATGGCGATCTTGGGAATCGTCAGGCGCGACATCGCCCGGGCCTCCGGCGGCGGCGCGGCGCCCAGAAACGCCACCTTCACACCCATGTCGGGCAGCATGCGCGGATCGAGTTTCTCGAACCCGATGCGCACCAGCACCGTGGCCTTCTGCCGGTCGGCCGTCGGCACCATCGTGATCACGTGGGCCGGAATCTTCCACTCGGGATACGCGTCGATGGTGGCTTCGACCGGCTGTCCGGCCGTCACGCGGTTGATGTAGCTTTCGTTGACGTCGACTTCGATCTCGAGCGACGACATGTCCACAATCGTCGAGATCCCGGTCCGCGTAAATCCGCCGCCAGCCGACACGGGCGACACCATCTCGCCTGGCTGCGCGTCCTTCGAGATCGCCACACCGGAAAACGGCGCACGGATCACCGTGTCGTCGACGTCGTTGCGCCGCACCGCCACCTGACGCTCCGACACGGCGACCTGTTCCCGGTATAAATCGAGACGCGCCTTGATCGCATTGACCTCGGCTTCGTCGCGATCGAGGTCCGCCTGCCCGACGATGCCGTCCTTGAGCAGCGCGCCGGTGCGCCCGGCCGTCAGTTGGGCCTGCTTGAGGCGGACGCCCGATTCGTCGGCATTGCGGCGGGCCGCCACCAGTTCGGCTTCGGCCAATTCGAGGTACTTGCGAGACGTCGCATCGTCGAGCCGCGCCAGCACCTGGCCCTTCTGGACCGCCATGCCTTCTTCGACGTGCACCTCGACCACCTTGCCCGTCACCTTCGACGACACCGTCGCCCGGCGCCGCGCCGTGACGTACCCGGACGCGTTCAGGACCGCGGGGCTTCCGCCGGCCGACGACCCGGCGGCCTCAACCGCCACGGCCACGCGAACCGGAACCGGGCGGGGGGCCTTGAACAAGAAATACCAGCCAGCCGCGCCGGCCGCACCCAGCACGACGATCAGCACGACCCAGGCGGCGATACGGCCCTGCCCGCCTGAACGGGCGGCCTCGTCGATACGCAGACCACTGAGCGAGGGTTTCTCTGTTGACATAAGCAGTAGCTTGATTGTATCCCGGAGGACCGACGCACCCCTCAACAGAGCCGGATCTGGTCCGATTCCGATGGCGTGCCCGGCACCGTCCAGAACCGAACCGGCACCGAGACCAGCGGATATGTTCGCCGGAGTGCGACGACCCTGTCGTAGTACTGCGATTGTTGACACTCCCCGCGGCGCAGCCGGGCCTTCAACTGCCTGAGTTCGTAGCGGTAGAGGTCGCTGACAAACGCCTGCACCAGCGCAGGACGGGTACCGGGGAACGGCCGGACGCCGTGGATCAGCAGTTGGTCGAGGACCTCCGGGGCGTAGTGGAACGTCATCGCCGCTGTTCCATCACCGTGACAGGCGACAGGCGACTACTCCTTGTGCTCATCGCGTGGCCGGTCGACGTACGACTGACGCAGTTCGAGGGGATGCGCCGGGGCGCGCAGTCGCAGGTTCATCATCTCGACGAACAGCGAGAACGCCATGGCGAAATAGATGTAGCCCTTCGGAATGTGATGCTGGAATCCGTCAGCCACCAGCGACACGCCGATCAACAGCAGAAAGCTCAGCGCGAGAATTTTCACCGTCGGATGCCGGTCCACAAAATCGCTGATGCCGGTTGACGACCACATCATCACGCCGACGGCGATCACCACGGCCGCCACCATCACGCCGAGATCGTTGGCCATCCCGACCGCCGTAATCACCGAGTCGAGCGAGAACACGATGTCGAGCACCATCACCTGCACGATCACCGCGGCAAACGACGGGGCGATGCGAGCAGAACCACTCCCGACCTCGCCCTCCAGCTTGTCGTGGATTTCGAATGTCGACTTGGCGAGGAGGAACAATCCGCCGCCGATCAGGATCAGGTCGCGCCCGGCAAAACCGTTGCCCCAGAGGGTGAAGATCGGCGCGGTGAGGCGAATCATCCAGGCCAGCGAACACAGCAGGCCGATCCGCATGAACATCGCCAGGAACAGTCCGAGGCGTCTCGCCCGGCCGCGCTGGTCCTCGGGCAGCTTGCTGGCGAGAATCGAGATAAAGATGACGTTGTCGACGCCGAGCACGACTTCGAGCCCCGTCAGCGTCACCAATCCGATCCAGGTCTGAGGATTCGCCAGCCATTCGATCACGATCGTCACATGCGGACCGCGCGACACCGCCAGGATGCCGCGCGCCGCCTCCCCTCGTATGATACCGGGAACACCCGCCGGCCGGTCTTGGAACGACGGCTCGCGATCATCCCCTTGGCGGCGTGGCCCCCGCCGGCCCAGGCTCGCCGAGTTTCGCCCTGGCGGCGGTCGCCACAATCGCGCTCAGGCCCACCAAGCCGATCAGGTTGGGAAACACCTGCAGCCCGTTCATCAAATCGCCCCAGGCCCAGACGGTTTCCACGCTCAACGTCGCACCGAAGGGAATCAACAGGCAGTAGGCCCAGCGGTACGGTTTGGCGATGCGGACACCGAACAGGTATTCGAAGAACTGCTCGCCGTAGTACGCCCACCCGATGAGCGTCGTGTACCCGAACAGGAACGCGCAGAAGGCCACGACCCACCCGCCCACCACGGGGATGCTCGTATTGAACGCCGCCGCGACGACCGCCGAACTGGTGAGCCCGACGCCGCCGCCTCTGATCGTGGCAATCGACTGCTGTGCTACGCCGCTCACCAGAATCGTCAAGGCACTGATCGACGAGGTGACGAACGAGACCACGAACACTTCGATCACCGCATTCAGGCCCTGCTGGGTCGGCGTCTTGCTGCGGGCGGTGCCGTAGGCCACCGCCGCCGTGCCGTAGCCGGCCTCGTTGGCGTAGATGCCTCGCGCCAGGCCGTAGCGCATCGCGACCATGATGCCGATGCCGACGCTGCTGCCAGCCGCGGCCCGGAACGAGAACGCCTCCCGGAACACCAGCGAAAGAACGCCGGGCAGTTCCGAGATGTGGCCCACGATGACGACGAGCCCGCCCACCAGGTACAGCGTGACCTTGATCGGCGAGAGTTTCTCGGCGGCACGCCCAATCGCGCCAACCCCGCCGATAATCACGAGCCACGTCAGTACGGCAATCGCGATGCCCGACACCCACGTGGGAATATCGAACTGGCTCTTCAGCACCACGGCCATCGAGTTCGGCTGGGTAAACGGCGTGGTCACGAGCGCCGCGACCGCCGCCACCAGCGCGTAGGTGCCGGCCAGCCATCGCGATTTGAGGCCATCGCGCAGGTAGTACATCGGGCCCGACGAACTGCCGCCGTCGCGGGTCACGCGGAACGTCATGCCGAGCACGGCTTCGGCAAACTTGATGGCGGTGGCGAGAAACCCGTACGCCCAAATCCAGAACAGCGCCCCCGGCCCGCCCGAGACGATGGCGGTCGCCACGCCGGCGATGTTGCCGGTGCCGATCGAGGCGGCCAGCGCCGTCATGAAGGCCTGGAACGGCGACAGCGCGCCGGCTGCGCCCGCGCTGGCCTTCGGCACCATCGTCCGCACCGCTTCCGGGAAGCGGCGCACCTGCACGAATCCGGTCCGCACGGTGAGAAACACGCCGGTGAGGATCACCAGGATCATCAGCGGGCCGGGGATCGGACCGATCGGTGTGGTCCACGGTCCCCAGACACAATCGCTGGCCCAGAAGATAGCGTTCCGGACGGCTTCAGGCATGTTGGGCTCCCGCGAGCATGCTAATGCATGGATGGAGACTTCGCCAATCGGCAGTGGCCACGCTGATTGTCGGCCAGACCGGATCTGCATGCGTGTCCCGGCGACCTGGAACACGGGCGCCCGCGCGAACGTCTCACTAGCAACACCACGGCAGAGGAGTATTGATGCAGCTCGCGATAGAACGTGTGACGAAGCACTACGGTCGGAAGAGCTGGGCGTTGCGCGATTTTTCCTTTCGGCTCGACCCTGGCGTGGTCGGACTGCTCGGCCCCAACGGCGCAGGCAAGTCGACGCTGATGCGCATCCTCGCAACGGTGTCGACTCCCACCGAGGGTCGGGTCACCTGGAACGGCGTCGACATCTCCGCCAGACCTGAGGCGGTCCGCTCGATCCTGGGGTACCTGCCTCAAGACTTCGGTGTCTATCCCCATCTCACGCCCGTCGAATTCCTCGGCTACTTGGCTGCCGCCAAGGGCCTGCCCTTGGCGCGCACGAGGCAGCGCGTCGATGCGCTGCTCGATCTGGTCAACCTCAGCGAGGTGCGCGACCAGCCGGTCGGAGGTTTTTCCGGCGGCATGCGGCAGCGGGTCGGAATCGCGCAGGCCCTGCTCAACGACCCGCAGTTGCTGATTGTCGACGAGCCCACCGCCGGGCTCGATCCCGAGGAACGAATCCGGTTTCGCGATCTGCTCACCACGCTCTCGGGCGAGCGCATCGTCCTGCTCTCGACGCACATCGTCTCCGACGTCGAGGCGGTGGCGGCGTCGATTGCCCTCATCGCCGGTGGTCAACTGATCCGGCACGGGACGCCCGAGTCGCTGCTGCGCGATTTGGACGGACGCGTGTGGGAGATGATCGTCACCAGTGATCAGGTCGAGGCCACGCGTGGACGGTGGCTCGTGACCGGCACGGTTCGGCGATCAGACGGCGTGCATGTGCGGATCGTCTCGTCCGAGCCGCCATCGCGAGACTCCCGCCCGCTGCCTCCCACGCTCGAGGACGTCTATCTTGAATCGATTGGCGCGCACCGCGAGGCGGCGCGAGCATGATGAGCCCGGGGCAGCTTGTGCGTCTCGCCTGGCCCGACGTGCTCGAGCGTGTCCGGCGGTCGGGGTATCTGCTGACACTCGCCACGACGCTCTGGCTGGGTTCGCTCGTTTATACCAACAACATCCAACTACGCATGCAGCACTTCCGGGGCGAGGTCAATTCGGCGTGGCTCGGCACGGTGATGGCCCTCACGGCGGCGAGTTTTGTGTCGCTGGCCGGGTTCTACATCGTGAAGAACTCCATCGAACGCGATCGCCAGACGGGCGTGGGGCAGATCCTCGCGGCCACCCCGATTTCGACACGCGCCTACCTGCTGGCGAAGTGGCTGTCCAATTTCGCCGTGCTCGCCAGCATCGTACTGACGCTGGCGGTGTCGGCCCTCGGGCTGCACGTCCTCCAAGCCGAGGCCATCCGCCTCGATCTGGTCGCCTTGCTGTCCCCGCTCGCCCTGCTGGCGCTGCCGGCCATGGCGGTTGTGGCGGCCTTCGCGGTGCTCTTCGAATCGGTGCGACCGCTCTCGGGTGGCGCGGGCAACGCGGCCTACTTCTTCGTCTGGGGCGCGTCGCTTGTGGTCCCCGTCATCGCGAAGATCCCGTGGCTCGACTGGAGCGGCATCTCCTTTGTCGAACGGTCGCTGGCCGCTGCGGTCGCCGCACGGGAACCCGGGACCACGCTCACGATGTCGTTTTCGGCCGGACCGGCCCGCGATCTCTCCCATCTGGCGCCGCTTCACTGGACCGGCATCGACTGGACGATGGCCGACGTGGCGATGCGGGTCGCGCTGGTGGGGGTGTCGGTGCTTGTCGTCCTGGGTGCCGCCGTCTGGTTCGACCGATTCGACGCGCAGTCGACAGGTGGCGGGGCGAACAGGACGAGGGCGCCGCAGGCGACCGCACGAACGAGTCGGCGGTCGGCCGGGCGATGGCTGGCGCATGCCGTCCCGCTTTGGTCGTGGCTGGAACGGGTCGTCTCGACCCGATCTCGGTTCGGCGCGATGGTCTTCGCCGAACTCCGGCTGGCGTTCTGCGGGCTCAGTGCGTGGTGGATGCTGGTGGCGGCCGCCCTCTGGATCGTCAGCCTGACGACGCCCATGGAAGTGGCCCGATACGCGCACGTCGCGGCGTGGGCGTGGCCGCTGTTGATGTGGTCGAAGATGGGCATGCGCGAAACCCTGTACCGAACCGGCCCCCTCGTCTTCTCGTGCCCTCGTTCCCTTCAGCGCCAATTCACCGCGTTGTGGGTCTCCGGCGCTCTCATCGCGGTCGTGACGGGATCGGGAATCGCCGTCAGATTCGCGCTGGCCGGCGATCAGGTCTCGCTCGGCGCGTGGCTGTCCGGGGCGCTGTTCATTCCGTCTCTTGCGCTCGCGCTTGGCGTGTGGACGGGGTCGGCGCGAGCGTTCGAAGCGATTTACACCGCCTGGTGGTATCTCGGGCCCGCCAACCGCGTTGTCGCGCTGGACTATTCGGGGGCATGGGCAGCCTCGGCCCAAGGCCCTTCCGTCCCGGTGTACGCCGCGCTCGCGGTTCTCTTGATGGCGGCGGCGGTCGTGGGCCGCCGAAAGATGATTCGACAATAGCCTGCGCCGCGCCTGAGCTTGCCCGGCACCCGGTGTAGCATAGAAGACTCATTCACACCGAACGGGAGGATCATGGCTTCGACATCGCCGCGTGCGCAGACCTTCGATCGGTCGATCGTCGAAGGCCCACTGGCGCCCGCGGTCTGGCGGCTCGCGTGGCCGACGATGCTGCAGAATGTGATCGCCGGGCTGCAGGGCATCATCGACCACGCCATGGTCGGGCACTTCGTCGGCTTCACGGGGAACGCGGCGATCGGCGTCAGCCTGCAAATCTTCCTGGTCGTCATCGTCTTCATCGCGTCGCTGTTTACCGGCATGGGCGTGCTGGTGGCCCGGTTCGCCGGGGCCGGCGACCCGGAGAAGGTGAACCGTGTCGTCTACCAGGCGTTTCTCACGGCGTTCGGGATGGCGACGTTCATCCTCGCGCCAGCCGGCTACTTTCTGTCGCCGTACCTGCTGGACGTGGTGCACGCCACGCCGGCGGTCAAGGACGCGGCACTGCCGTTTCTGAGAACGATGTTCGTCGCGAGCATCGGGATGATGCTGTTCTTCATGCTGGGCGGCGCGCTGCGGGCGGCGGGCGACGCGAAGACCCCGCTGCGGCTCGGCATCGCGACCACACTGCTCAACGTCGTCTTCAACATCGTGCTGATTCCGGGGCTCGGACCGATTCCGCGGCTCGGCGCCTTTGGCGCGGCCCTCGGCACGGTGAGCGCCAATCTGATCGTGGCCACCTACGCGATCTGGCTGATCCTGGCGGGCCGCTGCGTGATTCGGCTGCCCAGAGATCTTTCGCTCAAGCCCGACTGGACGATCATCAGATCGCTGTTCCGGTTCGGGCTGCCCACCGGGCTTCAGGGCATCGCGATGAACGTCGCGGGCGTCCTGATGCTGCGGTTCATGGGATCGCTCCCGCACAGCGCCGAAGCGCAGGCCGCGTACACGGTCGGGTACACCGAACTGTTTTCCCTGATCACGTGGACGTCGGTCGGATTGATGGGCGCCGCCTCCGCCGTCTCGGGCCAGAACCTGGGGGCCGGCAAGCCCGACCGGGCCGCTGCCGGCGCGTGGGTGGCGGCACGGATCGGACTCGGTGTTGCCGCGGTCGTGGGATCGCTTTTCGTCGTGATTCCCGGGCCCCTGCTGGCGATCTTCGGGATGAATGACGCACTGGTGCTGGACATCGGGAGCCAGTTGCTTAGATACCTGGCCGTGTCCGGGTTCTTCATCACCGTCGCGCTCACCTACACAGGCGCCCTGCAGGGCACCGGCGATACCAAGAGCCCCTTCTACATCACGCTGGTGTCGCAGATTGCGATTCCGCTCGGGCTCTGCACCGTGATTGGCTCGATCGGCACGCTTCGGGCGTCGGATATCTGGCTGGCGATCGTGCTGGGACACATGACGCGGTGCGTGCTGAGCGTGCTGCGATTCCGGCAGGGCAAGTGGCGCACCATTCACGTGGACATCGAGCCGGCGCAGGCATGACCGACAGGTGCGCGGCGGCGGCGATCGGGGCGGTGGCCACCGTGGCCGCACTGGCGACCGTGGCCGCGCTGGCCGCCGCGGCGGCGCCGGTGCCGTTCGCTCACGGGTCGCGCCGGGTCAAGCAGGTGGCGCTCACCTTCGACGCCTGTTCGGCCGACACGGGCCGCGGCGGCTACGACGCGCGCATCGCGACGATCCTTCGCGAGCACGATGCCCCTGCGACATTTTTCCTCGGGGGCGCCTGGATGGACGCGCATCCGGACGACACGCGGGATCTGGCCGCCACGCCCCGCTTCGAACTCGCCACACACGGCTACGCGCATCCCCACCTGTCGCGGATGGCCAGCGACCAGGCACGTGCCGACATCGCCCGGGGCCAGGCGGCGCTGTCGGCGATCACCGGAAGAACGGGCACGCTGTTCCGGCCACCGTACGGCCAGACCGACACGCGCATCACGACGCTCGCCGCCGATCTCGGGCTCCGGCTGATCACCTTCGATCTGGCGTCGGGCGATCCCGATCCGAAAGCGTCGGCCGCGAAACTGATCGAGTACGTGCCGCAGGTGGCGCGCAACGGATCGGTGGTCGTGATGCACGTCAATGGCCGTGGCTGGCACACCGCCGAGGCGTTGCCGGAGATCATCGCGCGATTGAGGCGAAGAGGGTTTGAGCTGGTCACCGTCGGCGAGATGATCGCGGCGTCCGAGCGTCGCTGAGTGTCGAGTCGAGTTCAGGCGAGTCGGCCGGGGCCGGCACTACCGTCGCTTGCGCAGCGCGACGAGCAGCGTGTCGAGATCCTTGGGGAGGGGCGAGGTATACGTGACGCGCCGCGCCGTGGTCGGATGGATGAAGCCCAGCGTCCACGCATGCAGGGCCTGCCGGTCGATGCGCGGCAGCGTGTCCGGTTCGGGGGGCGCGCCGAACCGATACAGACGCTCGCCGAGCAACGGGTGGCCCCGCATCGCCGCCTGCACGCGAATCTGATTGCGCTTGCCGGTCACCAGCGTGACTTCGATCAGTGCCGCTTCGGCAAACTGCTCGACCACCCTGTAGCGCGCCTCGGCATCCTTCCCGCGGGCATCTCGTCCATGGGCCTGCCGCTGCCTGAGCGACGAGGCGTCCCACGCGAGCGTGTCGCGCCACGTGCCGTCTGTCGGCACAGGCTGGCCGAGCACCACCGCGTGGTACACCCGCACCGGCGTGCGCCGTTCGAACTGATCCTTGAGCGTGTCGCGGGCCGCGGTGCTTCGCGCAAACAGCACGAGGCCCGAGGTGTCGCGATCGATGCGATGCACGACGTGCGAGCGGGCGCGGCGCTCGTGCCGAAAGTGATCGGCGAGCAGATCGACCAGCGTGCTCTCTTCGCCCTCGCGTCCCGGGAGCGGCTCGACCAGCAGGCCGGCCGGCTTGTCGACCACGACAATCGCGTCGTCCTGATGGACCACCGTCAGAAGGTGCCGCGCGCCGACCGCGGATCGGTCGGCAGACTTGGAGGAACCCGGGCGATCCATCCAGACGCTGATGCGCTGGCCGGCGATGACGCGGTCCGCACGGGCGGCGGGTTCAACCGGCTTCCCGTTGACGTACACCTTGCCGCGAGAGAGCCACTGCGATGCCCGGCTGCGTGATCCGGCGTCGGTTCGACCCGCCAGCCACTGATCCAGCCGCATCCCCTCGTCGGTTGGCTCGACGGTCCATTCTTGCATCAGGCTGCCCCGCAGCGGGAACCGGGTTACGTCTGCGGCCGAACCCTCGGGGGCGTGGCGCGCGTCGAAATTGGGTCGGGCCCTGGGTGGGGTTCAGGGTATCATCAGTGAGAAAATTGACATTCAGAGGAGACCGCGATGGCCGAGAAGACTCCCCAGACGTTCGAAAACCACTCGCGTGTGGTGCCCGCGTACCACTATGTGGCATTTCCGCTGTTCGTGATCAACTTCTTCTTCGCGCTCTATCATGCGGTCGTTAACTTTAGTTGGCCCAATCTGATGGCGCTGGGCCTGGCCGTCGCGCTGCTCCTCTTGTTCTTCATTGCAAGAGTGATGGCCAATTCGGTCCAGGACCGCGTGATTCGTCTCGAAGAGCGGATGCGGATGCGCGAGCTGCTGCCCGCCGATCTCACGCCACGCATCAACGAGTTTACCGTCAAGCAGTTGGTGGCACTGCGCTTTGCCAGCGATGCCGAACTGCCCGATCTGGCCCGCCAGGTGCTCGACGGGAAGCTGACGGAGCAGAAGGCCATCAAGCAGGCGGTCAAGAGCTGGCGCGCGGATTACCTGAGGGCCTGATCGGCTCGCCCGTCGTCTGTCCGACCTACGTCATCCCGCCCGCCACATCTTCGCGGAGGTCCCGGGATCCCTGGGGGGCCTGGGACACGAGGAGCCATCGATGAGTGTCGCGGCGTGGACGGTACTGGGGGGCGGGCTCGCGGCTCTCATCTGGATCAACTGGTTCTTCCTGCTCGGTCGCGCACCCTCACGCCGCGCGGTTTCGTCCGGCGGATTCACCGACTGGCCGCCCGACGCCACTTCTTCTCGCGAAGCGACGACCGCGAAGGCCACCATCCCGGTCTCCGGCATGACATGCGCCTCGTGTTCGGCCCGCGTTCAACTGGCCCTCGAACAGACGCCGGGCGTCGCGCACGCATCGGTGAATCTGATCCTGAACAACGCGGTAGTGACATTCGACTCGGCGACGGTGTCGCCGGCTGACATCGTCGCGGTTGTCAGGAACGCCGGATACGATGCCGACGTTCCTCAATCGGACCGCTCTGCCTTCGAGGCACAGGAGGCGATGGATCGGTCGCAGGACGACGCGTTCCGGACGCTGCGCCTCAAGGCGGGCGTGAGTCTGCTTGCCGCGAGCATCGGCATGGTGGCGTCGATGCCACTGATGGGCGAGTTCGGCCGCCTGGCACCCGGAGACCTGACCACACCCCCGGCGCCCGCCGACCCGTTCATCGCGTGGATGCACCGGGTGGTTCACGGCCCGGTGGCGTGGGCGTTTCCCTGGCTCTATCAGATCGATCCCCTGATCCTGGCGTGGGGACTTCTCGTGATGACTGCCGCGGTGATGGGATGGGCTGGCTGGCACTTCTACGCCCGGGCCTGGGCGGCCTTTCGCCATCGCGCGGCCGACATGAACACGCTGGTGGCGGTGGGCACCGGCGCGGCGTTCCTGTATTCGATGGCGGCCACCATCGCGCCCGGGTTCTTCGTCCAACAGGGTGTCGCCGCAGACGTCTACTACGAGGCCGTGCTGTTTATCATCGCGCTCGTTCTGGTCGGCAATGCGTTCGAGGCGCGAGCGAAACGGCGGACCGCGGCGGCCTTGCGCGCGCTGGTCGATCTGCGCCCGCCCACCGCTCGTGTCCTGCGCGACGGCCAGGAAATCGACATCCCCGTTGAGGCGGTCGCGCACGGCGACCTGGTTCTCATCCGTCCAGGAGAGCGTGTGCCGGTGGATGGAGAGATCGTCGAAGGCACCAGCGCGGTCGACGAATCGATGGTCACCGGCGAGAGTCTGCCGGTCGAAAAACACGTGGGCGACGCCGTCATCGGCGGCACGATCAACCGGACCGGCGGCTTCCGATATCGGGCCCGCAATCTCGGCGCCGACAGCGTCCTCAGCCGCATTGTCAGGCTGATGCGGGACGCCCAGGCGTCGCGCGCGCCGATGCAACGGCTCGCCGATCGGGTGAGCGCGGTGTTTGTGCCCGTGGTGCTGTCGATCGCGGTTGTGGCGTTCGTCATCTGGTTTATCGCCACCGGCGGTGTCCCGTTTGTCCGGCCGTTCTCCACGGCCGTCGCCGTGCTGATCATCGCGTGTCCCTGCGCCATGGGACTCGCGGTCCCGACCGCGCTGATGGTGGCGACGGGGCGCGGAGCGGCGATGGGCATCCTGATCAAAGGAGGCGAAGCGTTGCAACGGGCTGGCGAGGTGACCACCGTCGTGCTCGACAAGACGGGCACCCTCACGCTCGGGCGCCCGGCGGTCACCGACCTCGTTCCGGCCGGCGGCTCGTCGCTCGGCGAGGCCGAATGGCTGCGGGTCGCAGCCTCGCTGGAGGCGGCGTCCGAACACCCGCTGGCTGACGCCATCGTCCAGGCGGCCCGCGATCGGGGCCTGCCGCTGTCGCGCGTCACGGACTTTCAGTCGTTGACCGGACGCGGCGCCGTGGGGCGCGTGGACGGGCTGCAGGTGGCCATCGGCAACACCGACTTGATGCACGACCACGCGATCGACGTGCGCGAGTTCGAGGCGGCGGCAGCGCAACTGGCGGGCGATGGAAAGACGACGGTGATCGTGGCGATCGAGGGACGGGCGGCAGGCTTGCTCGCTGTGGCCGACTCAATCAGGCCGACGAGTCGAAACGCGGTGAGGAGCCTGCGGGAACTCGGCCTCGAGGTCGTGATGGTCACCGGCGATCACCTGCGAACGGCCCAGGCGGTGGCCACCGCGGCCGGCATCGCGCACGTGGTCGCCGGAATGCTGCCCGACGGCAAGGTGGCGGAGATCAGGCGGCGCCAGGCCGCCGGCGAGGTGGTGGCGATGGTGGGCGACGGCATCAACGACGCCCCCGCACTGGCACAGGCCGATGTCGGAATCGCCATCGGGACAGGCACCGATATCGCGATGGAGGCGGGCGACGTGACGCTGATGCGCGGAGACCTTGCCGGGGTCGCCAGCGCGATTACGCTCTCGCGGTGCACCATGCGCACGATGAAGCAGAATCTGTTCTGGGCCCTGATCTACAACGTGATCGGCATCCCTGTCGCGGCCGGCGCGCTCTATCCGGCGTGGGGCATCCTGCTCAGCCCGATTCTGGCGAGCGGGGCGATGGCGTTCAGTTCGGTGAGCGTGGTCACCAACAGCCTCCGGCTCCGGTCCGCGCGGCTCACGTAGCCACCGCCCGGCGGCACGTCGCGCTACTTCGCGTCGGACGCCATCCCGGCCGCGAACCGCGTCCACGGTTCGCTCTTCATGTCGCGCAGCAGCCCCTTCATCCACGCGTACTGCGGGTGGGCGGCCAGGAACGGTTCCGCCTTGAAGTCGCCCGTGCACGGCCGCCCCATCGCGGCCCACATCTCGAGTCCGGCGATCATGGCTCCGTCCATCGCCTTGGCCTGCACGGTCCCGCCCGGAAAGTACGGCGTCCACTGCCACTCCGGCACGCCACGCGCCGAGGTCTCCACCGCTCCGCACAGCGTCCGCTCGCTCGGGCCGTCTTTCTGATCGATCACGTCGAACTTGTCGCCCTCGAAGGCCTTGGCCAGCTCGATGTCGATGGCGCCCTTGTGCTTCGCCATCAACTGCTCCCATCGCGTCCGCCGCGCGTTGGGTGAACTCGCCAGATTGGCGGTATCAAACGTGGTTTCTTCCCTGGTGAGTTTCGGCTTGACCGGAAAATTGGCCCCGACGAAGTATCCGTTCTTCGTCTTGTCGACGGTCCAGTTCTTGAGACCCAGCTCGAAGAGCGCGATCTCGCCGGTCTTGTTGTCGCCCAGCAGCCAGTCGTTGGCGTACCCGCCGTTGTTGCGGTCCACCATCACGCGCACGTAGTCGTCGATCGACTCGGCGTACTGGAGCGCCCGGCGCGACCGATAGAAATACGGCGTGCCCTTCGGATCGAATCCCTCGAACCCGGTGATCGTCGTCTCGGTGACCGCGATGCCCGCATCGTTGACGCCAAAGTCGTCGGCGCTGGTAATCACGCCCGGCAGCCCGTCCATCAGGATGCGGTGCCCCTTGGCGGGCTTGATGTCGAACACGATGTTCCAGCGCTCCCCCACGATGTAGTTGGTCCACGCGTTGTGGCCGATGACGATTCGCTTATCCCGGGTCCAGTCGCCGGTCGCCACAAACGCGCTGCAATTGCCGGGCGCCTTGCCCTGCGGCGGTTTGCCCTGTTGCTTGTTCAGCCACGGAACGTAGTAATCGGGCAACTCCTCGATGCCGTTGAGGGCCACGATGTCCCACCGATCGGCCTTGACGCCCTTGGCCGCCAGCCCCGCGACGATGCCGTCCAGTTCGGCGCGATACTCCTGGTCGACGCCCGGCCACAGTATTTTTTCGGAGGCGTCTCGATAGAACGCCCAATCCCGCTTCGAGGTCTTCTCGAGGAACGGCTTGGCGACCCGCAGCAGCTCGGCAATCTCGGGCGCCAGCTGAAATCCGTGCTGGAACCCCACCTGCTCGGGTGTCCCCTCCAGATGCACGAACGTCCATCCGTTCCGTTCGAAGCGGTAGCTGCCCTTGGCCTGATCGGCCGGGGCAGGCCGGGCCGCCGATTCGGGCGCCGCGGGCGTGCCCGCCGATCCTCCACACCCGCTTGCCAACGCCGCCGCCATGATCGCCGCTCCCCATTCGTTACGCAGCCGCATCGTCGCCTCCCATGACCCCACACCGGAACCACCCCGACGCCGCCCCAACGCCAGCGGCCTCCCCGAATGCCGTATCGTCCTGCAGATACTACCGCGGACCAGGCGCAGGGGAAAGGCGCCCCGGCCTTCTGCGTCACGGCGCATCCAGGCCGCACGCAAGTTGTGACACCACCGGGTCGGCCGTTGTACGCTAGAGACCTATGGCGACTGACTTCGATCAACTGGTTCGGGATGGACTCGGTGCGCTGGCCACCGCGGCCGATTCGGCGGCGCTGGACGCGTGGCGCGGTGCGCACCTCGGCAAGAACGCCCCGGTGATGGCGGCACTCGGCACGCTGGGCGCGCTCCCCAAGGAGGATCGGCGCGAGTTCGGCCAGCGGGCCAATCAGGCCAGGCAGGCGCTCGAGCAAGCGTTTGACGCCGCCAGCCAGCGTGTGCGGGCCAGCGAGCTCGAGCGGGCCATTTCGGCCGGGGCGATCGACGTCACCCTGCCCGGCCGCTCACTTCCGCGAGGCCGCCTGCACCCGGCCGTGCAGACGCTCCGCCGCATCTACGCGATCTTCGCGGAGATGGGATTTCAGGTGTACCGCTCGCGCGACGTCGAGAGCGACGACTACAACTTCACGCTGCTCAACATTCCGCCCCACCATCCGGCCCGCGACATGTGGGATACGTTCTACACGACCACCCCGAACGTGATCCTGCGCACGCACACCTCGCCGGGGCAGATCCACGTGATGCGGGAACGTGCGCCCGAGCCGATTCGAGTGATCCTGCCCGGGATGTGTTATCGCTACGAGCAGATCACCGCCCGCAGCGAAATCCAGTTCTATCAGGTGGAAGGCCTCGCGATCGGCCGCCACATCACGATGGCCGATCTCAAAGGCACGCTCACCGCATTCGCCCACGCGCTGTTCGGCACGGCGGTGCGCACGCGCTTCCGCTCGGATCATTTTCCGTTCACCGAACCGTCGGCCGAAATGGATGTCGAGTGCTTCGTCTGCGACGGCGCCGGCTGCCCGGTGTGCAAGCACAGCGGCTGGCTCGAGATTCTCGGCTGCGGCATGGTGCATCCGGTGGTGCTCGAGAACGGCGGCTACGACCCGCGCCAGTTTTCGGGGTTCGCTTTCGGGATGGGGCCTCAGCGCATCACGATGCTGATGCACAAGATCGAGGACATCCGGTACTTCTTCGCGAACGACTTGAGATTCCTGGAGCAGTTTTAGCATGCGAGTTCCATTGACCTGGTTGCGCGACTACGTCGCGATTACCGAGAGCCCCGAGGCGCTGGCGTCGCGACTGACGTTTGCCGGCCTCGAAGTCGAGGAGATCGAGTACGTCGGCCTCGCGCCAGAACGGCAGCCGATTGCAGGTCTGCCGGCCGCGGGTCGCTCGGGCCTCCCGGCGACCGGCATCGCGTGGGATCCGGCCACGATCGTGATCGCCCAGATTCTCGAGGTCCAGCCGCATCCAAACGCGGATCGGCTCACGCTGCTCCGGGTCGACGATGGCAGCGGAACCGAGCACGTCGTGCTGACGGGCGCGCCCAACCTGATTCCGCTCAAGGGCACCGGCCCGCTCGCCACGCCCATCAAGGTGGTGTTTGCCCGCGAGGGCGCCGTGCTCTACGACGGGCACAAGCCCGGGCGCGAGTTGATGACGCTCAAGCGCGCAAAGATTCGCGGCATCGAGTCGCGCTCCATGGTGTGCTCCGAAAAGGAACTCGGTATCTCCGACGATCACGACGGCATCATCGTGCTCGATGCCGACGCGCCGGTCGGGACGGCGGCGGCGGCGTACATGGGCGACGTGGTCTTGACGGTGAAGATCAATCCGAACATGGCTCGCAACACCTGCGTCATCGGCATCGCACGCGAAATCGCGGCCCTGACCGGAGCGCCGCTCACGACACCGTCGGCAGCGGTCGAGGCGACCGGACCGCCGATCGCCGGGCGCGTTGACATCGACATTCGCGACGCCGCGCTCAACGCACGGTTCGTGCTCGGCCTCATCGAAGGCGTCACCATCGCGCCCAGCCCCTACTGGGTCCAGCGCCGGCTTCGACTGGTCGGCACCCGTCCGATCAACAACGTGGTCGACGCCACCAACTACGCGATGTTCGAGGTGGGCGAACCGCTGCACGCGTTCGACTGGGCCGTCATCGGGAAGCGGGCGGGCGGCACGCGGCCCACGATCATCACGCGGCGAGCGGCCCCGGGCGAAACGCTCACGACGCTCGACCACGTCGATCGCACGCTCAACGACGAGACGGTGCTGGTCTGCGACACGGCGGGCCCGCTGTCGCTGGCCGGGGTGATGGGGGGCGCCGAGTCCGAGGTGTCGCCCGAGACCACCGACGTTCTACTCGAAGGCGCCGCGTGGGATTTCATCAACATCCGCAAGACGGTCAAGGCGCAGAGTCTGCCCTCGGAGGCGTCGTACCGTTTTTCGCGCGGTGTGCATCCGGCGCTCGCCGAGCGCAGCGTCAACCGGGCGCTGGGCTTGATGCGCGAGTGGGCGGGCGGAACGATCGCCGCCGGACTGGTCGATCGCTATCCGGGCAAGACGGCGTTGTCGGTGGTGGACATCACCCCGGCTGACGTGGAGCGACAGCTGGGCGTGCGGATGGGGGTGGGCGACATCGTCCGCATTCTGCGCGCGCTGGAATTTGAGTGCGAGGTGATCGGCCAGATTGTCCGCGCCACCGCCCCCGACCACCGCCTCGACATCGGCACGGGCGTCGTCGGACAGGCAGACGTGCTCGAGGAACTGGCGCGCATCTACGGCTACGAGCGCATTCCGAACACGATGCTCGCCGAAGTGATTCCCCCGCCCCATCCCAACCGCGAGTTGATTCTCGAAGAACGCGTCCGCGATCTGCTGGTCAGTCTCGGGATCCAGGAAATCGTCACCTACAGCCTCACGTCGCCCGAACGGGAACTCAAGCTGGCGGTGGATCCGTCGGTCGCCGGTGAGCCGGTCTACGTGCGTCTTGCCAATCCGATCGTGGTCGACCGCGTGGTGATGCGCCGGACGCTGCTGTCGGGATTGTTGGAAACCGCTTCTTCCAACGCCCGCCACGGCGACCGGCTCGCGTTTTTCGAACTCGGCCCGGTTTACCTGACGCGACCCGACCGGAACTTGCCCGACGAACCGTCGCACGTGGCGCTGCTGCTGGCCGGCCCGCGGGCCACGCCCGGCTGGCAGGCCGCCGACCGCGACGCGATGGATTTCTACGATCTCAAGGGCGTCATCGAAAGTCTGGCGCAGGCGCTGCACGTGCCTGAATTCGGCGTGGTGGCTGACGTCCATCCGTCGCTGATTCCCGGCCGGGCGGCCCGTCTGGTGGTCGGCGGCCAGCCGGCAGGTCACTTCGGAGAGCTGCATCCGGCGGTGGCCGAACGCTTCGGCCTCAAGGGCGTGCGCGTGCTGGTGGCCGAACTCGCGATTGCGGCGCTCACCGCCCAGGTGACCGACCGGCACACCTCGAAACCGGTGCCGACGTTTCCGCCGGTGCGCGAAGATATTGCGGTGATCGTCAACGACGATGTGCCGGCGGCGACGGTAAGCGAACTGGTCCGATCGTCGGGCGGGCCGATGCTGTCGGGCATTGCGCTGTTCGACGTGTACCGGGGCGGACAAATCGGCAACGGCAAGAAGAGCCTGGCGCTCAGCCTCACGTATCAGGCGGCGGACCGGACGCTGACGGATGCCGACGCCACCCGGATTCGCGAGCGCATCGTGCGCGCGCTGCGCGACCAGCTCGGCGCGACGCTGCGCGGGTGAGTCTTGTGGAGGCCCGGGCTTCAGACCCGGCTCTCCAGGCGGACGAAGGTCTACTGGACGACGCTACAACGATCCGGGCCGCATGGACGGGCCTGAGGATGATTTCGCCGGTTCCGCCTTCGGGGGCTCCGGTGTGAAATCCTCGCCAGGGTTGATGAACCGATCGCGTTCGAACCGGTACTGTTTGTCGTAGAGCTGGCGGTACCGGCCGTTGATCGCCAGCAGTTCGGCGTGGGTCCCCCGCTCCACAATCTCCCCGCCTTCGAGCACCAGAATCTGGTCGGCGCTCTGGATGGTGGACAGCCGGTGCGCAATGACGAAGGTGGTGCGCCCGTGTCGCAGGCGCGACAACCCTTCCTGAATCATGGCCTCGCTCTCGCTGTCGAGGCTCGACGTCGCCTCGTCGAGAATCAGAATCCGCGGCTCGGCCAGCAACGCCCTGGCGATGGCGACGCGCTGCCGCTGGCCGCCAGACAGCCTTACGCCGCGCTCGCCCACCACGGTGTTGTACTTCTCCGGAAAACCCTGTACGAACTCGTCGCAGTGCGCGAGGCGGCTGACTGCCTCGACCTGCTCGCGGGAGGCGTGGGGCCGCGCGTAGGCGATATTGTCGGCCACGGTACCGTCGAACAAAAAGTTGTCCTGCAGGACGATCCCGAGGTGCTCGCGGTAGTCGTGCAGCCGGACCGCCTCGAGGTCGTGGCCATCCACGAGCACGCGTCCGGATTTGGGCCGGTTGAACGTCATGATGAGCGAAATCAGCGTGCTCTTGCCTGATCCGCTCGATCCCACCAGCGCGGTGGTGGTGCCAGCCGGCGCGTGAAACGTCACGTGCTTCAACACCGGCACGCCGGCCGCGTACTCGAAGTCCACGTCCTCGAATCGCACCTCGCCACTCAACGTCGGCATGGCCGCCCGGCTGTCGTCCTGGTCGTCCTCGGTCGCCAGGCGCCGAATCTCACGGATCCGGTCGAGTCCGGCGAACGCCTCGCTCAACTGGGTGCCAATCGACGCGATCTGCACGAGCGGCATCACGGTGAGCCCCGTGAAGAACAGGTACATCACGAAGTCGCCGAGCGTCATGGTGTGGGCCAGGATGGCGCGCCCGCCGACCACCAGCATCAGCACGCCGATGATGCCGACGATGACGGTCGATCCGGCGGTCACCGTCGACACGCCGGTAATCGATTTCGCGACGTTGCGGAACAGCCGGTGTGCGCCCTTGGCGAACACGAGTTCTTCGCGCTTCTCGGCCACGTACGCCTTGACGACCCGCACGCCGCCCAGCGACTGATTGAGCCGCCCGGTCACTTCGGCGTTGATCTGGCCGCGCTCCCGGAACAGCGGCCGAAGCCGCGAGAACGCCGCCGCCATCAGGCCGGCAAACGCCAGCAGGACAATCAGCGTCACCGACGTCAGATGCCAGTTGAGGTAGAACAAGACGCCGAGCGCCAGCCCGGCGGTGACAAAGCCCCCGGTGAGCTCGACCAGGCCGGTGCCGATCAGATTTCGGATGCCCTCGGCGTCGGTCATGATGCGCGAAATCAGCTGCCCCGACTGCGTCGTATCGAAGAAGCCCACGGGCAGACGCATCACGTGCTCGTGCACCTTCTTCCGCATGTCGGTAATGGCCCGCTGCGCCGCCACGCTCAGAATCTGCGACAGCGCGAAGGACGTCGCCGCCTGGATCGCGGTCGCGCCGGCCGCCGCCAGCGCGAGCATCGGCAGCAACTCGGCGCGCTGTTTGCCAATCACTTCGTCGACCAGATATTTGGACGTGCCGGGCAGCACCAGGCCCACCAGGCGATTGACCAGCATCAGCGCCAGACCGAGCATCAACCGCCCGCGATGGGTCCACACCAGCACCCGTGCTTCTTCCCAGACGTTCGAGAAGCGCATCGTCTTGTTCGTCGTCATCAGGACTCCCGCATTCACACTATCAGAGATGCGACATGGCGGGCGTCGGGATTCCCTCCTTCGCTTCTCAGGAAGTCCAAGGGCTGCGGCGTGCCGCCCGCAGCGCAGGTAGACTGTGTCGGTGCGCCGAATCATCCACCTCGACATGGACGCCTTTTTCGCGTCGGTCGAACAACGCGACCGTCCGGAGTTGCGCGGCTGTCCCGTCGTGGTCGGCGGCCGCCCCGAGTCGAGAGGCGTGGTGGCGGCGGCCAGTTACCAGGCGCGCGCCTTCGGCATTCACTCGGCCATGTCGATGGCAAAGGCCGTCCGCCTCTGCCCCACCTTGTCGATCGTGTCTCCCGACTTCTCGAAGTACAGCGCGGTGTCGGCCCAGGTGTTCGCGTTGTTCCGGTCGGTGACGCCGTTGGTCGAACCGCTCTCGCTCGACGAGGCCTACCTCGACGTCACCGAGAACGCGTGGGGCGAACCCCTCGCCGTCAATGTCGCCAGACGGCTGAAGGCGGCCATCGTGGCGACGACCTCGCTGACCGCGTCGGCCGGTGTCGCGCCCAACAAGTTTCTCGCCAAGATTGCGTCGGGATGGAAGAAACCCGACGGCCTGACGGTGGTGGCCCCGGAGCGCGTGGAGACGTTCATCCAGGGGCTGTCGGTCGACTCGCTCTGGGGCGTCGGCCCGGTGACAGCGGCGAAGTTGCGCGCCATCGGCATCCATCGGGTGGTCGATGTCCGGCTGGTCGCCATCGAGCGCCTGCGCGAGGTGGTCGGCAGCTCGGCCGCGTGGCTGGCGCAACTGGCTCAGGGCATCGACGACCGGCCGGTCGTGCCACACAGGACCCGCAAATCGGTCGGGACCGAACACACCTTCGCCGAAGACGTCGTCGACCTCGCCACCATTCGCGGGGAGATCGACTCAATGGCGCGGGAGAACGCAGAGTGGCTCAGGTGCCACGACCGTTTCGCGCGCACGGTCACGATCAAGGTGCGCTACCGCGACTTCACCACCCTCACGCGCAGCGACACGCACCTGCCGGCGACGCGAGACGCCGACGCCATCGCCGGTCGCGCAGCGGCCCTGCTCGACCGGACAGAGGCGGGCACCACGCCGGTTCGCCTGCTCGGCGTCACCCTCCACGGCCTGGTCGAAGCGCCGGATCCGCTGCCCGAGACCCCCGTCTCGCCGCAACTGTCGCTGTTTGATTGAGCGTAGACGCCGCTCGACAGGGCTCGTCCCGACTGCCCAGGCGCTCATCTCTCCCGGGGCACCCGCACGCGCAACCCGCCCGGAACCACGCGGACGGTGATCTGGTTCGCCGTGCCGATCGGTTCTCCGTCGGTGTGCAGCGGCGCGGCCGGCGTCGCCACCAGCGTGACGCCGCGCACCGGGACCATGACGGTGCCGCCGATGCGTCGAACCGATTTGTTATAGAGCCGCCAGAGACTTCCCAGGATCACCAGCGGCGGCCGCTGGTCGATCAAGACGAGGTCGAGCAGTCCGTCGTCGGGCCTGGCCTGCGGTGCAATCTCGGCGCCGTTGCCCCACTGCGTCGTGTTGGCCAGCGAAATGAACAGCGCCCCTCCTACGCGATCGATCTCTCCGTCGTCGCCGCGCACCTGGTAGTGAGACGGCTGGTAGCGGAACAATTCGCGCACGATGGTGGCCGTGTAGCCGACCACACCGCGCATGCGTCCGGTGACGTGGGCGAAGACGTGGGCGACGTGCGCGTCGAAGCCGATGCCCGCCACGTTGAAAAAGAAGTGGCCATTCAGGGTCCCCGCGTCGATCACCCGCTCGCGGCCGCGAACCGCCACCTCAAGGGCCGCGCGACGATCCGATGGAATGCCTAACTCGCGCGCAAGGCCGTTGCCCGATCCGGCCGGAATGATGCCGAGCGGCGTGGGCGTGTTGACGAGGCCTGAGGCCACCGCGTTGACCGTCCCGTCGCCGCCCCACGCCACCACCAGCGACGCCCCGAGGTCCACCGCCTGTCGAGCCAGATGCGCGCCGTGTCCGGGGCCTTCGATCACGCCGACCCACGGATCAACGCCGAGACGACGCAACTGGTCCGTGCTCCACGCGACCAGCGCCTCTGCCGACAGCCTCGACTGCGGCGGGCCCGACGACGGATTGACGACGATGCCAACGGTCACACGCCACACTCCAGGCCGGGCCTGCCCTGGCCACGTTGATACACGCCCGCTTCATTATGTACCGTCGGGTCATCCGGATCGCCGCCTGCTTCGTCGTCACCGAACATCGAGCGGCAGGCGTGCAAACCGAGCCAGGTCGCCAATCATGTCGCGAATCGCCCTGACGCTGGCGTCGCGCTCCGCGTCGGCCATGTCGCGCGGCGCGCCACCAGGCCCCGCCGTCATGTCGAATGCGAATTCGCGGTTCGACACGCCATCGGCAATGTAGAGCGATCGCCCTCGATCGGAAATCACCGCGTAGACCGGACCGTAGCTCGAGGTCACCACGTACCGTTCTCGCAGGTAGGGCGTCGCTTCGTCTGGCCGATCGGTGAACAGCGGACGCCCGAACAGCGGATTCACCGCCAGCGGTCGGCGGCCGCACAGGTAGTACAGCGAGGGCGTGAGGTCGATGCTGAATGCAATCTGATTCGGATCGGCCGAGGCTCCCCGCAGCCACTCCGGCAGGTGCACGATCATCGGGATCTTGAGCACCTCGGGGAACAGCGTGTACGCGTGTCCCCAGCGCCCGCCTTCGCCCAGCGACTCGCCGTGGTCCGATGTCAGGATGATGAGGCTGTCGTCGTAGAGGTGCTCGCGGCGCAGCACGTCGAGAAAGCCGCCGAAGCACGCGTCCAGTCGGCGGACCCGCGACGCGTAGGGCTCGAAGAATCCGGGATAGCGCTCTCCGGGCGGCACGGTCCCGCCTTCCCGCGTGATGGCGGCGATGTGCACGTTCTGCGGCTGCGTAAACGCGAACAGGAGCCGCGGATCCGAACGGTCGCGCCGTGCGAGGTCGTCGCCCAGTTCCGCCAGCGTCCGGCACGCGTCGTAGTCGCTCGCATTGCGGCCGCGATCCAGTTCGGTGAGGTCCGGCCACGGCGCGAGCAGGCGCTGCAGGATGTGATCCTTGCTCACAAAGGCCTGGTAGTGTTCGCCCTGAAGGAGCTGTTGCAGCGCGTTCATCCGCCAGTACTGCTCCGGGTACTGCTGGTGGGGCACGGCCGAGCCGGTCCAGAGCGCGGGCTCCGACAAGCCGGTCGCACCATACCGGGTAAACGCGTTACGAAACACGGTGCTGTCGGCGGCGAACCGCTCAATCTCCGGTGTGAAGGCGACCGCCGCGTTATAGGGCGACAGGTAGTCTGGCCGCAAGCTGTCGATCGTAAAAAAGAAAATGTGAGGGCGGCGTCCGGATGGCACTGGCGCCGACGGCCCGAGCGCGACGTCGGGCGCGACGATGGTCACGGTCCGCGGGATGTTGGTGTGCCGCCGCAGCAGCGCGTAGAAGTCGTCCATCCCCGGCCGCGGGGTCGGCCGCCCGATCCCGAGCAAGCCGCGCACCATCCGGAACGACACGTCGTAGGCCGCGTAGCGCTCAGTCGCCGCAGACAGCGCTCCGGCAGACGCCCACGGCGCCGCTGCCCATCCGGGGACCAGTTCGACGGCGGCGAACACGACGACCGCCGCAACCGGGAGTCCCCACACCGCGGCGACGCCCACCGGCCGCACCGGCCGCCCGCGATCGAAGCCGGCGTACGCCCAGGCCAGCCCCAGCATCCAGATCACGATGACTCCGACAGTCTGAAACAGGTAGTTCCAGTCCATCACCGAGGTGACCGCGGCAAGCCCATAGGCCAACGCCGCCCACGCGATGGCCGACGCCGCCAGGGCCGGGCGCGACACGCCCGCCAGCGCCGCGACGGGGCGCAGCGCCAGCCCGAGTCCCGAAGTCACCGCCTCGTCCGGAGGCGCAAGCCGCACCGCGCAGCCGGCCAGCGTCAGCCCGATGGTCACGCCCAGCCACCCCGCCAACACCAGTCCGGTGGTATCCACCAGCGATATCGAGGCAAAAATGAGGCGGCCGATGATGCTGGCGATCGAGGCGCACCCGATGGCGACGACGATCCCGAACTCGACGGCGGCCGGGTGCCGCCACCTCGACGCGACGGCATGCACCGTCGCGAGCACGCCGAAGATGGCGAGGCACACGACCACGTGCAGGGTCACGCTCCACCCGACGATCAGCGGCGTCATCGCGTTCAGCGTCACGCCGCGTGGCCGCACCGGTTGAATGGCGGCGTACACCAGCGCGAGCGCGGCCCCCGTCACGACGCAGACGCGCAGGAGGTGCCGGTACTCGCCGTGGGCGGCGGGCGCCCAGGTGATGCGACGTCCGGCCCCGGCCAGATCGACCAGCGCGACCAAGCCAGGCGGCAGCAACCACACGCCCGCCCACGTCAGCGCCGCCGCCTCGTTTCCCAGTGTGGCCAGCAACGGACGCGCGGTCAGCACCGCGCCGGCCACGACGCCGGCCCCAAGGACGCCAGCGGTCAGCACGCGGGTTCCAGGCCGATAGTCGTCGCGCAGCGTCCAGGCCGCGCAGGCAAACGCCGCCCAGTAGAACGCCGGATGGTACCGTGCGAAGACCAAGGTCCAGCCGACCACCTGGAATTCGATGACCTGTTGATAGGTGAACGGGATGAAGGCGATCAGGCAATACAGCGACGTCACCAGGCAGAACGCCACGAAGCTCAGCCGCAAGGCCAGGAATCCGACGATGGAGCCAGGTGCGCGCATCATCAGTTAGAATCGGATGTCGAGTCTCAAGGTCACCGTGTCGTGCGCGAGCGGGACCAGCAGCGCGCGCTGCTGGCGATGGTCGGCGCCCTGCCACGACCGCACCAGGCGCGATCCCAGCATCACCACGGCTTCGCCAGTCAGGCCATCACCATCGATGACCCGCACGTCGTTGGTCGTCTGGATATTCTGTGTGGCCGCCCCGCCGGCAAAGAGGCCGGCCATCGCGACAAGAGCCGCCACGGCGAGTACGCGAAGCTGTCCGAAGCGAGATCGGCTCATAGGCAAAATCGTATGCGAGATCGTACGCCGTGGGCACCGATCCGGGTGTAGGATTCCTCGTGCACCGTCGGCCCTCATCGGAGAAGTGTACCCGACCCGGCGCAATCAGGTGCACGCGCGGTTCACATGGTGTTCGACGTCGACATCATCGGCTGCGCGCGACACACATTCCCTGTCGAGGAGTAGGCATGAAGTTCAGGCTGACGATTCTGATGCTCGTACTGGCGGCTGGCGTCGCCGGCCTCGTGGCCCAGGAGCGCGAAGACCGCACGCTGCTGTCGACGGACCAGATGCGCGCCATTATCAACGAAGCGTCGGGCGAACGCGCCCTGCATCACGTGCTCGAGATGGTGCCCTACCCGCGGGTGCGCCCTCGAAGCGAATACCTCGGACACTTCCGGGAATCGGATGTGGTCGCGGCCTTCGCCAAGGAGTACGGCTTCAGCAACGTCGAGATCGAGTCGTTCCCGTCGCCCGGCCCGTCCTACCAGCCGTCACGTGGCGAACTCTGGATGGTGGATCCTCAACTGGACAAACTCTATGACATCTACGGCACCGCCGTGTCGCTGGCCGCCGGAAGCGACTCGGGTGACGTGACCGCCGAGGTGATCGACATCGGGGCGGGTGGTCGGCCCGAAGACTACGCGGGCAAGGACGTGGCCGGAAAGATCGTGCTGGGATCGGCCGGCACCAGCGCGCTGCAGCGTCTGGGTGTGTTCGAGCGCGGCGCGGTTGGCGTGGTCAGTTACAACGATCTGCGCGCCGACGACCTTCCCGACCAGCTGATGTCGCAGAGCGTCTCGACCACCGCGCCTCAGGGAAAGACACCCGGCTTCGGGTGGTCGGTGTCCCCGCGCGTGGGACGCGACATCGCCGCGCATCTGGCGCGGGGCGAAAAGGTCCGGCTGCGGTCGGTCGTCAAAGCCGAGACCTTCCCCGGAGAGATGGAGGTGGTCCACGCGACCATCCCCGGCGACGGCTCGACCACGCAGACCGTGGCGATCTCGGCGCATCTGTACGAGGGCTACCTCAAGCAGGGCGCCAACGACGACAGCTCGGGCTGCGGGCTCATCCTCGAGATGGGACGCGCCTACATGCGCCTGGTCGCCGACGGGAAGCTGCCCAAGCCGAAGCGGACGATCCACTTCCTGTTCGTCCCGGAGATCAGCGGCACCACGGCGTGGCTGCGCGCACACGAGGATGTGCGGAAGACGCTGATCGCGGATCTGAACTTCGACATGGAGGGGCTGACGCTCAAGCTGAGCGGCAGCGCATGGGTGATGCACCGTACGCCGGACAGCTTCCCGACCTTCCTCAACGATGTCGGCGCCAGCGTGCTCGAGTACGTCGCCCAGACCAACCGGGAGCGCGTGCGCTACCGCTCGGTGGGCTATGGTTTTACGCTGCCGGTGGTCGCGCCCAGCGGCTCGCGTGATCCGTTCTTCGTGCTGGTCGACAAGCACTACGGCTCCAGCGATCACGTGGTCTACCTTGGGCAGGGCATTCCGTCGTTGATGTTCATCACCTGGCCGGATCACTACTACCACTCGTCGCAGGACACGCCCGACAAGCTGGACCCGACGCAATTCAAGCGCGCGGCCGTCGTGGGGATCGGCTGCATGAGCCTGCTCGCATCGGCGGGCGACGAGACGGGCATGAAGGCGGCCGCCGAATCGCTGGCCCGCGGCAGCGAACGGATGGCCGAAGCCCAGCGGAAGGGCCTGAGCTATCTGGCGGATCTGTCGTTCGGGATGTCGTTGCCCGAAGCGCTCCGGGAAGCCCGCACCGCGGTGCGCCACCAGGCCAGTGTGGAAAAAGCGGTCGTCCGGTCGGCCGCCGTCTTGTTTGACGATCCCGCGGCCGCCCAACAGAAGCTTGCGGCGTTCGACGCGTTGATCGAACAGCGTGCCGCCGCGTTCCAGAACGAGGTGACCGCGTTCTTCAAGCTTCGCGCCGATCAGCTGAAGGTGACGGCCGCCGAACCGCCGCCCACCGATCTCGAGAAGCGAGCCGCACGAACCGCTGTCGAACCCGTGCCGGCTCCAGCCGGCGCGGCGGGGGGGGGCGGGGGT
>Ga0194060_10000248_pt1 | contig 38434 bp, 30 predicted proteins | sample SepL225m_MetaG_FD_163427 | JGI IMG/M metagenome (GOLD analysis project Ga0194060, IMG submission 163427) | Anoxic zone freshwater microbial communities from boreal shield lake in IISD Experimental Lakes Area, Ontario, Canada - Sep2016-L222-5m | ecosystem: Environmental > Aquatic > Freshwater >...
GCTTGCAAATGGGTAGCATTGATCGCTCCTAATTTTGCAGAAATAGAAGAAACCAACTTGAGAATATTGGGCGTTATGCTGTAGGGAGGTTTCATGATAGTATCAAATGATACTATCAAAGATAATAAAAGAATTCAATTATTTAAATTTCCTTGCCTCGGTTCTCACCTTCATGAAGCAGTGTGTAAATTATTTATAAGCACATTTCTGAAATTGTTCCAGCGTTAAAATAAATTCACTGTTTATTTTATCAAAATTACCGCTCCATTCTTTTTAACACTGATGCCACGATAGTCTATCGCTTCAACTGCCCACACAAATGAACCGGTATTCTGCATTTGGCCTTTTACCATTCCATCCCATCCGGCACCGATGGTTGAGGTTCTGTATACCTCCTGTCCGTATCGGTTATACACAACAAAATATTTCAATTCCCGAATACCTACCATCACCGGTCGGAACAGATCATTCAACCCGTCGTGATTGGGTGTAAATGCATTGGGTACAAAGATCTCGGGTGCCAGGAAGATCCTGATATTGATATCATCTGTGGCTTTACAGCCGTCTGCTGTTGTGGCGGTTACGATATAAGTGATGTCTTTGTTCAAAATAGCGATCGGCGATTTGATCAATGAATTATTTAATCCAAATGACGGCGACCATATATAACTGATAAATCCGGCATTATCGGGATCGGTAGCATTTAATTGCAAGGGCTGATTTACCGCAATGAAGGTATCTCTTCCGGCAAAGACCTTTACTGAAGGCAATACATGGATCAGCACGGTATCAAGTTTCAGTGCCTTACAGCCATTGGCATCCGTAACCATTAATGAATAGGTAAGCGTGCCTAATGGTGGCAATACAAGCGATGGATTTGATATCGTACTGTTTGATAAATAAGTTGGCGGCGACCATTGATAGACTGCACCACCACTGCCATTCAGTTGAATATTCTTACCGGCACATACATTTACGTCATTTCCGGCATTGGCTATCGGCAGCGGATTCACCACTACTAATCCGGATTGTATATCACCATCACATCCATTCAATGCATGTTCCTGAACAGTAAGCAAGAATACGCCGGCTGTGTTCCAGGTAGTCGTTAAAGAATGGGTGGTTGATGATTGTGTAACCCCGCCAATTTTCCATGTATAGGTTGATGGCGTTGACGCATCATTCACCTGATATACCCTGGTGATACCAACACATACCGTATCGGGCATCGCAATCTGTGCGCTTGCCGAGCTGATGCTAAAAAGCAGCAGCAGCCATACAATAATATGTTGTGACCATTTATACATTGTTCATTGGTATATCTTCTTCAATCAATTTTATGACCTGCAATATTTTAACCCCATTCACTGGGTAATTTTAAAAACTGTGTCCTGCCAGTTCCTTTAATCGGAACTGGCAGGGTTACAGTCATATTAATTTAATGTACTCTTCATTTTAATTATGCGTAATGGCTGTTGTTACAGGTTTTGGATTAACCGTTACATTTTTAACCACATTCGCCGAACAACCTCCTGCAGTAATGGTTTCAGTAACCGTTACTGATCCCGCACCTACTGTGGTCCATGTAACTGTTATCTGATTTGTATTCTGTCCTGTTGCAATAGTACCGCCTACAACCGTCCAGCTATAGGTATGTCCTGCAACGTTTGGAGTACTGTAAGTGGATGTATTTCCATTCACTGTCTGACAAACAGGTGTTGGTCCGGTTATCACTGGTGTTGGTATTGGGTTAACCGTAACCACCACTGGTTTGATCACTGAACATCCTGCAGCACTGGTTCCTTTGATATAGTAGGTGCCTGCAGTGGCAGCTGTTGGTGTTGCATATAGTATCGTGGCAGCTGCATCGGTCCAATAAGTATAGGTGAGACCTGCTGATGAACCTGTGGTTACAGCAGCAGCAGTTAGATCAACCGTTGAGGGTTGGCACACTGCAGCCGGATCATTGATCACCAGCGTTGGTAATGGATTGATGGTAACCACTACCGGTTTGATATCAGCACATCCTGAAGCATTTGTTCCTTTAATATAGTACGTACCTGCAGTAGCTGTTGTTGGTGTTGCATATGGTATGGTAGCAGCTGCATCGGTCCAGTAAGTATAGGTGAGACCAGCAGTTGAACCAGCCGTTACTGCTGCTGCGGTGATATCAACTGTTGAAGGTTGGCATACTGCAGCCGGATTCGTGATCAGGAGCGTAGGCAAAGGATTAATGGTAACGACCACCGGTTTAATATCGAAACATCCGCCCGCGCTGGTTCCCTTAATATAGTATGTACCTGCAGTGGCTGTTGTTGGAGTAGGATATGGTATGGTGGCGGCGGCATCGGTCCAGTAAGTAAATATTAGGCCAGCTGATGAACCTGCGGTTACTGCTGCTGCGGTAAGATCAACCGTGGATGGTTCACATACTGCTGCCGGATTGTGGGTCACCAGCGTTGGTAATGGATTAACCAAAACAAGAATGGTTACCGGATCACCGATACAACCCAGTGCATTGGTTTCAACAACCTGTAATGTTGCTGTACCGGTACTGGTCCAGTTAATGGAGATCAAATTGCTGGTAGCCCCAACCGTTAAGGTTCCATTACCACCTGTTAAGGGACTGATCGTCCATGAATAACTGGAACCGGCGGTCAATGCAACGCCATACAGTTTTGTTGCATTCAAACAAACGGTATCATTACCCGTAATAGGGTAAGGCCCCTGTGCTATTGCGTTCGTGCCGCTTAGTGTCAACAGTAAAGCAATGGTCCAGGTTAATAGTCGGTTTTGTAATTTCATGTTTTTCATTTTTTGATCAGTTGTGATAGATTGTAATTGGTAATGGCCTTGGGTTTACAGTGATGGTCAAGGTTGTTGTTGTTGCACACTGTCCAGCTGTTGGCGTGAATGTATAAGTAGTTGTTGTGGTATTATTTAAGGCAGGGCTCCAGGTCCCTGTTATTCCATTCAGTGATGTGGTGGGTAATGGAGTCAATATTTCTCCGGAACAAATGGGTGCCACCGCTGCAAATGTTGGCGTAACCGTAGTTCCGATGGTGGTTACCGTGATAATGAAAATAGCCGTGCAGCCCCTGGCATCTTTCACGGTAATGGTATAGGGCCCTGCGGCAAGGCCTAAAAATATATTACTCGATTGAAAATTAATTCCGTCAATACTATAGGTCAGCACACCGGTTCCCCCCGAAGGTATTGCGGTAATGCTTCCATCGTTCGAACTACAGGATGTAGGTGATGCAGAAGCCGTTAGTGTTGGTCCAGCCAAGTTCAATACACTCACCGGTAATGTTTTTATACAACCATTGCCATCTTTTACATACAGCGTATAATTACCGGATGAAACAGCGTTGAAAATATTTGACAACTGATAATTTGTACCATCAATTGAAAACTGAAGGGGTAGGGCAGTACCCGAAGCGGATGCAGTGATCGTTCCATTGCTGAGTCCACAGGCAGCATCAATAATTGAAGCGTTTAGCACTTGTGGGCCTGGTATATTTGCTACTGAAATGGTTACTGTTGCCACACATCCATTTACATCTCTAACCGTTAGGGTATAATTTCCGGGTAATAATGTATTGAAAATATTGCCCGGCTGAAAATTGATCCCGTCGATGCTATATTCTAATGGTGCCACACCACCGCTAGCGGTTATCGTTATGCTACCGGTAGCATTGCCACAGTTTGCAGATACAGTACTGGTATTGGTGATCGTGGGAGCTCCGTTATTGGCTACAGAAACTCCGGTGGTATTGATGCAATCACGGGCATCTTTTATTTGAATAGTATAAAAGCCTGCCGCCAGATTGCTAAAAGTTGTACTGCTTTGATATACCGTTCCATTGATGCTGTAAGTGTATGGCTGGGTTCCCAGTGAACCGGTGACCACAATGCTTCCATCATTATTATTGCAGGTGGCTGCAATGGTAAATGCCGTAACACGCGGAATTGGTGTATTAGCAATAGTTACCGGCAATGTGCTGTAACATTCGTTGGCATCCTTCACATACAAGGTATAAGTACCTGATGCCAGTCCTGAAAATATATTGCTGCTTTGGAATACAGTACCATCAATACTATATTGAAGAGGAGCTGCTCCACCACTGCCTGTTGCGGTAATGGATCCGTTATTGATATTACAGGAGGTAGATTGGACCACTGCACTTACCGTAGGAACGGAAGGGTTTGCCAGGGTTACATTGGTGCCGGTAATACATCCGGATGCGTCTTTTACCGTTACCGCATAAATACCCGGTGCAAGATTATTGAACACACCACTTGCAAAATATGGACCGCCGTTTATATTGTACGTATACGGTGGCGTTCCGCCGCTACCCGTTGCCGTGATGCTGCCATTATTTGATGTGCAGGTTCCATTGATGGGGGTAGTAGAAATGCTTGGGCCACCCGTGGAAGGCACGGCAACATATATAGTGGTTAAGCAGGCGCCGGGGATATCGGGCGGGCCCACCGTAAAGTCTGCATCATCTGCAATGATGATAGGATAGGTTCCGGGAGCTAAGCCTGTATAGGTAAAAGAATTTGCGCCCGGCGGAAAAAAGGTATTCCAGGTAACTCCATTGTCAATACTCGCATGGTAAGGCACATGTACGCCAACACCGGTAATGGTGATGGTGCCGTTACTGGTATTACATGGCGTAGCGGTAGCCGTAGCAGTAGCCGTGGCGGGAACACCATTTCCTAAAACTGCTATTTTGGAAATGGTACATCCATTCTGATTTTTTGCGGTGATGGTATGGGTGCCTGCACTCACATTGGTGAACTGATTGGCGGTGGTGAAGGGACCAAAATCCAAACTGAATGTATACGTATTTCCTCCGCCAGAAGGAACGCCTTTAATATTTTTTATTTTTCCAATTCCTCCGGTACATGCCAACACATCCCTGATCGTAAACGTAACATCAGTAGGTGCCGAGCCTACGCCCGCATTGCTGATGGTTCCCGTTAGAAATGCTGTACAACCTGATGCATCTTTTACAATGATGGTATGCACTCCCGCGGCTACATTGATGAATATGCCAGTTGCCTGAAAGGCCCCGCCATCTATATTGTAGGTCAATGGCAATACACCACCAGTACCCGTTGCAACAATGGCCCCACTTGATGTACCACAGGTTGCATTAACAATGTTGAGGCTTAGCGACGGGCCAGTAACGGATCCCACTATTGCTTGTTTTGTAACGATGCATCCGTTGGCATCTTTCACATAAACGGTGTAATTGCCCGATGCCAGTCCACTAAAAATATTACTGGCCTGATACACCGTTCCATTGATACTAAATTGTAAGGGAGCAACACCACCGGTTGCTGTGGCTGTGATCACTCCGTTATTACTACTGCAACTGGATGAAATGGTACTAACTGCCAGCGATAAGCCAGATACATTGGTTACTACTACATTTTTTGATTTGATACAACCATTGGCATCTTTCACGTATGCGGTATAATTTCCTGCCGCCAATCCGGTAAAAACATTTCCGGCCTGATAGGTTATTCCATCAATACTATATTGATACCCAGGCGTACCTCCACTGCCCGTGATGGTTATACTTCCATCATTTAAGCTGCAGGAGGTAGCTGTTGGTACTGCTGTGATGGATGGTCCTGCTGTATTGCCCACTACGATCAAAAATGTACCGATACATCCGATCGCATCTTTTGCATATACTACATAATTTCCCGCCGCCAGTCCTGTAAAAACATTGCTCGCCTGAAAGGTTGATCCATTGATGCTGTATTGATATCCGGGTGATCCGCCGCTCGCATTAGCCGTAATGCTTCCGGTATTGCTGGCACAAGCTGAAACGGTTGAGCTGGCCGTTACTGTAGGCGCACCCGTGTTGGCTACAATCACGTTTACAGTATTGGTACAGCCGGTAGCGTCTTTTACAAATATGGTATAGGTGCCGGCTGTCAATCCTGAAAAAATATTACTGACCTGATAGTTGACGCCATCCCTGCTGTAGAGCAGTGGAGCAATGCCTCCATTTCCATTTGCGGTGATGGTTCCATTAACATTGTTACAGGCCGCCGCAGTGCTGGTAGCCGTAACCGTTGGTGCCGGTGAATTGCCCACAGTAACCGTAGTGGTACTGATACAATGATTTGCATCTCGTACGGTAACTACATAAGTGCCGGGTACCAGTCCGGTGAATACATTACCCGGTTGAAATATATTTCCATTGATGCTATACTCCAGAGGAGGTGTGCCGGCGGAACCAAAAGCGGTGATCGTTCCATTGCTGCTTCCGCAGGTAGCCGTAGCCGGTATGGCGGTGATCTGCGGGGCCGGACTACTGGTGATGGTCACCACAACCATATTTACACAGTTGGCTGCATCCTTTACCGTAAGTGTGTACGTGCCGCCCACGAGGCCTGTGAAGAAATTACTGCTTTGAAAATTTGTTCCGTTGATGCTGTATTGATACGGCGTTGTTCCGCCTGTAACCGTTGCCGTGATGGTACCATTATTATTTCCGCAATCCGCATTGGTACTGGTAAAGGTCAAAGCAGGGCCATTAGAATTCACGATGATGACCGTGCTGGTATTTTTACAACCATTGGCATCTTTTACCGTAACCGTATACACGCCTGCAGGTAATCCATTAAAAGTTCCGCTCGCTTGAAAATTCGTTCCATCGATGCTATAGGTATAAGGAGCCGTAGCACCCGATCCCGTTGCGGTGATGCTGCCTGTACTTGCACCGCAGGTAGTGTTGGTATGTGAAATCCCGATCGTTGCGCCGGGTATCGTAAAAATGCCGGTTGCCTGTGTGCCACTACAGGCTAAATTGATGGTGGCAATAATTGTGTAAGTAATATTTGGAGCCAGTCCGGTGAATATTCCTGTGTTATTGGTCGCGAGCTGTGTAGTGCCATTAAAGAGTGTATAGGTTATGATTGAACCTGGAGGTGGGGTAGGACTAACAGTTGCTACCGCACTTGAAGTAAGGCAATCGGGTACAATATTTACCGAGTATGAAGTAGTAGGACAATAGGTAGATACATCAAATGAACCAACAAAACCATCGCCGCTGGCATAAATCAATTTCTTTGATTCATCATAGGCAAGATCATATACCGACCTTCCGGCAAAACCCGGAATGGTAATATCGGGAGCTGCTGCATCATCAAAACTAGAACCGTTGAATTTGTACACTTTAATCACCCCGTTTCCCTCACCCACAAAAATATTATTGCAGGCATCTGCAATGATACCGCCTTGCATCAGTCTTGTATTGGCTGTAACCAATGCTGTTCCTACTCCATTTCCGGTAAGCTTATCAAATGCTTTCAGGCTCTTTCCATCCCAATAAAATAAATAGGAAGCATTGAGTGAAAGGATATTGGCTGAGTTGTCATCGTAACCCGCTAAAACCGTTGCCATATATGGCCTGTTGCCTGCTTCTTGTACCACAGTATAACCGGAAGCCACATTCCATGCAATGCTTGCAGCGCTATACGGTGCCGTGTTTTTGAAGATCTTATCGTTCAGTAAGGGCGTTACGAACTTTGAAGCAAAAATTGAATAGATATCAAAATTGGCAGGATCGAATACCATATCAACCATATCCTGACAAACAGAACCGGGTATGCCTGTTATATTTAAAGGAGTAATAGTTGTAGAAGGCGGTGTTAGTATACCGAGGTTTAGGTTTGAACTGGTACCACCACCCACTACCAATATTTGCGGTGAGCCATTATTACAGCTCCAGTACATTTTCCAGTTCTCATTGAAATTTACATTTCCGTTCGAAATATAATTATCATAAAGACCCGTGGTACTGATCCTGATCACCTTATACCCGGTTGTAAAATTGAAACCCTGTCCTAAGTAAATATTTCCGGTATTTTTTTCAACCACCCAGCCACCATAGTAGGGGCCAAAAGCCCAGGTGGGTATGGCAAGTGAACCATTGAATGTCCATTGCAAAATGCCGGCAGCATTAAATTTCGCTAGTTTATAGGTGTTGCCATCGCCTCCGCCCGTTACATAAATATTTCCGGAATAATCAAAATCCACATCCTTGGCTTTACCTGCATTAACACCGCTTAAATTGATAGTAGTAGTTACAAACGGGTCGATCACTAAGGCCTTTGTATGATCGTAATTTTCAGGAAATGAAAAACCGATCCTGTCGTTTGTTATATCATAACCCGTTCTTATTTCAGCCTTTGTTTTACTGATTAGTTTATCTCCATAATAACTTACCGGCATCGTGGATACAATGGTATTGATATCTGAGCTTACCAGCAGATCACCATTCGCATTTCTTTTAATGTTTTTTACATCGCCCCCATATTTCATCTTTACCACACTGATATCAGCGCCCGGTTGTACCATCATGCTATATTCAAAACCCGGATCGCTATTTGTAAAAGAGTACACAATATCAATGCCCGGGTAAATATTCTTATACCTGATCTTATTATATCCAAATGCCTTTCCTTTTAGTAGGCCATATGTATGATAGTCGGATGTTCGGCCCTCAGCAATGATCTCAACCTGCGGGTTGGCACCAAGCCATTCCATGGTAATAACCCTATCCGTAATTTTCCTTTCCCTTTCGATCTGTGCTTCGGGGATCCCCTGCCTTTCCATTTTTTCTTCTTCCTGACGTGAAATGGGCTTTATTTTCCTTTGCAGGTGTACCAGCCCTTTTGGGGTAAATAGAACGGGCATGTCCAAACCTTCATAACCATATTTAATAGCGCCCATGTTTTGGTAACCCGACATTTCTTTTCCGTACTGTCCTATATTTTCAATGAAAGAACCTGTTGATTGTAATGGCTGTTGTAAACTGTTGAGTATTTTGGGAGAACTAAGTGTAGGTGATTGTGCAAATGCCTCGCTGGTAGAACAAAGTAGGATACATAGATATGCGTATAGTAAAAATCTATTATTAAAAATTTCTTTTATTTCCACCAGAATATTAGTTACAAGTATAATTAGTCCGCCATATTTATCAATATCAGATTGAAATACAGTGCTTGATGATATAAAACGAAATAAATTGACCCCGGGTTGCTTCCTTACTAAAATATCCTGCGCTGCTGTATCTGTTCCGGCTAGAACCCTCCAAGGAAAAATTTAATGTGTAACCAAAATGCTGTGCACTGATATCTATTCCAAAACCAACTACAGCCAAAAAATAAAAACAACCAATACTCCGAGCAACCATATTACCAAAATCTCCGATTTGTATGATGAAACTATCTGAATGAAAAAAGAATTAAATTTTCCGGCCTATGCATCGGCACCCGAGCTCGTGCTGGCCAATGATCATAGTTCGGGTATCGAGACTGCAGCATTCGTACAGCTGAATCGCGAATTCACAGAGGTCATTAACCTGCGGTACATCACTACACCGTTCAGGTCGCAGCCGCTCGACCATGCTGGTAGCCGGCTGCTGAAAAGAACAGGCGATATTTTCGTTTCCCTGATGGTGATCACCGGTATCCTTTCCTGGCTCATACCCATTTTGGCCATCCTGATAAAACTGGATTCAAAAGGACCTGTGTTCTTTGTGCAAAGAAGGAACAAACGCAATGGTGAACTATTCACCTGCATTAAATTCAGGTCCATGATCGTTAATGATGATGCTGATATCCTGCCTACGCGCAAGCATGATAAACGCATCACGCGTATTGGCCGGTTCCTGCGTGAACATTACCTCGACGAACTGCCTCAGTTCTTTAATGTGCTTTGGGGCGATATGTCGGTGATAGGTCCCAGGCCACATATGGTAAATGACAATTTGCAATACGAACAGTTGGTAAAGAATTACGCTTACCGACACAAAGTAAAGCCCGGTATTTCCGGACTGGCACAAGTGATGGGTTATGTAGGACTGATCGACGACCGCCAAAAACTGGAAGCCCGGGTGAATATTGATATTTTTTATGTTCGTCACTGGTCGCCTAAACTCGATGGCGTCATTCTTTTGCGCACGTTTAAAAAAATGTGCGGACTATAAAAGAAGATCAGGGGTAAAAAATTATAATCATGATCATTTGAAAGCGAATCTCAAAAATATCACAGCGATCCTTACCCGCAGAGAAAAGCGAAGGCTAATACAGCTTTTTATTGCGGATGCCCTGATCAGCATATTGGATATCGCGTCTCTTTTATTGCTGCTCCTGATCATCAATTTCTATACAAGTCCCAAATCGAATATTCTTTCAAATATTTTACCCAGCTACATAGCCAGCAAGGATTCTATTGCCTTGATCGGGTTTTTTCTTATTGCGTTCTGCATCAAGAATGAGATCGCTTACCTGGTGCAGCGTACACAGTATACATTTGTTTATGGCGTAGCGAGCCGCCTCTCGGAATACAAACTACAGCAATACCTGGAAGGAACGTATCTTGAACATGTTTCCGTTGATTCATCGGTTTATATCCGACGTATTTCACAACAGCCTGTTGAATTCAGTCAGCACGTACTGGCCGGTTTACAACAGATCTTTACACAATCTTTCCTGATCATTGTTACGGTAACCGCCATCTTAGCGTACAATGCCCAATTGTTTTTGCTGCTACTGGTCTCCTTGGTGCCTCCTGTTTTACTGGTGGCCATGCTGATCAAAAAAAGAACCCGTACTGCCAGGAAGCAGGTGAAGTTGAATGGGGAAAGAACATTGCAGTATATAAAAGAAGCACTTGCCTCTTTTATTGAAAGTAATATCTATAACAGTAGATCATTCTTCATTAAAAGATATACTGGTCAGCAGGGGGAGCTAAACAAACATCTGTCTAACCTTCAAGTGGTGCAAGCCATTCCCGGCCGTATGATGGAGGTCTTTGCCGTACTGGGTTTCTTTATCCTGCTGTTGATCAGTAAAGGGGGGGGCGGTATTGTTCAGTCTGGAACATTAGATGTATTGACCATCGGTATGTTCATGGCTGCTGCGTATAAGATCATGCCCGGACTGGTGAAGATACTCAACGCCATGGGGCAGATACATACCTATGATTATACGATCAAGGATCTTTTGCAGACATCACATCAGGATTCGAAACTTGATCATAACCAAGATGCTGTTAAGATACGCTCGGTAGAATTCAACAATATCTCATTCAGCTATGATGGACATTCTGTTCTCTCCGGTTTTTCTGCATCATTGAAAAAAGCCGGGATCATCGGTGTCAATGGAATCTCGGGCAAAGGGAAAACAACCCTCATCAATCTCCTACTGGGCTTTGTAAAACCCGATGAAGGAACGCTGTTCATTAATGATCAGGAAATATGCGCAGATGACTTGCGTCAATACTGGCCATCTATATCCTATGTGAAACAATCTCCATTCCTCATCAATGACAGTATCCTCAAGAATATTACGCTCGATGAACTTGATCATGATGAAATAAAAATGGATCGTATCATTGATGAATGCGGACTTCGACCATTGCTGAGCCGTTATCGCAATGGGATCCACCATTGCATCACCGAGAACGGAAAGGATATCAGTGGCGGGCAACGCCAGCGCATTGCTCTTGCACGGGCCCTGTACAAAGATGCCGATCTCATCATTCTTGATGAACCGTTCAATGAACTGGACCGGGCTTCAGAAGATGAGCTGCTGCGTCTATTTACAGGATTGGCCTGGCGGGGAAAAATGATACTGCTCATTACGCATAACAAAGAAAGTCTTTCACATTGCGACAAAATCATTTCCCTGGATGCGGCCTGAAACACTCATCATTTTAACTCCCGGATTTCCAGAAAATGAAGCCGACAGCAGTTGTTTGCCTACACCTGCTTTATTGGTAAAGCAGTTGCAGGAAAATTCTCCCGCGCTCAAAATCATCGTGATCGCATTTCAATATCCCTTCACTGCAAGAACATATGAATGGAATGGTTGTCGGGTGATCGCCATGGGCGGAAAAGGAAGGGCTAAATTATTCCGGCTGCTGCTTTGGCAAAAGGTTTGGGCAACATTGAACCAGCTTAATAAAAAATATACCATCATCGGACTGCTCAGTTACTGGTGCGGAGAAGCTGCATTGATCGGTAATCGGTATGGAAAAAAGCATAATGTCCCACATTATAGCTGGCTACTTGGACAGGATGCAAAAAAAGAAAATCATTATGTGCGGCGTATCAAGCCAGGATCATCCGAACTGATCGCCATCTCCGATTTCGTTCAATCTGAATTTCAAAAAAATCATGCCATTCTTCCAAAGCATGTAATTCCCATCGGGATCGATCTCCGTGAATTTCCTGCGGAGAACATGATCAGAGATATTGATCTGCTGGCGGCGGGCTCATTGATCCCATTAAAGCGATACGAGCTATTCCTAGATGTTGTCAGTAGAATCAAGACTAGCCTGCCCTTTGTTAAAGGCCAACTATGCGGCAAAGGGCCAGAAGCAGATAAATTGAAACGCCTGATCATGGAAAGGCAATTGCAAATGAATATCAAACTTGAGGGTGAGTTACCGCATTCCGAGATACTGTTATATATGAAGCGGGCCCGCGTTTTTCTGCACACATCAGTATACGAAGGCTTCAGCGCTGTTTGTTTGGAAGCACTCTATGCAGGAACACCCGTGATCAGTTTTTGCAAACCCATGAATGAGGATATTCCGAACTGGCATATTGTAAATTCTGTGGAAGAAATGGCGGCGAAAGCCCTTGAAGTTTTAGATGATCGGGATCTTGAAAATAATACGGGGCTTCCTTTTCCTATGAAAGATTCCGCAAAGAAAATACTGCAATTATTTGGCCATTAAAATTTCACATTGACGAAATATCTTCTCGGCAAGGGCCTTGTTAGATAGTTCATTCTGGAAATATATTTCTAGGGATGAAGAAAATGTTTCGGTAGGCAGGGCTAACAATTTTTCAGCAAGGTCTTTCTCATCGCCTGTTTTAAAAATAATTCCGAACCTACCCTCGTCGATCATCTTAATGGCCGCCGGTATATTGGACACGATTGGAATACAGCCACAGGCCATCGCTTCCAGCAGGGCAAAGCTGCCGCCTTCGCTATGACTTCCGGAGATGAAATAGTCGGCTGCACTGTACCAGTCTTGTAATTGCTGGTAGGGAACAAATCCAATAAGCTTAACTGCATTCTTGAGTGAACTGCTTTTTGATATTCTTTTTGTCAGATCCTGCAACAACGTTTCTTCTTGATAGATCATATGCAATTGTGCTCCGGGATCAGCAATCAGGTATTGCTCAAATCCCTTGAGCACGGTGATGGGGTCTTTATTCGTATCCAGTCGGCCTACCCAAAGAAAATTCCTGCAGTCACTCATGCCCGTTCTTTCCCTGCTTTGTTGCTTATTTAACCGTGAAAAATTTGTTGAGGCAGCATTGATCTCGTGAATCTTATTTTTATGTTTTATGATGCCTGCATCTATCCATTCATTTGCATTTCCAAGGGATGTAAAAAAATAGGCATTCAAACAACGGTCGGCCCAACGTTGCAATATCTTTCTGAATCCTGTTGGTGGTTTATCTGCATGATGCCTGCCGATGAGTTTTACTTTGTTGCCACAGGTCAACCGCAATTGAATGATCTGCAAAGGATATCTCAGACCTGCAATGATCACAATATCCGGCTTTATCTTTCTGATGGTCCGGTTCATGCGCAGGGGAAACAGGCTTCTATGTATATCGGTCTTGATAAAGCGGTATTCAACCCCATTCAGCATGAATTGTTCATCCGACCCCGTGTATTTTACATAGGCCGACTGGCAATGGCTGCTTAATGCTTCCATGAGGGCCGAAAAGATCGATATCTTTTCGAGCCATTTCTCCCGGTGTTTAAATCCGGGCTGATTATTGTAGGAAACATGCACAATTTTCATAAATAATATTTGCTGCGGACAACTGCTGCAGCGATTTATCCGATTCAAAGTTAATGATATAGGCAACGGCCTATCAATAATAACATTTCTAGTGCACCATGTTCAACCGGCTCATAAATCTTACTAAAAAGATCATGTACAAAGACCTCGAAGTGAGGTCATATGTGGTTACACGAATTGTTCCTTCCCAGATCAAGGAAACTGTTTTTTTCTGTTCGGGAAACAAACAGATCGATGTGTCACAGCGTCATTGCATGATCTGTTTGGATCCCTTTTCGGTGGCTATATGGCTTAGTCCGGAACAATATGCTGATGGTATATCCGAAAAACCCTTCCTGCTTTTCAAAAAAAATGGTCGCAAAAAAGCCATTCTGCACCTGAACCTGATCGAAAGCACAACAGAGGAAAATGATACACTCCTGTTGTATAAGGCTGAACGACCGGCTACATTTCAGTTGAACCCCCTGATCCGTTTCATCACCCTTTCTTTTTTTCTGCGGAACAGATCAAGTTCACTGCGAGAACGAAAACTCATTGCGGCACTGTATTCCTATCCCCGTAAGATCATTGCCGTATCCTATAAAGAAGAGGGTTATTGCAATATATTTCCGATGGACATAGAGGGCCATATACCGGGGAGCAATCTTTATATACTCGGATTGCGGAACAGCAATTTCACGCTCAAAAAAATACTGGAACAAAAAAAGCTACTGGTGGCTGATACCTCCAACGCGGATATCGGTACCATTTATTCATTGGGAAGGCATCAAAGCGTTTCACCGCCACCGATAGCATCATTTCCATTTTCTACCAGCAACAGTGAGTTGTTCAAATTTCCGGTGCCGGGCTTTTCGTCATCTTACAAAGAACTTGAGATCATCCGCAGTCGCAATATGGGTTATCATATGCTCCTGGTTGGGCGGATACTGAATGAGGTTAATACCGTTGCTGAGCCTGCATCTCTATGCCACCTGCACCTCTTTGAATTTGTGCATTCCGGATATGAGAAGATCAGCAATGCAGGATATAATTAATGGGCTTCAACAGGAAAGCTTACCTGCCGATGGTATTTTTTGATCTCGTTCATCAGTCCCGGTAGATTACCTTCCACATATTTTTTATTCCCATTGATTATGATACTGCTGAAATTATTGGTAGACCCCGGCAGTTCATGCATTTGATCGAATAAACTTTCATCGAATAATTTTACCCGGCCGGCATTCACTACCATTAATATGTTTTCGGGTCGGGTCATTAGAATCTGTTCGGTCAATGTTTCTCCTGCTTGTTTTTTTACGATCAATAGATCAGCCCGGTATCCTTGTTCCAGGCGACCACGGTCTGCTAATCCCCATATTGCGGCGGCAGTACTGGTTAGACTTTCCAATAACTCTTCATCACTGAGGCAGCCGAATTCCCTGGCCAGTTGAATATGTTCCCAGATATTCCATGAAGCCGATAGGGTAGAGTCTGATCCGAATAAAATACAGGTGCTTGATTTTAATGCATTGATATTGGCGGTAGCATTCAATAAAAATACATTTGAGGCCGGGCACCACACCAATGCTTTAAATGAACGCGCCTGTGTAGTATTCATAGCAACACCATGAACACCTACTAATGCTTTTTTGAAAATATTGCCCCTGATCAATGCATCGATCTCCTGCGAAGCACCTGCATTGGTTCCTTCGCCGGTATGCATCACGATGGGTTTCTTCTTTTTAAATGGAGTATTCAGTTTCCATTTCCAGTGTTTTTCGAAATGCAGGGAATGCAGGGAATGACAATCCTGAAAAACATTCACTATCGAATCTCGGATCTTCAGTGCTTCCCCATGGTTCACCACGGTGGTCACTCCGTTCAATAAGTTTTTATACATTCCCCATCTTATCCTCAATGCTTTGGGAACCTTCAGCACATCATTGATGCTGTTCTTTTTCCGGGAATTGATATCATTTCCCCATTCGCGATAATCAGGGTAAATACCATTTCCTAATTGTGGGAATACATTAAAATCAAGATGATCGTGGGAATTGATGAGTCCGGGTATCGCGATCGCATTGTCAAATTGCACATTGGGAGTGCTGTTAACAGCAGTATTGCCGGTTATCGTTCTTATAATACCATTTTCTATCTGGATATGCTGTGGTTCTGACTGACCAATAGTATGAAGATTGCTAAGTTGCATCATTTTTTTTGAACAGGATGCCGTAGATGACCGGTACGCCCAGAAATGCTTTATATACGGATAATGCATTTTGTTGTTCGTAATAAGACCTTACCGATTCATCAATGGCTTTTTCCTCCAATCGTATGGGTTGCCATTGTAGTTGCCCGGCGAGTTGTGTAAGTTTTTCTATGGAATGAACATGGTTAACGATGGAAACCTGTTTATCTCCGTGCAGGAAGGTTCTTTTTCCTCCTTTTTGCAATGCGGCAGGATGGTAATCGGTGATGATGATATGGCCGCTGGGTTTCAGGATGCGGTTCCATTCCTGCAAAGCATCTTCTGGATCTTCAATATGTGCGATGGTTAGTGTGGAGATGATGAGGTCAACAGACTGATCTGCTGTTCCCAACAGATTATTTCCATGATCAAGTTTATGGGTGATGGCGTTTGGGAATTTCTGTTGTAATATCTGCAGCATGCCTTCTGAAACATCGTAGCCCGATAGTTGTGCTGGGTTCCTATCCAGTATCTTCTGCCAATGCCTGCCGGTTCCGCATCCGATATCCGTTACAAAGTTGTTCCGGATATCCAGATCATTCAGGAGCGCAGAAAAAACAAGTTCATCAAGGTGCAGCATCAGGTTGCCGGGTTGGGCATCATAAGCTTTTGCCCAAAGGTCGTAGGCCTGTTCTGGCGCAGTGTCTGCGGATCGGCTCAAACGGTTGAATAATTTCTTGAACAAGTGAGGCGGTTTGGTTAATAGTTCGTCTACAACGGCGCTAAAATAGGGATAAACTACTAATAAAAACAGGCAACCTTTTTCTGCATAATGCCGATTAAACGAATGTATGAACAAGGTCCTTTTATTCAATCCCCGAAGCGCCAACGCAACTCACCGGATACCCAATTCTATCCTGAATATCGCGGCATCTGTTGAAGGCCGGTATGATTGGGTGATCGTAGACGGGAATCGTGAATCGGATCCCTACCAAAAGATCAGTTCGTATCTTTCAACAGGTAGGTTCAAATACATCGGCATGACGGTGATGGCGGGTCCTCAAACCAAGCAGGCCATCCCTTTTTCAAAAAAGATCAAGGAAGCATTCCCTGATGTGGTGATCATCTGGGGCGGTTATTTTCCGACCAGCCATTATAAAGTATCGCTGCAATCCGGATATGTTGACTTTGTGATCAATGGTCCGGGTGATCATGCTTTTCCAAAATTGATCGATGCCCTGGAAAATAACCAGCCCTATGAATTGATCAGGAACCTGGTGTACAGAACGGGTGAAACGGTCATTAAAAATGCAAAGGATGATCTGATCGATCAGGACAGTCTGCCCCCGCTTCCCTATAACAAACTTGATAAATTATATTCTATTGAACGTTACCTGGGCAAAACATTCCTGGGAAAAAAAACACTGGCCTATCATTCCAGTATTGGATGTCCATTCACCTGTTCATTCTGCGCCGTGGTGCCAACCTATGAAGCAAGATGGAAAGCAAAATCGGCGGAACATATTTACCGAGACGTGAAATATATTCGGGATAAATGGGGCGCTGATGCCATTGAATTTCACGACAACAATTTTTTTGTTTCGGAAAAGCGGGCTGTAGAATTCGCGAAACTGATACTCCCCGAAAAAATGAACTGGTGGGGCATGGCGAGGATCGACACCATGGACAAATTCACAGATGAATCACTGAGCTTGATCCGCAAGGCCGGATGTAAGATCATTTTTTTTGGGGCCGAAAGTGGGAATGACAAGATCTTGAAGCAAATGGACAAGGGAGGAACACAGAACGGAGCGCAGATCCTTCGTTTTGCGGAACGGCTTAAAAAGTTTGACATCATTCCGGAATATTCCTTTGTATTGGGTACGCCGGCGCCAACTCCCGAGGAAGTGATGGAGCAGATCGAATTCGATATCAATTTTATAAAAAAAGTGAAAGCTGTAAATCCCAGAACAGAGATCGTGTTGTATACCTATAGCCCGGTGCCTACAGAAGGTTCTGATCTATACAATGAAGTGCTGGCAACTGGATTCAGATACCCGCAAACGCTGGAAGAATGGGTAAGTCCGCAATGGGAACGGTTCAACCTGCGCAAGAATCCCCTCACGCCCTGGTTAAAACCAGAAATGATCGATCGTATCAGGAATTTTGAAACGGTGCTCAACGGATACTACCCAACGGTTTCGGATATACGAATGACCAGCATGAAAAGAAAACTCATGCAGTTGATCGCCGGCATGCGCTATAAAATTAATTTTTACCATTACCCTTACGAGATAAAACTGTTGCAACGGGTTTGGAAATACAGGCAGCCCGAGATACAGGGTTTTTAATAAATAAATGAATTTGAACAACCTTAGCATCATAGAAAAAGACCGATCAGAGAAAGCGCCTGCGAAGAAAGACGCTTTCCGTGAGGCATATCTTTTATGGCTCAACAAGGAAGGCAATCTTTTCAGTGATGCGGAAACTGCGTTGCTGCCAACGGTAAAAAAATCGCATCCTGGTTTTCGTCAATGGAAGACGAAGAAACAGTGCCTGAAAAGACTGATGCGCAATATTGCTCAAAAAGATACTCCGGTCAATATCCTAGAGATCGGCTGTGGCAATGGTTGGCTTTCGGCACAACTAGCCCGTGTTACCGCGGGGATGGTAGTGGGTATTGATATTTCAGCCCAGGGCATAGCACAAGCCAAAAGGGTTTTTGGGAATATCCCCAATCTGACATTCATGGTAACCGATTTTCGCAGAGATTGCCTGCCAGTAGAAAAATTTGATTTGGTTGTTATATCTGCTTCCATTGAATATTTTTCATCTTTCACCGAACTCATTAACATGGCTTTGAACAAACTCACTTTAATGGGCGAGATCCATATTGTCGCTTCAAGGCTTTACCAACAAGAAGAGATCGTTAGCGCCAGGAATAAACAAAGGGCAGGTTTCGCTTCTTTAGGTGTTCCGTCCATGAGCCGCTATTATTTTCTGCATACCCTTGAGGATCTGGCAACTTATCATTTTAAGATTTTATTCGATCCAAATCACTGGATGAACAAATTGATACCTAGAAGCAGTAACCTGCATCATATTCTCATCAAAAATCATTATCACTAAAATGCCCGCTCAATCCCTATTCCACACCTGGCAACGCTACCGGACGCTTCAAACCGATCGGATTAGCGTTTTGCCAGTAGTGTTACTGATGCCACATAGCGCATGCAACTGCCGCTGTGTGATGTGTGATATCTGGAAAGGGAACAATCAATTGAAACAGCTTACGGAAGCGGATGTTTCGGGATTAATTACTGCCTTTAAAAAATTCGGGACAAGACAGGTTGTTTTTTCCGGTGGAGAAGCATTGTTGCATCCAAAATTCTTTAGCTTTTGCGCTATCCTGAAAAAAGAGAATATCAAGATCAGCTTATTATCGACTGGACTAACCCTGAAGAAAAATGCCCAGCAGCTTACAGAATGGGTAGATGATATCATTATCTCACTGGATGGGGATGAGCAAACACATGATGCCATCAGAAATATCCCCGGTGCTTTTAAGAAACTGGTTGAAGGGATCGCGGCAATACGACATATCGATCCTGCTTATCCCATTTCGGGCAGAACAGTGATCCATCAGCTTAATTTCTTAAAATGGGATGAGATCATCATCGCTGCAAAAAAGATCGGACTTGACCAGATCAGTTTTTTGCCAGCTGATGTTAGCAGTCATGCCTTTAACCGGGAAACAATATGGGATAGTGACCGCCAACGCGAAATACTTCCGGCCCTGAGTGAACTTCCGGAATTGAGGAGGGCGATCAAGGATATTTTGTTATGGCATCGGATCGATTTTGAAAGAGGGTTCATCGCAGAGTCGCCCGAAAAAATAGAGAAGATCTATTCACATTATGCAGCATGCTATGGACTGAATAGTTTTCCATATAAGAAATGTAATGCTCCCTGGGTATCTACAGTGATAGAAGCCGATGGAACAATAAGGCCTTGTTTTTTTCATGAGCCTTATGGCAATATACATTCGGGTTCTTTGGATAAGATCATCAACAGTGCTAAAGCCATTAAGTTTCGAAAAGAACTGGATATAAATAAAAATGAGACCTGCATGAAATGTGTATGTTACTTAAATCTGGCACCGCGTAAGGGCTTTTAAAAATGAATAAAATTCTATTTTCACATTCCTATTTTTTACGGTTCGACCCTAAGCAATGGTCTACCGGACAACCCTATGCGCCCCTGGGAACATTATATGCCGCAGCATATGTTAGGAAGCATGGTTATGAAGTGAGCTTGTTCGATAGCATGTTCGCTCACCAACCTGAAGAACTGATCCCTTATCTGGATGCAACAAAGCCTTCATTTTTTGTTCTCTACGACGATGGTTTCAATTATCTCACCAAGATGTGTCTTACCAATATGCGGGAAGCGGCATTCAAGATGATCCGATATGCAAAGGAACGAGGATGTATAGTAATAGTATCCAGTTCTGATTCAACCGATCATTTTGAAAGATACCTGAACGAGGGCGCTGATTATATTTTATTAGGAGAAGGGGAGAAGACCTTGCTTGAATTGTTGAATAGCATCAACAGTAAGCAGGCAGATCTGTTTTTTATAGGGGGCATTGCATTCAAACAAAATAATGCTGTGGTGAAAACGCTACGTCGCCCGGTACTCCATGATCTGGATGAACTGCCTTTCCCTGCATGGGATATCATCGACATGGAACCCTACCGCAAAATGTGGATGAGCCATGCCGGATATTTTTCCATGAATATGGGCACTACCCGTGGTTGTCCATTTAAATGCAATTGGTGCGCCAAACCCATTTATGGAAACCGATACAATTCTCGGAGTCCGCAAAACGTGGTACAAGAACTGCTGATGCTGAAAGAAAGATTTGGGTACCAACATATCTGGTTCTGCGATGATATTTTCGGATTAAAATCGGGATGGGTAAACGAATTTGCTGATCTCGTTGAAAAAGAAAAACTCCAATTTAGTTTTAAAATGCAGGGCCGTGTTGATCTGCTCTTGCAGGAAGACAATATCCGTGACCTTGCAAGGGCCGGTTGCTCCAATATATGGATGGGTGCCGAAAGCGGGTCGCAGAAGATACTGGATGCGATGGACAAAGGAACTACTGTTCAACAGATATACCAGGCAACAAGATTGTTGAAAAAGAACGGAATCGATCCGGCGTTCTTCATCCAGTTTGGTTATCCGGGGGAAACGATGGATGATATTGAAAAGACCATCAACATGATCAATGAATTGCTGCCACAGGAGATCGGTATTTCGGTTTCGTATCCTTTACCCGGGACAAGGTTTTTTGAAAAAGTGAAGAACGATATGAAAGAAAAGACGAACTGGACCGACTCTGATGAACTGGCCCTCATGTTCCGCAATACGTATCAGCCCGCATTTTACAAACAACTGCACCGCTATGTGCATGTAAAGTATCGCAAACATAAAGGATTGGATAACCTGAAAAAATTATTCACCCAACCCGCAAGGATCAGTTTGCCAATGCTTAAAAAAGCAATTTCAATCATTTACTATACACCGGCCGCTTACTATTACAAACTAAAACTAAAAACCTTTCGGGCAAGTTAATGATGAACAACCCCTCTCCATTTGATGATCTGGCCGAAACCTATGATGCGGATTTTTCCGCATCGGAGATCGGCAAATTGCAACGCAAGAGGGTATGGTCTTATTTAGCAACACTTCTTATTGAAAAAAAAGGATCATTGAATATTCTGGAGATCAATTGTGGTACCGGCGAAGATTCCATTCAATTAGCGAACATGGGGCATGCGGTTACGGCAACAGATGCTTCTGCAGCAATGATCAGAAAAGCAAAAGAAAAGTTGTGTACGCTAGGCAGTGGGGCCTCGGTTCAATTTTCTGTATGCCCATTTAACCAGTTAGCTGATCAGTTTAAGAATAAAAAATTTGACCTGGTTATTTCAAATTTTGGAGGATTGAATTGCATACCTGCGTCAGCGATAAAGTCTCTTGGGGAGGAACTATCGAATATGTTGAAGCCGCAGGGAAGCCTTTTTCTTGTGCTGATGGGCAATTGCTGTATCAGAGAAATGGTTCATTTCGGTATACGCGGTAATATAAAGAAAGCCCTCTCAAGATTGAATTCGCCGGTTGATTTTACGGTGAATGGAAAAACATTACCCATTTATTATCATGCTCCGGGGGCCCTTGCGATGATGCTTTCCCCCAATTTCTATATACAAAAGAAATATCCCATAGGACTTTTTGTTCCTCCATCTTATTTCGAAAAGATCTATTCGGGCAAAGCTGCAAGATTGAAAAAACTGGAAAGCTTGGAAAGAAGATATTGTTATTCCTTTTTATCTTCTTTTGGCGATCATTATTGTGCTATTTTTAATAAAAGAGGGCCACAACAATGAAGATAATGCTCACACACGGATATTTTCTGGAGGAAGACGCAAAAGAAAAACAGATCATGCGTCCCTATCCTCCATTGGGCATCTTGTACATATCCGCCTGGCTCGAGGAGAACGGTTTTCTGAATACGGTTTTCGATTCTACTTTCCAGTCGATGGAAAAATTGCACTCAAGCTTGCTGGAACAAAAGCCACAACTGATCGGCATTTATACCAACCTCATGACAAAACTGAATGTGCTCAAGATAATTCAGTTCATAAAATCGCATGAGGAATTGAAAAACACCAGGATCATACTCGGTGGCCCCGAAGTACGCAATCATAAAATGAAATTCCTTGAGTACGGTGCCGATGTGGTGGTATTTGGTGAAGGGGAGGAAACGATGCTTGAACTGGTGAAGGCTTTTGCACTTGATGATCCCAACCTGAGTGAAATTCCCGGTATTGCCTTTATGAATAAGGACACCGTGATGGTCACTTCGGAAAGAACATTGATCCGTGATGTTGAGCGGCTTCCTTTTCCGGCCCGGCAAAAGATCGACCTGCAATTATATTTCAACGCCTGGAAACAAAAGCATGGCATCAGTATGGTAAATGTGAGTACCATGCGGGGTTGTCCCTATTCCTGTAAATGGTGCAGCCGCGCGGTGTATGGAACCAGTTATCGCAGGCGGAGTGCGAAATTGGTGGTGGATGAGATCGAATGGCTTCAATCCAATTATCAGTTTGATATGATCTGGTTCGTAGATGATGTATTCACCATCAGCCACAAATGGATGCAGGAATTTGCAGAAGAGATCAGCCGCCGGCAGATCAAGTTCGCTTACGAGATCATTACACGGTCGGATAGGGTGAATGAAGAAATGTTGATGCTGCTCAAAAAAACCGGTTGCTCACGGGTATGGATAGGTGCAGAAAGCGGTTCTCAGAAGATCATTGATGCTATGGACAGGCGGGTAAAAGTAGGCCAGGTACGGGAAACCATTAAAATGGTGAAACAATACGGCATGCAGGCCGGAACCTTTATCATGCTGGGCTATCCCGGTGAAGATGAGTCGGATATTGTGGAAACGCTTCATCACCTTAAATATTCGAATCCTGATCTGTATACCATCACCGTTGCTTATCCCATCAAGGGAACGCTACTTTATCAGGAAGTGGAGAATATCTTCACGGAAGACCTGCCCTGGGAAAGCACCACCGACCGCGATATTGACTTTACGCGCAGGTATAAAAGAAGTTATTATAATCATGCCGTGAACTGGATCAACCATGAAATGAAATATCATCAATCCGAAAAAAATTGGAAGAGCCTTGTGGTTAAATTGAGGGCACTGAAGGCGAGGAGCAAGATGTGGCTGGATAAAATGGGATAATGATCAGATCAGTTGGCCCTGCTCAATACCGGTTGTAATTGTTCGAGTTTATCAATTTTTGCCTGATACAGGCCGATGATCTTATCCTGAAAAAATCCAGGGTTGGGTTTTGCATAATGTTTGTCTACAAGCATACCGATAGCAATTCCTTTGCTGTTCTTTCGATTTTGCGATACTTTTTTCTTCCAGCGTTTATCCGTGTAATGCATTAGCCAGTTGTCTAGTTTGTTCCCAACGTTTCCGTTGCACAGGCGTTCTACCAGTGTAGCGAATGGCCCTTTTTTTATAATGGGAGTGGCTGTTGTATTGTTCTTGCAATTTGGGAAATAATTATTTTTCCATTCATTGGCCTTCATGAAATTAGCCAGGGTAGCTTTCCCCTGCATGGGCAATAAGGTGGCAATTTCAATGGCGGTGAATATATTCTTCTCCACGATCTCTTGTGCGGCCTCATCAACATAATAATTAAGGCAGAACCAACGCTGCCGGCCGGTAAAAATATTCAGTTTATAGAATAAGTGCAAGATCGTTCTGGCGATCCATAGCCGGTTTACTGCAGTGATAATGAAGAAATCGATATCCGTTTTTTCTTCGGCAAAATTCTTGGAAAGGGAGCCTGAAATAGCAAGCCCTTTTACATAGGGAAATCTTGCGAGGATCGCAGCCGCTTTATAGGCAGTCTTCATTTGTTCATTGGCCAGACTGTTGCCCTTTCTTCTTCTTTCCAGCAATGAGTGGTCATACTGGAGAGTATAAAATTCATCGAGTTTGAACACTAGACCGTTCTTGCATAAGTTTTCCAGCGCCTCATCAATGGAAGCCGTTCTTGATTCACTGGCATGAAAGGTCATGATCTCAGCTTTTGAGATCGGGTATCGGAATATATCGAAATACGATAGTGTTTTTAATATGTTCTTTTCGGTAATGTTCAATGTTTGTGGTTGATTAAGTTTGCTCCAGGGTCATTGCCTTCAACTCTTCCCGGTATAGGCGGCGAAGTTTCTGGTATTTTGATAAACTCTGTTGTGCTGTGTAATAGGCAATGATCAAGCCTTTACGGCCATCTAGAAACCCTAAACGCAAGAAGTATCCGTTTACGAAAGCCCATAGCGGACTAAAAACATTTTTGGTCCAGGGTTTTCGGATGCCCGCTTCATACATGGATCTTGCCGCGATGCTGCTAACCTCCTCATTTCTTTCCACATATTCTTCCAGCGTATCATAGGTATAATGCAGTATATCTGCTTTCAGGTGTTTTACCGGAAGGGGCTGGGTAAGCACGATCTTATCATGCGGATTCATCCCCCCGCAGTTCGCGATGCGTCTGTCGAATAATCTCAGCTTTCTGTCGGGATACCACAAACCACGTTTTATGAATGAACCACAGAAATAATTGCAACGGTTCATCGAAAATGCATGGAAGCTAAAATCATTCTTGAGGGATATAATGATGTCCGATAATTCTGTACTTAGCGCTTCATCTGCATCAATTAACAGCACACGATCATGCGAAGCCAGGTGAATAGCCTTGTTCTTTTGTGTTATATATCCATCAAAACTGGATTGATGGATAACAGCCCCCTTCGACCTGGCGATCGCCAACGTATCATCACTGGAGTATGAATCAAGAATAATGATCTCGTCGGCACATGGCAGTACAGAGTCGATACATCGGCCGATATTCTTTTCTTCATTAAAAGTGATGATGACTACAGACAGGGGCATTGCTTGTTGTTTATATATATTAAAACGGATTATTTGTTTTCGGGGTTGCCTCTTGACCGATCAAATTGGCACTGTTATTGGATATTTTGCTGCGATTCATTAATAGGAAGAAGGAAAAGAAAAAAGCATAAAAAAAGATTCCCTTGTTAAGGTCCAGGATATTCTCTGAAACGGAAACCACTGCAATAATTACCATAAATGCGGTAAAAAGCAGATACTTTCTTTTCAACGCGATCCTTGCCCCTGCAAAAAGGATGAAGCAATACAGTGATAGTCCAACCAACCCCCATTTCAACTGAATACTCAGGTATTCATTGTGGGCATTGAATTCATTGAGGTAGGCGTTGTAAAATTTCTTTTCAAAATACATTTGCTTCAATAATTCTTTTTCTGCACCACTGCCATACCCGATCATGGGAGCCCGCTTAACCAATTCCAGGGTAGCTTCCCATCTGGCCATGCGGGGTTCTGTTTTTTCAATCACGACCGCATTGTCGATCAGGTCTTTTCGCAATTCACTGATATACCTGAATCTAAATGAATCAATATTGCTGATCACAAAAAAGACCAAGGCCGAAACCAGTAATGCCGATACAAAGAAGCGCAGTCGTTTTCGCCCGCTGAACAACATTAATGGGAATACGAAATTGATCACCAATACAAGGGCAATGAAAACTGCTCTGGATGATAATTGAAGCATGCCTAAAGAAAGCATGAGGATGCAAAAAATATACAGCCATTTATGCTTGAAAACCGATTTTCCGGATAACGCATATAAAAATATGCTGATCGAAAAGGCTACATAGAGGGAAAGATAAGTAGCATGCATCTCTATCGGTAACGAAAAATTATGGTTCATGAATGCCAGACTGTAGAGTGATGACAAGGGCAAATGAAAATACAAGATCGTGTGGAGGGCGTCGCCAAATAAGTAGATAATGACTCCGGTGCAACTGTACCCGAATGCCATCAGCAAACGCCATTTGTATTTTTCGAGGTCCAGTTCATTCAATGATAGCAGCACCGGAAAAACTAAGATAGCCAGTTGCCGGGTGGCTACATTGATGGCTTCAGGTTTATCCGGACTGTACAGCATCCCGATCGCTCCCAAGAGGAAAATGGCCGATACCAAAAGAACGGGCCGGGTAAAAATATTTTTCAGCCTGTTTTTATTAAGATGGATCAGGGTATGAACGGCAAAAATTACCAGGATCAGCTCGCTATAAAAATGATCATAGGGCAGTGCTATCAGAAAACAGGCTAGCAGCCAGTAACTGATCTTGTTTTGCAAGGAATCGTTGATATGAAAAATTGTTCTCATGATTTTGCCAGATTATAACAGCGGGAAATGTATGCTTCATATTGCTCCACGATCATTGGCCAATTATACTGGGCTTCGATCTTTTTTAAATTATTTTTCTTCAAGGAATTTATTATTTCAGGATCAAGATCCATTTCCACCTGTCTTTTCACATCGGCAGACGATGTAAAATAAAATGCATCCTTGTTCAGCACGGCCCTGTTAAAATCATTCCCATGGGCCGATATCAATGCCCCGGCAGCCATGGCTTCCAGCAGTGAAGGATTGGTGCCTCCTGCACTATGACCATGAAAATAGATATGGCTGAAATTGATGAGAGACCTTGTGATTCGGTTATCGAATACCGACCCTGCAAATATTATTCTTGAGTCCTTGCTATATTTATTTTTAAGGGATCTTCCATATCCATTGTTCGTATTGCCCAATACGATAAAATATTTATCCGATTCACTTTGATGGAATCCATCCAATATGGTTTCGATATTATTTTCAGGTTCCATCCTGGCCATCAGCATAAAATAATTTCCGCGTGTGAGCGAATATTTTTCCAGCAATGCCTCATTGGGAACTACTGCGGTATCGGCACCATAAGCAATGTATTCGCTTTCTATAGCATACTTGTCTTTTAGGTAAGCGGCAATCACAGGCGAATCTGCAATGAAATGATCACTGTGATCAACCGCTAATTTTTCTGCGTGCTGTAGAAAGTTGCGTACGGGTTTTGAATATTTTTCGCGTTTCCATTCCATGCCATCCATATTTGAAATGATGACCGACTGCTTCGGAAACCACCTGCCCCATACCGAACTGCTGGTATATCCCAGGAACAACAGCACATCGAATTTTTTCTTTCGCGCATCCCGGATACAGTTCAGGTCGTAAATGAACTGACCAAAAGTGCCCAATCTTTTTTCTGCATCATAACAATGAACGATCTCTACACCTCCAAAATCTTTTAGCTGGTAGGGGTGGGCATGGGAATTATATACGGTTACCCGGTGTGATCGTTGTGATAATCCAACCGACAGTCTTTCGGCCAGTTGTTCAAAACCTCCATATCTATTGGGTATTCCCCTTGTTCCTATGATTCCTATATTCACGTGTATGATTATTTAGGTTGATCCGTTATACTATTATGATGATCCATGATCAGCGTATATAATTTATCCGCTTGCTGTTGCCAGCAATAATCCTGTTTAATTTTTTGGGAAATACGATCCAATGAACCGGTATCTGGTGTGTCATGAAGGATCGCGGATAACCTGCTCTTGAAAAGTTCTTTGTCTTCCGGATCCACATGATCCACTCCGAAAAAATGATATTGATCCATCGCCGTTTTGTTGGAACACAACACCAAGCTCCTTGTAGCGGCAGCTTCCAGTGGAGGAATGCCAAATCCTTCTGCCCTCGATGGATACACAAATACAGTAGCGGCCCGGTAAAAGGAAAGCAGTTCTTTCTCCTTGATCGTACTGCTCATAAAGATCATGTTACGGATGGCATCAGGAAGTTCAGCCAGTAACTTATCAAATTCCGGCACCCCAATACTTTGATGTCCAAGTAAGACCAGGTTATATCCTTGCCGGTATAATTCCAGTTCGAGATATATGTTCAGTAATAGGCTGTGGTTTTTCCTGGGCTCTATACGACTTACATACAAGATGAATTTATCGAATCCGAAGCGGGCTTTGATGATGGCAGTTTCGGATCCTTTATCAAATTGCTCAAAATAGCGTGGATGCACACCGTTTCCGATAATATTGATCTTAGAAGGATTGATACCAAAATATTTTGCGATCGATGCTTTCGAAAAGGCCGAAACGGTGGTGAGCAGATCGGCTTTCTTTGCCGCCCTTTTGCATAACAATTTTCGAATTGTTCTGTATCCGAATGAAAAATCCTTTTTGGATTGCATGAACAATACATCATGTGTGGTGATGATGTGCCGGCAATTTTTGAACAGTGGGGCCATGTATTGAAAATGCGCATAGTCGATCCCGTATTTTCGGATGATGGAAGGGATGTTGAACAGTAACCTGAAAATGGATGACCGGCTCCGGTATTGAATATACTGGATCCCACTTTGAGCACTGAAATGGGCAGCAAGGTTCTTGGTATCATAAGCGCCCAGATAAAGTTGTATATCATTTTTATGGGCAAGCAGGGTATAGATCTCCTGAATAAAACTGCGCGACCCCTGGAATTCCTGATCGAATCCATGCGCATCCACGAATATGTTCAATTTCTGCTTATTCATTATTGGTTTGTAACTCCTTGGTGTTACTTATTCTTGATCTGATTAATACAGCAGGTACACCACCATAAATTCCATTTTTCTGATATGTTCCTGCTTTCACTACTGCACCTGCTGCGATCACGCATCCATCTTCGATCACGGCTCCGTCGAGGATGGTAGCCTTGGCGCCTATCCAGCAATTCTTTCCCACCCTGATCCCCTGATGGGTAACACCCTGCAGTCGGATCAGCGTATGTTCATCATCCACCCGGTGGTTCTCTGAATGAAAACTTACCAGATTCCCAATGATGGTATCATCACCAATACTGATGCCCCCGGCACAACCGTAAAAACAATCTGATCCCAATCCAACATTATTGCCAACCTTCATGCCCATTCCTACACATGCCAGATTTCCTGTGCCTTCTATCCGGGTATATTTACCCACAGAAACATTGTTGCCCAATTCGACCCCATTCTCACTCAGTGCATCGATGAATGCCCCTCTGTCGATGGTAACGGATCTGCCTACCCTCAATTTCGATCTTGCGCGTATGGTTGCACGTGAGGAAATAAAAAGTACGCCACCGTTCTTAATGCCGCTGCAATAACCCCTGCACAGCATTAGAAAGCGATTCAAAGACAAACGCAACAAATATGCAGTAGGTATATTTTTATCAATGGCATAGGACTGTCCCTTCCATTTCGATATCCATTTATTTAATAATTCAGTGATCATCACTTCATTTTGTTTGACTGAATGTGGAATAGAATTTTTTGATGAATCCGCCCGGCATGAAGGAAAGGGCATACAGTAAATATGATCTGATGTCCATGGGTTTTATCCTGATGATCTTTTTCAGGTTCATCCTGGCTTTCAGCGGCTGGTGATTGTCCCACAGGAATTTTTTTGCCAACACGGCATAATAAGCGCCCTGCTTGGTTTTTTCATTTTCCTGTATGCCCAGTTGCAACTGCAGTATATCGCCTTCCTGTTTGGAGATGCTCCCTTTTTGCAAAGCGCCGTATTTGATCTTGCAAAAGGTTTTGGTTCGCCATTTTTCATCCATGGTCACCGAGCCTGTATGCAGTCGTACCCTGATCAGCGTGCTGGAAAGGTTACAGGCTAGTCCCAGTTTGATCACCTTCGACCATAATAAATGGTCTTCAAATGCATGCGCATTCAGGTCATAGCCACCGGCATCAAGGATCACTTGTCGGCGATACATCACGCCCGAGTGAACAAAGGGACAGTGATAGAAATACAGCGACCTGATCTCTTCGTCCGTATGTCCCGGTGGTCGATAGGTAAAAACAAACTCATCCTGCATATCATAATAATCGGCATCACAGCCCACGATCACATGATCCGGATGTGTATTCAGAAAATCGTATTGAAGGGCCAGCCTATTCGGATAGCATATATCATCGGCATCAAATCTTGCAATGATAGCAGCCCTTGCAATGGATAGTCCTTTGTTCAGCGCAGCAGCGATACCGCTTTTTTTCTGCGACGTTAATATGATCCTGTCATCATTGAAAGACCGAATGATCGCTTCGGTATTATCGGTAGATCCATCATTTACGATCAGCAATTCAAAGTCGGTAAATGTTTGCTCCAATACTGAACGAATGGCTTCTTCAATATATCCGGCTGCATTATAAGCCGGCATCAGTACCGTTATTTTAGGTTCAGCCATTTTCATCCCTTTATTGATTCTGTTTCTTTAAGGTTGAGTAATACGATCAGTTCAAAAATGACCAGCACCGATAATTGTTCAAACCAGTAGTCGGTAAAGAAAACCCCACCCATCAATAACAATACAGGAATGCCATAGGTCAAGGATCTGTATCGCCGTAAAAAAAAGCCCAGGTAAAATAGCAGGAAAGAAAGCAAACCCAGTAGTCCATATTCTGCCAGTAACTGGTCGTATACTGAGTTTGGACTGTTGGTTAGGGAATGCAATTTATCCGACCGTACGAAATAGGAAAGGTATAGGTCGAGGTGGTTGTCTCTAAATAGATCACTGATATAGCTGTGGTTAACCGGATATCCGCCGCTGAGCATGAGTCCGGTAGTGCGGAAAGCCAGTTTAGAGGAAAAATTACCCATACCCGTACCTGTTAGTAAATGCGAAGGATGTGATCTAAGATAAAGGATCGTTTGTTCCATCGCGATCAGTTTTCCCGGTAGATTCTTTTGTTTGGGCATAACGGGTAGGGCAGTCATAGAATTCCTTTCACTATCAGCGAATCGCAGAAGCTTTTTTTGCAACTGTGTAGTATCCCATTTATGTTGAAAGGGTGCTGTATGGATACTCGCATGGGGTATCTCGGGCTTGCCAGTATTGGTCAATACAGTATCCGGGAGTTTCACCAGCGCTGTAGGTACTACTACTGAATTGAATTCAGCTTTTGTGATGCTGTCGATATACAATTGTGCAATCTTTTGTTTGCGTTCACTTGCATTCAGAATGCTGTCGGGTTTTTCCGTGATGGGAATTACATGGGTGATTACGGGTTTGGATATGCGCGTATTCCCAGTGATCCTTTGCCAGGTTTCAAGGATGTATTGATTATTCTGGGGAGATATTTTCACCAGGAATACAGCCATCATCATCCAGCAGATGACCATCATGCTTTTTTGAACTTTACTGCTTCTGAAAAGGAACAAGAACAGAAATACAGCCGAAAGGAGGATATTGATCATGTTGCTGCCACACAATAACAGTATGGCCATAAAGCAAATAACTTTCCAGAACTCATTTCTAACCAGAAAATAGATCACGGCGAAAGCATTGAGTACCGCATTGGTAGTGGAAGTGTCAAATGAGATGCCCTTTATATAATCACCCGTGTTGATAAAATATTTCTGAAAATTTCCCTGATAACGATAAGGGTTAATTGCACCTGTTTCCCAAACAATGCCGGCATAAATGCATAATGAAACGATGGCATTGATGGCGAAAAAGACCAGCAATGTGCGGTGAACTACGGCTGGTTCATTTTTTTCTACGGCCAACCTCACCTGGTGAAAGGCCAGTATGCACATGATCCAGAAAAAAATACCGGTGATAAACGCCAGATCATAATTAATGTTCATGATGAGTCCGCTGAACAGCAAATTCAGTAACGCGATCAATATCACAAGTGGGTAAAAGAGTGGGATCCGTGAAACTATTAAACGGAATCCGAATTTGAATTGCGGCCTTAAAATAAAGATCAACAGGATGGCCACCAGTTTAACCGCCAGTTTTACGTTTACGAACAGCAATAAAAAAAACAGCAATCTCCAGTCGATAGACCTCACCTGGTCCCTCAATTTTGAAGTAAAAGCTGCTATGTTCACCGGTTTGTTAGTTTTAAATTCAGCGGGGGTGCTGTAAAGTCTTTACGATCAATTTTATTTGTATAATAATCGTATGATCAGGCATTTGGGTTGCCCCTACAGGCCTATTATCCGCTTAAATTTCAGCCAGTCGGTGCTCCGGATCTGGCGGGTAAGCAACAGGATGGCAAAAAACAGCAGGCATGCAAAAAGCAGGATCAGCCATGGTTGATGAAAGAGGGAGATAGCGGTATAGCCGCTTAATATGGCGGCGGCCGGACTAAGCAATAAGGGATGGCTATTTTTCAGGAGGCCTTCTAGTTTTGTGTGGTACAGGAAGATCCCCGACTGAACCAAGTTAGCCAGCAGAAAAGCCAGGGCTGCACCTTCAGCTTTGTACAGGGGGATCAGGATGATATCTCCGGCTATATTAATGATAAAACTAATGGCGAAAAGATAGAAGATCATTTTCAATCTTCCCTTCGCAAAATTGATGGTCCATAAAATATTGTTGAAATACAGAAAGGGCAAGCAGGCAGAAAGTATAAAAATGGTATACTGGTTCACGAGGCCGTATTTGCCGAAAGTGAATGTGTCTATGACCGGAGTCCAGATCAGGGTTAGGGTCATTCCCGAGCAGGCGGCAATGGCCATCTCAATCCTGAGTAACACAAATATTGTATTCAGTTTATCCGCTGTTCCATTGTCAATTTCAGGTGCCGAAAAGTACCGGGTGAATTTTGGTATCAGCACAGGAGCAATGACCAGTAGGGGCAGACTTGCCATTTCGAATACTTTATACGCGAAACTATATTCGGCCAGCACCACCGCAGAGCCCATCAGTCCGAGTAAGATCCAGTCGAACCGGGCAATGGCCGAAGTAAAAATGGTAACTCCCAGTTGCGGTAACGACTCCTTTAATAGTGATTTGTATTCATGTTTTTGAATAGCGGGCATCACGGGCACTTTGATCGCTTGTTTAGTGATCAACACCGAAACAATGAATTCAACCGTATCGGCTATAATGAATATGCCGATGATGAGGGAAAGGTTGAGCTGAAAAAATAAGCTGATCATCAGCAGCGAAAGGCTCTTTACCAAATTGGAGCTAATGCACATGAACATCAATGGCCTGAATTTTTCTTTACCTGTTGCCAGTTGCTTGAAGGGCGTTGAAAAAAAGATCATCAGTTTACCAATGCCCAAGAGCAACAGCAACTGGTGTTGCTTAAAAAAGGGATGGAATAAGTAACTCCCCAATAGCAACAATCCGTACAGCAGGATGCCCGATAATAATACATGTGAAAAATAATTGGAGAGGATGGTCTTTTCATTGCCGCCAGATGCGATCCTTTTAACAGACACCTGGTCAATGCCAAATGACAGGATGGTAAAACTGGTGAGCAACAGGGCCAGTGACCAGTTGATCTCGCCGAAATCATTTTTCCCAAGGCATATAGACAGGATATAAAAAATATATAGTCCACAAAGCTGGTTGATGATCACCTGCATGCTGTTGGACGAAATATCCTGTAAAAACTTTCCTTTCATAGTGGGAAAAGTTACTAATATCTTTTTTTACAAACTAATTAAACTAATGCTTTTGAAGGCAACCTTTTGTTAGTTTTTCACGATTTCTCGCTGGATATATTCATTCACCAAAACAATTTTTTATGAAGCAATTATTGACCATTTTATTTCTTATTATCTGCTTTAATTCATATGCTCAGGTAGATAGTTCCATGGATAAGGTCATGAAAGAACTTGACAAATGGGCGCCTGTACCCAAAAACGATAAGCAAGCAGTTACTGTTTTCACTTCTCAGAGACTGATCAACCTGAATACGGTTGAAGTGATGCACCGGGGTGCCATGGAATTCAAAGTGATCCATAATTTTTATGATATTGGTGGAAAGAACGGAGGCATCCATCATTTTTACGGCCTCGATAATGCCGCTGATGTGAAGATCGCTTTTCAGGTAGGGCTTACAAACAAATTGAATATCGTTGCAGCCCGAACAAGGGGAGATCAGTACCAGAATGTAACTGAACTCTGGGAACTCGGATTGAAATACCAGTTCATGAAACAACTGAAGGATGATTCCCGTCATCCGGTTTCCATAACGATGTATGCCAACTCGGTGGTTTCGGCCATGAAGGAGAGTCCGGCCGTTAATCAGGAATATTCATACCGAAATTTTTCAGATAGGATGAGTCAACTGGTACAAGTAATGGTTGCGCGTAAATTCAATAAATTCAGTCTGCAGTTGACCCCAACATTTGTGCACACTGGCCTGGTGGTTCCCGGCGATGACAAAAGTTTATTTGCTATTGGCGCAGGGTTAAGGATACCCATCACCAAGCATATGATATTCATATCCGACTACTACCATGCTTTCCGTTCGCAAAGAAGTAAAGATTCTTTAAATGCGATCGCTGATCTTAACCCCAATGCGTATAACAGATATGGGGCAGGTTATGATGTACTTGGAGTGGGTTTCGAATTCCTGACTGCGGGGCATGTGTTCCACCTGAATTTCACCAATGCAACGAACATACTCGAGAATAGGTTCATTCCAAGAACGCTCACGACATGGGGTAAAGGTCAATTCCGCTGGGGTTTCACCATTTCAAGGAATTTCATCCTGTTCAGGGATAAAAAGAAATAATAGCATCCGCTTGTTCAATGATACGATGGCCCTGTTGTTTATTTAAAATAAACACGGGGTCATTTCTTTTTAGCGAAAGGTTTTACAGTTGCGGTGAACATGATTCCGGCGCTGTTTAATTTAACCTTGCCAAAACCAATACCACTTAAAGGGATCTTGATGTATGGAGCAGCGGTAAGGGAGATATTCTTGTTTACTTGGTATTGGTAACCCCCTGAAAGTCCCAGTACTGAAAAATTATGCTTGTTCACATTGTTGTAGGTATAAGACCTATAAGCATTCTGTCCGGAAGCTGTTTTATAATCATAGTCGTAGGTCTCGCGTTTCATGATGAGTGAAGAAATGCTTGCGCCTGCAAACCAGTTGTGTTTACCCTTTTCGCCGAATTTATATGATAGGCTAACAGGGATCTCATATACCTTACAGTTGGCCTCAATATTTTGCATATTGGGATAGTAGTACCAGAAATTACCTGAGGGATGATAATTGGCTGAATCAGCCGAATAAATTTTCTTGGAAACATAGAATCCCGACTGTACGGTCAATCGTTTTAAGAAGGTATAGCTCAATCCAACCCCATATGACATTGTAACCCTACCAGGCTTGTTGGTGGAAACATAACTTATATCCGGCCCCATAGAAAATGTAATTCCAAAATTACTGGCTATGGAAGATTTGCTTTTCTTCTTTTCCTGAACTTTTGATGGAGTAGTTTGTGTTAAATTATTTTTTTCTTGAACCTCTGTTTTATCCTTTGCTTTTACCGTTTCTTCGCTGATCGTTATGGGCGGATCAATCATCACAGTTGTTTTGCGCTGTAACTGATCTTCATCATTTGATGTTACTTTATTGTCTGTAGTTGACGGGACAACTGTTGCTGATTCTTTATTTTTTACGACGGGTACTTGAGCGATAATATTCTCATCATCCGCTGATGGAACAGAAGGAGCTATCCTAACCTTGGTCTTGCCATTTGATTTATTTCTTGCATAGCTGCGTTGCGCCAGTTCTTCATTACTGTTATTCGTAAGGATTGTTTGATTCGTTACGCGGGTGACCTTATTTCCTCCGGCATTGGAGTTATTTGCTGAAATATTTTTGAGCGCATTATCATTACCAGTTAATCCCGTTGGCCGGTTAGTAGTGGTATGTTTATTTACAGGGTCAGGTATATTTCCTAAGGCATTGGAAGCCAATGCTGAACTATTTTTCAGTGAATTTTTTGTCCCGGCTATCTTGGATGATGAGTTAGTTGTAGTTTGTTGATCAACAGTCGTTACATTATTATTCCCGGTATTGGATGCATTGGTTGAAGTATTGTTAGGGGTATTGTCATTTCCTGCAGATACTGTCGGCTGTTTTGTATCAGTAGCCTGTACAGATGTTCCTGTATTATTTTCTTTGTTGATAGAATTTGTTTTTGCAAGGGTAGCATTATTGCCATTGTAGGTTCGAATGCCATAGAATGCAGCTCCGCCCAGCAGCAAAAACAACAGGAAGAAATAGATGAATTTCCGATTGTCATTCTTTTGTGGCAGGTGCTTGTCGAGCAGCTTTTCCATTTTATCCCATGCAGCATCATCATAGGACGGATGGTGCTTACTAGCTGCATCCCTGATCATATCGTCCATTTGTTCATCCAGCATTTTGAATACCTATTATTTGGTTTTGACGGAATAATATTTTTTGCAATTGTTTTCTGGCTTTTGCAAGATTCGATTTGGAAGTGCCAACAGAAATGCCCAGACTTTCTGAGATCTCCTCATGGCTAAATCCCTCCACGATAAAAAGGTTGAGCACGATCCGGTAGGCAGGCGATAATTGCTGTATGAACCGGATGATCTCATCATAAGAGACCTTATCAAAACCCGTTGCTTCGTTCGTTGAAGTGTGCACGATCGAGTTGTCGAGTTCCCGGATCACCTGGTGCTTTTGATTTTTCCTGTAAAAATCGATCGATGTGTAGATCATGATCTTTCTTAACCAGCCTTTAAAAGAGTTGATCTCATTGGTATAGGCTGGTTTATAATGATGGATCTCTTTAAAGATCTTAAGGAAACCGTCGTTCAGGATCTCTACCGCATCTTCTTCGTTATTGACATAACAATCGCAGATGGACATAGCATAGCCATAGAAAGAGTTGTATATTTTTTTCTGACTCTCCCGTTCGTTCAGGGCACATCCCCTGATATAAATCTTTAATTCATCTGCAGAAAGCAAGATTGATTGTTTGGTTGTCTAATCGTGAAAATAGCCCCGAGGGTTGCTCGAAGACGAAAATTACATTTTTTTATGTGAAATGGGGGGAGACATTCAACAGCATATTACATAATAATAAATATGAATGTATAATGATAAGATAAATAATAAAATAAAACATAAAATTTAGTAAATCTTGGTTTAGCATCCACATGATCCATTGCATTCTAGAAGGCATTGAATCTATAATTTTAAAATTGTGTATTAAAATAAAAGATACTATCTTGACCAATCTCCCATACCTATAGATCGCCAGAGTATACATGTATCATTAAACCCAATCAATGAACACGATCAATACTTCGGTAAATGCAAGTCCGGTTGCCCAGCAAGACCGCATCATTATTATTGACTCATTACGCGGCATCGCCCTCATGGGGATCCTGCTGATGAATATCCCTTATTTCGGATTGCCCGACCCCGCAGCCGATAATCTGTTGCTGCGAAATGAAATGGGTACACTCAATGAAAAAGTTTGGTACTTTATCAATTTCTTCCTGGAAGGGAGTCAACGTGCAATATTTTCTATGCTTTTTGGCGCCGGCGTTATCCTATTCATTACCCGCTTAGAAAAAAGAGTGGATGGTATGATGACGGCAGAATATTTTATGCGCCGACAACTTTGGCTACTCTTGTTCGGACTCGCCAATGCATTTATTTTATTATGGTCCGGAGATATTTTGTTTGAATATGCAATTTGCGGGATGATCATTTTTGTGTTCAGAAGGCTGTCGCCAAATAAACTCATCATTGCTGCTTTCGTTTGTTTGCTGTTGATGACCGCCAGAGGAAATCTTAATCTTTTCCGGCATAAAATGATCATCAGCAAGGGAGAAACAATTGCAAAAATAGATACCCTCAAAACAAAACTGACCGATCAGCAAAAAGATGATCTGGGTGCCTATACCGGAATGAAGGAAAAAGATAGCATCCCAGGACAGATCAAGGAAATGGAGAAGAACACGCGGCAGATCAGGGGTACTTATGCTGAAGTATACAAGAACATCAGTAAAACCAGTACAGATGGCGAATTC
>Ga0194060_10000249_pt1 | contig 38376 bp, 37 predicted proteins | sample SepL225m_MetaG_FD_163427 | JGI IMG/M metagenome (GOLD analysis project Ga0194060, IMG submission 163427) | Anoxic zone freshwater microbial communities from boreal shield lake in IISD Experimental Lakes Area, Ontario, Canada - Sep2016-L222-5m | ecosystem: Environmental > Aquatic > Freshwater >...
ATGCCAGTTGCTGCGGCTGATGCAGCACCAAAGCCTCCAAAAGTTGGAGACGTATGCACCAAGAATGGCGATGTCGACGGAAAATTATTCTGTCAACTCAAGAACGGCAAACTTAAGTGGAATGAACCTGTGTTGCCAGCAGGAGAATACAAACTAGGTTTTGAAGCCTTGACGAGTGGTGCTGCAGCATTCGCTGGAGTTCCTTTGGCCCAAGGAGTTCGCCTTGCAGTAGCACAAATCAACTTGACAGGCTTCCTCGGTAAAGGAGTAACTATCAAGTTGATCGAACAGGACAGTGGTGGCTCAGCAGCTAACGGAATCGCCGCAATCAATGCGTTTAAGGCTCAGGGTGTTTCTGGTGTTGTGTGTTGTGCATTATCGAGTCAAGCTGGAGCGGAAGCTCCGATCTTGAAGGCTGCCGGAATTCCTGGCATCATCGATAGCGCCGTGTTGCCAGGTTTGGCACAGCCTCCATACATGTATCGTCCAGTTATTTTGCTCGGTACCTCAGGTGGTCCGAACTCAAAGCTCATCGATACTGTGGTCAAGAAGTACAAGACAAAGTCCGCGGTCGTTGCGGTGACAGCAGATAACCAAGGAATGGTGAGCGATAAGGACACATTCGTTGAGTCGCTTGGCAAGTCCGGTGTCAAAACCGTTAACACGGTGAACACTGCAGCTGCTGACACAGACCTTTCGGGTGCTGCAAGTCAAATCACAGCGCTTAACCCAGACATGGTTGTTAACTCAATGCTCGGTGGACCGGGAACTCGTTTAATCAAAGCTCTGCGTGAGCGTGGTTATAAGGGTGTCATCGTTTCTAACTATGGAATTGGTGACCAGAACAACTACACCATCGGTGGTTCAGCTTTGGCTGGCACGATCTTCCCTGTGATCTACTTTCCGGCATCGCCAGCAAACGCGATGGCAAAGAAGTTCGCTGCAGATTACAAGACATATGCAAAAGAGGATTCGTCGATCTATGGAGCCCAGGGTTTCACAGCGATGATGCTTCTCGCATCTGGCTTGAAGGCGAGTGGTGATGGCAACCCAGTCAACGTCGCTTTGGCTCTGTCGCAGATTACGCGATTCAACACTGTCTATGGTCCAATCGCATTTGCGGGTGGGCAAGGCTTCTTGGCGAAGGATGTGAGTCCTTCGATTGTCACGTGGACTGCAACTGGTACCCAGGAAATCTGGAAGCCGTAGTTAGTTTTATCTGAATCATCCCTGTTGATTCCGTTAAGTAAGGGTCTGTTGTAGAAAGTGAGCACATAAACTATGCAACTACTTCTGCAACAGACCCTGAACGGACTTGCTCTTGGGTCGGCCTATGCGCTGTTCGCCATGAGTTTTGGTCTCGTCTATGCAACGATGGGCGTACTGAGTGTTGCGCATGGCGCAATTGCTACGTGGGGTGCGCTTGCCGCGTTGTATGTAACAAATGAATTTGGTGTACCGACAGTTGTCTCGGTGCTCGCAGGAGTATTTTTTGCAGCATTGTTATCGGTAAGTGTTGATCAAATTGCGTTTCAGCCACTTCGGAAGCGCAATAACAGTCTTGGCTATATCATCACCAGCATTGGCGTATGGATTTGCTTAATTAGTGTTGGTGAAACAGTTACTCATAACGCCCCTCAAACTTTTCCACCTGATTTTATTTCGGTCGGTAAAATTAATATCTCTTCTATTTATGTGTCTGCGCCTCAGGTGTGGCTGTTCATTATGGGCTTGATGGTTCTAGTCGTATTACACATGTCAATTACTCGAACAAAATTTGGCGCCTCTGTTCGTGCCGTTGGGTTCAGTGCAAAATTCAGTTCAATTTCAGGTGTGAATGCACGTTTGATTGCAATTTGGACCGCTGCAATCGCTGGTGCGACTGCGGGTTTAGTCGGCGTTATCGGTGGATCTGCTTTTGACAATGTTTCTATGGCGCTTGGCGAAGGACTTTTGCTAAAGGGATTTGCCGCAGTAGTCATTGGCGGATTCGGAGATGTCAGAGGTACATATATTGGCGGAATGCTCATTGGTCTTACTGAAGTATTGGGATCGCAATACATATCGAGTTCATTTAAGGATGCGATCTCGTTTGGTTTACTGCTTGTCTTCTTAGTGTTCAGACCGTCAGGTATTTTCAAAGAGATCAAGTTCGGCGCTGCTCGATGAGCCATTTTTGGGCCCTTTACCAAACCAATGTTGAATTTGCTTTGGTTGGATGTGTTTTTGCACTGAGTATCTTTGTCGGATTGTGGTCTGGGGTTCTTAGTGTCGCGCCAATTGCGTTCGCTGCGGTAAGTGCTTTTGCAATTGCGCGGATATCAACGGATCACCCAACTTGGTCGCTGTATGTATTGCTCATCATTGGAATGGTTTTTGGTGCAGTGTTTGCGTACCTCTCTAGTTTCATCTTTCTCCGGCTTTCGTCCCACTACCTGGCACTTGCCACCATTGCACTTGTGCTGATTTCCCGAGTGTTTGCGCTGAACCTCACCACAATTACGGGAGGTATGAATGGCGTGGGCCTAATGCGCCTCATATCGTTTCCTCAATTGGTATTCATTCTCGTGTTGCTTGGAGTCGTGTTTCAGCGACTTCGTAAGTCACGCTTCGGTTTGACTCTTGACGCTTTGCGCGAGCAGCCAGAAGTTACTGCAAGCCTCGGCGTGGATGTCCTGAAAATCCAACGTGTTGCATTCGTTTTAGCTGGATCACTTGGTGGACTTGCCGGCGTAATGCAGGCACAATTGCTTCAGTACCTCACGCCGGATTCGTTCTATGTTGATCTTGCATTTGTGACTTTGGCATCTGCTGTGCTCGGCGGTGCCTACCACTGGTTCGGTCCCATTGTGGGCTCTTTGTTGTATGCGGCGTTGCCTGAGTTGCTTCGCCCATACCTTGGTTCGTCGCGGCACATAGCAAATGGCGTGTTGCTTCTGATCATCATGCTGTTCTTGCAACGCGGAGTAATCGACCCACTTCGTCCGCTGCCATTTAAGTCCAAAAAAACTGAAAGTGTTGTAGGCAATGAGTAGCGATATTCTCAAGCTTTCCGAGGTATCACGAACTTTTGGTGGCCTGAAGGCCATAGATGGAATGAATCTCTCTGTTGGTGAAGGAGTTATTTTTGGACTAATCGGACCGAATGGGGCGGGGAAGACGACCCTAATCAATTTAATGAGTGGGCTTGATGCTCCGAACAAGGGCACAATCGCGATAAGCGGAATCGATTTAACTGGCAAGAAGGCACATCACTTTGCACGCTCGGGAGTTGCTCGAACATTTCAGAATATGAAACTGTTTAAGGGTATGACGGTGTTGGAGCACGTGATTGTGGGTCTCGATTCCGAACGCAAATCTCGATTTTGGCAGATGATTATTCCAGTTCAGTCGGAACGAAAAGAGCGCAAAGCAGTCTCTGCGAAGGCACTAAAAATCTTGGAGCATCTTGGTTTGGCTCATGTTGCGGACCGAATTGCTGACACACTCCCGTATGGGTCTCAGAGACGACTTGAGATTGCTCGAGCCATAGCGACAAATCCAAAAATCCTTCTGCTAGACGAACCAACTGCTGGGATGAATGCAGTTGAATCGGAAGAGATTGGAGAACTTCTCAACGTTTTGAGGAAAGATGGACTGTCAATTCTGGTCGTTGAGCACAATATTGCATTTGTGCGTCACTTTTGTGACCGCATTGCGGTCATGAACTTTGGTCAGAAAATTGCTGAAGGTCTTCCAGGCGAGACGCTAGACCTACCAGCAGTGCGAGAGGCATATTTGGGTGCATCGGGTGCCGAACGATTGCATCGCTTACGTGCGGGGAGAAACCGTGTCTGATATTTCTCTCTCGGTGACAAGCGATTTACGTATTGAGAAGCTTGAAGCTGGGTACGGCTCAATTCGTGCACTTCATGGCGTATCGCTCACGGTGCACTCTGGACAAATAGTTTCGGTGGTTGGACGTAATGGTGCGGGAAAGTCAACATTGCTCAATGCGGCATGTGGTCTTATCAGTGCCACGAGCGGATCTGTTTCAATTGGAAATGTCGAACTCACTGGTTCGGCTCCGTATCAAATCGCTCAGGGCGGGCTCGCGCTAGTTCCGGAAGGCCGTTGTGTCATAGCGCCGCTCACCGTCAAGGAAAATTTGGAACTCAGTAAGTCTGCAGGACGAACTAAGTACGACGAGATGATGACTTGGGTGTTTGATCTCTTTCCAAGACTATTTGAAAGAAAATCTCAGTTGGCGGGGTCTCTATCGGGTGGAGAACAGCAAATGCTTGCAATCGGCAGAGCATTAGTGACAAATCCTGACTTTCTGCTTCTCGATGAGCCATCGATGGGTTTAGCACCAATAGTTGTCGACAAAGTTTTTGAGTCGTTGATTCAAATCAATAATCAAGGAATCCCAATGTTGCTTGTTGAGCAAGATGTCATGCTTGCTTCGGCTGTTTCTGATTATATGTATGTGTTGCATCAGGGATTGGTTGTGGCCGAGGGCATTCCAGATGAACTGATGAACAATGAGGCGCTGAACTCCGCATACCTTGGGTAGGCAAATCGATGATTATTTCTGAAATTTCAACAGAGAATTGAGGAATCATGAGCGGTGGGGAACTCGAATGGATGCGGAATTATCAGGCTTCGGAAAATTCTCGAACCCCGTCTAAACGAATGAGGGTCGGTGTAAGCGAAGTTTTCTTTGGCGAAAGAGGTAGAGAACTTCCATTTTTGCAAAACGCCGCGCGACTTATAGAGAAATTAGGTTTTGACGAAATGTGGCTTCCTGAGCACGTCGTTTTCTTTCAGAGCTATGAATCGAAATATCCATACGGGGATGTTGGTGCTCGCGAAGTTCATCAAACTCGTCAAGAAAAGGGCAATCCTGGTGTGCGGGGCATTATGGATGGACCGATGATTGCTGTTGCGGCGGCGGCAGTAACCACGAAACTTCGATTCGGGACGTTTATCTCAATTTTGCCGCAACGAAATCCAGTGGTTTTCGCAAGGGAGATTTCGACTGTGGACCATCTCACAAGCGGAAGATTTGACCTGGGTGTAGGTGTCGGTTGGGCACGAGAGGAATACGAAGCTTGCGGAGTTCCTTTCGAAGGTCGTGGAGATCGGATGGATGATTATCTCGGTGCTATGAAATCGCTCTGGACCACAGAAGTGAGCGAGTTCTCGAGCAAAACAGTTTCATTTGGTCCACTTCTTGCATACCCAAAGCCAGTTCAAACTCCTCATCCACCACTGCTTATTGGCGGTAACTCGATTCGGGGTATTCATCGTGCAGCCGAACTTGGAAATGGTCTCATTGTTTATGACTTGGATATTTCTGATCTAGAGAAAATATTAGATGTTTACGAAAAAAAACTTGTTGAGTGTGGTCGAAATCTGAGTGACATGCGAGTGGTTGTCGGGCGGCGGAACGAAGGTCGCACACAAGAAAGTTGGGAGACTGATCGTTCATACATTGAGCAATGCCGGATGCTGGGAGGCATTTCCGATGTTGTTTGTTCGCCACGATTTGGTAATGAAGGTTATGAGGAGCAGATGACTGGCTACGCGAAAGCCGTTATTGTTTAGCTGATTTACTTACTCAAGCTATTTCGAATTAATATATTGAACGGCAGTAGTTGAGTTGATCCATGCATTAATAGCGTTCTGCTCATGATAAGAATTTGTGAACCATATTCAGCGAAGGTGTCTAAATAGCGACCGTGCACAATGAGCGGTTCTGACTGTCCTGGCAATTGATGCCAAGCGCTTACGTATGACTTTGCAATGATTACGTCGTTTTCCAAGGTTGTAGCAATGTTTGTGATGTGATGACTCGTTGATTCACAGGAAGCTAGAAACTTTGTGAAGAGAATCTCAAGGCCTTCTCGCCCCTTTGCCTTGAATTGCGGCCCATAATCCACAGTGACTTCAGGGTGGAAGAGGTTGACCAGCTGGCCCACTTTCTTTGAGTCGACGAACACGCAATAATCAGCCATCAACTGATGAACTCGTGCTATTTGCGAGTGAGTTGGTCCCGACAATTTGGTCTCCTTTGAAGCGAGAACTATGCTACCTAGCGTTTGGTTGGTAGGTCGAAATGCGACTTAAACGACAGTGGGGTTGGGGACTGCGTTAGTTGCGAATGTCAAGCGAGTCGAATGGGGGAATGCATTGAAGATTGGAATCGTGCAGATTTTTGATGGAACCGCAGGGCGAGGAATCGAGCATATTTGCGAATTTGCCGAGCAGGTAGAGCAATTATCTTTTGATTCACTTTGGGTCCCAGATCATGTCATTTTTTTTGATTCCTACTCTTCGAAGTACCCGCACACACCGGACGGCACAATTGACTTTAAGAAAGATCAAGGAATTCTTGAGCCTGCAATGTGCCTGCTCGCAGCAGGGCAAGTGACTAGTCGTATTCGATTGGGTACTTCTGTTGAAATCCTCACTGAGCGCAATCCAGTTATTCGTGCTCGAGAGATGATGACTCTTGACGTTTCAACAAATGGAAGAGTCGAATACGGAGTTGGTATTGGTTGGTCAGAGGAAGAGTATGCGGCGCTAGGCATTCCATTTGCCGATCGAGGTAGACGTGCAGACGAATACATAGAAGCCATGAGGGTTCTGTGGAGTGATGAGCGGCCGAGCTATCACGGCAAGTATGTCAATTTTGACAATGTGGTCTTCGAACCAAAGCCGTTGAACCGTCGCATTCCAATCGTGATTGGTGGAAACAGTCAAGCCGCAATTAGTCGAGTAGCTCGCCTGGGAGATGGCTGGCACGGATGGAATCTTTCTATCGCTGAGCTGGAAGTGATTCTTGGTGATATCCACACCAAACTCCAGGAAGTATCAAGAGATCGAGCATCAGTGAAGCTCAATGTTGGCATTCCTTTTAAGGGCAGTCTGCAAGATCTTAAGGATTATGCCGATCATTGTAAAAGTCTCGGAGTCGATGAATTGATAATTGCGATGGGTTTTTCTCGAACAAGATTCCAAGATCAACTTGCCGAACTGGCAGCAGTACTTGGGCTGTAGTAACTCAAATAAACGAAGAGGGGAAATACAATGATCGGCTTTTGGAACAATGCAGAAGAGCTACCTCATGAAATCGCTGTTATCGAATCTGATAGCGGGAAAATGTGTACTCGGGGAGAGTTGGCAAGTCGAACTCACCAACTAGTTCACATGTTGCGTGAGCGTGGTGTTACAAGCACCAATGTGATTGCTGTTGTGATGGAGAACCGAACCGAGTTCATTGAGATTTTCTTGGCCGCGATGCAGGCTGGTTTGTATTTTGTACCGATCAATTACCATCTCACTGCCGAAGAAGTAACTCATATCTTGTCGGATAGCGACGCGAGAGCGGTATTTTGCTCAGCCGAATACGCCAAGACAGTACTAGCTGCCGCAGAGACTGCAGGAATTGATGCGAAGAGAAGATTTGTTTGTGGTGATGAGTCCGGTTTTGAAAATTACGAGGATTCGCTACGGAATCAGCCCACGGATAAACCGCAAGACCGATCCGAAGGTTTAATGATGACTTATACCTCTGGTACAACGGGACGTCCAAAAGGCATTAAGCGACCTCCAAGTGGGAAGAATCCTGACGAGGTTGGAGAGTTGTGGAGCCATCCGATGCGCATCTTTGGAGTGGAAGGAACCGATCACGTTCATCTTGTCCAATCCCCGATGTATCACACGGCAGTCCTGGCGTATGCCAATGCTTCGGCCCAGTATGGTCACGCAATTGTTCTTATGAAGGAATGGGCGGCCGAGCGAGTCTTGGAAGTAATTGAGACATACAAAATCTCAACTACTCATATGGTCCCAACACATTTTCATCGCCTACTCAAAATTGACGAGTCTGATCGCCTCAAATTTGATATTTCGTCTTTGAAGTACGTCGTTCATGGTGCAGCGCCATGCCCGGTCGAAACCAAAACTTCGATCATCGAATGGTTCGGACCTGTTGTCTATGAGTATTACGGTGCATCGGAGGGTGGTGGCACCACCGTGAATTCGACGGATTGGCTGAAATATCCCGGAACCGTTGGTAGGCCATGGACGTGGGCAAAAATCAAAATATGTGACGACAAAGGTGAAGAAGTACCAGTAGGTGTTCAAGGCATTGTCTGGATGCTGATGGGTGCTTTTGAGTTCCAGTACCACAAGAGTCCAGAAAAGACGTCTGAGTCAAAGCGCGACGGATTTTTCACAGTCGGAGACCTTGGGCATATGAATGAGGACGGATTTCTCTTTTTGCACGGCCGTGCTAGCGAGATCATTATTACTGGAGGAGTCAATATTCATCCTTCAGAAATCGAGGCGGTTTTGCATCAACATCCGGCCGTAGCTGACGTAGCAGTGTTCGGCATTGAAGACGCGGAATGGGGCGAGTTGATCAAGTGTGTGGTGCAACTTATACCTGGTGCAAATCCGGACGAACAAACTGCTCTTGATCTAAAAAGCTTCTGTCAGGAGAAGCTTGCAAAATTCAAAGTACCTAGATCAATTGACTTCATCGATCAATTGCCAAGAGATCCGAACGGAAAGCTCTATAAGCGTGTCCTGAAGGAAAAATATTCAAAGAATAAGGCTTAGTCGATGAGTGGTTTCGGAAAAGATCGAGATCGAACAAGCATTCAGCAGGTGCTTTGTGCGTACTCCACTGGAGTTGACGAGCGAGATTGGTTGAAGGTCCGAAACTGCTATCACGATGACGCAATTGATAATCATGGTGTGTACTCCGGTGGGGTAGACGGTCTGGTCGCTCATTTCGCGCACGCATTAAAGATTTATGAATCAACATTGCACTTAGTGTCGATTCCGAAAATTGAATTCACATCTGATTCGAGTGCGGTTGTTGAGACACCTTCAATCGCATTTCATTGGTCCAAAGATGGAAAACCTCACCTTTTGGTGGCAGCAAATTATTGCGACCAGTTTGACATGCGCAATGGAAATTGGCGCATTGCTCATCGAGATGTTGTGTTACTTGAAGCTACTGAGTATGAGGCAGTAAACCAAAATTGGAAGTTCTCAGAACTTTTCTTACGGGCACAGAAATTGAAAGTTGAAAATGATGTCTGATCTTTCAACTTCGCCAAAGGTACTGAGAGACGTGATGAGGCGGTCGGCGGAGAGATATCCGGACCGTAAGGCGATTATTGCAAATGATGTGACATTGACTTACGAACAGCTGGACCGTCGATCGAAGCAGGTAGCAAGTTTTCTGCGGACACTTTCTTTTGAGAGAGGTGACCGTATTGCGTTTTTATCTCGGAACAGGGTTGACTATTTTGAGCTGTTGTTTGGTGGTGCTCAGCTAGGGGTGGTCATGGTTCCCGTCAACTGGAGACTCGCACCTTCGGAGATCGTTGGCGTGCTCACTGATGCTCAACCGAAAGCGATCTTTGCTGAGGAGTCTCTGTTGAGCGAATTAAATATAGGTAATTCGCTCGAAGGCTTTATGGTCATTCTCCTTGGGGAGGATCATGATTCGTGGACCAAGCTGATCGAAGTGTTTCCCGAATCCGAACTTGATGTTTCAGTTGAAGGAAATGATCAGATGTGGCAACTGTATACATCGGGTACCACTGGTGCGCCGAAAGGTGTGATGCTGTCGAATAGCAATTTTTTTAGCATGGCTGAAGGATTGGCAGATGCTTGGCATTTCGAGCCGGGGTGCATTGTCTATGTGCCGTATCCCGTTTTTCACGCAGTTGGAACAGCGTGGGTGGTTCTTACGCTCCTTCGGGGCGGAACTGTTATTTTCCGACGCGGATTTGATGAAGAAGATTTCTTGCGGTCAGTAGAAGAGCATGGTGTGTCTCTCACAATGATGGTCCCAGCGGTATTGAACATGGTGCTTAACCACAAGTCAATTAATCGCTTTGATTTAGGGAGTTTGAAGCACATCGTTTATGGTGCTGCACCCATCACCCAGGCAGTTCTTGCTGATGCAATTCGGAAATTACCAAATTGCCAGTTCACTCATGCATATGGGCTGACCGAGGCAACAGGGACAGTTACGACTATGCAATGGCACGAACACATACCAGGTACCGAACGGATGAACTCATGTGGAAAGCCATTTCCATGGGTCACGATGCGAATTGTTGATCCAAATCTCATGGTGGATGTGGGCCCGCGAGTGGCTGGTGAAGTTTGGGTGAAGAGCCCAACCGTGATGCACGGATATTTTGGCAGGCCAGATGAAACGGCTGAAGCAATTGTTGAAGATTGCTGGTTGAGAACAGGTGATGCTGGCTTTGTCGACGAAGATGGTTATCTCTATCTCACCGATCGAGTGAAAGATATGGTGATTTCTGGTGGGGAGAATATCTATCCAGCAGAGGTTGAGAATGTCATCAATGATTTTCCGGGAGTGAAGGAAGTTGCCGTCATCGGGATACCCCACGAGATTTGGGGTGAATCTGTTTTGGCAATCATTGTTCGACATTCCGGTGTGGAGATTGATCCACTAGAAGTCGTTGCGTTTTGCCGCGAACGACTCGCACATTACAAGTGTCCCTCTCGTGTTGAAATCCGAGACGAATCATTACCTCTCAACCCAACCGGAAAAGTTATGCGAAGAGCTCTGAAGGATCCGTATTGGGCAGGACAAAAAAGACTTATCTAGATTACGAGTGTTATGCGGGGGGGGCATGAAAGCAGCAGTATTTCACGGGGTTGAAGATATTCGTATCGAGACCGTTGAAGATCCACGAGCCGATGCGGGAAGCGTTGTATTGGAAGTAATCGCATGTGGCGTTTGTGGATCAGATATAAAAACATTTCTTACGGGCAAGCTTGCGCGCACTGGTCAAATTCTTGGTCATGAGTTTGTTGGACGAATTGTGGAAATTGGTTCTGGTGTAACTGATGTCAAGATCGGGGAAGTAGTTACCGCAATGCCGTTTTCGCCATGCAAACAATGCCCCCGTTGCCTAGAGGGGAAAATTTCACTCTGCGAGAACGCATTTGATCAAAGCATTGCTAATGGGCTTCCTGGAGGGCTTGCTCAGTATGTGAGAATTCCAGGCGCAGAAGTTGGCACAACGTTATTCCGCTTACCCCAAGGTGTGAGCCCCGAATTTGGCGCATTGAGTGAGCCGCTCGCAGTCGGACTTCACGCAGTTGAAATATCTGGCGCAAAGAATACCGATATCGCGGTAGTCCTTGGTCTTGGAACAATTGGTCTTGCTGTCGTGTGTGCACTCGTATCTCAGGGCGTGGGAATAATTGTTGCCGTAGATCCATCGAGCAAAAGAAGAGATGTGGCATCTCGTATGGGAGCGATGGTGGTGGATCCCGCCAATCAAGATTTAGTGGAAGTAGTTCAGTCATTTGCTGGAAAAGGTAAGTATGGGTATCTCTCAAATGCAGACTTGTTGTTTGATTGTGCAGGATCCGTAGAACTGCTCAACAGCTCGCTGAAATTATTGCGACTTGGAGGATCAGTAGTGTTAGCCGCGTTATACCGAGAAAAACTCGTAATTGATGGAACCATGATGGTGCGTAGAGGAGTAAAAATGGTCGGAACTTTTGCATACGACGATCAGTTTGGACGAGCCGTACAGATGCTTCAGGCAGGACCATTGAGTGTCGAAAATTTGGTTTCTCATAGATTCGGGTTAGACCAAGTGATGGAAGCTTTCAGGACGCAAGCAGACCCTCAGTCATCGGTAAAGGTGTTTGTGAAGCCTGAGGTTATGCAATGAGTATTGACGGCATCGCAGGTCGAGTGGTATTGATTACCGGTGCATCGAGGCAGGGAAGCATTGGAATGGCAATTGCCGAAACTTTTGTCCGTGCTGGAGCAAACGTGGTGATATCTGATATCGGTCGACCACTCGAGTCGTTTCCTGAGTATCAGGTCGCTCGACCCAAGGAACTTGAACAATCTGTGCAGATACTTCGTGGCATGGGTCCGCAAACCGTCATTGGAATTCCATGTGACGTTTCGAATAGCACAGAAGTGGATGCACTTGTTGACCGTGTGGTCGGTGAGTTTGGTCGCATAGACATCCTGATAAACAATGCTGGGATAGCACTTGGACTAGGTCCGATCACAGGTGTTACAGACGACCAGTGGCATCGAAATCTTGAAGTTATGGCAAGCGGAACTTTTTATGGAATCCGTGCTGCCGCACGACATATGAAGACCCAAAAGTTTGGTCGAATAATCAATATGTCCAGCCAGGCTGGAAAAACTGGTTGGCCAATGATGTCTGCATACAGTGCTGCCAAATTTGCGATCGTCGGACTGACGCAATCAGCCGCACTTGAATTAGCCCGATACAACATCACAGTTAATGCCATATGTCCGGGGACCGTTGACACACCGCTTCTTGAAATTGATGGCGGACCGATCGACAGTTTTGCAAAACGAAAGGGAATGTCAAACGAAGATGCGCGTAAATTGCAAGAGAAAGTTATACCACTAGGAAGGTTTGCACGCCCAGCAGATATTGCGGCAACTGCATTCTTTCTGGCTTCAGAACAAGGTTCGTTTATTACAGGGGAAGCAATAAATGTCTCCGGTGGAGAGGAAGTTCACTAATGGGCATTCCAAATCAAATCCGAATTGAGTTATTTAGGCAGATGATAAGGGCTCAAGTTGCGGAGAATTCCATTTTGCGCCTCATAGATGCGGGAAAAGCTCAAGTGCTCTATCACTCGGCGCGTGGGCAAGAGGCAGTGTCAGCTGGAGCGATGCTTGCTCTTCGAAATGACGATTCAATGTTTTATGGGCACCGAGGCGTGGGTCACCTGCTCACAAAAGGAGTGAATCCAACACTTATTTTTGGAGACATATTGGGAACTACTGCAGGGAGCACTGGCGGATTGGGCGCTGGGATTGTGCACGTAGTCGACCCCAGCGTTGGGGTGCTTGGGCAAAGTGGAACTGTGGGTGGAACGTTTCCTCTTGCTGCGGGTGTGGCACTCGCGGCGCATTATCGAGGGACCGATCAGGTGGTCTTGTGTATGTTCGGAGATGGCACTGCCAACCGAGGAACATTCCATGAAGCAGCAAATGCAGTCGGAGCTTGGGGATTGCCAGTCATCTGGTTGTGTGAGAACAATGGCTACGCGGTTTCGGTTTCGCAATCAGAATCCACTCCAATTACAGACCTGTCAATACGGGCTGCCGGTTATGGAATGCCAGGTGTCATCGTCGATGGCCAGGATGTTGAACTGGTTTATGCGGAGGTTTTATCGGCAGTTGAGCGAGCACGGCAGGGACTCGGTCCAACATTTATCGAGGCAAAAACTATTCGTTTTCGCGGACACTTTGAGGGTGATCCGCAGAATTATCGAACTGACAGCGATCGTGACTTTGACGCTATAGACCCAATTGTTAAGCAACGAGCAAAACTTATTAGCGAAGGAATTTGTACTCTCGAAGCAACTCAGCAAATTGTTGATGAATGTGAGAGCGAGATGGAGCTAGCAATTGAAGCCGCTCTAGCTGCACCCCTTCCAAGCGTGGCAAGAGCTTTCGAAGGCGTACTGTCATGACCGAGATTCGGCAACTCACTTTCGTCCAAGCAATTAATGAGGCTCTGGCTGAAGAGCTCGAACGGGACGAAAATGTATTCATTATGGGGGAAGACGTCGGTTCGTTCGGAGGAGTTTTTGGAGCGACAAAAGGGCTTCAGCAAACTTTTGGATCTCGACGTGTGTTTGATACTCCGCTCTCTGAAACGTTGATTGTCGGCGCTGGAGTTGGAGCTGCAATTGTTGGATTGCGACCTGTCGTTGAATTGCAATACTCCGATTTTGTTGGAATAGCCATGGACGAGATTTACAACAAGGCCGCAAAGTGGCGATACATGCACGGTGGAGTACTGAGTGTTCCATTAGTAATTCGTGCGCCAGAAGGCGCAAAAGGTGGTGGTGGTGCTGAACACTCTCAATCTCCTGGCGGTATGTTTCAGAGCGCATTTGGAATGTACGTTGTAATGCCTTCTAATCCGGCAGATGCAAAAGGTTTATTGAAATCGGCGATTCGTAGTGATAACCCCGTGCTTTTTTTGGAACATAAAGCTCTGTATTCCAAATCTGGTCCAGTCCCGAATGGCGAGCATTTAGTTCCATTGGGGCGCGCCGCAACAGTGCGAACGGGAAAAGATGTGACGATCGTGGCCTGGGGGAGTATGGTCTCGCGCGCAATTCAGGCGGCAAGCACACTTGCCGAGCAAGGTATTGATTCTGAAATTATTGACCCAAGGTGTATCAGGCCTCTCGATAGCGAAGCGATCCTTGAAAGCGTTCGGCGAACCGGAAGGCTTGTTTTGGTGCACGAAGCACCGAGACCCGGTGGACCTGGTGCTGAAGTCGCGGCTCTCGTGGCGGAACACGCACTTGATTCCTTACTCGCTCCAATCTTGAGAGTAACGACCGCAGATGGGTACTTTCCTCAAAGTGTGTATCTCGAAAAATTTATGTTGCCCACTGCTCTAGACATCGTTAACGCAGTCGAGAAAGTCTGTAGGTAACTCAGCATGGAAATTATCTATATGCCTCGACTTGGACAAACGATGGAGAGTGGAATTGTTCTGCGGTGGAGGGTCAACCTGCATGATGTTGTTGCTCAAGGTGATCCGTTATATGACGTTGAAACCGAAAAAGTCGAAATAGAGGTTGAAGCAAAAGGGCAGTTGCGCGTAGCGCGCTTTATTGCGGAAATCGGAACAGAAATTGCAGTAGGAGACATGGTGATGGTGGTTGCATCGATAGATGAGGCAATCAGTGACGACCTAATAGATGCCCTCATTGGCACTGTGTCAACCGATCAAGTCATGCAGCAACAGGAATCCATCTCTGCCGGACCTTCGAATGAACAAGTACGGGCAATGCCACGAGCACGTGCATTGGCAAAAGAACTTGGAGTTGATCTTGGTCAGATAACTGGTACGGGTGAAAACGGTTTAGTCACCGTCAAAGATGTAGAAGTCGCTACTCGCGAAACATACTCTCGCGATGAAGCACCTCCATATTCTGCTGGCGAGCTTTCTCATGTGCAGAAAGTGATGGGTCAGAAAATGTCAACAAGCTGGAAATCCATTCCACATTTTTTTGAAACTCGCTTGGTCGACGCACATGGTCTTGTGGAATGGAGAAAAAGTCAAGAGTCCGTTGGACGACCCAGCGTTACAGCTTTGCTTCTCAAGGCACTTGCAAGTTCGTATGCCGGAAGCAAAAGCGTTCATTCAGAGCGTCACCTAAATCTTGCAAATATCGATGATGGAAAGATTATGAGTGTCAGAATTGGGGTCGCAACCGACACATCTCGTGGTCTCGTTGTACCCGTGCTTGAGGTTGGACTTTCTCAAACTGCGAGCGAAATTGGACTTCAACTAGTCGAATTAGTTGCACTTGCACGTGGGGGCAACTTGGGTATTGATCACGTAAAAGACGCAGACATCACTTTGTCGAATTTGGGCGCCTATGGTGTCGACTTCGGACAGCCGATAATTCCGCCAGGTCAGTCGGCAATGGTGTTCGTCGGTGCGCTAAAAAAGCGACCTATGGTGATTGAAGAACAGGTGGTTGCGCGGGAATCTGTATACATCACAATTGCGAGCGATCATCGAGTGATTGATGGGGCGTCTGCCGCAAAAATTTTGGGGATGATTGGGGAGTTTGTCGAATCAATTTCGGAGAACTCGTCGGTTTGACCTAACGCTTGCTAGGTACTACTCTGAAAGCGCATTGGCTCTCGGGTGGAAAATTGGGTCGTGTTAACTGGGGATTAGGGGGCAAGAAATGAAAATCGGTGTCGTGCAAATTATTGATGGTTTGCCTGGCCGAGGTTTGGATTTTGCCGCAGAGACTGCTTCGGCGATGGAAGAACTCGGCTTCCATAGTTACTGGGCTCCAGACCACGCACTCTTTTTTGACTCGATCACTTCGTCGTACCCCCACAGTGAAAGTGGCGAATTCGGATTTCGCAAGGATCAAGGAATTCTTGACCCACTCATGGTGCTTCAAGCAGCTGCTAAAGCGACCTCGGCACTTCGAATTGGAACATCAGTCGAGGTCATTACATTGCGCAATCCGGTTGTGCGGTCGAAACATGTTGCCACACTCGATCAATTTTCTGGTGGGCGTCTCGATTACGGGGTTGGTATCGGCTGGATGAAAGAGGAGTACGAGGCAGTTGGCGTTCCATGGGAAGGTCGAGCAGATCGTGCAGACGAGTACATCCAGGCCATGAAAGCTCTTTGGACTCAACACCGTTCTGCATTTGATGGCAAGTTCGTATCATTCAGTGACGTTGTTGCGTTTCCAAAACCTGTGCAAAATCCACACCCACCAATTTTGGTCGGAGGAATTTCTCGCGGAGCGATAAAACGAGCTGCAAAATTTGGTGATGGCTGGTACGGCTGGAAAATGACATTAGATGAGCTTGATGTAGCAATCGACATGTTGCGAGAAGAATTAAGTCTTGTAGGACGGTCGCTAGACGACGGATTCAAGCTGATGCTAGGAACTCCGCACTTCGGAGATACTGCCGAGGTCGTTGATTTCATCATGCAACTGAAAAAAAGAGGAATTTCAGAGTTCGTTTTGGGGCTGTCTCTTTCTCGGAGTCGTATGCGAGAACAACTTGAATCCTATGCACGAACGGTTGTCTCGGTAGTCCAATGATTGAGTTGGGGCTTTCGCAGGCCGAGAGAGATATTGCACAACAGGTAACAGAACTCGGATGGAACACTCTTCGACCGATTTTCCATAAATTTGGCGAGCGACACGAAATTTGTCGAGAGGCAGTCGATGAGATTGCCGGGGCAGGTTTTTTTGGATTGAACATCGATTCGAAGTTTGGTGGCGCAGGGAATGCTCACCGGTATTCGACACTGTTATGTATTCTTCGCGAAAATCTTGGATATTGCGACCCATCTGCTGACTTCACCTTCGGACTGCAAGGTTTGGGAACTGTCGCGATTGTGAAATATGGAACAGAATCTCAAAAGGAGCGGTATCTCACAGATCTCGTGAAGGGTAAGAAAGTATTTGCGTTAGCCATGACAGAGCCACTCGCTGGTTCGGATGTCCAGTCAATGGCGACGACTGCACAATTAGGCACGAACGGCTACACATTAAATGGTTCAAAGACATACATTTCTGGTGCGCCTGACTCTGATGTTTATGTAGTTTTTGCTCGAACTGATGGTCTTGTTCGGGGTCGTGGAATCACCGCATTCATTGTCGAAAAAGGCACGAAAGGGTTTAGTGCGAAGCAAGATATTGCGCTAGCAGCTCCACATGCAATTGGCTCGCTCAAATTCGAAGACTGCGAAATACCGGCTGAGAATATCGTTGGAGTCGTCGGCTCTGGCTTAAATGTTGCTCTTGGCACTCTCGAGGTGTACCGACCCTCTGTTGGCGCATTAGCTGTGGGGATGAGTCGTCGAGCTATTGATCTTGCAACAGAATTTGCGAGAGGTCGAAAGATGTTTGGCAAGACCCTTCTTGACTTTGATGCGACCAAGTCAAAGATTGCAACAATGTGGCTTGATATGACATTTTCGCGAGGGCTTGTATACCACGCCGCATCCATTCGGGATCGGGAAATGTCTTCTGCACGTGAGGCAGCAGTTGCAAAACTTTTTGCGACTGAAACTGCACATCGAACGATATATGAATCACAACAGATTCATGGTGCGAGAGGGGTGACGCTTGGCTCGGAAATAGAGTTGTTGTCTAGACATATCAGACAAGCGACTATTTATGAGGGCACATCTGAGGTTCAGCGAACCATCATTGCTCGGGCCGAAATTGCAAAGAACACTTATGGTGGCACAGCTGAAGAGATGGGTATTGCTGGAGTTGTTCTTTCAGAGCTGCATGATCAAATCGTGAACGATGCGTCGATGCAAAATCAGACGAGACAGTTTCGTTTTGCTGACCTCTGCGTCTCTATTGATTGCGTAAAAGTTATGAAACGACAATTGAATGAACTCAGAAATGTTGAGGATTCGCGAACCAAATTGTTTGAGTTAGCAGTATCTGTTGCAGAAGAGCGAGCGGTCAATCTGTGTTCGGCCTTTTTAAAGGAGTTCAGTAAGGTCTCGGTGCTTTTTGATGAAGCGGAGCGCAAGAAGTATGAGGCTCAGTTATCAAATGGGATACACATTTCTATCGATTCTGCAACATTGGAAATCGGGTCAATTTTGTTGAATGTCTAGCGAATGTTGATTGAAGTCAGAAAAGCAAGTTTTAACATATTGGGGGAAACGGGATGTCTGAAACTTTAGGTTCGTTACTACACAATGCATGTTTGCGCTACGGAGACCGAGTCGCGCTAGTTGGTCGTGATGGAAATCGTACGTATCGCCAACTCCTTGAGCGAGGTAGTCGGTTGGCAAATGGTCTCGCGGGTTTGGGGCTGAAGCCAGGCGACCATGTTGCTGCACTATTGGAAGATACAGTAACTGCCTTCGAGGTCTATTTCGGGTGCGCGCTCGGTGGATTTCCCCTTGTTCATGTGAACGATCGACTGGTTTCACGTGAGATTGATTTCATTTTGGAAGATAGTAAATCAACTGTGCTTATTCATACAGATGGGCGAACTCCAGTTATTGATGAACTTGCATCTCTGAGCAGTATGAAAACTGTTATTACTATTGGCGACAATTTGTCCAAGGGCAGTTTGAATTACGAGAAATTACTTGAGAAGTCTTCACCAATAACTCCTCCTGATACACGCAAGCCGGAAGATCTTGCAATTTTGGGTTACACGTCAGGCACGACCGGTTTTCCAAAGGGCTCAATGTCGAGCCATCGGGCAGTTGTTGGATGCATTAAATTAATTCCATTTGCATACCGATTACCGATGTATGGACGATGTGCATTCACTGGGACGCTGTCATTTGTTAGTGGAATTTGGGGCGTTATTTTGCCTCACCTCTATACAGGGGGGACGGTGAGCTTCCTAGCTCCTTACACGGTTGAGACATGGGTCGATCACATGATTAACAACAAATCGACGTTTACCTATGCACCATCACCATTGGTGCCGGGGTTTATTGAAGAAGTTGGTCGTCGCAGAGATGCGCTCACGCATTTGGAAACTGTCTTGCACTCGGCTTCGCCACTTCCTCCAGCACATGCTCAGGCTCTGGTTGAATTGATTGGGGAGCGTTATGTCGAAGTGTGGGGAATGACAGAGACTGTTGCGCCGCTTACCGTCACGGCTCGTGAAGATTGGCGCGGAGTGACTCGTGCTGACGATATTTTTAGCAGTGTTGGAAGACCTCTGATGACCGCATCGATTAGAGTCGTCGACTCGCAACGCCGACCCGTAGCTTCTGGAGAAACTGGTGAATTGGTCGTGAGTGCTGACACGATGTTTTCTGGTTATTACAACCGGCCCGACAAAACGAGTGAAGTATTGGTCAATGGCGAGTACTTCACCGGTGATATTGGTCGAATTGATGCTGCCGGATACATCTATGTCACCGATCGTGCAACAGACATGATTATTACCGGCGGCATGAATGTTTATCCTGCCGAAGTTGAGGCATATCTCGCACAATTGACACAGATTGCTGAAGTTGCCGTGGTTGGGACTCCAGATGCCAAGTGGGGAGAGACGGTAACGGCCGTTGTTGTGCTGAAAAATGGCCAGACCATCTCGCAAGAAGACATCTTGAGACATGTCAAAACCGGTCTTGCAAGTTATAAGAAGCCAACTCAAATTGTATTTGCAGATAGCTTGCCACGAAATGCGGGGATGAAAGTGCAGAAACACATCTTGAAAGCATCCTTGAAGGAAGGCAAATTGTGAGTCAGGCGCTAGTTGCGGGACAGCAATTTATAGATGCACTTGACAGCAACGATTACTCGGGGATAATTCGAACAGTAGATTTAGGTGGAACTTGGTGGGTTGACACTGGGCTTGATCGTGCTGCTGGTGTGCACGGTTTTGATCCAGGCGATACAAGGCCATGGCCTTTGCATGGGCAAATGAACATGCAGGAAAAAACATCGTTGCTAAAGAATATTCGACTTCGATTTCCGGATAGGTGCAGACAAATTCGATGGAATTCATTTGCGGGATCTCATCAAGCCATTGTTGAAGTGAAGGGCGATGGCACAACAAGCGAGGGCAAGCGTTACCAAAATCGCTATGCCTTTGTTTTAGATGTTGAGAATGGCTTGGTTAAACACGTTCGTGAATATTTGGACACGAAGCACGCAGCAGATATTTTTGCCAATGTGAAGATGGGTTCACCATCTACATACGACTGGAAGGTACTCGATACCGTCACCTCTGGCACGTCGTTGGATGCATTGGCTATTGAGTTTTGTCAGGCGATTACTGAAGCTAATCCAGATCGGATGAAGTCCATTGCAGCCAACGATGCAACTTGGTGGGCAGATACCGGAACAAAAAGAGAAATTGGCGATTTTGATCGTGCTCCGACTGGTGACTCAAAACTTATTGGAAATGTAAATCTATGGCGTCGTGTGGAACAACTTCCAGGGCTTACAAAAACATTTAACAGTGGATGGATTTTGCATCCAACAAGAATCGTGAGCGATGGCCAGTCAATAAGTATCGAAGCTTCAAGCAATGGTCAGCGCATTGATCCAAAAACCTCAGAGTTAAAGACTTATCAAAATCGCTATTGCTTTATCATCGAAACTCAGGAGAAGAAAATCACTAAAGTTCGTGAGTATTGTGACACGCAACATGCTTTCGATGTGTTTCGAATGGGATGAGCACGATCATTTAGGAATAAATGAGTTCCAGCTGGATACTTCATTAACCTGCTTTCGATTGACAGGACCAAATGGCTTGAGGGGGTAGCCAAGTGGAATTGTCACCTCGATGTTGGTTCCCTTTGGAAGATCAAGCAATTTTTCGATTTGATCTCTCGCATGAATATGGAGAGTTGTGTATGCAGCACCTACTCCAGCCGCGCGAGCCGCTACCAAAATATTTTGTGCAGCCGCATACGTTGCGCTCAGAATCATTTCTCTTGAGTCGAACCCTGGTCCATATTCCATCTCGATACCACAAACAAAAATGATTGCCGGGGCATGTCCTATTGATCGAATTAAGTCGGCAGCATCCTGGTACATCTTTTGCTTTTGTGGTGTTCGAAGTCGAGGTATAGCTTCCTCTACTTCAGCTGCTCGAGGGGCGATGAAGTCAGCGATTTGAGCCTTGATCTTGTCATCGTCGACGAGAACAAAGTGCCACGGTTGGCTATTGCGTGGATTGGAAGCATATGTTCCAGCAGTAACGATGTTTTCAATAATTGTTCGATCTACATGTTGGTCTTGAAACTTGCGCACAGATCTACAAGTAGCCATCACATGCAAAAGGTCGTCAAACGTAGGTTCTTGCAGACTCATCCTTGGTTCCTCACTATTGGCTCAAATGCACTTGGGAGATTGTTTGGAGTGGTGAATCCGCGTGATCCTGCGGCTCGGATGGTTCGTTTTGAAATCTTCCATGAAGTATTTTCTTTCACAACTTGGTCAAAATATCGACCCCACACTTCGGCGGTTGAACCATTTTCCAGCTGATGCCATGCGTAAATGTAGCTACTACATTCCGCTGTATTTGTTGTCAGGTTTGTGATTTGTACGTTTGATAGGTGATGGCTGGTCGCTGAATAGAGACAAAGCCGACTTGAGAGAAGATTGACGATTGCGTCTCTCCCCGAAAAAATTCGATTAAATCCATAATCAATTACGGCATCTTCGGAAAACAAGTCGTGTAATTCTTCGGTTGCAATGCGATCGACATAATCACAGTACTTGTAGAGGAGCATCTCAATTTGGTGCATCTCCGGCGTGTTGTATTCGGTCATAACAACTCCAGTTCTAGATGCGATCAAATGCTTGAATGATTGATGTCATTCTGTCAGCATCTTTGATTGGCCACCCAAAGTAGGACGATACTCTGTCGAAGCGATTGCCGAATCGCTGTTGAACAAGTTTGGGCATCTGTTCTGGAGTACCGCTTACAATTATCTCATCAAGCAGTTGATCGGAAATCAGAGATCCCATTTGGTCCCATTCGCCCCGCCTTGACATTTCTTGCAGTTGAGGCTGGATGTCGAACTGATTGAGAGACTCAAGAACGCCTTTATATGCAGGAGTAGACGCGTAGAACGCAATCTGGTCCCGTGCTTTGTTTCTTTGAATTTCAATTTCCTGATCATTTTCACCCATTGCCATAAAAAGCGGACATGTGACTGTGAAGTTGTCACGTGTACGTGAAGTGCTCGCAAACCCTCTATGTAATGCTGGAAGTGTTACGGAATCGAGGAAAGCCGGATGAGTCATTCCGTGGAGAATTACACCGTCACATGCTCTGCCTGCAAGTTCGGTCATCCGTACTCCAACTGCCGCAATATATATCGGAATTTGGTAATCGTGTAACGGTGGAGTAAATACTGGCGACATCAACGTGTGCGAATAGAACGCGCCTTCGTACTTGAGTCGAGAACCTGTTCTCCACGAAACAAATATTGCCTGAATCGCGCGAATGTAATCTTCGAGTCTCTCAACTGGCGATCCCCAGGGCATCGCAAAACGCCTAACGATGTGAGCTTCGATTTGGGTTCCCAAACCAAGGGTAAATCGACCTTGCGAGGCTGCTGCTATGTCCCAAGCCGCATAAGCAGTCGACATGGGATTGCGTGCAAAAGCAACAGCTATTGCGGTTCCAATGTCTACGGTTTCGGTATTGAGTGCAATCGCTACTGACTGAAGAAATGCATCGGTAACGCTTTCAGTTGCCCAGACGCCTTTGAAACCGAAGCTTTCGGCCTCACGTGCATCTATCGATGCTTTGGTAGATGAGTGGCCTATCAGGCTCGTGTCAAGCTTCATGATTATTCAGATGGACTAAACCGTACAAGGGCACTACGTTGCGCGGAACATACAAGGTCACCTCGTTGGTTGCGAGCACGGTGTTCAAGGGTGACAATTCCTTGTTGTGGTCGCGACTTTGAAGGTCGCTTGTCAATAATCTCGGTCTCCGCATACAGAGTGTCACCAATGAATACTGGTAGCGGAAACTTGATTTCGCCAAAGCCCAAATTGGCAATCGTGGTTCCTTCGGTTGTATCGCCGACGCTGAGACCGGCAGCGATGGCAAGAGTCATCAAACTATTGACGAGGCGTTGACCAAATTCGCTTTTCGCTGCTACCTCTGCGTCCAGATGGAGGCTTTGCGAGTTCATCGTAAGGGTGGTGAAGAGCACATTGTCGGCTTCGGTAACCGTACGTCCTGGTTTGTGCTTGAAGATGTCGCCTACTTCCATCTCATCGTAAAATTTTCCCCGGCGTTCGTGAATAGTCATTTATCGATACCCTTTCGTGTTGACGGATTCTTCTAGCTCTTGTCTAAATGCTGGGTCTGCAATGCGGATTAAGTTTTCTGCACGTTCCTTCATTGTTTTACCTCGCAGATCTGCAACTCCATGCTCAGTAACTACGAATTCTGCAAGTCCTCGAGGGATTGTCACTGCGGACTCAGAAGATAGTCGCGGCACGATTGTGCTCACCGTACCCTTTTTGGCAGTTGACGCGAGGGCAGTGATCCGAACACCATCATTTGATTGGAATGCGGTTTCCGCATAGTCGATGCTTCCGCCAATTCCTGAGATTTGGCGAGAATCAACTGTCTCTGAATTGACCTGCCCCGAGAGGTCAATTTCGATTGCAGAATTGATACTTACAAACTTGTCGAGTTTGCTCAAAATTGAAGAATTATGTCCGATACGAGATGACACCACTTGAACCGCGGGGTTGTTGTGGGCAAAGTCCATGATTTTCTGCGTACCCATGAGCTCGACTGCGAGAATTGAAAAATCAGTTTTCTCTTTTGGTTTTTCCATTTGACCTGAATGAAACATGTCGACCATCGGATCGCAGCCCATGCCGACAAAGCGGATGCCTTGGAGATTGCTTTTTTGAATGGAAAACATGATCGATTCGGATATCGAGCCCATGCCAATCTGAATTACCGGTGACTGTGGAATGAGCCCAATGACGTGGTTGGCTATGCGCTGTGCCGTTGGGCTTTCTTCGCTGAGCTCATACATTGGCATTTGAATTTCAGATTGAATTCGAGTTGTGATCTGGCTGGAATGGATGAGGTTCGTTCCTACCCAAGGAACATTTTCGTCAATCTCCGCGAAGATTGTTGGACAGACATTGATTGCTTCGACGGGGTAGCTACCAGTAGGTCCGAGACTATGAAACCCTTCGTTGTTCGCAGATGAAAGTCTGAGAAGAGCAACATTCGTTTGCCACTTTCGCAGCAGATTCGGTACTTCGCTGGCGCGTGCTGGAAGATAGTCAACCTTTCCAGTAGCAACAAGATTGCGGACTTTAGGCATGACATGCCATGTTGAATACTGCAATTTGCCGTCTTCAATTGACTGAATAAATGGTTCATAGTTCAATTGAAGACCACTAAATAGTCGAGTAAATAGTCGAGCTCCTTGCGAATTATCCAAGTAGGAATTGAGGTGTTTGAGGAGGGTCGATGGACTGCCACAGCCGGGAGACGCAACAACTCTCATATTTCCTGGAACTTCAGAAAAGACCGAGGTGGAATTTACTGGTGGCATTGCCAGAAAATCCTTGCGCCGCTCATTGGCACATAGTAACAAGCAAGTGCTAGGTTGAGCAATGGAAAATCTGGAGGGTAGAGGTGGGGGACAATTTAGGTTTTGATGGTCAGGTAGTCGTAATTACTGGCGCGGGAAGAGGTCTTGGCAGGGAGCATGCGCTCGCTTTTGCTGAGCGTGGCGCTTCGATTGTGGTCAATGACATTGGTATTTCTCTTACTGGTGATTCCACATCGCAGTCGCCAGCAGATGAATTAGTCAAGGAAATTCGAGCCGCTGGTGGAACAGCAGTGGCAGATTTCAATGACGTTTCAACTCCCGAGTCTGCGGCTCGCATAGTAAACAGTGCACTCGAACACTTCGGTCAAATTGATGTCGTGGTGAACAATGCGGGAATTCTCATTGACAAGTCATTCCCAAACATGGATCAAGCATCGTTGTCAAAGGTTTATGACGTTCACCTCAATGGAAGCTTCTGGGTCACCCACGCGGCGTGGAAACATTTCAAAGAGCAAAATTTTGGGCGTGTGATCATGACAACGTCGGTGGCTGGATACCTCGGTAATTTTGGACAGTCAAACTATGGTTCTGCAAAAGCTGCTCTCATTGGACTAACTAAAACTCTCGCTATCGAAGGAAAACGATACGGGATTACGGTTAACGCAGTAGCCCCCGGTGCACGGACCAGAATGACCGAACATCTCCTTGGAGAAATCGGAGATCGTCTTGGACCGGAATTTATTTCTCCAGTTGTAGTCGCCCTTGCACATCGTGACTGTCGGGTTTCCGGTGAAGTATTTCTTGCCGCTGGCGGAAGAGTGGCACGGGTGTACATGTCTCAAGGTCTTGGAATTTTCCAATCCGATCTCACTGCTGAATTCGTATCGGAACACCTCGATGACATGATGATGGATAGAGATCGTCTCGAAATTGATACCGTCGCAGAAGAAATGCAGGTCCTCGTTGATCTCCTGAAGGGACAGAACCCGCATTAAATAACGGCCAAATTCAGAAGTTTTCACATTTGACTTGATACCAAGCAAGTGCTAGGTTGAGAAAAAATTTATCCAGGGGGACACGTTGAAATTTACCTACTTTCACTTGATGCCATTTGATGGTTTGCCAGATGATTTCAAAGCGAATCATCGAAGCGTATGGGTTGATATCTCACCCGAATTGCAAGACGTCAAGCGAATGCATGTCCTCTTTAATGACTATCTTGACGAACTTGAATATGCGGCAGTCAAAGGATTTGATGCGATCGGCGTAAACGAACATCACAGCAATGCGTATGGATTGATGTCTAGTCCAAACATGATGGGTGCCGCGTTGTCGCGTCGAATAATGGACACTCAGGCACAATTGCTTGTTATGGGCGATGCAGTTTCGCTTTATAACCCACCAATTCGAGTCGCTGAAGAGTTGGCAATGTTGGACGTAATGTGTGGCGGACGATTAATAACCGGATTCCCAGTTGGTAGTAGTCAAGATGCAAACTTCGCGTATGGAGTGAAGCCGGCTTCGATGCGGGCTAAGCATCGTGAAGGATTCGATCTGGTCCTTAAAGCTTGGAAGTCGAAAGAAGTCTTCTCGTTTAATGGTCGATTCACCAAGTTGCGCTATGTCAACCCGTGGCCAAAACCATTACAGAATCCGCATCCTCCAATCTGGATGCCAGGTAGTGGTTCGGTCGAGACCATGGACTTCGCTGTTGAGATGGATGTCCCATTCTTTTTGCTTTCTTATTTCGGAGCAAATTTCGCACGAGGGAATTTTGAAAAATACTGGGAGCGTGTTGAACTTGCTGGTCGGGATCGAAATCCACATCGGGCGGGAATGGTGCAACTCGTCATGGTGGCCGACACTGATGCTGAAGCCAAAAAACTCTACGAGAAACATGTTCAGTACTTTTATCAAAGATGCACACATATCTACCCTGGTTTTACCGAAGCTCCGGGATACAAAACTGTCAGATCATTGAAGGATGTATTGCCCGCGAAAGGATCTGCAGTGAAATCTCGACCAGACTCATTTGCGGCGGCGCAGAAATATTCATGGGAAGAACTTATTGAACAAGGAATCGTCATTGGTGGAAGTCCAGAAACCGTTCGCGAGCGCCTCGAAGCCGCTGCAAAAGAATCGAGCATTGGTAACTGGATTTTGCTCATGCACATTGGATCGATGCCAAGAGAATTAGCAATGCACAACATTGACATGTTTACCGAGAAGGTCATGCCTTCGCTATCACCGATTTTTGCTGAGTCTCCACATAATTGGTGGCCGAAAGCAGTTGAAGGGTTTGAAGCCACTCAAGTAGACCCAGTTGCAAGGAGCGTTAGGCGATGAAATCACAAACTTTGAATTGTGAACAAAGCGGAATTTCCTTTGAGGTTTCCCACGCACAAATCGGCAAAAAATCGACTGTGGTTTGGATTCACGGTGAATTTGGTTCATTTGACGACCCACCTTTCAGTAAAGAAGTCCAAGCTCTAGCAAACATGGTTGTTATTCATATTCCGGGCTGGGGTAAATCAACATCGACAAGTGATATCGACCGTCTCGATCAATTAGCTACTGCAATGTGGTGGGCTGTTGAGGAAATTTGTGGCGAGTCACCAGTGCTTTTGGCAGGTCATGGGCTTGGTGCGACGATTGCAGTTGAGATGGCTATTCAGCAGCCGAGGCTGACATCGGGGCTACTGCTTGCAGCTCCATTTGGATATTTTGACGAGAGGGATCCTGGCGTTGATATTTTTGCATTGATGCCGAAAGATTTGATGAAGCACCTTTACCAGAATCCGAATTCAGACCTAGCTAAGACACAATTCCCTAGTTCGGACGATGGTTACGAGCGTGGATTGATTGCCATTCGCAGGGTAGAAGTCTTGGGTTCTGCCAGTAGATACATCTTCCCGATTCCTGATACCAACATCGGTGATCGAGCATATCGACTCTCGAAAGTACCAATGAGCGCGCTGTTTGGAAAGTCTGACGGAGTTGTACCTGCTGGACTTTCTGCTCAGTGGGCAAAATCGTTTCCACACGCAGAAATTCAAATCATTGACGAAGCAGGCCACATGCTTCCTTATGAAACGACGGCAACTGATCGTGCGTTGGAGAAGTTGCTCGCAGTTAAAAGTGGCTACTGATGAATTTCGAGTACTCAGAAGACCAACTTCTGATTGCTGAGGCAGTTCGTAAGCGTTGTGCAGAATTTGATGATGTTTATTGGTCTAATTGTGATGAGCAGCATCGCTTTCCATGGGACTTCTATCAGGCGATGGCGAACGATGGATGGCTCGGTCTAGCTTTTCCAGAGGAATACGGTGGCGGAGATAAAGGAATAGCAGAAGCGGCAATCATGATGCGCGAAGTAGCAGCATCGGGAGGTGCGATGAACGCTTGCACTGCGATGCATTTGACTGTCTTTGGACTTCAGCCGGTCATCAAGTATGGGAACGAACGCTTGAAAAATGAGTTTCTTCCGCGCGCCGTGAGTGGTGATCTTCACGTTGCTTTTGGTGTTACTGAACCAAACGCAGGGACAGATACCTCTCGAATTTCGACGAAGGCTGTCAAACAGTCGGATGGTAATTGGAAAATTACTGGACAAAAGATTTGGACTTCAAAAGCGCTCGAGTCTGAGGTGGTTTTACTTTTGGTTCGGACTTCAAGCGACGAAAAGGATCGCTTTGGAGGGTTGACGCTATTCTTGGCGGACCTTGACCCGCGACACGTTGTTATTCGTCCAATTCGCAAAGCAGGCAGAAATGCAGTCGCAAGTTGCGAAACTTTTTATGAAGAATTGCCTGTAGAAGATTGGCGCATGGTTGGTGAAGAAGGACGCGGTTTTTATCACATTTTGGCGGGACTTAACGCTGAGCGAATTCTTCTCGCAGCTACCGCTATTGGTATTGGTGAAGTCGCATTGAAAAAAGCAGTTGAATATGCAGGACAGCGTGAAGTGTTTGGGAAACCAATTGGTTCAAATCAGGCAATTAGTCATCCTCTCGCTGATGCGCACGCTCGATTAAAGGCTGCTTGGCAAATGGTGATGGTCGCTGCTTGGAAATGCGACAATGGTCTTCCTTGTGGCGAAGAAGCAAATACCGCTAAATATTTGGCGGCAGAAGCTGGATACATGGCTGCAGATAGGGCGATGCAAACATTGGGCGGTTTGGGATACGCAACTGAATACCATGTCGAGCGTTATTGGAGAGAAGCGCGTGTAATCCGAATTGCTCCGGTCAGCCAAGAGATGACGTTGAATTACTTGGCTCAAAATGTTCTTGGGTTACCGAAAAGCTATTAGATAGGAAGGTTTTTACACATGCGCAGGTTCGATGGCAAGTCTGTATTAATACTTGGCGGTGGGGCAGATGGTCCGGCACTGGAACCTGGAGAGCTTGCAATCGGAAATGGTCGCGCTATCACGATGCGACTAGCTGCGGAAGGCGCATCAGTAGCCGTAGTCGACAGGAATTTGCAATCTGCAGAAGAGACTCTTGCTGCATGTAACGGTAATGGCATTGCGATTGAAGCAGATCTTTCGGATCCGGAACAGTGTGCAGATCTCGTGCACAAGGCCACAAAAAGTTTGGGGCAGATAGACATTGTCATCGCAAATGCTGCTATCTCGAGTTCGTTTCCACTCGAGACTCAGTCGATGGAAGATTGGGACAGGAGTAGCGCCGTCAATGTCGAGGGACATTGGCTAGTCGCTCAAAAATTAATCAAGGGAATGACTGAACGCAAAAGCGGAGTGTTTGTCTTCGTTGGGTCTACTGCAGGTGTTTTGAGCAGCGGAAGATCGCTTTCTTACGAAGCGACAAAAGCGAGTCAGCTTGCTGTGATGCGTCATATCGCTGTGCGATACGCAAGTAAAGGTGTGCGTTCAAATGCGGTAGTCCTTGGTGTGATTGATTCGACGATGGTTCGGCGCGAGTTTGGATCAACTGAAGCTGCTGTGAAGGCTCGCGACTCAGTTTCGCCAATGCGAAGGCAAGGAACTCCACAAGAAGTAGCTGGAGCGGCTGCATTTTTGGCGTCTGAAGATGCGAGTTATGTAAATGGGCACAGTTTGATTGTGGATGGTGGAGTCTTGGCCGCATGGCCGAGTCCGACACGCATTCCAAAGAGTTGAGAAACAACCGAAAGTAGGGGGAACATGGATTCTGTGTACATACGCGGTGTTGGGATGACGCGGTTTGGGCGATTTCTCGATCGATCAATGAAAGATCTAGGACGGGAAGCAGTTGAGGCTGTACTCAGCGATGCCGGGCTGGAAGTCAGAGATATTCAGGCCTTATATTTTGCAAACTCACTTGCAGGCTTAATTACGGGACAGGAGTGTATCCGTGGTGAAGTTGTCGCTTACCCACTCGGTTTTGGGACGATTCCGATACACAATGTAGAGAATGCTTGTGCTTCAGGTGGAAATGCACTCCATCTAGCGTGGATGGCAGTCGCTTCTGGAATGTGTGATACAGCGCTAGCACTTGGGGTGGAAAAAGCAAATCATGAGGACAGAACGCGGATGTTTTCTGCTTACAAATCAGGCACGGATATCGAAGAGATGTTTGCAACTGGCGTTGGTGCGGGAACTGATCGCACACCACTTGTTGATCGCCAGGCCGTACTCGCGCAGACCTTAATGCGAGAAAAAGGATTGACCCTTGACGACTTTGGTCGGATCGCGGCAAAGGCTTACCACTATGGTTCGCTTAATCCGATGGCGCATCGTCGTGAAGGACATGATATTCAAACTGTGCTCGGGGCAAGAATGGTTGTTGACCCCATCACAAGCTTGATGAGTTCTCCGATTAGTGATGGCGCTGCCGCTGTTATTGTCTCGCGTCATAAGGGTTCAGGTCCTTCGATAAAGATCGCTGGATCACGTTTGGCATCTCGTCCACCCAAAGGTATTCCTGGACCAACCTCGGCTAAGTCGGCGACAACCGCGGCATTTACTGCTGCAGGAATTGAACCTCGAGAGGTTCAAGTTGCTGAAGTTCATGATGCGAGTGTCGCATATGAAGTAATTGCATGGTCTGAGTGTGGGTTATGCCCTGAGGGCGACGAACACTTGTGGGCATCAACTGATTACACAGCACTTGGCGGCAAGTTGCCAATCAATACTTCTGGTGGGTTGATCTCTCGTGGGCATGCACTTGGGGCTAGTGGACTCGCTCAAATTTATGAATTAGTAGAGCAACTCAGAGGCAATGCTGGTGCTCGACAGGCTGGCAATCCACGAGTTGCGTTGGCCCAAGTCGGTGGTGGAGTAATAGATTGGCAAACCTCGGTATCAACTGCGCATGTCCTGGTACGTGACGATTCATGAGAGTAATTGACGCGCACATTCATGTTTTGGACAGATCCTGGATTCCTGCTGGAGTGCGATATGCATGGGCGCGTCAAGCAACTGGAAGACGCGAACCGATGCGCCGCATCGAAGACGTTGAACCGCAAGTGATGGTCAAGCAGAGCGATCCAACGGCTGAGATAACAATGAAAGCATTTGAGAGAGCGGGGGTAGAGGCGGCTTTGATCCCTGTTGTTGATTGGACGCTTGTAGCTGGTAGAAATCCGAATGATTTAACAATTGACCAACTTCATGACCGACACGATCAATTAGCCATTGCGACTGATGGCCGACTGCGTTACTGCGCAGGCATTGATCCACGACACCCCGATGCGCGAGAACGCCTCGCTCAAGTCGTTACTCGTCCCCACTGTGCGGGGATCAAGCTTTATCCAGCTGGGGGTTGGAGCATGTCTGATCAATCTCATTGGTGGGTGTTTGAATTTGCACATGACCATCAGGTTCCTGTTGTGATACATACTTCGCCGCTAGGCGGTGACCCATTAGTGACTCCTAATTCGAGGCCATCAGAGATTGCACCTGCAATGGCTGCATTCCCTTCGGTCTCCTGGGTGTTTGCCCATGCCGGATTTGAGGCATGGTGGCTAGAAGCAGTTGATATTGCGTCTGGATGGCAGTCGGCTTATCTAGATCTTTCGCTTTGGCAAATGTGTGCACAAAACGATTACGAGGAATTTCGAAAACGAATTCGAACTGCAGTGAGCAGAGTCGGAGCACATCGGATTTTATTTGGGTCGGACATTATTCGTGGACCAGGAGAAGACGAAGATGGAAATCGCCTGATTGAGTGGATCAAACTCTTTGTGGGGCTCGGCGAGCCGTATAAGGGAACTGATCGGGTGGTGAGCGAGCAAGATCTTGAACTCATGCTCGCGGGGAATGCATCTCGGTTATATGGGTTTACTTCACGTGAAGATAAGAAAGGTTAATGAGATGAGCAAGATTGGAATCACCGGCTGGGGTTGGTATATCCCTAGATATCAACTGGACCGAAGTGCGATGTCGAGTGCATTTCGTATGAATTCTGGACGAGGTAATCGTTCTGTTGCAGCTTACGACGAGGATTCAATGACGATGGCAATTGAAAGCGCCCGTCGAACAATGCGTGCCGAGTCGAATATTAATAATCTGATTTTCTCTACAACGCATTCCCCAGTTTTGGATAAGGGGAATGCATCGTCAATCGCGGCAGTTTTGGGTTTACCTCTTAAAGTTGGCGCCTACGATCTTGGCGGCTCGATTAGGTCGGGTTTTGGATCGCTCAAATTTGGTTTGAGTCAAGAAGGGGAATCACTCGTTCTGTTGTCTGATTTACGTTATGGCCGACCTGGATCGGATGATGAAATTAATGGTGGCGATGGCGCTGCTTCGTTTACGTTTGGTGCGAATCCAGCAGTTGAAGTTGTCGATATTTTGTCCGAATCCTCTCCTGTAATGGATCGTTGGAGGGCTGAAGGGGAAATAGGAACTCAAGTGTGGGACGATCGATGGTCCGCAGATCAGCAAACAGCGTTAATGCTCCAAGTTGTTAGAAACATCCTTGAGAAAAACTCATTGACAGAAGCAGATCTCGATTCAATTGTGATTTCGTCAGCGTCAGTGCGGTCTGTCGCCACACTTTCAAGTCATGTTAAAGCATCAAGTCTTCATAGTACGGAAATAGACCAATTTGGTTTCTTGGGTGCGGCGGACTTGGGTGTCCGTCTTGCATGGACTCTGGAAAACGCTAAATCTGGTCAATATATTCTTGTAATCCTGGGGGCCGATGGCGCCGATGCCATGTTGCTCAAGACAACTCAGCAATTATCGAGTGCTCAATTTGGTCGTGAACTTGTAGGAAAAGTTGAGCAGGTGGACGTGCCAACGTATTTAACATGGCGCGGCCTGGTTAGTCGTGAAGCCCCGCGGCGACCAGACCCAGAGGCTCCATCGGCACCAGCAGCAGCTCGAAACCATGACTGGAAATTTGCATTTATCGGTTCGGAGTGCACTGCATGCGGGAGTCGCCAGTTACCTCCGCAGAGAGTTTGTATGTCGTGTGGTGCAATAGACAAGAATCGCACTTGTTCGATGAGCTCAGTGAAATCAACCGTCAAGACATTCACGATTGACAGAATTGCGTTTTCATTGTCGCCACCAGTAGTGGTCGGCGTGATTGATTTTGATGGTGGTGGAAGATTTAGATGTCAATTGACAGAAGTAACTCCGGATGATGTCGCGGTGAACGACAGGATGGAAATGGTTTACCGACTTATATCAATTTCCCCGAACGGAGTTCGTAATTATTTTTGGAAAGCACGACCAGTAAGGGAGAATTCATAATGACTAACAAGAACACATCAACAATGGTTGCGATCGTAGGAATGGGATGCTCAAAATTTGGCGATCACTGGGGCAAGAGTGCTGACGATTTATTGATAGATGCAGTTGAGGAAGCAAAGACCTCTGCGGGGGTTGTCATTGATGATGTCGATGCATTTTGGATTGGAACTGCAGTCTCAGGACGTTCCGGTTTGACTCTAAGTGCACCTCTCAAGATTCGCAATAAGCCGATTACTCGAGTTGAGAATATGTGCGCAACTGGGTCTGAAGCAGTAAGAAATGCTTGCTACGCCGTTGCTTCTGGAGCATACGACGTCGTGATGGCGGTTGGAGTAGAAAAACTCAAGGACTCCAATATGACGGGTCTTGTAATTCCTTCCTCTCCAACCGACGGGACTACGGCGGATTTGACAGCGCCTGCAATGTTTTCTTTCCTTGTTCCTGCCTATATGGCGAAGTTCGGAGTGAGTCAAGACCAGATGCGCGAAGTACTGAGTCATATTGCTTCCAAAAATCATTCAAATGGCGCCAAAAATCCGCGTGCACATTTTCAACGTGCCGTTTCGGTTGAAACAATTTCTAAAGCACAGAAGATTGCAGGAGCGTTGAATATTTATGACTGCTCTGGGATCTCCGATGGCGCGGCAGCAGCAATTATCTGTCGTGCAGAAGATGCACATAAGTACACCAAGACTCCAATGTATGTTCGAGCCTTGTCACTCGCAGTCGGGTCGGGTACGGGCGCAATTGATCCTGATTACGACTACACGACATTTCCCGAAGTGGTTGCTTCGGCAAATGCTGCCTATGCGCAGGCTGGAATCACTAATCCTGCGACTCAGATTTCTATGGCCGAAGTACACGATTGTTTCACGCCAACCGAACTGGTATTGATGGAGGACTTAGGGTTTTCGGAGCGCGGAAATGGATGGAAGGATGTGCTCGCAGGTCGATTTGATAGCGACGGCGTACTACCTGTCAACCCGGATGGTGGGCTCAAGAGCTTTGGACATCCAATTGGTGCCTCTGGATTGAGAATGCTATTTGAGATGTGGTTGCAATTCAGAGGTGAGGCTGGAGCCCGACAAATACCGAAGCCAAAATTTGGCCTCACTCACAATTTGGGCGGACAGCCTGGAGAGTGTGTGAGTTTCGTTTCCATTGTGAGTAATTCACCTGAATGAAATCAAGTGATGCGCTAGATGAAGGCACTCGTTTTCAATCTCTCATTGACAATTTTCTCTCAAACTATGCCTCTCAGTATCGTCTTCAATCGGTTTTAACGAATCAGGCAGATCGGGCAGCAATTCCGATTCTTGCAGGGAGTGGAATGTCTGTTGATGAGGAGATTCAATTTGTTGAGCGTTGTCGCGATTTCCAACGAGGCCTCTTTGATGCGGGACTCGGATGGATTACTGGACCATCCGAATTGGGTGGTGGTGCCTTTTCGCAAGAGTACGAATCCAAACTTCGAACCGAATTGAGCGGGCAAGGCTTTCCGGATGACAGCCTGATTCGGACTGGAACTCAGGTGATAGGTCCAACACTCCTCCGAATGGGTACTGACCACATCCGACAGCAACATTTACCGAAGATTCACCGTGGTGATGATCTCGTTTGTCAACTATTTTCCGAGCCAGATGCTGGCTCGGATCTCGCAAATATCAAGACTGTTGCCGACGAAGTGAATGGTGGATGGAAAATTACTGGTCAGAAGGTTTGGAGTTCTGGAAGCGTGCACTCTGATTTTGGAATGTGCGTGGCGAGAACTGAGCGTGGAACTTCAAGACATGCTGGGCTCAGCGTGTTTCTGATCGACATGAGAAATGCAGGAGTCGATGTTAGAAAGATCAGGCAAATGACTGGTGGCGCCGAATTTTGTGAGGTTTTTCTAACAGATGTTTTCGTTGATATGGATCATCTTGTTGGAGAGGTTGGTCAAGGATGGAAAATCGTCACAGATGTGCTGATGAACGAGAGGTCATCAATTGGTGGTGAATTACTGCCTGCTGTTGAGATGCTTGGGAGATTGCAGAACCTATATCTCGGTTTGTCGACTCCAGATGCCGCGACTCGCGATGCTCTCGCGAAGGTGACTATCAATTATCGCGTAAGTCAATTGTTGACGTCGCGTCTAAAGTCCAAATACGGGGAGAACGAAGCACCCGGACCAGAATTGGCGTTGACCAAGCTGTCGATAACAAATGTCATGATGGAGATGTCGAGTGTCGCAAGCTTGCTTTTAGGCGCCAAGCTAATTGCCGACAACGGAGAGGCTGGCACGTATACATGGTCGGAATTCGTGCTTGGAGTGCCTGGAATACGAATTGGTGGAGGTACTGATGAGGTTCTCAAAAATGGAATTGGCGAGCGTGTTCTTGGGCTGGCTAGGTATTAGGTCGGGATTAGCGAGTATCGTTTGATATATCACTAATCTGAATCAGTGTTGGTGAACTGGCGTGATCAGTAGAAAGCGATTTCGGCGATGACAGATATAGACGACAAGCAAGTTAATCGACGAAGTGAAATTCTGCATGAAGCCGCAAAGATTATTGCCTCCAAAGGCTATGCGAGCGCAACTGTTAGAGATATCGCAGATGCATCTGGAATTTTATCGGGAAGCTTGTATCACCACTTTGATTCCAAAGATCAAATGCTTGTTGAAATTCTTCAGTCGATGTTGTCGGAAATAACAGAAAGTTATCGTCGCGTTGCCGATCAAAATCGTGACCCACGAGACGCGGTTGAGGAATTGATGGTCACTGGATTCCAGGCGCTTGATAAGTGGCAAGTTGAAATTCGTATTTTACAAAATGATTTCCCGTATCTTTCCGAAATAAAAAAGTTTGACTTCATCGGGATGGCGCATTCTGAAATTGAGTCGATTTGGACTAGTCAGTTGCGACGTGGAGTGAGCGATGGAACTTTCCAAAAAAACATGAATGTAGGGCTCGCATATCGGATCATGATGGGTTCAATTTTGAGTGCCGGTAGATGGTTCGTTCGGGGGAGAACTCAGACATCGCTTGAAATTGGGCGTGAACATGCCTCTATGTTTCTAAATGGGCTTCTGAATTACAATAAAAAGAAATAGACACCACAATGACGGCTGTGAAAATTGTTGAAGTCGGCCCGCGCGACGGCCTTCAGAATGAACAAATAACTCTTTCGGTTGACACTCGGGCACAGTTGGTACGAAGACTTGCAGCTAGCGGAATCAGGACATTGGAAGCCGGTTCGTTTGTTCGTGCCGACAAGATTCCTCAGATGGCATTGAGCGAGCTTGTACATGAGCAGATTCGCGACGTACCAAACTTGCAAACGATTTGGCTGACGCCAAATTTGAGAGGAATGTCTGATGCGACTACTGCTGGGGTGACAACAACCGCAGTATTCATCGCGGCAAGCGACGAATTCAATGCAAGAAATATAAATGCCAGCACAGAGCAGGGCTTGGCGAATGCGAAGGAAGTAATTGAAGTGGCGCGCAATCAAGGCATCCTCGTCAGGGGATACGTCTCAACAATCGCTGGATGTCCTTATCAGGGTGAAGTGCCAGCAGCAGAGGTGATCGAGCTTGTCAGAGAACTTATAGATGCTGGTTGCTATGAAGTAAGTCTGGGAGACACTATTGGGGTTGGAACTCCGCGGAAAATTCGAACTCTTTTGCAATCCATATCCAAGGAAGTAGATATCTCAAAAATTGCATTTCATGGTCATGATACGTATGGAATGGGGATAGCCAATGCCCTTGCTGCGATTGACTGCGGAGTGCGAACAATTGACACATCGGTTGGGGGACTAGGTGGCTGCCCATTCGCTGGTCCTGGTGCGAAGGGAAATACTGCAACAGAAGATCTTGTGTATGCGTTAGGAGTAGATGGGTTTGAGAGCGAGATTGATTTAGATGGCTTGGTCGCGACATCTTGGTGGCTGTCGTCGATGACCCAACATCCTCCGCGATCACTCGTTGCACACGCGCGTAAATAGTTTCTGCTCCCAATTCAACTAAATAGTTGAAGCTCCTCCATCGATAGCGAGAGTCGCTCCGGTCACGTAAGAGCCCGCTCGGCTAGCGAGGAAAATTACAGCTCCTGCAATGTCTTGGGGAGTGCCGATTCGATTCATCGGTACGGAATCAGTCACGATCTTTCGGTTCTCTGCACTATCAAGCATCGCGGCCATCATCTTAGATTCGAATGGGCCTGGCGCAATTGAATTGATGTTGATATGTGAATCGACCAAGTGGGCGGCAAGGTGACGGGCCATCATATGCAATCCCGCTTTAGAAGCTGAGTAGGAATAGTTCGTCATAAATGAAGTCCGAATGCCATCAATTGAACCGATCATGATGACACGTGATGGGTCATTTGATGTTGCATTCGTCTTGAGCTGTGGCAATAGCGCTTGCGTGAGAAAGAATGGCGCCTTAATGTTGATGCTCATGACTTTGTCAAATCCCGCTTCAGGGAATTCTTCAATCGAGCTGACCCAAACAGCTCCTGCGTTATTCACCAAGATGTCAAGATGGTCTTCGTGCTTGTTGAATCCAGATACAAAATGAGAGACCCCAGCAGATGTAGAGAGATCTGCAGGTATAGCGATGCAATGACCTGACTCTGAGAGAAATCGTGCAGTCTCTTCGCACTCCTGCTCATTTCTAGAAGTGATATAGGTCCGTACACCATTTTCGACCAAACCAGTTGCAATCATTCGACCTATCCCACGTGACCCTCCTGTAACTATTGCAACTTTTCCCTTCAGGTCGAACAAGTTGGAAATATGTAGCTGGTTTTGGGACATGCTCGTAACACTAACAATTACTGTGCAATTCGGGGTTAGAAGGCCCAGAATTGGCTGGGAGTAGCGTGTTTTTAAACCAATAACGTCATTGCTGAAAGTTGTGATGCTCCATGAAAATAGACCTTCAAAAAGTCCATAGTGATTTTACGGATCGAAATCCGCAAAGCCGCCTCCATTATGACGAGGCTCGCAAATTCTTGCCGGGAGGTCAGACTCGTTCTGTTCTCACACATGCACCATTTC
>Ga0194060_10000250_pt1 | contig 38366 bp, 32 predicted proteins | sample SepL225m_MetaG_FD_163427 | JGI IMG/M metagenome (GOLD analysis project Ga0194060, IMG submission 163427) | Anoxic zone freshwater microbial communities from boreal shield lake in IISD Experimental Lakes Area, Ontario, Canada - Sep2016-L222-5m | ecosystem: Environmental > Aquatic > Freshwater >...
ACCGCCGCAGCACTTAATGTTGGGACCGGCGCTGGCAATATTGTCCAATTGGATGGAGCAACGGGGAAACTTCCTGCCGTTGATGGTTCACTTCTCACCAACGTCAGTGCCACCATTGGCTCCGATGGCAATGCCAACACAAAGGCGGGTTTCAATACTCTTGCTGCATTGACGACTGGTTCGCTGAATAGCGCCTTTGGTTCCAGTAGCCTTCAAAGCGTCACAACCGGCAATGGCAACTCGGCTTTCGGTGAATTAGTTCTCTCAAGTAATGTAACTGGCTGGGGTAATAGTGCTTTTGGCGCAAGGGCATTAATGAAACTTGCGGCTGGTAACTACAGCGTTGCCGTTGGACAGATGGCCTTAGCGAGTACCGTTGGTGGCACCAGCAACGTTGCTGTTGGTAGAACAGCGGGATTTAATATCCTCGGCGACAATTGGAGTGGTTCATATAACCTCTTACTTGGCGATACCGCCGGTTACACCCTGACCACTGGCAGTGACAATGTCATCATCGGCGCTTCAGCAGATGTTCACGCCGCTACAGACTCAAACGAAATCGTCATCGGTAAAGGTGCCGTCGGTAATGGTTCCAACACAACCACAATCGGGAATGCGACCACTACTTCGGCCTTTGTCGCGGGCATTCGGGGCAAGACGACGGGTGTTGCCGACGCGGTTGCCGTCTATGTCGACTCGAACGGGCAATTGGGAACGACGAGTTCGTCGCGACGGTACAAGGAAGACATCGCGACGATGGGCGACGTGGAAGCGACGCTGCTGCGACTGCGGCCGGTGACGTTCCGTTACATCCAGCCGTTTGCCAATGGATCCAAGCCTATTCAGTACGGGCTAATCGCCGAAGAGGTCGCCGATGTGATGCCCGACCTCGCGGTCTTCAACGCCGACGGGTCGGCCGAAACGGTGAAGTACCACCTGCTGCCCGCACTGCTGCTCAACGTGTATCAGCAGCAGCACCGGACCATTGACGCGCAAGCGGCGCGGATCACCGCGCAGGACCAGCGCATCGCGACACTCGACGGCCAAAACAGCGCGCAGCGAGCCGAGAGTGCCTCGCTGAAGGCCGCCGCCCAAGGACAGCAGACCGAGAACGACGCACTGAAGGCCAGGGTCGAAACCCAGCAGGCCAGGGTCCAGGCCCAGCAGACCAGGATTGAAGGACAGCAGGCCCGCATCGAAACGCTCGAAGCCCAGATGGCCGCCGTTCTCGCGCGATTCGAGGCGCTGCTGGCGGGCGGCGGCAAGTAGCACCGATCTGTGGCGGGCGGCCCGGGCCGTCCGCCACGCCCTCTCTTGCGCCACATCGTTGCCCCCGCGTGGGCCTCAGTCCTTCGAGCACCACGGGCCCCGTGCGCCGGAAGCCGATCGCGGCCATCACTGCGAGTCGAAGCCCTCAGCTGGTCGCCCGCCGGCGGCGTATACTGATGCCATGACGACCAGTTTTCGGTTCGCGGTCTTCCCGTGCCTGCTCGCGCTCGCGACCTGTTCGCTGATGGCTGGCCAGCCGGCAGACTTGCCGCTGTTCGACGGTGGCAAGGCCTACGACCATCTCCGGGCCATCGTGGGATTGGGCCCGAGGCCAGCCGGTTCGGCGGCGATCGAGGAATCGCGAAAGTACATCCGGGCGCAGATGACGACGCTCGGCCTCAAGACCGACGATCAGGCCTTCGATGTCGACACGCCGATCGGCCGCCTTCACATGGTGAATCTGCGGACCACGATCCCGGGCGCCAGTCCCGACCGCCTCCTCATCACGGGACACTACGACACGAAGGTGTTCCGCCAGTTCCGTTTCGTCGGCGCCAATGACGGCGGCTCGAGCGCCGCCCTGCTGGTCGAGCTGGCACGGGTGCTCAAAGGACGAAAGAACCCGTTCACCATCGAACTGGTGTTCTTCGACGGCGAAGAAGCCACGCTGCCCGATTGGGGCACCGGCACCGACCACACCTACGGCAGCCGCCACTACGTCGAACAGGCGAAACGGGCGAACGATCTGGCACGCATCAAGGCGATGATCCTGGTCGACATGGTGGGCGATCGCAACCTGAACATCAGGCGCGAGTCGTACTCGACCCCGTGGTTGACCGACATCATCTGGTCCACCGCGCGGGCCAGCGGGTACGGCGACGTCTTCGTGCAAGAGGCCCTGGCAGTCGAAGACGATCACATGCCGTTCCTGCAGGCAGGTGTGCTGGCGGTCGACATCATCGATCTGGACTACAGCCCCTGGCACACGGCAGAAGATACGCTGGACAAAGTCAGCGCGCGGAGCCTCGAAGCGGTCGGGCGAACGCTGGTCGCCGCCCTGCCCAAGATCGAATCGCGCCTACTCGCGCCCGGCCGCTAGCGCCCGGCGTCGCCGGCGCCCCGCCGCCCACACCAGCCCGAGCCCGACGCCCGCGGCCCCGCCGCCTGCGGCGGTCGCGGTCCGCGCGCCGCGCGCCACCGCGTCATCCATCACGCCGTGAATCGTCACCCCGGGCCCGCTCCCGCTACGGTGACGATTTTCTCTGGTGAGGTAGTCGCGTCCCCCGTCGATGACGAACCAGTCGAACACCACGTTCCAGAGGACCGCGCCGAAGGCCAGCCACGACACCAGCGCCACCCGGCGCAGCACCACCCACCGCCGGGCGCCCGCATCGGGCCGGGCGCTAACAGCCATGGCGGACGATGAGCACCGTCATGTCGTCGTTCTGACTGGCGCCTGCGGTAAACGCGCGCACCGAGGCGTAGAGCGCGTCGCGGAGGCCTGCGGGCATCAGGTGCCGGTTGGCCACCAGGCACGCAATCAACCGGTCGTCGCCGTACTCTTCGCCCGCCACGTCGAGCGCTTCGGAGATACCGTCACTGAAGACGACGAGCACGTCGCCCGGTTCGAGGTGCACGGTGTCCTGATCGTAACTGGCGAAATCGAAGAGCCCGAGAATCATGCCTCCGGTTTCGAGCCGCACCACGCGGTCCTTCTTCACCAGGACCGGCGGATTGTGCCCGGCGTTGCAGTAGGTCAACGCCCCGTCGGCGCCCGCCACGCCGTAGAACATCGTGACGAATCGCGACTCCACCGATCGGCGCTTGAGGCCGATGTTGATGTGCGCCATCGCCTCGGCCGGCCCGGCGCTGCTCACCGCCTCGATGGTGAACATGCCCTGGACCATGGCGGTCAGCAAGGCGGCCGGGGCGCCCTTGCCCGAGACGTCTCCCAGGGCGAAGCCGAGCCGCCCGTCGGGCAAGTCGAGGTATTCGAAGAAGTCGCCGCCAATCGCGCGGCACGGCACCGAGGCGCCGGAGGCGTCGAAAAACGCTCCGTGACGCTCGCCTTCCGGCATGAGCGCCTGCTGGATCTCGGCGGCGATTTTCAACTCCTGCTCGAGCTTGGTTTTTTCGGCCGCCTCGCGGTACAGCCGCGCGTTCTCGATCGCCAGGGCGGCTTCGGTCGCCAGCGTTTCGAGTGCGCTGCGCGTCACCGGCGACAGAATCGAGCCGCGCTCGCGGCTGTCCAGATAGAGTACGCCGATGCGCTTCTGCCCGAGGTCGGCCTCCGCCTGCTCGACGTAACGCACCAGCACGAGCGGGACGCACAGCACGTGACGAATCCCGAGCGCCACGGTGCCCATGTGGTTGCTGGCCATGTCGCCGTCGAGCAAGTCGGCGACGATTTTGGCTTCTCCGGTTTCGAACACCTGCTCGGGAATCTTCCGGCTCGTCTCGAACGATTTTCCCGGCAGCGTCACGCGGCCTCGAGCCCGGCCCATCTTGAATTCGAGCCGGTTGTCGGCACCCGCCAGCATGATGAATCCGCGCTCGGCGCTCGCCACCTCGATCGACGAGTCGATCACCATCGCCAGCACTTCGTCGAGCACGCGGCCGCTGCCCAGCGCCCGCAAGCCTTCGAGCAGCGTCGCCACCTGGCGCAAATCGCCGACCGCCGACGTGGCCCGTTCCATCGACGCGGTGCTGCCCGAGTCGAGCTGGAAGATCACCTGGCTCTCGTTGCCCTGCCCCAGGCGCACCACGTCGCCGTGCCGCAGGTCGCGGTCCGCGGAAACCTGTTCCCCGTTGACGAACGTCCCGAAGCGCGACCCGCGATCGCGAATCATGTAGCGTTCGCCCGCCCGGACAATCTCGGCATGGTCGCGCGAGACGTCGGTCCCCGACAGCCGCACGTGGCACTCGGTGCGCCGCCCGAGCGTGGTGACCGCGTCCTCGATGCTGACGACCCGGCGGCCGGTCGGATCGATCACTTCCAGACGTGCTGTCATCGACGCCTCCTCCACACCAGTCGTGCCACCAGCACGGCAGCCGCGCTGCCGGCCACCGTCCACCGCACCCACTCCGGTAGTCGAGCCGCCTGCGGCGTCGCCATATAGAGCCCCGCACCAGTCACCACCACCAGGCCGATCGCCGCCACCCACACCGACACCCGCCGCGCGCGTCGGTTCGACGAGGCCGGCAGAGTCGGCTCGGCGGTCGGCCGGCCGCACCGGTAACAAATCAGCGCCTTCTCGGCGATCTGGGTCCCGCAGTGTGTACACGTCACGAGCTATATGCCCTCGGCTGTGGATTGAACATCCAATTATACGTGGCGGCCGCCCACGCGCGCCAGAAGGCCTTCGGTATACTGCTGCCATGATCCCGTTTCGGGATGCCGTCCCGTCGCCCACCCGCCCGGTGGTCACGCTGGCCCTGATAGGCGCGATGATCGGCATCACGCTGGTGCTGCGCGTCGTCGCACAGGACGCCGTGGGCTGGAGCGGCCCAATCGCCTCGGCCTCCGAGGGCGCACACGGCGGCGCGGCGGTGTGGTTGCGATCGCTGCTGTCGTTGGCGTGGCCGTCGGGATGGCTCCAGAGCGTGGCGTGTGCCGCGGCGCTCTGGTTTTTCGGCGCCACGGTTGAAGACCGGCTCGGACACCGACGATTCGTCGTGCTCTACCTGGCCGCAGCGGCGGCGGCCGCCGCCAGCGTGGCGGCGGTCGATGCGAGGCCGCCGACCTCGTTCGCGCTGGTCGGAGGCGCGGTGGCCGGCGTGATTGGCGCCCACATGGCCCTCTATCCGAAGGCTCGCACGCTGGTGCTGGTTCCGGTCGCCGGCGGCATCGACGTCGGCGATGTCCCGGCCGTACTGGTCGCCGCACTGTGGCTGCTGGCCTATCTGGCGAGCAGCCTGGCATCGGGCGTCGACCCGGAGGGCTGGTCGCCGAGGCTGGCCCTGGTGCAGGTGGCCGCCGGGGCGATTGCCGGATCCGCCTTCTCGTGGCTGCTCAAGCGTCCGGAGCGGATGCGGGTGGAGTGGTGGAACCCCTGAGGCCGGCCCGGCACAACGGGCCTCGGTTCGGGTAGGATGGATGTCTTCGACGTGCCGGATTCATCATGAAAAAAGCCTGCTTTGCCCTGAGCCTCGCGCTGCTTGCGTGCCTGGCTGCCCGGATCGATGGCCGCCAGGCGGCGCCGGCCGCACCAGCCCAGAAGACGGCGACCGCACCGCCAGCCAACGCGGCAGCCAAGCCACCAGCTAACGCGCCAGTCAAGGCAACGGCGCCAGCCCAGGCACCGGTGCCGGGGACGATCGGACCGATCCACCACGTCCTCACAGTGTCTGTCGATCCGGCCAGGCACCTGGTCGCCATCGCCGATCAGATCGGCTGGCCCGCCGACGCGCCAGCCTCTACGCTGACCTTCGTCCTCAACGCCAGACTTCGCATCACCTCGTCGGTTCCGCAAGTCGAAGAAATCGCGACACCGGTCGCCGCCCGTCCTGTGGGCATCGATCAGGGCGCACCCGTGCCGGTCAAGCGCTACCGCGTGACGCGGCCGGCGGGCGCGGCGTCGATCACGCTGGCGTACAGCGGGGCGATCGACAAACCGCTGTCGGATCCGAAGGAGCAGTACACGCGGGGCTTCCGCGAAACGTCCGGATTGCTCGGTCCCGAAGGCGTCTACCTGGCGGGCAGTTCGGTGTGGTATCCGCGCGTGGGCGAAGAGTTGGTGACGTTCCGGATCGAGGCGACCGCGCCGGAGGGCTGGCACCTGATCAGCCAGGGAAACGGCACCTCGCGCGGGTCTGACGGCCGGGCGCGGTGGGAGTCGGGCGGGCCGATGGACGAGATCTACCTGGTGGGCGGCCCATTGACCGTGTTCAAGGATTCGGCCGGGGCCGTCGACACACTGGTCTATCTCCACGAGCCCGACGCGTCGATTGCGAACAAGTACCTCGCAGCCACCGCGCAATACGTCGAGATGTACCGGACGCTCATCGGCCCGTATCCGTACGGCAAGTTCGCGCTGGTCGAGAACTTCTGGGAAACCGGCTACGGCATGCCGACCTTTACGCTGCTTGGTCCGCAGATCATCCGGTTTCCGTTCATCATCAACTCGTCGTACCCTCACGAAATCCTGCACAACTGGTGGGGCAACTCGGTGTTTGTCGACGCGGCCGCCGGCAACTGGTGCGAGGGTCTCACCGCCTACATGGCCGATCACCTCATCCAGGAGCAGCGCGGCGCCGCCGACGAGTACCGCCGCTCGACGCTCCAGAAGTACCGCGACTACGTCAAGACGGGACGCGACTTCCCGCTCGCCGAGTTCCGCAACCGCTTCAGCGCGGCGACCGAAGCGGTGGGCTACGGCAAGGCGCTGATGGGCTTCCACATGCTGCGCCGGCACATCGGCGACGACGCCTTCCGGACCGCGGTGGCGAGGTTCTACCGTGAGTACAAAGGCAAGCGCGCCACGTTCCGCGATTTCCAGCACGTCGCCGAAGCGGTGGGCGGCAAGCCGCTCGGCTGGCTCTTCGACGATCTGATTACCCGGATTGGGGCGCCGACGCTCCAAGTGTCCGGGCCGGCCGGGCCTGGCAGCCGCATCGCCGTGCGCCAGGAAGGCGAGGCGTTTGTCGTTTCCGGCACGTTGCGCCAGACGCAGACCGGCGCGCCGTATGTGATCGAGGTGCCGCTGGCGGTTCAAACCGAGAAGGGCGCCACCTCGGCCACCGTCCGGATGGACACGCGATCGCAGACCTTCTCGGTGACCACCAACGCCAGGCCGGTTGCGCTGCACGTAGATCCGCGATTCGACACGTTCCGCCGGCTCGATGCGCGCGAAACACCGCCGTCGATCGGACAGCTTTTCGGCGAGCCGTCGATTCTGGCGATTCTGCCGTCGAAGGCCCCGGCCGCCGAAGTCGACGCGTACCGCGCGCTGCTCAACGGGTGGCAGAGCGGGACGCACCGGATCCAGATCACCACCGACGCCGCCATCGCCGCGCTCCCCATGGACAAGGCGGTCTGGCTGCTGGGGCGCACCAACCGATTCGCGGTGGCCGTGTTCGGCCGCCAGTCGGGTTTGAAACTGACCCCCGAGGGCGCCGATCTGGACGGCGAGGGGCTGGCGTTCGCGGGCCATACGCTGGTGGTGGTCGCGCGCCATCCTGCCACCGTCGATAAAGCGGTCGGCTGGATCGTGGTCGATCCGGCAGCCGCGATGCCGGGCCTCGGGCGCAAACTGCCCCACTACGGTAAGTACTCGTACCTCGGGTTCGAAGGCGACGAACCGGTCAACACGATCAAGGGCCAGTGGCAGCAGTCGGATTCGCCGCTGCGCGCCGATTTGCGGACCGCCGATCGGGCGGGGGCTGCGCTGGCCGCGCTGGCCCCGGACCCGCGCAAGGCGCTGGCCGAGTTGCCGCCGGTGTTCTCGCAGCAGGCACTTCGCGGTCACGTGGCCTACCTGGCGTCGCCCGAACTCAAGGGCCGGGGCCTTGGAACCCCGGGCCTCGACGCGGCAGCCCGGTACGTGGCGGAGAAGTTCAAAGCGTTCGGCCTGGCGCCCGGCGGCGACGGGGGCACCTACTTTCAGACGCTCCGGATCGCCAAAGGCGAAGACGGTCAGCCGCACGACGTCGTCAATGTGATCGGCGTGCTGCCGGGGACCCGGCCCGACTGGAAGGATCAGAGCGCGATGCTCTGCGCGCATCTCGATCATCTGGGCCTCGGGTGGCCCGACGTGCGGAAGGGCGAAGAAGGTCAGGTGCATCCGGGCGCCGACGACAACGCCAGCGGCGTGGCCGTCCTGCTCGAACTGGCGCGCGCGCTGGCCTCGGGCGACAAGCCGCCGCGCACGATCGTCTTTGCGGCATTCACCGGCGAAGAGGCCGGCCGGCTCGGTTCGATCTACTATGCCGGACATCCGCTGTTTCCGCTCAACAAGATGGAGGGCGTGATCAACCTCGACACGGTCGGACGGCTCGGCACGCAGAAGCTGACCGCACTGGGGACGGGCACCGCGGCCGAGTGGCAGCACATCTTCCGCGGCGCGTCGTTTGTCACCGGCGTCGAGAGCCGCAACGTGCCCGAGTCGATCGAGTCGTCCGACCAGACGAGCTTTATCGAAAAAGGGGTGCCGGCCGTGCAGATCTTTACCGCCGCCCACGCCGACTACCACCGGACCACCGATACGGCCGACAAGATCGACGTCGCCGGGCTCGCCAAAGTGGCGACGTTCGTCAAGGAAGGCGTCGTCTATCTGGCCGAACGGCCCGAACCGCTCACCAACACGATTCGACCCGCACCGGGTGTGGCCACGCCCCCGGTCGCCCCGGCCGCGGCGGCCGCCTCGCCGACCGGCGCTCCACCGGCCACCGCCAGGCGCGTGAGTTTCGGCACCGTGCCCGACTTCGCGTTCCAGGGCCCCGGCGTCAAGGTGAGCGGCACCGTGCCGGAGTCGCCAGCCGCCAAGGCCGGCATCAAAGAAGGCGACACGGTGATGGCGATCAATGGAACGCCGGTGGCCAATCTCCAGGGATTTTCGGACCTGCTGCGAACGCTGGCGCCCGGCCAGACCGTGCAGGTGGTGATTTCGCGCGACGGCAAAGAGCAAACGGTCGCGCTGACGCTGGTCGAGCGGTAGCGTGTGCGGGGGCCGGGGACCAGGGACCGGGGACCCGCGATCCGCGATTGGTGATGGGTGATTGGCCAGTGGTCAGTAATCAGTGGTGATTGCTGATGAGGCCAAGGGGTTTAGTGAGGGAGTATTCATGTCACGACACGCATGGACGGCCTTCGTTTTGATTCTCATCCTGATGGTGCCGGCGTTTGCCGCGGCGCAGGATTCCTCGTGGCGCCTCAAGATTGGCGACCCGGCGCGCAAGGATCGCGACGTGACGCTGGTGCTCGACGGGGTGATCGACACGGCGGCGGGCAAGACCCTGACATCGACCGAACTGGCGGCCAGATTGGACGATGTCAAAGTGGTGTTTGTCGGCGAGAGTCACACCGATCTCGCCTTCCACCGGGTGCAGTTACAGGTGATCCAGCAACTGCAGCAGCGCGGCCGCGACGTGCTGATCGGGCTCGAGATGTATCCCTACACCGAGCAGGCGGGGCTCGACGTCTGGAATCAGGGCCGACAAACCGAGAAGGAGTTCGTGGCGGCGTCGCAGTGGTACAAGAACTGGGGGTACCACTGGAACTACTATCGCGACATCTTCCTGTTCGCCCGCGAGAAGGGCATCAAGATGTACGCCGTCAACACGCCGCGCGACGTGGTGACCGCGGTCCGCAAGAAGGGCTTCAAGAACCTCACGCCCGAGGAAGCGGCGCGCATCCCGCAGACCGTCGACATCACCAGCGAGGAGCACAAGCAGTTGTTCCGCGCATTCTTTGCCGGCGAAGACAGCATGATGCACACGATGAGCGGCGCGATGTTCGACGGCATGTTCGCGGCCCAGTGCACGTGGGACGCATCGATGGGCTACAACGCGGTGCAGGCGCTCAAGAAGTTCGGCGGCCCCAAGAGCGTGATGGTCGTGCTGATCGGTTCTGGCCACGTGGCCTACGGACTCGGCATCCAGCGGCAGGCCGCCTTGTGGTTCGATGGGAAGATGGCCTCGATCATCCCGGTCGCCACCGCCGACAGCCGGGGCATGCCGATGGGCAACGTCCAGGCGTCGTACGCGAACTATCTGTGGGGCCTGCCCAGAGAAGAGGACCCGGCGTACCCGTCGCTGGGCCTGTCGACGCGCGACAACAAGGGCGAGGCGCCGCTCGAGGTGATCGACGTCCCCAAAGACTCGGTCGCCGGGCTCGCCGGCTTCAAGGTCGGCGACGTGCTGCAGGCGATGGATGGCACGCGGCTCACGACCCGCGAGGTGATGAATACGCTGATGGCGGACAAACGCTGGGCCGATGCGGCGACGTTCACCGTGATGCGCGGCACCGAGACCGTCACCCTCACGGCGTACTTCCGGCGGACGCCTCCGGCGCCGGCGAAGCACTAACCCGAGGCGATGCCGATCCATGCCTGACTCCGCGCTCACCGCGTTACCGCCGCTGCCGTCCACACTGCCGGTCATTCCGCTGCGCGACACGGTCGTCTTTCCGTTGACGCTGCAGCCGTTGGCGGTGAACCGGCCCGTGTCGGTCGAGTCGATCGATCGGGCGCTGGGCACCGACCGCATGCTGCTGTTGCTGCAGCAGATCGGCGACGCCGAAGATCCGGGGCCCGACGGTCTCCGCACGATCGGCACGGTCGCCATCATCCGGCAGATGGCCAAGAACCCCGGCGCCATCCAGATCGTGGTCGAGGGCATGGCCCGGGTGCGCGCCACCTTCATCACGCGCACCGACAACACGCTGCAGGCCGAGATCGAGCCGCTTCCCGAAGAGCCGCAGGCCGGCCCAGAAATCGACGCGTACGTCCGCCGGCTCCGCGAGTTGAGCGAGAAGGCCCTCACGCTGGCCACCGGACTGTCGTCGGACCTGCGGGGCATGGTGGCGGCCATCGACCAGCCGCTGCGCCTCTGCTACGTGATTGGCGGCATGCTCGATCTCAAAGGCGACGCCAAGCAGAAGCTGCTCGAGGAGAACCGGCTCGACATCAAATTGCAGATGGTCGCCAAGGAACTCGGCCGCGAAGTCGGCGTGCTCGAACTGAAGGGCAAGATCGAAACCGAGACCCAGCAGGAAATGAGCGATGCGCAGCGCGAGTACTACCTGCGCCAGCAACTCAAGGCGATTCGCGACGAACTGGGCGAGGGGGAAGGCGCCGAAACCAGCGAGATCTCGGACCGCCTCAAGGCGGCCAACTTGCCCGAGCACGTGGCCAAGGCGGCCGATCGCGAAGTGAAGCGGCTCGACCGGATGACGCCGGCCTCGCCCGAGTATCAGATGATCCGCACGTACCTCGACTGGATCCTCGAGGTGCCGTGGTCGGTCACCACCGAAGACCGCCTCGATCCGGTCGAGGCGCGACGCGTGCTCGACGAGGATCACTACGACCTCGAAAAGGTCAAGGACCGCATCGTCGAATATCTGGCCGTTCGCAAACTCAAGGGCGACATGAAGGGGCCGATCCTCTGTTTTGTCGGCCCGCCCGGAGTCGGCAAGACCTCGCTGGGCCAATCGATTGCCCGCGCGATGAACCGCAAGTTCGTGCGCATCTCGCTTGGCGGCGTGCGCGACGAAGCCGAGATTCGCGGCCATCGGCGCACCTACATCGGCGCCATCCCCGGCCGCATCGTGCAGGGCTTGAAGCAGGCCGGCTCGGTGAATCCGGTGTTCATGCTCGACGAGATCGACAAGATCAGCGTCGGCTATCAGGGCGACCCGGCGTCGGCGCTGCTCGAAGTGCTCGACCCGGCGCAGAACCATACGTTCCGCGACCACTATCTCGAAGTGACGTGCGACTTGTCGCGCGTGCTGTTTATCGCCACGGCGAACCAGTTGGGCACGGTCCATCCGGCGCTGCTCGACCGCATGGAAATGATCCCGCTGACCGGCTACACCGACGAGGAGAAACGCCAGATTGCGCGACGCTATCTGATTCCGCGCCAGTTGTCGGAACACGGGCTGCCCGCCGGGTCGGTCGCCATCGAGGATGCGGCCCTGCTCAAAGTGATTGGCGAATACACGCGGGAAGCGGGCGTGCGCAACCTCGAGCGGAATCTGGGCACCGTGTCGCGCAAGGTGGCGGCCCGCGTCGCCACCAGCAACACCGACGTGACGGCGCTCGCCGCCGGAGACGTGCTGGCGAGTGTGGCGCTCGACGATCTGCAGGGGTATCTCGGGCCGCCGAGGTTCCGCCGCGACGTCAAGTTCCGGACCGCCAGGCCGGGCGTGGCGACTGGCGTGGCGTGGACCGAAAGCGGCGGAGACGTGCTCTATATCGAGGCGTCCTTGATGGCCGCCGGACACGGCCAGATTACGCTGACCGGGCATCTGGGCAGCGTGATGCAGGAATCGGCCCGCGCGGCCGTCAGCCACCTCCGGGCGGCCGCCGAAAGTCTCGGCCTGCCCGCCGACTTGTTCAAGAAGCACGATCTCCACGTCCACGTGCCGGCCGGCGCCATCCCCAAAGACGGCCCGTCGGCGGGCGTGACGATGGCCACCGCCATCCTGTCGGCGATTCGCAAGCAGCCCGTGCGATCCGATGTGGCGATGACGGGCGAGATCACGCTGAGCGGCGCGGTGCTGCCGGTCGGCGGCGTTCGTGAGAAGGCGCTGGCCGCCAGACGCTACGGCATCACGACGTTTATTCTGCCCGAGCAGAACGCGGTGGACATTCCCGAGTTGCCGGAGGAAGTCCGGAACTCGATGACGTTTGTGCCCGTGACGTCGCTGGATCAGGTGCTGGCTCTGGCGCTGCCGCCATCCGACGCTCCGCCACCACAGCCCGGCCCGCCGGCCGCGGCGGAGACGGATGCGGCCGACGCGCCTGCGTCCCCGGCAGAACCGGATCCGACGGCCTCAGCGTCGGCAGGCCCGGATTCGTCTGGCCAGTGAGCCGGTGAACCCGCCTTCGCCCGCCGCCTGCCCCGACCGCGACCGCGACCGCGACCGCGTGATCGCGTTTTACATCTCCGGACATGGCTTCGGTCACGCCTCGCGCGTGATCGAGGTCGTCAACGCGGTGGCCGATCTGGCCCCCGCCACCACCATCGTGATTCGCACCGCGGCGGCCCGGTGGCTCTTCGACGTCACGCTTCGCACTGCGGCCGAGTTCCACCACGTCGTGTGCGACGTCGGGATGCGGCAAACAGACAGTCTCCACCTCGACGTGCCCGCCACCTTCGACGCGGCAGCCGGCTTCTACGCAGGGCTGGACGACCTGGCTCGACAGGAGGCCCGATTCCTCCGCCAGCGCGGCGTCGATCTGGTGGTGGCCGACATGCCTCCGCTGGCGTTTGCCGCCGCCGACGAGGCCGGCATCCCGTCGGTGGCGATGGGCAACTTCACCTGGGACTGGATCTACAGCGGCTATCCGGATCATCTGAGCGCGGCGCCGAACCTGATCGAGACCATTCGACGCACGCACGGAATGGCGTCGCTCGTGCTGAGGCTTCCGATGTGGGGCGGCTTCGACGGATTCACCTGTCCGATCGTGGACGTGGGGTTTGTCGCGCGGCGATCGACCCGCGACGCCGCGGAGGTGCGATCCATCATCGGCGTGCCGTCGGGCGACCGGATGGTGCTGGCGTCGTTCGGCGGCCTCGGCATCGCGGGATTGAACCTCGAGCCGCTGGCCCGCGCCGACGGGTACCACATCGTCACGACGGGACACGCCGTCGAATTGACCGGCACGATGCCGGATCGGGTGACGCTGCTCGACGATGCGGAGGTGTACGCCGCCGGGCTCCGGTACGAAGATCTGGTGCGCGCCGCCGACGTCGTGGTGACCAAGCCTGGGTACGGCATTCTGGCCGAGTGCCTGGCCAACGACACGGCGGTGCTGTACACGTCGCGAGGCCATTTCCTCGAGTACGACGTGATGGTGGCCGCCATGCCGAGTGTGCTCCGCTGCCGGTTCATCGATCACGACGATCTCTATGCGGGACGCTGGGCTCGGCACCTCGATGGGTTGCTCGCGCAGCCCGATCCCCCCACGCACCCGGCGACCGATGGCGCCGCGCTGGCCGCCCGTCACATTCTGGCCGCGTGCTCGGCCCGATAGTCGGCGTCGGGCTTTCGCGTCGGCGTCGGGCTTTTGCGTCGGCGTCGGCGTGGGGTTCGGCGTCGGGCTTTCGCGTCGGCGTCGGGCTTTTGCGTCGGCGTCGGCGTCGGCTGGGCCGAGATTCGCGCCGCGCGCCGATTCGGCTACTATCGGTGTAGCACCTCCGCCACACCACGCGTTCGAAGGAGACACGTTGATGATCGACCGTCGCGATTTCCTGTCGGTGGCCGCCGCGTCGGCCGGCGCCTCGCTTGTGCCCAACCTGGCTATCGCCCAGACGCCGCAGGCAGTTGCGCTGCCTCCTTCGATTGCCGCGCTGAAATCGGTGAAGGATCGCGCCACGCCCATCACCATCCAGGAGCGGCAGGCGCGGGTGGACAACGCACGGCGGCTGATGGGCCTCAACAAGATCGACGCGGTGATGCTCGCCGGCGGGACCTCCACGGTGTACTTCACGAACGTGCGGTGGTGGCTGAGCGAACGATTCTTCGCCGTCATCCTGTCGGCCAAAGGCGATCATTTCGCGGTGTGTCCGGCGTTCGAAGAAGAACGCGCCCGCGAGCAGCTGAACTCGGGCCCGCTCGGCGCGATCCCGGTGCTCACCTGGCACGAGCACGAGAGTCCGTACGCCCTGACGGCGCTGGGCCTCAAGGACCGCGGCATGGGCACCGCGACGCTCGGCATCGAGGAAACCGTGCGATGGGTCTTCACCGAAGGTCTCGGCAAGGCCGCCCCTGCCCTGTCGATGGTGAGCGGCACGCCCATCACGGTTGGCTGCCGGGGCGTCAAGACGGCGCACGAGATTGCGCTGATGCGGCTGGCCGCCCACGTCACGCTGACAGCGTACGCGGCCGCCCGGAACGCCCTCAAGGTGGGCATGACGCAGGACGACTTCGCGGGGCTGGTATCGGCCGCCCACACCCGGCTCGGGTTCGAGGGCGAAGCCGGTGTGCAAACCGGGATCTACTCGGCGCTGCCCCACGGTTCGGTTGCGCCGCAAGTGGTGCGCGAAGGCACGATTCTGTTGATGGACGGCGGATGCACCGTCGAGGGCTACTGCTCCGACATCAGCCGCACGTTCGTGATCGGCAAGCCGACCGACCGGATGAAGCAGGTGTTCGACGTGGTGCGACGGGCCCAGGACGCCGCGCTCAAGGCTGCGCGCCCGGGACAACCGGCCGAACGGGTCGATGCCGCCGCCCGCGCCGTCGTCGAAGCGGCGGGCTTCGGCCCCGCCTACAGCTATTTCTCCCACCGGCTCGGACACGGCATGGGCCTCGACGGCCACGAGTGGCCGTACCTGGTCAAGGGCAACACCATGCCGCTCGAGGCGGGCATGACGTTCAGCAACGAACCGGGTGTCTATATTCGCGGGGAGTTCGGTGTGCGGTGCGAGGACGACATGCTGATCACGCCGGACGGGGCGGAACTGTTTACGCCCCAGGCCGCGTCGCTGGAAGACCCGTTCGGCAGCGGCATCCCGCTTCTCTAGACCGCGGCGCTCACTTGACGCAGGTGACGAGCAGCCACAACGACTTCGGGAAGTTCACCTTCTCGGCCGACACCGCGTGGAGCCCGGCCTGCTGAAGCAGTCCGTCCAGGTCCAGATCGACTTTGAATCCGATGTGCAGCGTCACCGGCGTAAAGAACCGCTCGAGGGTGGCCATCACCGGGTTGCTGCTCCGGAAGTGATTGAGGAACATGATGCGGCCGCCGGGCCGGCACACCCGCCGCATCTCGCGCGCCACCGTGATCGGATCGGGCACGCAGTTGATCAGATACGGCGCGTAGACCACGTCGAACGAGTCGTCGGAAAACTGGATGTCGCTGGCATCCATCTCGCACAGCCGGACATGGCGCAAATCGAGCCTGGCCACCTTTTCGTGAGCCCGCTCCAGCATGGACGCGGAAAAATCGATCGCGGTGATGTGCGCGTGCCGCGGATACAAGGGCACGTTGATGCCGGTTCCCACGCCGACCTCGAGCACCCGGTCGCCCGGCTGCAGGTCCATCCGCTCGATGGCGCGCACGCGGCCCTGATGGAGGGGCGGGCCGAAAAACACGTCGTACGACGACGCAATCTTGGCGTACACGTCCGACATGAACGCCTTCTCGACCGACGTCGCCGACAGGGCCGGCGCCGCCGCATCCCCGTGACTCAACAGGTCCTGGCGCACATGGGAACCATCTAAATCAAATAGGCTCATAGCAAGTTTGTCCGGTAGCCGCCCAAAATCATAACTCGGCTGTGCCGTTGCCGGCAACCTCGCCGTCATCGCCGACCAGCGCGGGCGGCGTCTCGATCCGTTCGTACTTCCACGTGTCGAGGTCAATCAGCACGTACGACTGGCCCACCGGGCCCAGGCCAATAGACCGAATCCCCTGCCGCACATCGTCGTGGTAGACGTGATGGTGGCCCGACAGGTGCATCCTGGGACGCAACGACGCCAGCACCTCATTGATCGGCGTCTTGCCGACATCCTGCCGACGGCCGCGCACCTCCAGATGAAACGGCCGGGCCGCTTCGTGCGACACGAACAGATCGACCCGGTCGAGCTTTCTCAGACGTTCGACCTCGTCGTGGAGGAAGTGCCGGCGCTTGTCGTCGCGTGCCATCGGCGGAAACGCCCCCCGCGGCGGCACGAGCTTCGGCCGCGGCACGTCGGCGGCCGAACGGTCGTACCACGTCGGGGCGAAGGTCCCGCCAAGGCCGGCCACCACAATCGGCCCGAGCGGCATGGCCACGCCGTTCGGGATGTAGTGGAGGTTATGCAGCGGATCGCGCCCGCCGTCGATCAATCCAGCCACCACCTCGAGGTTGTCGTTGTTGCCCTTGATCCAGTGGAGCGGAGCGGGAGGCGACTGGTACTCGCCGTTGGCGTCGGCCAAATCGCCCACCGTCACCCAGTAGTGCACCTCGGGGTGGCGGTGCATGATGGCTCGAACCGAGGCCGAATCGCCGTGCACGTCGCCCAGGGCGCCCAGCTTCATCCCGGTGGCCGCCTAGCGCCCCGCCGCCGCGCCCGCGCGCGCAGGCACGAGCAGGTCCTGCTTGTCCCAGATAAAGTCGTTCTTGGTGTAGACGGCCAGCTCGTAATCCTTGCCCATGAAGATGGCCGACACCGGGCACGCCTCTTCGCAGTAGCCGCAGAAGATGCAGCGCGTTTTGTGGATTTGATACGTGGCGGCGAACCGCGGCCCGGCGGCCACGCTGCCGTCGTTTTCGGCGGCCTCGAGATAGATGGCGTCCGAGGGACACGCGACCGCGCACAACCCGCACGCCACGCACTTTTCGAGGTCGTCCTCGTCGCGCATCAAGACCTGTTTGCCGCGATACTTCGGGAACACCGGAACCTTCTGCGCCGGGTAGTTCACCGTGATCGGCTTCTTGAACATGTGCTTCAGCGTGGTCGCGAAGCCTGTAATGATCGGACCAATCATGCCACCACCCTCCGCAGGTCCGGCCCTGCGCCATCGTGGACGCGGCACGTTGCCCCGTCCCACGGACCGTCGATGCATCATAACACGTTCATCCTCAGCGGTTTGACAGCCTCCGAGAGCGGCCGGTATAGTCGTGGTCTTGTCGTCCATCACGTTGAATTCGCGCCGCCGCCCCACCCTTGGCTCCGCCGGTGATCCGGGCTAGCTCGTGCCTCAGGAAGTGCATCTTCTCTCCACCCAGCAGCTGCTGACGACGCTGATCGTCAAGGTCGCGATCATGGCCGTGCTGGCGACCATGCTGGTTCGCTACCACCGGTTCCGCGACCTGCTGATCAGCGAGCGGCGCGAATGGCCGGCCAGGCTGTTTTTCGCCGTCGGCCTGGGCGCTCCGCTGGCCGCGGGCGTCACCGCTCGCATCCTGCTGCACTACGACGCCGCCGATCTCACCCTGGAAGGGGCGTTGCTGGCCGGGCTGATCACCGGCCCCTGGGCTGGCGCGCTGGTCGGCCTGATGATCGGCACGCCCGCGCTGCTCCATTACGAGTGGGCCGCCCTGCCGTTTGCCGTCGGCTGCGGCTTCGCCGGCGGCGGGTTGCGCGAGGCCTGCCCCAAGGAAGAAATCTGGAAGTTCTCCCCGTTTATCGTCGGCGATCTGCCGCGGCACCTGTGGCGGATGCTGCGATCGATTGGCATCGAGTGGCAGGTGGTCCTGTTCTCGGCGCCGATCGGCCTCGAACTGCTCCACCAACTGCTCGGCCAGCGCTGGCCGCTCCGGATGTTCCACCTTCAGCCCGACTCGGCCTGGACCGCCGTGGTGGTGTTTGTGACGACGGTGCTGTGCGTGGCCACGCCGCTCAAGATCTGGAACAACGCGAGGGTCGAACACCGCCTGCAGGAGCAGGACAAGATGCTGCTCAAGGCCCGTATCGACGCGTTGTCGAGCCAGATCAACCCGCATTTCCTGTTCAACACGCTGGCCTCGATCGCGTCGCTCATCCGGACCAAGCCCGACACGGCGCGAACCCTGATCGTCAAGCTCTCCAACATGCTGCGCCGGCGCCTGCGCAGCCAGGATCATTTCGTCACGCTGCGCGAGGAGTTGGAGTCGCTCGACGATTATCTCGACATCGAAGTCGTGCGGTTCGGACCGCAGTTGGTGGTGGAAAAGGAACTCGCCGCCGATGCCCTCGACGTGATGGTGCCGAGCATGATCCTCCAGCCGCTGATCGAGAACTCGATCAAACACGGCATCGCGCCGAAAATCGGCGGCGGCCGCATCGTCATTCGGGCGCGGCGCGACCGGTCCCCCGACCGCGTCGTCATCGAGATCGACGACAATGGCCTGGGGATGTCGGAACGCCGCCTGCAGTCGGCGATGACCGACGGCATCGGCCTCAGCAACGTCCACGAACGGCTGAGGGTGATTTACGGCGCCAACGTCGGCATGACGTTGACCAGCGAACCGGGGCGCGGAACGCTCGCGCGGATCGCGGTGCCGGTTGCCCCGCCCACCGAGTGAGGAACCCGATGGCGACCGCGATTAGAGCCGTGGTGGTTGACGACGAGCAGCCCGCTCGCGAAGAGCTGTGCTTCCTGCTCGGGCAGATCGACGGCATCCAGGTGGTCGGCCAGTCCGACAACGGGGTCGGCGCGCTCGACGTGATTGCCCAGATCCAGCCGCACGTGGCTTTTCTCGACGTGCAGATGCCGGGCCTCTCGGGATTCGAAGTGGCGCAGGTGCTGGTCGAGAAACCGTCGGCGACCAGGATCGTGTTCGTCACGGCCTACGACCAGTACGCGGTCAACGCCTTCGACGTCAACGCGGTCGACTACCTGCTCAAACCGGTCGAGAAAGTCAGGCTCGATCTGGCGGTCCAGCGACTCCGGCAGCGAATCGACACCGACCCGATGGGCGCCAGCGGCCTGGAACAACTGGTGCGGATGGTCGCCGACCGCCAGCAGCAGCGGCAGCAACTGGCCGTGAAGGTGAACGACAGGTTTCTGCTCGTGCAGGCCGAAGAAGTCATCTTCGCGTCGGTGGAAGGCGATACAATTCATCTTGCGACTGCTCAGGTGTCCGGATCGTCGAACTACCGGACGCTGGACGAGTTGCAGGCGAGCCTCGACCCGGCCGTGTTCTGGCGGGTTCATCGGTCGCATCTGGTCAACATCAACAAGATCAAGGAGATCGTCCCTTGGTTCAGCCGGAATTTCATGCTTCGGATGAAGGACGCGAAGAACTCGGAGATCCCCGTGAGCCGGTCGCAGACCAAGCGCCTGCGGGATTATCTCAAGCTGTAGACCCGTTTGCCGATCCGCGCCCGATCGACCCGCCGGTGTTCGCCGGTCCGGTGTGGCCGCCGGTGGCGCCGCCCGCCCCCCGCCGATCGGGGCCGGGCACGATGGTCGCGATCCGCGAGGAACTGTTCGCCTGGATTCGGACGCTGGCCTCCGCTGCGGTCTACGCCACGCTGATCGTCACCTTCGGGTTCCAGGTGGCGCGCGTGGAGGGCCAAAGCATGGCGCCGACGCTGGCCGATCAAGATCGGCTGATCGTCAACAAGTTCGTCTATCGGATGAGCGCGCCGGTGCGTGGCGACATCGTGATGCTCTACTACCCGATCAATCCCGACAAGTCGTTCGTCAAGCGCGTGATTGCCGAGGAAGGCGACACGGTCCGCATCAGCGATGGCCGCGTCTACGTCAACGACATCCCGCTCGACGACACCTACGTCCTCTCGGAGTACCGCAGCCACGACGACTGGGGCCCGCAGGTGATTTCCGAAGGGTACTACTTCGTGATGGGCGACCACCGGAACAACAGTTCGGATAGCCGCCACTGGGGCCTGGTGCCGAAGAAATACATTATCGGCAAGGTGCAGTTGCGCTGGTGGCCGGTGCCCACCGCCCGAGTGTTCTGACCGGTGTGGGTGGGAGGCGGGGTTAGCTGACGACCGGCTCGCGGGTGGCATAAAGTTCGTCGATGACCGCCGCCCAGCGCTCCTCGACCACGGGTCGGCGCAGCTTGAGCGTCGGCGTCAACTCCCCGCCTTCGACCGTCATCTCCGAGGGCAGCAGCGCAAACTGCTTGATCTTTTCGAACTGCGCCAATTCCAGATTCACCTCGTCCAGCAGCCGCTGGAACAGCGCGCGCACATCGGGCCGGGTGGCCAGTTGCTCGCGGGTGCCCGACGCCGCGCCGTGCTCGTGCAGCTCGGCCTCGACCGCGGCGAAGTCGGGCACGATCAACACGGCCGGAAACTTGCGCCGATCGCCGATGACGATCGCGTCCGACACGAACGGACTGGCCTTGAGGCGCTGCTGGATGGGCTGGGGGGCGATGTTCTTGCCGCCCGACGTGACGATGAGATCCTTCTTGCGATCGGTGATCGAGAGGTAGCCCTCCGCGTCGATGTGGCCGATATCGCCGGTGTGCAGCCAGCCGCCGGCAAGCACGGCCGCCGTCTCGTCGGGGCGGTTGTAGTAGCCCCGCATGATGTTGGGCCCCCGCGCCAGCACTTCGCCGTCGTCGGCGATGCGAATCTCGACACCGGGGATGGTCCGGCCCACGCTGCCCAGCCTGGGGGCATCCAGCGGATTGACGGTGATCACCGGCGCGCTTTCGGTCAGACCATAGCCTTCGAAAATCGGAAGCCCGACTGCGTAGAAGAACTCGGCGGTCGTGCAGGCCAGCGGCGCACTGCCCGACACCATGGCTCGCATCCGGCCGCCCGTCCTGGCGCGCACCTTGCGCAACACCAGCGCGTCGGCCAGCGGCGCCTGCAGTGCCGTCAACCACGACGGCCGTCTCCCGCACAGCTTCGCCAGACTGCGCGCGCGGCCGACGCCGAGCGCCCAGGCGAAGAGATGCCGCTTGAAGGGCGTCTGGGTCGCGACCGCATCGACCACCGCATGATGGAACTTCTCGAACACGCGGGGAGCGCCCGTCATGATCGTCGGGGCGACACGTCCCAGATCGCGCGCCACGGTCTGCAGCGACTCGGCGAACACGATCGAGGCACCCGCCGCCAGATAGAGATACATCACGGTGCGTTCGAAGGTGTGGCTCAACGGCAGGAACGACAACGCCAGATCGTCGGCGGTGACCTTGAGCACCGCGTTGGCTCCCACGACATTCGAGACGATGTTGTCGTGGGTGAGCATCACGCCTTTCGGCGTGCCCGTCGTGCCGGACGTGTAGATAATCGTGGCGACGTCGGAGGGCAGTACGCCTGTGGCCCGGGTCTCGAACCGCGCCTCGAGGTCCGGGTCCTGGCGCAGTTGCCGCTCGCCGTCGGCGGTCACCTCGGCCATCGTCCGGATCGTTGGCCCGGCCGCTCCCGGCTCCGGCATCCGGTCCGGCGCCACCACCACGACCACCGTGCGCAGGGCCGGCAGGTCGCCGGCGGCCTCGAGGACCTTGGTCAACTGCACGGCGTCGGACACCACGGCAAGGCTGGCACCCGCGTCGCCCAGGATGAACTGGGTCTGCGCCGCCGACAGCGTCGGGTACACCGGCACGGTAATCGCGCCGGCTGCCAGGATGCCGAAGTCGGCGATGGTCCATTCGGGCCGGCTTTCGCAGACAATGCCGACCCGGTCGCCCGCGCCAACGCCGAGCGCCTGCAGCCCCAGGCTGAAGGCGCGGCTCTGCTCGAGAATGGCGTGGCTGGACAGTTCGGCGAGCCGATCGCCTTCGCACCGGCGCACGTGCGCGGGCCTGTCGTGCCGCGCTGCCACGAAAAGCGGCAGCACGGCCAGTGTGCGAATGTCTTCAATGCCGCTTGATGGCGCGATCATGCAATAGCGTACTTGCCAGTGAGGTGATTACCGTAGACCAGTACCGCGCCTCGGTCAAGAGAGAGGCACCCGTCACGCCTGCTCGCGTGTCCACTCGCCGGATCGGCCGCCACGCTTTTCGAGCAGCAGGATATCGCCGATGACGATTGCCCGATCCACCGCCTTCACCATGTCGTAGAGGGTCAGCGCCGCCGCCGCGACCGCCGTCAGCGCCTCCATCTCCACGCCGGTCGGGCCGATCGTCCGGACGCGCGCCTCGATCTGATACCCCTCCCGCCGGCGGCGGAACGCCACCTGGCAGTCGCTGATGATCAGCGGGTGGCACAAGGGAATGATCTCGGAGGTCTTCTTGGCAGCCATGATGCCGGCCAGCCGAGCGGCTTGCAGCGGATCTCCTTTGGCGATCTGGCCCGACCCGATCAATCGGATCGTCGAGGAGGCCATCCGCACGAACCCGCGCGCCACAGCCTCACGCACCGTGGCTGGCTTCTGGCTGACGTCGACCATCTGGATGCGACCGCGCGTATCGACGTGCGAGAGCGTCCTGGCTTTCGCGGTCGTCCTGGTCTTGGTCGACCCGCGAACCGGGGTGATCGGTGGCATGTCAGTGCCCCGCCTTCCGCGCCTGGCCGGCGCCGATCCCCGACGTGTCCGTCCCGCTCAGCTGCGCCCTCATCGCCATCCTGTTTCGCCTCCGCCGACCTACTGTACACCGTCTGCTTTGCCCCCGTGCCACCCCCGGCGAACCCCTGGGCCTGCCCGCGTACGCCGAAGCAGGCTCGGGCCCGGTTGAACTGGCCGGGTGAGCGGCAATCGCGGACGCGTTGCGTGTTAAGATGCGCCCCATGAGTGAGAACCAGACCAAGCCATCCGTTCCCGACGATGCCTTCAAGCCGTTCGTGCCCGACGACTCCGATCAGCGCGAATTCACCGTTCGTGCCCTGATTCTCGGCTTGCTCATGTGCGTCATCCTTGGAGCGGCCAACGCCTATCTCGGCCTTCGTGCCGGCATGACGATTGCGGCCACCTACCCGGCAGCCGTGATCGGGATGGCCGTCCTTCGCCTGATGAAGGGCAGCCTGCTCGAAGAAAACTTCGCCCGGACCGTCGGCTCAATCGGCGAGTCGGTAGCCGCCGGTGCGATCTTCACGCTGCCCGCATTCGTGATCCTCAAGTTCTGGAAGTTCGACCGCGCGCACATGGCCGAGGAGTACCTCCTGTCGGCGGCGTTGATGATGCTCGGGGGCACCCTCGGCATCATGTTCGTCACGATTCTGCGCCGCGTCATGGTGGAAGACCCGGGTCTGCCGTTCCCCGAATCGGTCGCGGCATCCGAAATCCACAAAGCCGGTCAGAAGGGGTCGGAAGCCGCGTTGCAGTTGTTCCGCGCGATGTTCGTCGGCGCGATCGTCAAGTTGCTCGACGGGTTCGGCATCTTCCGGGCCGCCAACGAAGCCGCCATCGGAATCGGGACGGTCAAGCAGACCTTCGTGCGGCTGGGCATCGGCGATCAGGCTCCGAAGGTCGTCACCGGCGGCGTCACGCATTTTTCGGCGCCCGATATCACGCCGGCGTACTTCGGTGTGGGCTACATCATCGGTCCCGAACTCGGCTCCCTCAACTTCGCCGGCGGCCTGCTGGCGTGGGGCCTGTTCGTGCCGACCCTGGTGTACTTCCTCGGACCGTCGCTCATCGACCAATATCTCGCGATGAACAACGGCAACCAGGACGCCGCGTGGGCCGCGATGGTGGTTGGTCTCTGGAAGTTCATCGTCCGGCCGATTGCGGTCGGCGGCATGCTGGTGGGCGCCTCGTACACGCTGTACCGCATGCGGAAGAATCTGATTGGCGGCGTCAAGCGCGGCATCGAAGATGTCCGGAAGTCGGCCACGGCTGCGGCCGCGACCAAGCGCACCCAGCAGGATCTGAATCTCAAAGTTGTGGGATTCGGCATCATCACGCTACTGGTGCTGATGACGCTGCTCTACTTCGGCTTCACCAAGGAAATCGGACCGGCGGTGGTCGCAGCGCTGGTGATTCTGATCACCGGCTTCTTCTTCGCCGCGGTGTCGGGCAACCTGGTCGGCATGATCGGGTCGTCGAACAACCCGCTCTCCGGCCTCACGCTGACGACGGTGATTATCGCGGCCTTGACGATGGTCGTGGTCGGCATGAAGGGCGTCGAAGGCGTGATGGCGGTGCTCGGCGTGGCCGCGGTGGGCTGCGTGTCGGCAGCCGTCGCCGGCGAGATGCTGCAGGATCTGAAGGTCGGACATATCCTGGGCGGCACGCCGTGGAAGATGCAGGTCGGTGACATCATCGGCGTCGTGGTGGCGAGCCTCGTGATGTTCTTCCCGCTCTACATGATGCACACCGCCGATGTGGCGCAGTTCGGCGAGGCCGGCGGATTCGGCGGCAAGACCTACCCGGCGCCGCAGGCCGGCCTGATGGCCGCGCTCTCGCAGGGCATCGTCGGCGGCGAGATGGCCTGGCCACTGGTCGTGGTGGGCATCGCGATGGGGATCGCGCTCATCCTGGTCAAGGTGAAGAGCCCGATGCTCTTCTCGGTCGGCATGTACCTGCCGCTCGGCACGACCTTCGCCATCTTCTGCGGCGGCATGGTCCGCGGCGTGGTCGATCGGATTCGCGAGAAACGCGGCTACAACGACGCGCAGAAAGCACGGGTGGAGAATGCCGGGGTGCTCGCCGCATCGGGGCTGATTGCGGGCGAGGCGCTGCTCGGTTTGTTTATCGCGGCGGTGGTCGGCATCAGATCGAACCACGAATTCTGGTCGGTGTCGGGCTTCGACGCGTTCGCACCGTGGATGGCGCTGCCCGTGGCGGCGTTCCTGATCTGGTACCTGATTGCCGTTCCGCTTCGGAAGGCTGGCGCGGCCGACGAGCCGGCTCCGCCCACAGCGGTCATGTAGTTCGCCACCGCGACTCACCGCCGGATGATCCGAGGGACGCTGCGCACCCGCTGCGCGGCGTCCCTTCGTCGTTTGCGAGCTCGGGCGTCAGGACGGTGGCCCCGCCGCTCACGGCACGATGCGGAACGGCGCCAGCATCTGGAGTTTCTGCGTCCCTCGTACCGTCGTGATGCGAATCACGTAGTCGCCCATCGCCAGCGGGGCCAGGGCCAGTTCCACCCGGATCCATCGCACCGAGTCCTTCTCGACGATGGTCGCGGCCACCGGCACCTCCATCGTCTTGCCCGATCGACCGACGAGCTCGCCACTCACCTGCTCGGGCGCCAGCGAGGCGGACATCTGAACGACGATGCGTTCGGTGCGCCGAAAGCGGCGATCGGTGGTTGGCGTTTCGGGGGAACTCGCCGCGGAGCCGCGCCGGAAATAGATCGGCTGTCCCACCAGCAGCGCATCCGAGCGGACCGGTGCGGCGACATCGAAGCGAGACGTCTCGGTGATGGGCAGTCCGCCGGTGGCCGGCGTCACCCGCACTTTGACGGCGTAACTGCCGGGGTCGAGCCACACGTCTGCGCCCGTGCGCGGGAAACGGGTGAGGAATCGGCCCGAGCCGGGTGGGATGGGCACGCTGTAGCGGACGACGGCCTCGCCATCCTTGCCCGTAATCGCGACGTCGGCGTCCCCGCCCCGACTCCAGTCGTCTCCCGTCTTCGCGCGGATATCGACTTCGCCCATGATCCACAGCGCCGGTTCGGATCCAGCGGGTTTGGCGATCGCCCCGTCGGCCGACGGCGTCCACCACCCCGGGCTCACCGACACGCGCAGCGGAGCATCGCGCGTCGACGCGTCAAGCGTCGCGATCGTCTTGCCGATGGCCGCGGTGGCTTCGTCCACCACGGGCGCGACGGCAGCGGTCCGTGCCGCGGCTTCCTCGGCGGTCGGCGCCTTGTAGCCGCGCCGGGCACGCACGTCGATGCCGGGCCGCTTCACCCGGACTTTGATGGCGCGGAATTTTCCGTCGAGCTTCGAGTTGGTCGACGTGTAGCCGAGGAGGTAGTAGGACGACAAATCCGCGACAACCCGCTTGAGGCCGCCGTCGATGTCGTTGGAATTGATCACCGCGATGCCGTCTGTGTTGGCCGCGATCGTCATCAAGGCGTCGTGACGGCCCTGGAGCATGGTGAAGTCGTCGCTGGGGCTGGGCGGCGGATTGGGCCCGATGTCGTTGTCGAACACCGGCAAGCCGCGCGGCTCGATCGGGTAGAAACTCGCGTTGGCCAGGTTGGCCTCGTCCATGATGTCGCGAAAATACCGCTCGTCGTCGAGGCCCGAGAGCATCATCCGGTCCTGATCGCACACGGTCCGATTGATGCCGTACGGGTTGTACTTGTCCTGATATCCCGTGCCGGCGACGCCGCCGCCCGTCGTGCGCGTGTTGGGCGACAGCATGCTCGGATCGGGTCTGAACAGGCGCCACCCTTCACTCACCAGCAAAATCGCCTTGCGCTCCTCCCGGATGCCATGCAGATGCCGGACCAGATCGCGGAGCGCATCGAGGGTGTTCTTTTCGCGGCGGCGTTCGATCATCTCTTGCGCGATAAACGAGGTGGCGCCGGCGCCGGTGGCCGGCGGGTAGCAGTTCATGTACTTCTGCTCCACCGGGTCGTCGGTGAAGCCCTCGCGCCCCCGCTGTCCCCACCAGCGGAAACTGGCGAGCATCTGCGCAATTCTGTCGGTGCGCCGTGTGAACATGATGCCGGCAGCCGACATGTCGGGCGACATCACCGCGATCAGATCCTGGTCGCCGACCACACGGTTGAGCAGGTTCATCAGCGGCCGCGTCACGTTGTGCGAGGCGGCCTGGTGCACGTGATAGACGTCGAGGAACAGCACGAAGACGCGCGCGCGCGGATCGGCGGCCATCTGGTCCGACTCGCGCATGTTGCGCGGTTCAACCCGGGTCTCGGGTGTGGCGCTGCTCTGAATCGTGATGTGCTCGAAGGCGTCGACCTTCTGGGGGGCGTTGTCCTCAAGCACCTCGAAGTCGTCGACGGTCAGGTCTTCGACCGGCACGCCTTTTTTCGTGGCGAAGACGTCCACGCGCACCGCGTTCGCCCCCGCCCGGAAGACGGGGCGCTGGGGCGGCTGGCCTTCGGCCGACTGCGGGTCGGCGGGTGGACGGGACGCCTGGCCGGTGCCCTGCGCGGCAGGCTGGCCGACAGCCTGGCCGCCAGCTTGCGAGATAACCGGGCCGCCAGCTTGCGCGGTCACCGGGCCGCCAGCTTGCGCGGTCACCGGGCCGCCAGCTTGCGCGATCACCGGGCCGCCAGCTTGGCCCCCAGCTTGCGCGACGGCCGACCGATCTACGGCAAGCCCGGCTCCGCCGGCGAGCGCGAGGGTGGCGGCGAGGATGCCGACGAGGCGGCGCAGACCCGGGCGCGATGCGCGAACGCTGATCATGGTTCACTCCGATGCAGGCGCTTTCCTGCATCATACGAGAAAAGGCCCGACCCGGACGAACCGGGTCGGGCCTTGCTGGCGACAAACCACCGAGCGCGCAACGCGCCTACGACACGCGAGCGCGCACCACCGACTTGACCGGCACCTTCGCCAGTTTGGCCTTTTCCATGGTGCGGGCGCGGGCGGCAATGCACTTGGTGAGCGCAGAGTCGAGACGGCCCTCAATGGCCGGCGACCCTTCTCGCACCACCTCGGATACTTCGGTGATGATCAGGAACCGAGCGCGATCGAGCATGCGCTTTTCGCGAAACGAGAGGCTCTTCGACTTGCTGAGCAGCGTGAGGCTCTTGAGCACGTCGGCCACGTCGTAGATCGAGCCGGTGCGCATCTTCTCGGAATTGTCCTTGAAGCGGCCCTTCCAATTCTGCTGGGCATCGATCTTGCCGTCGCCAAGCAGTTTGAACAACCGATCGACTTCCTCATCGTCGATCGCCCGACGCAATCCCACGCCATCCACGTTCGCCAGCGGAACGAGCACGGTGGTGTCGTTGGCGGCGATCCGAAGATGATAGAAACCGCAGGTCGTGCCAAGAATCGTCTTTTCTTCGATCCGCTCGACAATACCAAGTCCGTGATTCGGGTAGATGACCTTATCGCCGATCTGGAATGTCACGTAGTTCCCTCACTTCTTTGGAATAACACGGGAGGTCTGAGTCGCTGAGGCGTCTTCAATAGAACCATTATACTCGGAATTCACCCTTACGACAATGGAAAACACGCGAAATACGCCAGAAATTCGTTTTTTGTTCGCTATGGGTGAATGATGTCTCTTGCGGACGGTCGGTCCTTCAGATCTACCGACAATTGGACACCGATCCAATAAGCCGTTAGTGTTCAGTGCGTTATCGACTGTCGCCAAGTCGGGCGCAGTGGTGGGTTTGATCACGGCAAAACGAGAGCCACACCGAGGCCAAGCGCTTCCGTGTCTATTATTGTGACACTTCGAAAGTCCTTGATTCACGACGAACGCGGGTGGCAGATTTTGCCGTGACGCTCGGAGCGCGAAATGGCGTTTTCTGCCACACCGCACGCCAGCCGCCGTAAGTCTGTCTAGTAAGTCATTTACAAACAGTTGTTTACGACTGTTTCACCCGGCGCCGTCTTTGGCATCTGGCATGCAGTAGCGACGATGTACAATGCGAGTCGTGCCGAGAGTGCCACCATTCGACCGGCCTGCCACCTACGACGATCTGGTGGCGCTGCCGGACATTCAAACGGGCGAGATTGTCGACGGCGAGCTTCATGCTTCGCCCAGACCGGCGCCTCGCCACGCGCTTGCCGAGACAGCGATTGGCGATGCGCTGCGGCTTCCGTATCATCGCGGGCGCGGTGGACCAGGGGGATGGTTGATATTGGTGGAGCCAGAGCTTCATCTACTCGGCGATGTCCTGGTGCCGGACTGGGCCGGATGGCGGAAGAGCCGAATGCCGTCGGTCCCCCAAACCGCATACTTCGCCGTCGCCCCCGACTGGGTGTGCGAGGTGTTGTCGCCGTCGACCGCGTCTCTGGACCGGGCGAAGAAGCTGCGCATCTATGCGCGGGAAGGCGTCGGCCACGCGTGGCTGGTGGATCCGGTCGCGCGAACGCTCGAAGTGTTGCGGCTCGAGGGCGGGCGATGGTCGATTCTCGCCACCCATCTTGGCGACGAGGTCGTGCGCGTTGAACCGTTCGTGGAAGTCGAATTCGAATTGGCGTCGCTGTGGTGGGACGAGGAGCCGGAGGCGACGACCGGGGCCGCTGAGTGCCACGACTGACGCGCCGGCCGGGTTGCGTAGTCCGCGCGAGCGACGCGTGACAGATGAGCAGCGCCGAGGACACGTCTATCGAGGAAAGAACGGGAACATTTCTATCGAAGCGTGACATCGCACCGCGCGTGGCCTGGCTGGCTGGTCCTTGCGTGCTATACTTTTTGTCTTCGTCTGCGACTCCACCCTGATGTGCCGGAGTGGCGAAACTGGCAGACGCGCGGGACTCAAAATCCCGTTGGGCTTACACCCAGTGTGGGTTCGATTCCCTCCTCCGGCACCATTCGACTCGCCTTCCGGCCTGATCTCGTTCTGCCGTCAGGCTCGCTCATGGCAGGCCCTGTCGCGAGTCGAATGGTGTCCTGAGCGAGCCCGGCCGCCTCATGCCGGGCGAGTCGAAGGGCACCCGCTCATGGCAGGCCCTGTCGCGAGTCGAATGGTGTCCTGAGCGAGCCCGGCCGCCTCATGCCGGGCGAGTCGAAGGGCACCCGCTCATGGCAGGCCCTGTCGCGGTTGGTTTACCTGCTTCAGTCACTGGTCAGGCCGCACTCCGCTTGCCCACGACGTGGAGGGCCTCAGCCACGGCCTTGGGATTCTTCGCGGCCACTCGCAGCAACGCCAGGGCCGGACCGTCCGGCACGCGACGGCCCTGCTCCCAGTTGCGCAAAGTCGCCACGCTCACGCCAATCATGAGCGCAAACTCCGGCTGCGACACCTTCAGTTTCGTCCGAACCTCCCGCACGTCGGCCGGGTCGAACACCGTCGTCCGGGACGGTTTGAGGGTACCGCGACGAATCCGACCAGCCTGTCGAACGCTCGACAACAACTCCTGAAATGCCGCGTCCTTCATTTGAACTCCTCCTTCACGAGGCCGCAAAGCACCCGGACCTGGGCCGGGGTCAGATCGCCCTGCTCGTGCTTGCTGTAGACATACAACATGTAAAAGGCCGCCTCCGCTGGCGCCCAGTAGTAGATGACCCTGAGTCCGCCGCGTTTGCCAATGCCTGGCCCGGCCCATGGCAGCTTGCGCAGTCCGGCCGCACCGGAAATCACCGGCCCCTGCTCGGGCCGCAACATGAGCGCCACCTGGAGCCGGCGGTATGGTTCGTCGTCAAGGAGACGCTTGAGCGCCGCCGTGAACAGCGGAGTCTCGACAAACCGCGTTGACTTACTATACGCCAATGGCGCAGCGTGCTCAAGCCGGAGTTGATTCACCGCAGCGCGTGCAGCCGCTTGGAGCCGGTGGCGCGCGATGCGGCTTCGGAACGCCGCGGTCATCCGTGCCAGGTCGAGGCAGTCGCCCTAGCCCGTGACGAAGGTCCCTGACGCGCCCACGACGTTGCGCGACGTTGGTACCGCACAGCCACCGCGTCTGGTCAACCGCCGTCGCGGTATACTGCCGTTGTGGAATTCAGGCTTCAGCGGGTGGTCCGTGTGACGAGTGCCGCAGCACACGCGACGGCGGGCGAGGCGCGTCGATACTGGCTGACCCGGCCCGTTGAGGAGCGTCTGGCGGCTGTCGAATTCCTGCGGAGGCAGCACCATGGAACTGGCGCCCGACTTCAACGAGTTCTTCGACTCGTTGATCGCCCACAACGTTGAGGTCCTGATCGTCGGCGCGTCCGCCCTGGCCTTCCACGGCGCCCCGCGCTTCACGGGCGACATCGACGTCCTTACTCCGCCGGTCGTCTCCCCCGTCCATGGAAAGGATCGCAGCCATGTCTCTTCTCAACCAGTCCCTCGCGCGAGCAGTCCGCGGATCTGTGGCGGTCTGGGTGGCCGTGCCACTGTTCTCACTGCTTTCACTGCTGGCCGCATCCATTAGCTTGGCCCAGACCTCCCAGAACACGACGAATGTCAAAGACGGGAAGGCGTTACTCGAAGAGCGCCGCATACGAGCCTTCATCTACCGCGGGGCCGACGAGGACGTCGTGCGCCAGACGATTCAGCGGATCACCAAGCAGGAGGGCGAGGCCCCCGGATCCTGGGTCTACGAGTGGCGCGTCCTGGGCGAGTACTACGAGAACCGCGGCGACGTGCTTGCCAAGCGAGGACCGCGGCGAGCCGCCCTCGACGCCTACATGACGGCGGTCGCCTACTACGCGATCGGCTGGTTCCCGCGGGTCACCAACGCCGAGGAAGCCCGGGACTACGAGCAGCAGCTGCGCGCGTATCAAAAAGGCGGCAAGCTGTTCGACGCGCCACTAGAGGTGGTGAAGGTGCCGTTCAAAGACGGCGTACTCACCACGTATCTGCACAAGCCCTTGGGCATCGAGAAGCCGCCGCTGGTCATCTGGAGCGGAGGCGTCGACCAGTACAAGGCGAACCACTACCGCGCCGTCCAGGACATGCTCGCCAAGGGACTGGCCGTCGCCACCTTCGATTTGCCCGGCTTCGGCGAGAGTCGGCAATGGGAGAGAGATCCCAAGTCGGACGCCCATTTCGCGCTTCTGGAGTACTACCTGACGCACGGGGCGATCGATCCTAAGCGCATCAGCTTCTACGGGGCGAGCTATGGCGGAGGCGCCTCGTTGCGCGTGGCCCTGCGAAACGATCCGCGCATCACGTCGGTGGTGGCCATGTGCGCGGGGCTGCACCTGGGCGAGAAGAACTCGTTGGTCCCCGATGCGAAACCCGGACAGAAGCTGATTAACGGGCCGCTGCTCGTGGCCAACGGCACGCGCGATCCCGGCAACACCGTCGCCGACATGACGTCCACCTACGAGGCCGCGAAGGTGGGCGATCTCTGGCTGCTCGGCCTCGGCGAGCATTGCGCGATCGAGTACAACCCGATCATGATGCCGCACGTGGCCCAGTGGATCGTCGAAAAGTTCTCCAAGTAACGCCGACCCCGTTTAGTACGCAAGATAAGAACAGAGGCCCGCGATGGAACCATTCCGTCTGCACGTGTTCGCCTGCGATCAACAGAAGCCCGAAGGTGCGCCGTCGTGTTCGGCTCGCGGTTCCGCGCTTACGATCGACGCGCTCCGAAAGGCAATTGCCGCCCGCGGATTGGTGAATCAGGTGCAGCTCACCACCTGCGGGTCTCTGGGCCTTTGCGAACGCGGCCCGAACCTCATCGTCTATCCCGAAGGCGTCTGGTATTCGGGTGTGACGCCCGAGGATGTGCCGGAACTGGTGGAGAGCCACTTCGTGAACGGCCGGCCCGTGGCGCGGCTCATCAACACGGACGCCTCGGCGCTCGAGACCGAAATCCGCACCAATCGCGACAAGTACCTCGCCGGGATGCGGGCGCGAGACGCCGCCGGCATCATGCCCGATGATATGGCGCAGACGATTCGCGGCTTCCAGGAGAGCCGCGTCGTCTTGACGGCGATTGAGCTCGATCTGTTTTCCGCCGTTGGAGAAGGCGCCACGGCCGCACAGGTTTCCGCGGCGCTCTCAACCGATCCGCGAGCAACCGAGATGCTGCTGAACGCGGTGACGGCGCTCGGCCTGCTCACCAAGTCGGCCGACACGTTCAGCGTGACGCCTGTATCGAGGCGGTTTTTCACAGCCGGCAGCACGGACAATGCTCGTCCGGCGATGATGCACCAGGTGGCCCTGTGGCAGCGCTGGTCCACGCTCACCGCCTGCGTGCAATCGGGGACGTGCCAACCTTCGGACCGCAAGCAAGACTGGACCCATTGGTTCATCGCGGCGATGCATCGGAACGCGTCCGAGCGGGCGCGGGCCGTCGTGGACGCCGTGGATGCGTCGACGGTGTCTCGAATGCTCGACGTGGGCGGCGGGTCCGGCGCGTACTCGATCGCGTTCGCCAAGGCGCACGAGGGACTTCGTGCCGAGGTCGTCGATCTGGAAGCCGTCCTGCCGCTCACCCAGCGCTACATCGCCGACGCGGGCGTCGGTGCACGCGTGACGACCCGCGCGGGCGACCTGCGTCGCGACCGGTTCGGCTCGGGTTACGATCTGGTCTTCATTTCGGCCATCTGCCACATGCTCGGCGCCGACGAGAACCGCGATCTTCTGACACGGGCGATCGGGGCGCTCCGGAGCGGGGGCCGCATTGTCGTACAGGATTTCATTCTCGACTCGACGAAGACGGCGCCCAAATCGGCCGCGTTGTTCTCGTTGAACATGCTGGTGGGCACCGACAACGGGGCGAGTTACGCGGAGGATGAGTACCGAGCGTGGATGACGGAGGCGGGATTCCGGGACGTGACTCGCGTCGCGCTCCCTGGCCCCGCGCACCTGATGATGGGCCGAAAGCCGTAAGCGAACGGGCACGGCGGCGCCGCTCGACTTGACCGCGTTCTCGAAACGACGCACGATGAGGATCCCTCCCCCCACAACAGAGAGGTGAACCATGCGATCCCTTCGAATTGTCGTCCTGCCCATCCTGTTCATGATCGTCATGGTCGGCTGTACGGGTTCCTCGCCGGCGCCATCCGCCCCCACCGCGTCATCGCCAACGGTCTCGTCACCCAACACCTCGTCGCCGTCGGCTTCCACAGAAACCGTGTCGTCGCAGGCACCAGCCGATCCGGGGCCCTGCGTCATCGGCTTCGACGACTTGCGCGTCAACGGATCGGCATTCGCCACCGTGTCCGCCTGCGGCCTCACCATCGCCAGCACATCGGCAAGCTGGCAGGTGTCGACGTCATACGGTCATCCCGCGCCATTCATCCAGTTCATGTCGCCGGGCGGCACGACCACCACGGGTGAGATTCGGTTGACCGCGACGGGCGGCACGTTCGGGTTGGTCTCGGTTGAGATCTATTCAAGCACCACGAAGATCCCGTACGACATCGCCGGTCTCGCCAAGGGCGCCGTCCTGTTCACGCTCTCGGGAGTCCAGGGCAACACGTTTGGCAAATTCGCCACCGTTCCCAACCCTCACGTATCGCTCGCGATCGACGCCCTGCAGATTCGACTCACGAATCCGGCGGCACCCTGCTGCGCAAATCCTGTCGGCCTCGACAACATTCGCATCACGCGCTGAACAACGGCGACGCATCACGCGCTGCACCACCCCGGGGCGGTGCACGCGGGCGCGCGACGTCGCACCTCCTTTTGCGTACGGCTTCGAGGCGCTCCGCGAGCCTCAGGTACCGGTCCCGGATTGCCTCCCTATCACTGTAATCAGAGTTACATCATTACGCTTACGAGATGTGTTATGGTGTAGCCATGATTCGCACTCAGATTCTACTCACCGAAGTTCAGGCTCGTGAACTCCGCTCGCTCGCCGCGACGGAGCACCGCTCGATGGCCGACCTGGTGCGCGACGGGGTCGACGTGATTCTCCGCGAACGAGGGACCTCAGGCCGGACCGGCACAAAGGCCCGCGCCTTGGCGGCCGTGGGACGATTCCGGTCGGGCGTGCCCGACCTGGGGACCCGCCACGACGACTACCTGGCTGAGGCCTGGAAGCGATGAGCGTGTTTCTCGACACCTCGGCGCTGCTCGCGCTGCTCGACGCCGACGAAGCGAGGCACGAAGAGGCGCGCCAGATCTGGACGCGATTGCTCGACACCGACGTCCCGATCACGTCGAGCAACTATGTGCTGGTGGAAACCTATGCGCTCGCGCAGCGCCGACTCGGCACCGCGGCGGTCCGCGTGCTCGCCGACCAGCTTCTGCCGGTGGTGGACATCGAATGGGTCGCACGCGACCTGCACGAGAAGGCCGTGTCCGCGCTGATTTCGGCCAACCGGCGCGAGTTGAGCCTGGTAGACGCCACAAGCTTCGAGGTGATGCGCCAGCGCGGCATCGACGTCGCCTTCGCCTTCGATCGGCATTTCGAAGAGGCGGGCTTCGACCTGGCGGGCACCGAGTAATGGAACGGCAAGCGCAGTCGGCACGGCCGCGGCCCACCCCAGGACCACGTGCCGGCCACATCGCGCTTCGATCACCTCAAGACCGGCGGCACGGACACGACATTCACACAGGAGTCATCATGAAGGTCCAGGTTCTCTGCCTCAGCGTCCTGATCATGCTGGTTGCCCCGGCTCTCCCTCACGCACAGGCCCCGGTGCTGATGCCGGGACCTCCCCCGCTGACCGAAGAGATGATCGGACGATTCGCCGAGTTCTTCGAGTGGGCGTTCGACGTGCGGCTCACCAACGATCAGGTCGATGTGCTGCGCAAGTACTCGATCGACACCTGGACCAAGCGGAAGAAAGACGACATGGACGCCATCGTCAACGTCGTCGCGCTGCAGGTTGAGCTGTCGAAGGCCGACCGGCAACAACTGGCTGTGGTCCGCGCGAACTACGAGCCGCAGGTGCTCGAGTCGATGCGCAAGCAGCCCAACGAACCGATGGCCGTCTGGGCGCTTGCGGTGTATGAGTCGTCGCACAAGGTCCTGGCACCCGGCGCGCCGCCCCTCACCCGTCAGACGTCTGATGCTTTTCTCGAGGCGCTGTTTCTCATGGTGGGCGAGGTGTCGGGCCAGCGCGGCGACGTCCCGGACGAGAAGCTGAAGAACGACTGGGCGGCCGCGCTCACCAGCAAGTATGCGCAGATGCCCGACGACCTCAAGAAGCAGATTGCCGGGATGCCGCTCTTTGTCGCCCAGATGCGCCTCAACTGGGGCTCGCTGCCCGAAGCCGAAAAGGCCAAGTATCGTGCGGCCTGGGCCGACGGGGTGAAGGCCCTGCTGCCCGCATCGGCGCCGGCCGGGACCGGGGCGGTGACGGCGGTGGCGGGCAAGAGGTCGGTGGCCGACATGATGGCCGAGCAGAACCGCCGGCACAACGCGTACATGAGCATGAGCAGCGCGATGATGTCCACCTACAGGACCAACTTCAATGCGCAGGCCAACTCGATCGGCAGTGCCTACCGTTATTGGTAAGGCGGAGCGGACGCGCTGATCGCGGCGCCAGGGATTGGGCGACCCGACGAATCGTTGACACGCCCCGGGCTGCGGCACTACTGTCGGCACGCGGCGCGGGGCTGGGGCCGCGCTGTTTCCTCACCCGCGTGGCGTTGACCGCCGCTGCAAGATGGAGCGCGGTGCGGACGCGGCTTCTTACTCGAGGGCCGGGCGGGCAGATGCCCACGGGCCCGTTGCACCGAGACGTGGACGTATGCGCACACGCATGTTGGACACACGACCAATAGCAGCCGTGCCGCTTGTCGCGGCGTTTGGGATGGGCCTGGCCCTCGGAGGATGGATCTCGCCGTGTTACGGCCAGTCGCCGGTCGCAACCAGGACGGCGGGCCGAGCAGCCCCGTCTGGCCGGACCGCCATCGTCCGCGCGCTGTCGGATACCGGGACGCACAACATCACGGACGACCTTCAGGAAATGATTGCGCTGGCGTCCGCAATTCCCGGGGATCTTGGAGCGTCCGGGCCCGTCACACTGGCGCAGGCGTTGTCGGCCGCCAGAGCGCGCCGCGAGAAGGACACGACGGCTGCGCAGCGGGCCGCGCTGGCGACCAGTCCTATGGCCAGAAGTGTGAGGAGCCTGCAGGGCGTCGCTGCGGCCGCCGTTGCGGACGGCCGGCCGACGGCGGCACTCACGGCCATGCTTCTGGCTCAGGAGAAAGCGCCGAAGGATCCGGCCATCCTCGTCAGCCTCGCGGGACTGCTGGCTCGGATGGGGATGCCGCAGGAGGCGCTGGCCCTGCTGGATGCCGCCGATCGGATGCCCGGAGCGCTGCCCTCACCGATGGGCATCAACGGCCGCGCCATCGCGCTGAATAATCGCGGGTACGCACTGCTGCTCCTCAAGCGCTGGGCGGACGCCGAGCCTCCGCTGCGCAAAGCGATGGAACTGGCGCCGCTGTTGTCGGAGGCATCGAAGAACCTGGCACTTGCCATGGCCGAACTCGGCAAACCGGACGAAGCCAAGCGCGTCCTCTACTTCGGGGTGTTCCGGTCGCGTGGCCAGACCGAGTCGGCCGCCAGCAAAGCCGAGGCGGCTGCCGACCAGGGCACTCCAGCCAATCCCAAGAGCCCAGCCGATGTGCCCGTGGAATCGCTCAACAAACGCCTGCGTCGTCCGATCAATCAGGCATACGACCTCTCAGCGGGACTCGGTACAAACCTCCCGGCGATCCACCACCCGGCGAATTCCGCTGAGGTCCACGGTTTCGACCAGATGCTGCGCCGCCGGACGGCGAAGTGGTCGCCAGTCAGTCGCGACCTGCTGGCGCGCGCCGGCGAACTCCGCAGGCAGCTCAAGCAACGGCCCGACTCTCTGGGCAAGAGTCGCGCTGAGCGCATCCTGGCCATCATCACGGGTTTCGCCAGCTACCGGGACGCGGAGATGACGGCGCTGGTCGAGATTACGCGGCGGGTGGAGAAGAAAGCTCGTGAGCAGGCTCTGGCCGAGGGCCAGGATGTCCAACAGAAGGTGCGCGAGCTCGCCCAGAGCGGTAAGGATACGTCGAAGAACCGGGTACCGATCTACAACGAGTACGTGGACCGCATGCACGAGATCGCCAGGCGCCTCGAGGGTGCGAAACGGGAGGAATGGAGTGCCAAATATCAGCGCCTCACCGGCCTGGCCGCCAACCTCTCGGACCCAGGCTGGCACGAGCTGGCCATTCTCCACATCAAGCGGGAGGAAGGGGCGGCCTATAATTCGCTGCTGTCCAGCGTCCACTCGGTGTACGCCTCCGGACAGTACATTCCCCTGGCCGATGTCGGCGACCCTGACGGTCAGGACGAAAAACCGATCCCGAGCTGCCCGGCGTCGCTCAAGGCGCACGGGCTCGACGTGGATCTGGAAATCTTCTCGATCAAGTTCTCGTGCGACAAAGTCGAGGTCGGCGTCGCCACCGAAGGCTGGCTGGCCGGGTTCGCGAAAGTCGAGTTCGGGTTCGAGGGCGACATCTCGGTGATGGCCGGAGCCAAGGCGGAGGCGGAGGCGGGGCCGGCCCTGGGTCGCGCTATTGCAGCAGACTCGCAATCTTCTTCCAGTCGATCGCCTTCGCCGCCTCGAACGCCGTCTTGCCGATGAAGTAGGTTGGCGGCTTGATTGGGATGTCAGCTGGAATCG
>Ga0194060_10000252_pt1 | contig 38265 bp, 44 predicted proteins | sample SepL225m_MetaG_FD_163427 | JGI IMG/M metagenome (GOLD analysis project Ga0194060, IMG submission 163427) | Anoxic zone freshwater microbial communities from boreal shield lake in IISD Experimental Lakes Area, Ontario, Canada - Sep2016-L222-5m | ecosystem: Environmental > Aquatic > Freshwater >...
CTCCAGAATCACCTTGCCTATATCCCAGTAAAGAAGCACCATTGCTGCATTAGCTGAAAGCGTAACACGTAAACGCTCTGACTGTATCCGTTCCTTGATTCCTGCCAATACACCAAAATAATCAGCGGGAAGCTCATCTTTGGAGATCGGCACAGGAAACATTGCATCATCCCGGCTCCGGCCTCTTGATTTCCGAAAATTCTCGGTGTTACTTTTCTTGCTCATATCCACAACTCCTGAAAATTACTCTTGATAGCTGCCGCAAGTGCTTCCGGTTTCAGGTAGATGGCACTCTTGCCGGAAAAATCCTCCCTGGAGAGCGGACGGGTTTTACCACCGCGTATAGGCAGAGCCGCTTCGAGCCCCTCCCGCACCGCCAGAAAGCGGCTGTAGGCATGGCGCAGAAAAATCAGCCCCATGACCGGCAAAAAGTACTCGTTACTCGCATAGTTTGAGTTGGCCCGCAAAGTATCCGCCGCGTTCCAGAGGCGCTTTTCTATAGCTTCGATGTGTTCAAGTTGCGACAAGTGGGCGTTTAGTTATCTGTTAAAAGGAATCCATACAAGCATCCATCATCAGACTCTTGTAGCTGGTTAAGGTATGCTGTGGTAGTGGCACAATTTACTTTTTATTCAGGCGTTACCCATGCAATTTGCCAGAAACAACCATAAAATAGAGCCTGCCATTTTTAGTTTGAAGATTTGTGAAAACGGAAGCGCCATGACTTTGAACCATCAACTCGTCGAAATATCCTGCATAGAATGGCTTGGTATTACAAATAATTCAGTTAATTTTCGTCTCAAGTTAACTTTTGAGGATATCGCAGATGAGAGAAATAATTTTTTTCAAGAATTCTGCCGGGAAAAGTCCTGTTAAAGATTTTCTGAGTTCTTTATCAGCAAAAGAGAAGCAGAAGGTTTTTTGGGTTCTCGCTTTAATCAGAGATATTCAGATAGTACCAAAAGAGTATTTTAAAAAGCTTGAAAACACCGACGGGATCTGGGAAGTTCGAGCCAAACACGGCAACAACGCATTCCGACTGCTTGGTTTTATGGATAAGGGAAGCCTCGTTATTTTAACAAACGGGTTCAGCAAGAAAAGTCAGAAAACACCAGATCAGGAGATCGCTCTGGCAGAGCAACGAAAAAAAATATACGAGAAGGGAAAAAGGCATGGATGAGCTACAGGCATTTATTGATGAGCAAAAAGCTCTTGATCCGGAGTTTGCGGAGTCATTTGATGAAGGGTATGAACAGTTCAAGATAGGGGTGCTCCTTCGTCAGGCTCGTGAGAGTGTTGGGTTAACACAGGATGATATTGCTGGTAAAATGAAGACCAATAAATCCACTATTTCCCATATTGAAAATCACTCACAGGATGTACGGCTGTCGATGTTGATGCACTATACTGAGGCTCTTGGAAAAAAACTGAACCTTTCGATTCAGTGAGTGGAAACAGTGCCCCTATTCATCCTCGCCATCCCTCTTTGCAGTTGAAACGAATTGACGAGCTATGGTCAGTGCGACCAGGCAAACGTTATCGTGCAATTGGAATTGATGCTCCATGTGCGATTTAGTGGCTCTGGATAGGCTCTCATGCTGAGTATGACAAAATCATTGCCTGACTCAACCCCATGAACACTGCTGTCAATAATGAACCAAGGATCAGTGTGGTTGAAATCACTGACGAGGTGATTTCCGCAACTCTTGATGACGGACGAACAATCAGTGTCCCCTTGACATGGTCATGGCGTTTAACCGAAAGCTCCGTGGAGCAGAGAAACAACTTTGAGATCATTGGTAACGGAATCGGTATTCACTGGCCTGATATCGACGAGGATATCAGTGCAGAGGGGATGCTCTATGGAGTCCCCGCACAACGATCAAGAAGAAAAATATCGGCGTAACAAAAAACGCTCAGGAGCCAACGTGGTTGTAGCTGCTAACGGAAATATTGTTGTGGCGGAAGAGTGACCGGCAAAGCTTTTTCTCAAAAATGCTGCCGAAAAAGATCCCTTCAAAGCTTTTTTTCAGCACTTGTTTTATGGAGAAGGAGAAAATAAGGCATGGATAAATTACAGGCATTTATCGACGAACAAAAAGCTCTGGATCCGGAGTTTGCAGAGTCGTTTGATGAAGGGTATGAACAGTTCAGGACTGGGGTGCTTCTTTGTTAAAAACGGCAAATACCTCGATCGGACGACGCGTCAGGGTAGAGATAACGATATTGCTATCAAGAAGATAGCGTAGCATTACAAAGCCTCCCGCTCTGGCTGCTCCCCTGCGTCACGCTCCTCCATAAAATCATCCGTCATCGCTTTCGGCCCAAAGAAAAAACTGTCCCAAGTCTGGCCGACAGGCGCAAGTATCCGCTCATTAACCTTTTACCCGAATGCTTACTTTTTTAACGTTCTCCGGTAACCGGACATTTACAACAATCGTACGGCCTGAGAGCGATTGTTGATAAAGACGGTGCTGGTAGTCATTAATGCCTCCTGGAACTGTGGATAGAGTACCGGTATATAGCAAATATTCACCGAGCCAGCAATCTCTTTTGGTGCTGGCGGAACGCGAGAAAGGAGAGTTGTTTGCTCTCTTCAACACTGGCGATGTTGGAGCTCTGGAACCTGCTATCAAGCACCTTTTTGCCAGTATCGCCTACAATAATTACACCAAAAACAACATTGAGCGTTCAAGTGCCTGTTCCCTGCATTACGTTCAAGAAGAACTGCTCCGACATCAAAAGAGCTGCAACCCCTCACCTTGACAACAACTGGGCGTTTCAATTTTTCCACTCATCAATTTTTTCCGTAGATTAAGCCTCATCTGCGTCATGGAAGGCGGGGTCAGCCTCCCGATTGATCAGGTCACACACTTGTGGCACGCTTGTAAACAGCGATTTCACCTGAAAATGTTTTAATGGAAGAGACCATGACACCACTACCCGTCACCCTTGAGTCTGAAAAAAAACTGTTTTTTCATAATTATGCCCGGCTACCTGTTGCCGTCTCCCATGGCGAAGGGTGCTGGCTTGTCGGTGATGACGGCACTCGTTATCTCGATATGATTGCGGGCATTGGGGTCAATGCCCTTGGCTATGGCGACAAGCGACTTTCTGAAGCAATCAGCAGACAGGCTGAAAAGCTTATCCACGCATCAAACCTCTTTATGATGCCGCCTCAGTTTGAATTGGCCGAAAAGCTCCTCGCACTCTCCGGCCTCTCAAAGGTTTTTTTGGCCAACAGCGGCACTGAGGCCATTGAAGCTGCAATCAAAATTGCAAGGAAGTGGGCCTGCCAGTTCGGAGATCCTGATAAAAACGAGGTGCTGTCGCTGAGCAACTGCTTTCATGGCCGAACCTATGGCGCCATGTCGCTGACGGCAAAACCGCAATATATTGATGGCTTTGAGCCTCTGCTGACCGGAACCGGTATGATAAACTTCAACGATCTCAACGACCTTGAAGAGAAGGTTTCTGCCAAAACAGCGGCGGTATTTGTTGAAGTGGTACAGGGTGAAGGGGGGATTCACCAGGTATCACAAGAGTTTATTGACCGCTTGAAGCAGCTCCGTGAACAGTATAACTTCCTGATTGTCGCAGATGAAATTCAGGCTGGATGCGGAAGAACAGGCACATTCTTCAGTTATACGCAGGTGAATGCGGATCCGGATCTGGTCTGCCTTGCCAAACCTCTTGGTGGCGGTCTGCCATTGTCTGCCGTGGTCGGCAACGAAAAAGTGGCGGATGTTCTGACCTACGGCAACCACGGCACCACTTTTGGCGGCAACCCTGTGGCCTGTGCGGCGGGTATTGCCATGATCAAGGCCATCCATGATGATCACCTTATGGAAAACGCTGAAACCGTCGGGAGTTTTATCCGTGATGAGGTGAAGAAACTCTCAGCAAAACACCCGCAGATTCTTGACATCCGTCAGTACGGCCTGATGATCGGCATCACCGTCGACAAGGAGGCCAAATATTATGCAAACAAAGCTCTCGAAAAGAATATACTTATCAATGCCACCAGCGTTAATGTTATCAGGCTGCTTCCACCCCTGACCATCAACATGAAAGAGGCGCAACACTGCATCACAACCTTTGATGAAATCCTTACCGAAGAAAAACAGGCAGCAACAACAACCGAATAAGAAAATTACCGAAAAAGTAACAGCTATGCCCCTTGAGCCAGTCAACTATATGATGATTGCTCTGGGGGGGCTGGTCATTGCAGCAAGCTATCTGGGCATGTTCATCGAGCAGGAGGTTGACGGGATTTTTGCCCTCTTCATCAGCCCGGTGACGCTTGTGGGCGCTTATCTCTGGATTATCTTTGCCATACTGTATCGACCGCAATCAAAGAAAAAAGCAACCGGTTAATCAAGCTGAAACTTGATCGGAACGGTAAACCACACCTTGATGGGACTGCCGTTCTGTATCCCCGGATAGTATTTTGACTCCATGACGGACTTCAGGGCAACGGCATCGAACACTTCACAATCAGCAGGAACACGCTTCATCACCCTTGCCTTGATTGGCCGTCCATTTTCACCAATGAGCACACTGACAAAGACCTTGCCTGTAATCCCTGCAATCCTTGCCATTTCGGGATAGTGCGGTTTTTTCTGTTCAAGAAAGCCCGGCATTTTTTCACAGGGAACAAACAGAGGCACCTCATCACCCGAACTGGCGGCACTGCCACCTCCCCCTGAAGCTGCAGCCGAAGTCTGGGAGAGCTGGGGCAGCGACTGTGTTGCCTCGCGAAGCTCTTTCTGTGTAGCAACCGTCTGCTGTACAGGTGCCTCCTCCTGACTCACCTGTTTGACCTTACCCACACTTGGCGCAACAGGTGGCGATACTGGTACAGGAGCGGAGGGAGATGGTGGAGCTGAAGGAGTTACCGCAACAGGCTCTGGCAAATCAAGGGGTGGTGGTGGTGGTAGCTGGGTGACGTTGGTCACAACTTCATAGCAGATCACTTTTGGCTCATCGTTTCTGAAGAAACCGGTCAAGAGGGTAAAGCTCTGCCAATTGGCTACGACCAGCCAAAAGAGAGCGAGAAAAACAACAGCGGTAAGAACCCCGTGACCAAGAAAAAGATGCGCCTGCCGACGAAGGACAAGGTTGCCATAAGACAAATGACGTAAACAGTCGGTATCAAGAAACTCATTACTCGAAGAGCAGGATGTCACCCAACTCTTTACTCTCTTCTTATGCAGTTGTTCCAGTTTTGACAACACCAGAAAATCCTCCTTCGCTGCTTCCAGCCTTAAATTGCCCGTGTAATTTCGAGTGCATCCTGATCAGTATAATCATCAAGGCTAAACCGCTCAATTTTCATCAGGTTCAGCTCATCAATAATATCAACAAGATGTCGGTATTTAGCTTTTTCACTGAGCTTCACCACAATCACCAACTTCTGGTTTGCCGCAGTCTGCTGCTTCAGAAGCTGACGAAGCTCGCTGCTCAATGCCGATTGCTGGCGGCTATCGCCAGAGTCATACATCCGAACTTTTCTTGGCAGAGCGCCTCCAAGAGAACAATAGGCCATGATGTCATCGGCAATCCTCAGCGTCAGAACATTCTTCTCCACAACTTTAACCTCCGTTTTTTCCGGGGGTGTATTGATCTCCATCGTATTTGATTTTGAAAAGGTGGTCGTCAGCATAAAAAATGTCAAAAGAAGAAATGCCACATCGACCATCGGTGTCATATCGAGATGAAAGCCAATGCGCTTTGAGCCTCTTCTGCCCTTTTTTTGGCGTCCACCTCCATTCGGCGAATCGACAACACCCATCAGCGAACCTCCTTTTCAAGAACCGTAACAAGATTAAAAGTGAGCAGATTTGCTTTTTTATACACTTTAATAACGTTGTTGACCGCTTCGAAGCTCGCATTGGCATCAGCCTTTATCACGGGTCGAAGTTTCTGGTTGGCAAAGCGCGCCATCACCACAAACTTGTCGAGTTCGTCACGTTCAACACGAAAATTATCTTCAAGCCTGAAATGCTTCAGGGAATCGGCAACAGTGATCGCCGAAACTCCTGATGCCTGAAGTTTCGGTTTGATGACCGAGTTAAAAATTTTTTCCCGGGACTGCTGTGAAGAGACTCCCATTAAAAAGGTGTTGTCGCCACTCACCGTTACCGTCAAGACATCAGATTCTGGCAACTTGAGTTCAGAATGAGACGAAGGAAGAGTAATTGGCACCAGTTCAGGGGGGCGAAACTTGGTGGTTAGCATAAAAAAGGTCAAAAGAAGAAATGCCACATCCACCATTGGAGTCATATCTATCCTGAAACCAACCCGTTTAGCTTTGATTCTCGACATCAGCAACCCTATTTACCGGTTCCAAGAGTGTGGATAATATAGAATGCGGCCTCATCAATCATGTAACTGAAACGGTCTACCCGACTGGTAAAGACGTTATAGGCAATAATACCGGTGATACCCCCAAAAATACCGAGAGCTGTATTAAAAAGAGCTTCGGAGATACCAAGGGAGAGTTGAACGGCATCAGGTGCTCCGCTTGTTGCCATTGCCGCAAACGCTCGGATCATTCCGAGAGTTGTTCCAAGCAGCCCGACCATCGTCGAAATTGATGCTATGGTTGAGATTGCAACCAGATTGTTCTCAAGAAGCGGCATCTCCATAATGGTCGCCTCCTCAACCGCTTTTTCCATTTCACTCACCTTTTTCTCACGGTCAGTCACATTAAAATCGATGAGCATTTTGTACCGCTCCAGCGCCGCACGCAACACCGCAGCGAGAGAGCTTTGATGGTCGTCACATTTTGCAAGAGCCTTGTCTATTGCGCCGTTGTCAATATCAAGTTTGAGATTTTTCACAAACTCGGGAATATTTCCTTTTCCCGATGCCTTTTTCAACGCAATAATCCGCTCCACCGTATAGGCAATAACCATCAGAATAAGTGCCATCAGAACAGAGACCACCGGCCCGCCTTTCCATACTGCATGAAAAATTGATGCTGGAGGGGTTGTGCCCATCCACACATAAAAGCCTAGTGAAACCGCATAGGTTATAACAATAAGAAGAGCTGTGAAATAACTCTGTTTCATGAGGCTTGATCGTTTAAATTATCCTGAACAGCGAAGCATTATGAACCACACTGTAATTTGCTATACTGTAGACTTTCCGAACATAAACATCACCAGAATTTACCGCTGCCAAGCCTTACCCTGAACACTGGCGCAATCAGCAACAGAGCATATCACCAACAGAGAAGCTTCAGAGCAATAAACAACGACGCTATTACTTGTGCAATTTAGCAAATAAGCATTCTACTTTTCAACAGTAATCGTTCCAATTGTTGCAACAAAAGAATAAAATGTGATGCATTCTTTCAACACTTTGCCGCCAAAGGGACGGCAGCCAATCCCCTCTGCGATTATTGACGAAGTGCGGCAAGCGGCAGACATTGTCGATATTATCTCGGATTATGTAACCCTTCAGCCTTCAGGACGCAACTATAAGGCACTCTCTCCCTTTACCGTCGAGAAAACCCCCTCATTTATCGTCTCCCCCGACAAGCAGCTCTATAAATGTTTTTCTACCGGGAAAGGGGGAAACGTCTTCTCTTTTGTGATGGAGATGGAGAGAGTTCCTTTTCCCGAAGCACTGGAGCTGGTGGCAAAACGGGCAGGTATCGACATCAGCAAGTATACCAAAAAAAATGCAGCACAATCGCCTTATGAAGAGAGCCAGAACCAGACACTCCGCTGGGCCGCAAGGCTCTTTCACGAAACACTTGAACGAAAAGCAGGAGAGAGAGGTCACACCTATCTTCAGGAACGCTCACTTTCTGACAAGACTATCCAGGCGTTTGGCCTCGGATGTGCACCTGACTCGTGGGACTACCTTGTCACCGAAGCAAAACGAGCCGGTATTGCAGAAAAACATCTTATTGATCTTGGACTGATCGCCCCTCACAAACAGAAAAGCTCCTGTTACGATATTTTCCGCAACAGGGTCATCTTTCCAATTTTTTCGGTTGGAGGCCAGGTGGTCGGTTTTGGAGGTCGAACTCTGGGGAGTGACCCCCAGACACCCAAATATCTCAACTCCTCGGAGAGCAAGATCTTTGAAAAATCAAAGCTGCTCTATGGGCTTCATACTGCAAAAAATGAGATCAGAAGGCTTGAAACAGCCATACTTGTTGAAGGGTACATGGATGTTCTTGCGCTTCACCAGGCTGGTATGACCAATGCTGTGGCCTCTTGCGGCACATCACTGACACGCTATCAGGCAAAAGTGCTTCACCACTATACCAAAAGGGTGTTGTTTATGTATGACGCTGATCGGGCTGGTCAAAAATCAATGTTGAGCGGCATCGATACCCTGCTCTCTGAAAACATCACCCCTTTTGTCGTTATTCTTCCTGAAGGTGAAGATCCAGACAGTTTTGTCCGTCGTGAAGGGCGGGAAAAATTTTTCCAGTTTGCTGAAAAAAACATGCTCTCCTTTCAGGACTTTCAGCTCCATTTTTTTATGGAATCAGGCGACTTTGCTCAACCTGATCTTAAGGCAAGAGCAATAAGGGCAATGGCTCACACGATTTCGCTGGTTCCCGACCGCATCCGTCGGGAACTTTATCTTCAGGAACTTTCAAAAAAACTTGCGCTCAGCCTGTCGGCTCTCCAGGAGTTACTCGGCAAAGAGGAGGATGCAACAGAAAAAAAGAGAGCCTCATTTGAAAGCCGTCAAGAGCCTCAGCCACCAGCCAAGCCCGCGCCGAAACTCTCTGTGCTTGAAAAAACCTTTCTGAAAGCTCTTCTGGAAAGCACCAGCTACGGCAATGGTGTCCTTGAGTTTGCGGCATCACACGAGGCAATGCTGGAGCTGCCACACCCTGAAGCACAGGAGATTTTTACTCATCTGATCGGGCGGTATCACGACATTGCTGCACATCCTGAAGAGCGTATCGATGTTGCATCCGAAATAAGCTCCTTCATCAATCCCGATGCCCGCGATCTCGCTTCGGAATTATTGATTGACCCGCCTGTCAGTCATAAATGGCTTGAGAAGTCCGACGTGCATGCCGATAATGCAAAGCGCTGCCTTGCCATGTTTTTGGATGCGTTCAAGAACCTGATCCTGGAACCATTACGTCTCCAGAAAAATATACTCACTGAAAAGATAAGGGTGGAGAACGAACCAGAGCGCGAAATAGCACTGTCACGCGAAAAAATCGTGCTCGATAAAAAAATCAGATCAACCACCCAGGAGCTGAAAAAGATGATCGTGGCCATTCTTGAAAACAGTTAGCCTCCCCGCTTTCCGGCAGGGCGGCTCACGGTTCTCTCTGTTCTTAAACGCTGTATCCTTCAATTGGATTATTGAGGCAAAGCGTCAGTATCTCCTCTCTTACTGCCTGACAGATATTGCCAACATCCGGTTTGTCTGCAGAAGAGACCACCTGGTCAATCAGCTCGGCAATCCTCTTGCTCTCACTCTCTTGCATACCCCTTGTGGTCATGGCTGGAGTGCCAATACGAATCCCACTGGTCACAAAAGGAGACTTGTCATCAAAAGGCACCATGTTCTTGTTCACCGTAATCCCGGCATCGTGCAGAAGATTTTCGGCAACCTTGCCCGTCACATTTTTGTTACGCAGATCCAGCAGCATGAGATGGTTTTTCGTTCCACCACTGACAATATTGTAGCCAAGCTCCACAAATCGCTCCGCCATCACCGAGGCGTTTTTAATCACCTGGCTGGCATACTCCCTGAAGGATGGCTGTAATGCTTCTCCAAATGCCACTGCCTTGCCAGCAATGATGTGCATCAACGGCCCACCCTGAATACCCGGCATAACCTCGGCATCCATCACCTCCGACATCATTTTGATTCGTGAACCAGCTTTGGTCTTGATGGTAATACCCATGGGGTTCTCAAAATCAGTACCCATCATAATCATGCCGCCCCTTGGCCCGCGAAGTGTCTTGTGGGTTGTTGTGGTAACAAAGTGGCAATGCGGAATGGGATTGCCCAGAAAACCTGCGGCAATCAAACCCGCAGGATGAGCAATATCGGCCATCAGAAACGCGCCAACCTTGTCGGCAATCGCTCTGAATGCCTTGATATCAAAACCCTGCGAATAGGCGCTGGCACCACAGATAATCAGCTTGGGGCGAACCTGCAGGGCAAGCTCCTCAACCTTGTTCATGTCAATACAACCGGTCTCGCGGTCAACACCGTAAGAGTGCGCATCAAACATCTGACCTGAAAAGTTGACCGAGCTGCCATGGGTCAGATGCCCGCCATGGGAGAGGTCAAGACCCATGATGGGATCACCCGGCTTCAGCACCGCAAAAAGCACTGCCATGTTGGCACTGGAGCCGGAGTGGGGCTGAACATTGACATAGTCACAACCAAAGAGCTTTTTTGCCCTGTCACGAGCCAAATTTTCAGCCACATCAACACATTCGCAACCGCCATAGTAGCGCTTGCCCGGGTAGCCCTCAGCATATTTGTTGGTCATCACCGACCCGCAGGCCTGCATCACCGCCCGGCTGGTGAAATTTTCTGAAGCAATAAGCTCAAGGGTATCTGTCTGACGCCTCGTCTCGCTGGCAATAGCATCAAAAAGCTCTTTATCCTGCCTCTGAAGGATATCGGTATCCATCGTCTTTCATTCCTTTTCCTGACGGAAGTTTACGGGTTTGGAGTTGTTCTGTCGTGAGAATGCGTTGCGGTGCCACAAGAGCAGCCGATAATATGGCCAAGCTTGTCGCGTTTGGTATCGAGATAATTTTTATTGATTGAGTTGGGGGCAATTTCAAGCGACAGCCTCTCCACAATTTCGAGGCCATACCCCTCAAGGCCAACAACTTTCTTTGGATTATTGGTCAAAAGCCTCATTTGCCTGACACCAAGATCCTTGAGAATCTGGGCACCAATACCATAATCACGCAGGTCGGCCTTGAAGCCAAGTTTTTCATTGGCCTCAACCGTATCGAACCCCTCATCCTGAAGGTTATAGGCTTTGAGTTTGTTGATAAGACCAATGCCGCGTCCCTCCTGCATCAGATAGATCAATACCCCGCGCCCCTCTTTTTCTATCATGGTGAGCGCGGAGGCAAGCTGATTGCCGCAATCACAGCGCAAAGAGGCAAAAGTATCGCCCGTGGCACACTGCGAGTGAACCCTCACCAGCACTGGCTCGTCGGTGGTAATATCACCTTTGACAAAAGCGATATGGTTATGCTGGTCGGTGAACGATTCATAGGCAATAAGCCTGAACTCTCCATAAGCTGTTGGGAGCCTTGATTCCACCGCCCGTTGCACAAGCTTGTTGCGCTGCATCTGATAGGCAACCAGTGACTTGATCGTGATCAGCTTCAACCCGAATTTTGCCTTCAGCTTGATCAGCTCGGGAAGTCGGGCCATACTTCCGTCATCATTAAGAATTTCGCAAAGAAGGCCGACAGGGGTACATCCGGCAAGTCTTGCCAGATCAACGGCTGCTTCCGTATGTCCTACACGCCGGAGTACACCACCATCCATAGCCCTGAGAGGAAAAATATGGCCCGGACGGGAGAAATCATCGGCTTTCGATGAGAGATCGCCAAGCATCTTGATCGTCACGGTACGGTCATAGACAGAGATTCCTGTGGTAATCCCTTCGGCTATCGCATCAACAGATACCGTAAAGTTGGTCTCATGCTGCGAGGTATTCCTCTGTACCATCGGATCAAGCTGCAGCTCTTTGGCCCTCTCCATCGTTACCGCCACACAAAGAAGACCCCTCGCCTCCCTGGTAATAAAGTTGATCATCTCTGTTGTCGCCCGGTCGGCGGCGCCAATAAAGTCGCCCTCATCTTCACGCTCCTCGTCATCAATCACCATAACAAGCTTTCCCTGCCGAATATCTTCAAGAGCTTCGTCAATAGAGTCAAAAATCTTTGTATGCATACCTGTTGATTACACCTTTTTGCAAACCGGATAGGAGATGAAAATAAAGATGGTAATGTAAAAAAATCCTTCCCCATTTTCGAGAGCTCAAAAAAAGAGTGCCAACGAGTAACGGTGCGCAGCTTTGAGAAGGATAGCCATTTTTGTATAATGGAACGGTTTTTATTATCAAGGGGTGAATCGTTACCTTGATTACAGCTCTATCAGCTCCATCCCGAAGCTTTTTAATTATCATAGTGAGATTGCATGACCATTCAAGCTTCCGACCTGACGCACGAGTTTACTGAACTTGCGCGGAAATTCCCTGCAGAAAGGCTCTTGAAAGCCAAGCAAAACGGCTTTTCCGATTTCCAGCTTGCAAATATTTTCAATACGACAGAACCATCCATACGATCTCTCAGGAGACATTACGGCATTGAATCTGTCTTCAAGACTGTCGATACCTGTGCCGCAGAGTTCGATGCGAAAACGCCCTACCACTACTCAACCTACGAGGAGGAGAACGAATCAGTCTCCTCTGACAACAAAAAGGTTATTATTCTTGGTGGCGGTCCCAATCGCATCGGGCAGGGCATTGAGTTTGACTACTGTTGCGTCCAGGCGGTCTTTGCTCTGAAGGAGGCGGGCTATGAGACTATCATGGTCAACTGTAACCCCGAAACCGTCTCGACAGACTACGATATTGCCGACAAGCTCTACTTTGAACCCCTCACCTTTGAAAATACCATCAGGATTATAGAGCACGAAAAGCCTCTCGGAGTTATTGTCAGTTTTGGAGGCCAGACCCCTCTGAAGCTCTCGACAAAACTGCACGAAGCCGGTGTCACCATTCTTGGCACCTCATCAAAAGGGATTGACCTGGCCGAAGACCGTAAAAAGTTTGGTGCCCTTCTCGAACAGCTCGACATCCCGCATCCGGCTTATGGCACAGCCATAAGCTTTGAAGAGGCAAAAGAGATAACGCGCAGAATTGGCTACCCGGCACTGGTCAGACCAAGTTACGTGCTTGGTGGACGGGCCATGAAAATCGTTTACAACGACGATTCACTGAAAGAGTATATCGATCAGGCGCTCTTTATTACCGAAAAATACCCTCTGCTGATTGACCGTTTTCTTGAAACTGCTGTGGAATTCGACATTGATGCCATAGCCGACACCACAGACTGTGTCATCAGCGGCATCATGCAGCATGTGGAAGCCGCAGGCATACACAGCGGTGACTCAACCTCTATTCTTCCCTACTATAATATCAGCCAGACGGTTATTGCCACCATGAAGGCATACACCAGAATCCTGGCTGCAAATCTGAAGGTGGTGGGACTGATGAATGTGCAATACGCCGTACAGAATGAGAGCGTCTACGTCATTGAGGTCAATCCAAGAGCAAGCAGAACGGTACCTTTTGTTGGCAAGGCAACCGCCATACCGGTCGTTAAAATAGCGACACGAGTGATGCTTGGCGAAAAACTCAGCGACCTGCGCAAGGAGTATGATCTGAAAGATTGCGATGAACTGGGTATGAAGCACCTTGCCATCAAGGAGCCAGTCTTCCCGTTCTCCAAATTTGCAAAATCAGGTGTCTATCTGGGGCCGGAAATGCGCTCTACCGGAGAGGCAATGAGCCTTGCCGACGAGTTTCCTGAAGCATTTGCAAAGGCATATCAGGCAGCAAACATGCAACTCCCCCTCTCGGGATCAGTCTTTATCAGCGTCAACGACCTGGACAAGAACCAGCGTATTCTTGCCATAGCCCGGGCGCTCTTCCGCATGGACTTTGATCTTGTCGCAACAGCAGGAACGCATGAGTTCCTGACGGAACATGGTATAGAGTGCAAAAAGGTCTATAAAGTCGGGGAAGAGGGACGTCCCAACATCTTTGACATTATCAAGCACGGTAAAATCAACTTTGTCATCAACACACCCCGAGGCGAAAAAGCACTGCACGACGAAGAGGCCATTGGAGCCGCATCAGTATTGAGCAATGTTCCATTCGTGACCACAATTGAAGCGGCAGAGGCATCGGTGCAGGCGATTGACTGTATACGCCATCAGGAGTTTGGTGTCAAAAGCCTTCAGGAATACGCCTCATACCGCAATAAAACCTTGTCATAGAAGACAGACATGGCCTCTTATCGCCTTGACAACATCATGAAATCATAGAATTCAATTCAACTTTTTTTACCATGCACGATAAACTCCAGAAACTTCTTGAAGAATCGATACAACTGGAACTGAACCTTGCAAAGCTCTATACCCTTTTTAACGACTTTTTTTCGGACGATGAAGATTTCTGGTGGGATCTGGCCATGGAAGAGCAGGGACATGCAGCCCTGTTTAAGGAGGAGAAAAAACAGCCGCAGCAAAAAGAGTTTTTTCCAAAAAACCTGCTCGCCACGGATCTGCAATCCCTCATCGACACCAATGTAAAAATTACAGGGCTGATCGCTGCCTGCACAGCCACACCGCCATCAAGATCCGAAGCATTCAAAACAGCTTATGCCCTTGAAATGGCGGCTGGAGAGTCCCATTTTCAGCAATTCCTCGACAGCCCCACCAACTCTTTTTCTGCAAATATCTTCAAACAACTGAATCAGGAAGACCGCGATCATGCCACAAGAATCCAGCAATACATGCAGAAGAACCACATCGAGTAAACCAATGTTCAGGGCAGCGTTATAAACGTTTGTTCAAAGTCACTCCCTTCTCCCAGAAGTAATTCACTATAACACTGCGGGGAGTACCGAAAACTCCCCCCATTGATAAAAGCTATTCCATCCACCGTATAGCTCTGAAAACGGTGAAAATGGCCGTGTAACACCAACTTTGCCTTGATACGCTTCAACACTTCAAGAAACTCTTCACGATTTTTTAGCTCCATCGTCCAGTCGAACGCCTGGTCAATAAGAGAATCTGTACCATAAACACGGTAAGCGTGATGACAAAGCCCAAGCACAAAGCAGCCCTTCAGAGAAGCAAGAACATGTTCAACACTTAATGCGCGTAACTGACCAGGGGTAATCGATCCCCTGGAACCAAGCGGATTATCAGCAGGATACCACGGATAAACAGAATTAAGGGCAGCAAGAGCTATTTTCAGCGAGGAGAAATTGATAATTTTCACAAAAGGGAACGCTTTATCACCCTTCTCGTCTCCGCTGATCAGCTCCTGAAAAAAAAGAGTAAATTCTGCCAATTTACGATCAAACGACCATTTTCCGAACACTGAAAGCGGGTTCAGTGCATTATAAAAGCGCATCTCCTCTTCAAGATTGATCAAGTCATGATTGCCGGGAAGAACAGTACACCTCTCCCAATGGTAAAAACCGTGACTTTTCAGCTTGTCTTTGACAAGATGCCAGTCGCCCGGATCAGCATTATTGCTTAAATCCCCAGAAATGACAAGATGGTTGACACCGTCAGCATTGAAATGATCCAGCAACCGATCAAAATCAGCAAGGTGACGACGATCCTTTTTACCGGAAAAATGAAGGTCCGATATATGCGCTATTTTTACTTTCGTTGTAATCAATTTTATAAGACTTGCGGTTTTCAATTGTAAAACATTAAATTAAGCACTTTAGAAATTTAACGGGCATTTAAACAGACGCCGCAAAAAAACTGATGCCGAACAATACTGCCTGTTTTTCAACCTGCGGCCATCATTGCAATCATTATACCGATAACTATGCAAAAAAAGATAATTGCGCTGAAAGAACTAACAAAAAATCTCTGGTGGTCATGGGATACCGAAGCTAAAAAGATTTTCGAAGAACTCTCTCCTCTTCTCTGGCAAAGGAGTAATCATAATCCGGTCGGACTTCTGCAACATATATCTGATGACGAACTGATCGCACGTTGTCGATGCGAATATGGAGAAAAAATAGATCGGGTTTATGATCGGTTCACTGCTTACATGAACGACCAGAACACCTGGGCAGCGGAACATGCCCCTGAGCTTGTCAAAAACCCTGTGGCCTATTTCAGCGCAGAGTTCGGAATTCACGAAAGTGTAAGAATATATTCTGGTGGACTTGGCGTACTGGCCGGAGACCATCTCAAGTCTGCCAGTGATCTCGGTATAAACTTTACTGGAATTACCCTGTTTTATAAAGAGGGTTACTTCCGCCAATATCTCAATCACGATGGATGGCAGATGGAGGAGTATCCTCTCCAGGAACCCGAAAACCTTCCCATTGAAAAGGTGAAAGACGCTGACGGCAACGATCTGATTGTAACCGTCAATATTGCCCAGAGTGAAGTCCATGCCCAGGCGTGGTGCCTCAAGGTTGGCCGCGCAACACTCTATCTGCTTGATACCAACATTACGGCCAATGAGCCCCACTATCGTGATATTTGCTGTCGAGTCTATGGTGGCGATCAGAACATGCGCATCAATCAGGAGATTCTTCTTGGCATCGGCGGGGTAAAACTCCTTGACCAGCTCGGTATTGAGCCCGCAGTCTATCACATGAACGAAGGCCACTCAGCGTTTTTGACACTTGAGCTTCTTGCGATGGAACTGACCAATGGTCTCTCAGAAAAAGAGGCAATGGAGAAGGTTCGGTCACGCTGCGTCTTCACCACACACACACCAGTACCAGCAGGGCATGACCGCTTCTCAAGAGAGATGATGCACTACATCTTTGACAAATATCTCTCAACAATAGGAATGGATTTTGACGAGCTGATGAGGCTCGGGGCGGAAAACAGGGATGATATTTACGGGCTGTTCACCATGACAGTACTGGCGCTGAATCTTTCACGTTCGGCAAACGGAGTCTCAAAGCTGCATGGCGAGGTATCGCGGAGCATGTGGATGCACCTTTATCCGGGAAAAACGGTGGAGGAGGTTCCGATTGGTCACATCACCAACGGCGTACATGCCAGCAGTTGGACCTGTGGCTATACTGGCAGGTTCTGGCACAAATATGGTATAACTGTCGACGAATTATCTCTGTCGCATGAAGCCGCCGAAGCCATTCTTGCAAAAGTCACCGATGAAGACCTCTGGTCGTTGCGCTACAGCCTGAAACGAAATCTTATTGACTTTATCGACCGCTACCTGGGGAACCAGCTTTTTCATCAGCACATCAACTCATACTACAGCGATTACAGCTCCCTGAGATCCGCGAAAAACACCTTCTCTCCCGATGTGTTGACCATCGGGTTTGCAAGACGCTTTGCCACCTACAAGCGTGCGCCACTCATTTTCAGAGACCTTGGCCGTCTTGACAGAATTATCAACAATCCGAAAATGCCAATGCAGATTGTCTTTGCCGGAAAAGCCCACCCGCATGATGATGCAGGAAAAGATTACATTCGCCAAATCGTCCATCACTCGCGGCGTCCAGAGTTCAGCAGCAAGGTGATTTTCCTTGAAAATTATAACCTTGGTGTTGCAAAAAGAATGGTTTCAGGTGTTGACGTATGGCTGAACACCCCGGTAAGACCCATGGAGGCAAGTGGTACATCCGGTGAAAAAACGGTGCTGCATGGTGGTTTGAATTTCAGCGTCCTTGATGGCTGGTGGCCTGAAGCGTATAACGGCAAAAACGGTTTTTCTATCGGCAACGGTGAATCGTTTGAAAACCATGAAGAGCAGGACAGCTTCGATGCCGAAAAAATGTACACCGCGCTGGAAACACAGATTATCCCGGCCTATTACGAGCGCAATGAACTGAATATTCCTGTGAAATGGATCAGTAAAATCCGTAATGCTATTGCTACAATAGCACCGGAATACAACACTCACCGAATGGTAAAAGATTATACGACAAAGTACTATCTGAACAGATAACAGAGGTGAACAGCAGAACCGCATGACTGTTTTTTCCTGACTGGAACCAATCCGGTCAGGAAAAAATTGCTCTCACGACTGTCAAGCACAGAAACACTATGAGTAAAAAGAAAAGTATTTCCCGTTCTTCTTCTGCATCGGTATCTCTTGGTCGTGGTCTTGATCTGAAATCACCGGTACTCCTTGCCTCCGGCACAGCCTCTTATGGCGAGGAACTCAGCAAACTCTGCGATTTGTCAAAAACAGGAGGTCTGGTCACAAAAGCAATCTCCCTTGAGCCAAGAAGCGGTAATCCTCCGCAACGCATTGCAGAAACAGCTTCGGGGATGCTCAATGCTATTGGTCTTGCAAATGTTGGGGTCAAGCGCTTCATTGCAGAAAAAGTACCATTTCTCCGAACTCTTGATACAGCAATCATTGTCAATATAGCCGGTCGTTCCATCGACGAATACTGTGACGTGGTATCAATGCTTGATGCTGTTGAAGGGATTGATGCTTTTGAAATCAACCTCTCCTGCCCCAATGTCAAGGGCGAGTGCATGATTATGGGAGTCAGCAGAGAGGCAACCTTTGAGATTGTCTCAGAGCTGCGCAGGATAACATCCCGCCACCTTATGATCAAGCTGACACCAAACGTCACCTCCATCAGCTCAATTGCTTTGGCTGCCGAAGAGGCGGGCGCAGACTCTCTCTCTCTGATCAACACCGTTGTCGGGATGGCTATTAACTATAAAACCCGCAAACCGCTGTTGAAAAATATTACGGGGGGGCTCTCAGGTCCAGCCATAAAACCGATTGCTCTCGCAAAAGTATGGGAGGTCTTCAATGCAGTCAAAATTCCGATTATCGGGATGGGCGGTATTGCCGGATTCGAAGATGCCATGGAGTTTCTCCTTGCCGGTTCAAGTGCAGTGCAGATAGGAACCATGAATTTCGTCTATCCTGACATCAGCGAAAAGATTGCCGTGGCTATTGAAGAGTACTTTGCTGCCCCGGGCGCAACAACCTTAAAGGAGTATTGCGGCAGCCTGATCACCGCCTGACACTTTCATTAGCGTCCCCGTCTCTTTGCAGAATATTTCCTGGACAGCCCTGTCATCAACCGTTGCTGCAACAGAGCAGCATGGCGAACGTTAGCTCTTTTTTGACAATTCATTACCTGATTGCAGGGCAGCCGACAATAAATATTCACAATTTATTCTATCTTTCGTACCGTCCACTTAACCCTTAAACATCCCCTCTCATGCGTATTGGAATTGGTATTGATGTACATCCGTTTGCCGAAGGAAGAAAACTTGTTCTAGGGGGTGTTTATATCCCCGGACATGATGGACTTGAGGGACACAGCGATGCCGATGTACTGCTTCATGCCATCAGCGATGCGCTGCTTGGCGCGGCAGCCCTGGGAGATATTGGTCTTCACTTTCCAAACACAAGTGAGGAATTCAAGGATATCGACAGCATGATTCTGCTCAAGCAGGTGGTAAAACTGCTCAAAAAGAGTGGCTACAAGACAGTGAATGTTGATGCCATGCTGCTTCTTGAAGCTCCCAAAATTGCACCACACATTATGGAGATGCGCAAAAATATCGCTCGTTGCCTTGGTGTTGAAATTGGTGCTGTATCGGTCAAGGCAACCACCAACGAAAAACTTGGCTATATCGGGCGGGAAGAGGGCGCTGCTGCACATGCAGTCTGCCTGATCCAGACACCTTAAACTCCAAGCTCCCCCCTGAGAATACTGACCGGCACATAGCGAGTCGCCTTGCGTGCCGGACTCCAGGAGGAGAGTACCGCAATCAGAATACCAAAACCAATCACCACCAGATGGGTTTCGGGTGTTTCTATAATATTGATTCGATCTGCTTTCACGACCCCCGCCGTACTGGCCTCAAAACGGATCGCTTCGACAAAATGGCAGATAACATGTCCCAAAGGAGAGCCAACAAGCACCCCGAGAATTCCGATCATCAGCCCTTCCATCATGAAAATGCGAGTGATACTGCCACTCAGCATCCCCATGGAGCGCAGGATAGCAATATCTTTAACTTTTTGCAGGATAACCGTTGTCATGACGGATGAGACACCAAGACCGGCAACAATAAAGACAAACCCCACCAGTACAAGGGTAATAAGCCCATTGCGATTATAAAACTCGATAACATTACGATTGCTCTCGTCCCAGCTTTCGCTTTTATAGCCGCTGAGTCTCTGCACCTTTTCAGCAGTTTGACGAGCCCGGTCAACCTGTGCCGTTCTCAAACCAATACCGCTCACCGAGTTCGCAGCAACTCCCTCCATTCTCTGGGCAAGCGAGAGGTTAACATAGGCTTCACGCTCATCCTTTGCATTAAAACCACTGCTGAAGCGCCCGACAACCGTCACTGGAAACTCCTCGCTGTTTTTGGTGACCAGCACCACCCTGCCACGATAACCAACAGCAAGTTTTTTTGCCAGAAGATCACCCACAAGAATACCGTTTGGGGTTGCCGCCAACTCCTCAAGCGCATTGGGTTCAAGAAGATTCTTTTTCAACCCGGCAATTTCGCCTTCAAGATCAGGAATAATTCCTCGCGCAACACACGGGGTAAAACGGCTTTTGTTCCGCCCAATAACCTTGCTGAGCACAAAGGGCGAGATACTCTGAAGCTCCTTCAGAGGTTCTATCCGCTTGACAAGTTCAGCATAGTTTTTAATGACCTCCTGTTCATCGTTGGTAATATTTTTCGTCACCATTGCAACCCTTCCCTTTGCTCCTCCAACCAGGTTATCAGGCACCAACGGCTCGACCCTTTTTGCGCTCATCACGACATGAGGAACGGTATCAATCACTTTGGAAATAATATTTGCCGATGAACCCCGTGCAACGGAAATTGTCGTCACCAGCATTGCGGAACCCACAGCGACACCAAGCGCAGTGAGAACAGTCTGACGCTTCCTCTCCCTGAGATGCACAAAAGCAATCCTCGCCTGATCACGGAAGTTCATCAAAAACCCTGTAGTTCAATCATCTCCTGACATATTCACCGGTTACTAAATATTGAGACAAGGCGTTGAAAAATCACACAAAAAATCTATCTTGACAACAAGAGTTCGGGAAAATCGAAATCCTGACAAGTAAATAAATTAAGCTGTTAATTACTAACCTGAGCATGGAGAGGAGAGCATAATTGTGAAAAAAATAGGTATTTTAACCAGCGGAGGAGATTGTGGAGGTCTCAATGCTGTTCTCAAAGGCGCAGCCCTGATGGCTCTGTCGAATGGTCTTGAACTTTATGTCATCCCGAACGGCTATGCTGGCTTGTACAATCTTGTTGATCAGGAGAGAATGGTGCAGCTTGACCAGGCCAGACTTGACCAGTTTGATGCAAGCTTTGCGGGATCAGAAGCGGGTCACTCAAGGGTAAAAATCAAAGCGATAAGCAACCCTGAGAAATACAACCGTATCAAGGCAGGGATGAAAAAATTCGGCATTGATGCCCTTGTCATCAGTGGCGGTGACGATTCGGGCAGCGTCATGGTTGATCTCAATCTCCAGGGAATTCAGTGCATTCATGCCCCGAAAACCATGGATCTCGACTTGCAGACCTACTCCGTAGGCGGAGACTCAACCATTAACCGCATTGCCCAGTTTGTCCATGACCTGAAAACAACCGGAAAAACTCACAACAGGGTACTGGTTACTGAAGTATTTGGCCGTTATGCTGGCCATACCGCATTTCGCAGCGGTATTGCCGCGGAAGCTGACTGTATTCTCATGCCGGAAATTCCAGCAGATTGGGATATTGTCTATAAACACCTTGTGGAACGTTTTACCCGCAGAATCAGGGAAAATGATGTGCACAGCGGCACCTACACCATTGTCGTGGCAGAAGGGCTGAAAAATGCTGACGGCAGCGATATTGTTGATGAATCGGCAGGAGTTGACGCATTTGGTCATAAAAAACTTGCCGGAGCTGGTAAATTTACCTGTCAGCAGATCCAGAAAAGAATGAAAGCCGACCCGGCAATGCCACTCTTCATGAAAGAGACCGGCATGTTTGTTGAAGGAATCTATGAAATTCCAGAGGTACGCGAAGTCCATCCCGGACATCTGGTGCGTTCAGGAAGCTCTTCAGCCTATGATATCAACTTTGGCTTTGAAGCCGGAGCTGCTGCCATACTGCTCCTTCTCGACGGAAAAACCGGTGTCACCATCTCCAAAGTGAGGGGACGCAAGATAGAGTACATTGAATCAAGCAAAGCCATTGCTCAACGCCATGTCGATCTCGACCATGTCGCCATGTACGAGTCGCTCGGCATCTGCTTCGGACGCAACAGCATTGCTTATGAGCCGATTATGCGTGAAGTCGATGGTGTTTATGAAAGAATCTACTAATCCGTTGCTGACACACTGAACATAAAAAACCCCGGAACGAAACACGGGGTTTTTTATATCTTCAAGTTTACTTCTGGTAATGCACCAATAACACCCAACACCTCCACCATGAACAAGTCTGCCAAAATCTGGATGAACGGCGAACTGATTGACTGGATTGATGCAAAAATCCACATTCTGTCACATGTTGTCCACTACGGTTCATCAACCTTTGAAGGAATCCGCTGCTATGATACCCTTAAAGGGTCAGCCGTCCTCTTTCTGGACGAACACATCAAGCGTCTGAGAGACTCTTCAAAAATATACCGAATAGAAATTCCTTACTCTGAGAAAGAGCTGAAAGAGGCCATCATCGCCACAATCAAGGCCAATAATTTCAACGCCTGTTACATCCGTCCGCTGGTCTACCGTGGACAGGGAGCGTTAGGGGTCAACCCCCACCGGGCATCAATTGAAGTGGCAATTGCCACATGGGAGTGGGGCACCTATCTTGGAGAAGATGTGCTTGAAACCGGCGTTGATGTCCGCGTCTCCTCATGGACAAGACCTGCCCCAAACACCCTCCCATCATGGGCGAAGGCGGGAGGCAACTACCTGAACTCACAGCTCATCAAGATGGAAGCGCTGATGGACGACTATGCCGAAGGGCTTGCCCTCGATGTCAATGGTTACGTCTCTGAAGGAAGCGGGGAGAATATCTTTGTTATCCGTGATGGCATCATCTATACCCCCATGTCGGGACAATCCATTTTGCCTGGTTTTACCCGGTACGCCATCATGCACATTGCAAAAGAGCAGGGCTACGAAGTAAAAGAGACACTCATTCCCCGCGAAGCACTCTACGTCGCCGATGAGGTTTTTCTTACCGGCACCGCCGCAGAGATCACACCGGTGAGAAGTATTGATAAATACCCGATCGGAAACGAAAAACGGGGGCCCATTACCGAAGTGCTTCAAAAAGAGTATCTGAAAATTGTTCAGACCGGAGAGGATCCCTACAACTGGTTAACCTTTCTTTGAGCATGACAGGGCTGGCATGAGCTGGAACAACATTATCGGCCAACAACAGCAGATTCGCGTCCTGCAAAAAGCGCTTGAAACAGGACGCTTTGCTCACGCCTACCTCTTTACCGGCCCGGAGGGATCAGGAAAAGAGTCGGTAGCCTTTGAAATTGCCGCTCTTCTCAACTGCCGCAATGGAGCACACAACAACCTGGCGGGCTCGTGCGGCGCATGCCCTGACTGCCAGAAGGTTGGGGAGTTCATGCATCCGAATGTGGAGTACATTTTTCCGGTTGAATCAGCCCTGCTTGACGCAGGTGACTCTGCAAAAAAAGAGAACAAGCGCTTTACCGAAGCCAAAGAGCGATACGATACCCTGCTCGGCAAAAAAAGAGAGAACCCCTACTTCTCACCCGCCATGGAGCGCTCCATGGGAATTCTTACCGAGCAGATTATCACCCTTCAGCATAAAGCGCTGTTTATGCCGAACGAAGGGAGCAAAAAGATTTTCATTATTTCACAGGCAGAGCGCCTGCACCCTTCGGCGGCAAACAAGCTTCTGAAGCTGCTTGAAGAGCCTCCGGCACACGTTATTTTTATTCTTGTTTCATCACGACCAGAAGCACTGCTGCCCACCATCCGGTCACGATGCCAGGCTGTCAAGTTTTCCCGGGTGACCTCCCGTGAGTTGCGACTTTGGCTGACAGCTAACCGCACTGAGATTGTTGAGCCCGAGCTGAGCTTTATCGTCAGCTTTTCAAGAGGCAACCTCCGGCTTGCATGGGAGCTGCTCAACAACAGAGTCGAGAATTCTCCGGAAACTGCAACCATGGCGCTCCGCAACCAGGCACTCGACTACCTCCGCGCCGTGCTCACCCCAAGCGCTTTTCATAAAGCCATTATCTCCTGTGAGCAGAACGCCAAAAACCTTTCGCGCAGCGACCTTACCCTCTTTCTTGCTGCCCTCCTGCTCTTCTTTCAGGATGCCAACCACCGCCGAATCAACCCTGCTTTTCAGGAGCTGAACAACCCCGACATCAGCGAAGCCGTCAACCGTTTTGCCAAAAACTTTCCAAATACCGACTTCTTTCAGATATCAACCATCACCGAAGAGGCCATCCGCTCCATAGAACGCAACGTCAACCCCCTGCTGGTGATGGCCTCTTTTACCGCAGAGATCAAGTCGTTGCTGCTGCGGATGTGAAAAGCCATCAGGGTTTTGAAGAGTTTGCCGTCGCTGTGGCTGAATCGATCCACCCCAGATAGCCCGGCAACCCGCCCGTTATCGGCAGCATGATGATCTCCGGGAGATCATAGGAGTGATGCTCAAGAATATGTGCTTCGAGATCGCGGTAACAGGCTTCGGTGGTTTTGATAGACAAGAGAAGCTCGCCCTCTTTCTGCAGCTTGCCTTCCCAGATAAAAAAGCTGCGAATGTCGGCCATCTGGACACAGGCCGCCAAACGATTGTCAAGAATGCTCTCAGCAAGCTTTTCGGCGGTCTCCCGATTTGGGACGGTGGTAATCACCATGCAATAGAGGCTCATTTTTTTCTGGGTGAAAAAGTTACAGAGTTACAGTTCAATAAGCTCTTTCGTGAACTGTTGCAACGGTGCCGCGCCTTGCGGAGACATGACAACGGTATCCTCAATACGCACCCCGAATTTACCGGGCAGATAAATACCAGGCTCAATGGTAAAAACCATATTCTCCCGTAACTCATGCTCCCCTTTGGCACTGATTCGGGGCTCTTCATGCACATCGAGCCCGACACCGTGACCAAGGCCATGCCCAAACTCCTCCGTGTAACCGTAGTAGGCAATATATCGGCGAACCTCATCATCAAGCTCTTTGGCCACCATGCCGCATCGCGCCGACGCAATACCAAGCTCCTGCGCCTCCTGCACAATACGGTAGACCTTGCGCGCCTCATCTGAAATTTTACCAAGAGCAACTGTTCGTGTCTGATCGGAGGCATACCCCTCAACCACACAACCGGTATCAATCACAATAAGCTCGCCAGGTTTAAACCGGGCGGCTGAAGGTCGGGCATGGGGCATGGCTGAACGAGCACCACCAGCCACAATAGGCTCAAAAGAGTCTCTCTCCGCACCAAGCTTTTTATGCTGATACGTTATTTCGGCGGCTATATCAAGCTCTGTTACTGCTGGTGATATCATGGAGAGCACACGCTCAAGTACCTGCTCACTGACAACAGCAGCACGACGCATCTTCACCAGCTCAATCCCGTTTTTGACCATCCTGAACTCATCAAAAAAAGAGTCAACCGGCAGCACCCGCTGTTTACCATGAAGCTGCTCGATAAGGCGAATAGCTTCGTTCCAGCTCACAGTATCCGATTGCAACGCAACCGTTTCGCCAAGAGGATAGCGGCCGGAAGCAAGCTCAGCAGCAAACCCGTCAGCAGCAATAACCGTTTCGGCCACCACAACCTCCCGGGCAGCCTGCTCCTGATACCGGAAATCCGTAAAAAACCAGCTCTTTTGCGGAGTAACCAACAACCTCCCGGCTGAGCCACTGAAGCCGGTCAACCAGCGAATCACTGAGAGATCGGTAATAACACAGGCATCCAGAGCCATGGTCATCATCTTGACCCGCACCCTCTCCAATGACTCTTTTTGAGCAGCTTTTACCCTTTCACTCTCCATAAGCGCAGAAAATTTTATCTCAAGCGTTGCAATAACAGGGTGCTCAATGCAATCAATTCTTTTTATTAATTTACATTTACGAATATTTGCAATTATTTGCCAACAAGTAAGCGTTATGCCCCAAAAAAAGTTACTGCAAAAGCTGCTTGCCGGAGAAAATTTTTCACAGGATGAGATGACCTTCTGCATGAACAGCATCATGGATGGTCTCTTTTCCGAAAGTGTCATTGCCGCACTGCTCGCCCTTCAACAAAAAAAAGGAATCACTCCGGCCGAAACCGCAGGCGCCTATTACAGCCTGATGGAAAAAGCCAGCAGCATTGAGCTGAGCGAAGATGCCGTCGATACCTGTGGAACAGGCGGTGACCATGCAGGCACCTACAATATTTCCACCACAGCATCAATCATTGCCAACAGTGCTGGCATCCCCATTGCCAAACATGGCAACCGCTCGGTAACAAGTAGTTGCGGCAGCGCTGATGTGCTTGAAGCACTTGGCTTTACTATCGATTTGCCTCCCGAAGCGACAAAAGAGCTTTTTGAACGGACTGGATTCGCCTTTCTCTTTGCCCCCCTCTACCATCCATCCATGAAAAGAGTGGCCACTCTGCGCCGTGAGCTGGGTATAAGAACCATCTTCAACATTCTTGGACCGCTCATTAATCCGGCAAAAACAAAACGGCAACTGGTCGGAGTTTTCAACCAGGAGTTGATGGAACTTTACACGGAAGTTTTTGTCCAGACCGACGCTCGTCATGCCCTGATTGTTCATGCCATGACAGAAGAGGGCATTGCACTCGACGAACCGAGCCTGAACGGCCCGACCCATCTCATTGAAATACAGAATGGAACGGTGAGGCGACAGACACTCTATCCTGAAGAGTTCGGACTCACAAGACATGCCCTCGCAGAGATACAGGGAGGCAGCAAAGATGAAAATGCCCTCATTATCCTCCGAATCCTTGACGGAAGCGCACCCGAAGCACACCTTGATGCAGCCCTCTACACTTCAGCCATGGCCTGTTACGTCTCAGGAAAAGCAGAAAGCATTGATGCCGGGTTCCTTATGGCCGGTGATGCGCTGAAAAGCGGTCGTTCAGAACGTGCCTTTAAGGAGATCGTGAGAGTCAACAGAGAACTCACCGGAAAATACAGGAAGGGCATCAACTAAATTCTTATCTTTTTATCAAAAAACATGTATACTGTCCACTTTGTTTTTAAGCCGGGGCGAGAACAATAATACCAATGAACGGACGAGAAACTCTTCATCCTGAAAAGCATCCAGGCATAACCGAGAAGCTGCGCTTGTCAGGAGTGAGCGATTCCCGGCAGAAAGAGATTCAACAAGCTCTCGAAAATGTCAACCGTCCTGGATTCAGGATTGAGCTCTCTGCCATTGTGCCGCTCATGAAACCAGTCACCTGGTTCCCGCCAATGTGGGCCTTTGCCTGCGGTGTGGTATCAACCGGTGAAAGTGTTGCTGACAACTGGTCTATCCTGCTGCGGGGTATTATTTTGGCGGGACCGCTCATGTGCGCCATGTCGCAGACCATGAACGACTACTTCGACCGCGAGGTAGACGCTATCAATGAACCTGAACGCCCTATTCCAGCAGGAAAAATATCCAAATCGGCCAGTTGGCTGATCACCTTCGCCCTTATCGTTACCGGATTTCTGGTGGCCTTCTCCATTCACCCCTATGTTGTTGCCATAGCATTTGTGGGGGTACTCATGTCGCATGCCTATTCGGGCCCGCCGATCAGGGCAAAAAGAAATGGCTGGTTCGGCAACCTGATCGTGGGGCTTGCCTACGAAGGGGTGGCGTGGCTGACCGGCAGCTTTGCCATTACCCAGGGCATCCCTTCCCGCGAAACTATTGCCCTGGCAATTATTTTTTCCCTTGGTGCTCATGGCATCATGACGCTGAACGATTTCAAGTCCATCGTTGGCGACAACATCCGCAAGGTTGCCTCCATACCGGTACAACTTGGAGAAAAAAAGGCGGCCATCCTTGCGGCAATCATTATGGATGTGGCCCAGCTTGCCGCCATCTCCATTCTGGTTGCCAAAGGCTCCATGACCACAACGGTCATTGCGCTTCTGCTGCTGCTTGCTCAACTGCCCATGCAGAAAACCCTGATTGCGCAACCAAAAGAGAGGGCAATCTGGTATAACGCATTTGGAACGCTACTCTACGTCCTCTCCATGATGGTCTGCGCTGTAGGTATACGACCCTGAAACTATACTTTTTCGATTTATAAAATTTTTGTTATATTCCGGTTCATTTTTTAACACAATTGATTGCGCCATGTCCAAAGTTTGTTTACTGACCGGCAAAAGACCCAAGTACGGTAATACGGTGTCTCATGCAAATAACCACGTCCGCACCCGTTTTGAGCCAAACCTCCACACCAAAAGAGTCTGGATTGAGGAGGAGAAGCGGTTTGTAAAGGTGAAGCTTTCTGCAAAAGCCATGAAAATTATTGCTAAAACAGGTACCGCCGAGCTTGCCAAACTGGTGAAATAGGCGACCGCAACATCTGCTCTCAAGAAGTTTTCAATATTTTGTAAAAGCTCAACCCTGCACGGTTGAGCTTTTTTTTGTCGATGGAAAAAAAAGTCACAATCTACACCGACGGCGCTTGCAGCGGAAATCCAGGACCCGGAGGCTGGGGTGCTCTTTTGATGTACGGCCCCTCGACCAGGGAGATATCGGGGTATTCGCCTGCCACGACCAATAACCGCATGGAGCTCAGCGCAGCAATAGAGGCACTTCAGGCACTCAAAGAGCCGTGCAGGGTCGATCTGTACAGCGATTCAAGCTATCTTGTCAATGCCGTCAATAATGGGTGGCTGAAGCGCTGGACCTCCAATAACTGGCAGACAGCAGCTAAAAAAAGTGTTGAAAATATTGATCTGTGGCAGAAAATTCTGAAGTTGCTTACATTGCACGAAATCAAATTTCACAAAGTAAAAGGCCACAGCGATAACCCGTACAACAACCGCTGCGACACCCTGGCTCGTGAAGCCATAAAGCGAAAATCATAACCCCATTGGATTCGTATGGCTAAAAATCCAGAAGCTGACTCACCATCGACAAAACCTCAAAAGCGCTCACTGAGAAAAGGGGCTCGACTCCTTCTCTCCATCAGCACTCTTGTCACGGCAGGATTTGCACTGACCGCTCTCTGGGTAAACTGGCCAAAAGCAAAAGTTCAGCCTGAGCCGCTGACACCGTCGCTCAGGAGAATGGTGGATCACCTCCCCGGAACATCAGACGCCATTATTTACATCGGGATGAAAGATATCCGCGAGAGCCGACTCTGGAAGGAGATTATCCCCGATTCCCTGAAAAATGCCCCACTCTTCAAACCCGACGACCAACTGAACACCATGCTCCAGGCATCCGGAATCAACCCTTCTCTGGATATTGATACCCTGTTGATCAGTTTCAAACGCCACGGCTATAAAGAGCAGAACTTTCTTGGCATCGCCTCTGGGGCTTTTACAGAAAAAATCCCTGCATCGCTTCTCAAAATAGTCAGCCGCCGCACAGAGGTCATTGGTGGCCGGCCGTGCTACGCTCTCGACAGCACCCTCTGGCTCTGCCCTCTCGGAGCGAGACAGGCTGCCCTGAGCAACAATAAAAAGATGCTCCAGGAGTTTCTTCTCCCCACCGGAAGCTTTTTCAAGCGTGACTCGCTCTCCGTTGCGCTGATTGACAAAGCCATTTATAAATCGCACCTCTGGTTTGCGCTCCCCTCACCAGCATGGACATCAGGTGCGCTGCAAAGCCTCACCTCAACCAACCAGGGATTAAAGTCCATGGGGAACCTGAATCGCATCCAGAACCTTGCTCTCTCTGTAAAATTCAAGGATGGAATAGAGGGGCAGAGCGAATGGGGATATAGCACCAATCAGGCCGCCTATTTTGCCTCAACTTTTCTCTGGGGAGCCATCAAACTCTCAGAACTGAATAATACCAGAACCACCGAACAGACCAGAGAGCTGCTCAACCGCATCAAGATTCAGCAAAACCTCAAGTCGGTCATTATTCATACAGATCTGCCTTTTGAGCTTTTTCAGACAGCAAAAGAGAAAAAGTAGCAGGAGCATTCACTGACACCTTTGACTTGCTCAAGGCGCGGGTGAGTCACGCAAAAAACAGAGTGAGCCCCCCTTCCAGAGCACCCGTAACGCCCGCCCGGCCATCACCATCTTGCCCTGATGGCTGTTGAGCAGATCGACCAGTTTCTGCAGCGCCTGGCCATCCACAGGAGCATCAAGATCCCTCAAGGCCCTCTTGAACAGCTCTTTCTGCTCAAAAACGGTGAGCAGCTTCAGTGCCTTCACCTCAAGCTTGCCATCAGTCAGAGTGAGGCCTGCCTCCCGTTCACAGAGATTTTCAAAATAGAGTTCAAGAAACTCTTCGAGCTCACCAGCCTGGTTCGACAATCTCCCCAGAGAGGGTAAAAGCTTGTGCGCAAAGCGCTCCTCAATCAGCGGAATCACCCGGTTCCTGATAAAGTTACGATCATAATCGTCGACTCCATTACTCGCATCAATCCGGCTGGCAACACCCTTTTGCGCCAGATATGCCGTAATATCGGCCTTGTGTAACAGCAGCATCGGACGGATAATTTTTCCATTACGGGCGCGGATGCCACGAAGTGCTGAAAGCGAGACTCCTCTGAACAGATTGAACAGAATCGTTTCAGCGTTATCGTTCACATGATGACCGGTGGCAACCCGGCTGAATCCCTGCTCCACCATCACCTGCTCAAAAAAAGCGTATCGCAATATCCGTGCCGTCTCCTCCAGTGACTTTTTCCACTCCTCAGCACAACGCCCTGTCTCAAAACGCTCAACAAAACACTCCAGCCCAAGGGTGAGAGCATGAGCCCTCACAAAAGATTCATCACCATCACTCTCCGTGCCACGAAGCTGAAAGTTGCAGTGAGCGATGGCAAGCTCACAATGCAGAAGTGGCTGCACCGCAGAGAGCAGCGACAAGAGTGCCATTGAATCAGGCCCACCGGAAACAGCAACAAGGACTTTCTCCCCATGATCAACCAAACGCCTTGACCTGACCTCCTGAAGAAACTTTTTTTCCAATGTATTCATTTGAATTGATCCGGAAATGAGCAATCAGCCATCGACAAAAATCAAAAAAATCAAAAAAAATATTTCTCCTCTCTCCCAAGTACAAAATAAATAATTTATTATAGGGGTGAACTTGTCATAACAGAAATAGAAGAGAGACAAAAAAGATGTTGACATCATACGGCCATAGCACCATGATAAAGGTTTTTCTGCTCTGCATGATGCTCAGCGCTGCCGCGATGCTCTTCCCCGTGTGGGCGGAGTTCTTTATTTTTTGTACCATCGGTTCAGTGCTTCTCTTTACCCTCTATTTTTTCCGCGATCCTCCACGAATACCACCCGAGGAACAACGGATTATTCTTGCTCCGGCTGACGGAAAAATTATCCTTGTTCAACCGCATGGCCAAAGCGACAACCCCAACCCGTCAACTCTGGTGAGCATTTTCATGTCGCCCTTCAATGTTCACGTCAATCGCATCCCGTTCAGTGGAAAAGTGACCCATCTGCGCTACTGCCCCGGTCAATTCCTGATGGCTTTTGACAACAAGAGCATGGAGAGCAACGAGAGGATGGAGATTGGTATTGACAACGGGGAGATTGAGGTGCGGTTCAGCCAGGTATCCGGTTTTCTGGCCAGAAGAATTGTCTGCACCCTGAGAAGCGGCGAGATAGTCAAGATTGGCAAACGGTTCGGGATGATCAAGTTCGGCTCAAGAATTGACCTTATTCTGCCGCCATCAGTCAGGGTTGCCGTTCAGCCTGGCGATAAAACCAGGGGAGGTGAAACGGTTATTGCCCGCTACTGAGAAGAGAGTTCCATGATGAAAAGAGTTGCTTCAGGAGGGCATATTGCGTATATAATCTGCATGATATCATGCTTTTCACCACAGTTAAATACCAAGGGAGATACCAATGTTCGGATTAGGTGGCCAGGAGCTCGTGCTCATTCTGCTCATTATTCTGCTGCTGTTTGGAGCAAAAAAGCTTCCCGAACTTGCCAGAGGTTTGGGCAAAGGAGTGAAAGAGTTTAAAAAAGCGCAGCATGAGATAGAGGAGGAGTTTGGCAAGGGTGGTGATGAGACAGCAAAAAAGGAGAAATCAACCTCTTCAACTCAGGCGTAACCTCTCCATTAAGCGAACATGCTCTTCAGCCTTTATATCAAAAATTTTGCCCTGATTGAGGAGTTGACGGTTGCCTTCCACCCTCGATTAACGATAATTACCGGAGAAACCGGTGCTGGCAAATCTATTCTTCTTGGAGCGTTAAACCTTGTCCTTGGAGATCGGGCGAGCAGTGATCTGGTGCGGTCGGGCAGCAGCAAAGCAGTGATAGAGGCCATGCTCAAAGAGGTTTCCTCCGAAACGATTGCAACGCTGCTGCACAATGCAGGTGTTGAAATTGCCCCTGAACTGATTCTCCGCAGAGAGATCTCCTCCAGCGGACAATCGCGCTGCTTTATTAACGACACGCCATGCACAGCAGCTCTCCTCAAAAAGGCGGGAGAGGAGCTGATTGACCTGCACGGCCAGCATGAGCACCAATTGCTGCTGCACGCCGACACCCATGAAACCATGCTTGATGATTTTGCCCTGACAGCAGGTGAAGTGATGGCCTACCAGACCTCCCGAGCAACACTTCAGGGACTCATGAGGCAGGCACATTCACTGAAACAGGATGCCGCCTCCATTCGTGAAAAAAAAGAGATGATCGATTTTCAGTTGAACGAACTCAACAGCGTTGAGCTGAAAAGTAACGAGGTAGAGAGTATCGAAAGCGAAATCATCATCCTCGAAAATGCCGAAACCCTTTTTACCCTTAGCAGCACTCTGAATGAGCTGCTTTACGAAAGCGAACACTCTCTCTATTCCGGCATCGCTGCAGCACTCCACACCCTCGAGAAACTTGCAGCCATTGACAAGCGCTTCGATATTCACCTGCAGGAGAGCCGTACCGCAACAAGCATCATTGATGAACTTTCACGCTTTACGAGGAGCTACGCCTCTGGCATTGACTTTAATCCCCAAAGGCTCGATGGCTTACGAGAACGGCAGCTTCTACTCCAGCGCCTCTGTAAAAAATACCAGCGCACCCTCGACGGGCTGATAGAGCTGAGAAAAGAGCTGGAGGCAAAGAGCGCGCTTGAGGAGAACCTCGAAGAGAGGCTGAACCTCATTGAGCAGGAGGTAAAGAGTCGTAAAGTGGAGCTCTCCAGAGAGGCCGCAACAGTGAGTGCCAAACGTCAGAAAGCTGCACGCCGCCTTGAAACCGCCATTCAGGAGCAGTTGGCTGAACTTGGCATACCAAACGCCACCTTTATTGTCAGCATGACCCACGAGGCGCATCCAGATGGTGATATCTCGGTTGATGGTTCAGCATTTACAGCGTTTACCAGCGGTTATGACAAAATTGAGTTTCTGATCTCCACCAACTCCGGAGAAAAGCCACGACCACTCATCAAGGTGGCATCCGGCGGCGAAATTTCAAGGGTGATGCTTGCCATGAAGAGCGCCCTGGCAGAGTCCACCAACCTGCCGATCCTTATTTTCGATGAAATCGACACCGGCATCAGTGGCCGTGTTGCTGAAGCGGTCGGGAAAAGCCTGAAAAAACTCTCGCGCCTCCACCAGATCATTGCCATTACCCACTTGCCGCAGATAGCCGCCATGGCCGATCTGCACCTCGGTGTCAAAAAATCTCTCCAGCAGGAGAGAACCGTCACAGAGGTGACCCCTCTCGACCACGAAAGCCGCTTGCAGGCCATTGCCAGCCTTATCAGCGGTCATAAAATTTCAGCCTCATCGCTCACTCTGGCGGCGGAGCTGATTGAGGGGGCAAAATAAATTTTACAAAAATCCCGCATTCTTTTAAACGGTAAGAAAAGCTCTGAAAAAGTTACTGGAGATTATACGGCTAATGGTTAACCAACATGTTCCCTGTCAGCCGCCAATGATACGCATCAACTTTCCAAATATTTTCCGGATTAATAGCACAAGAATAACAGCGTGAAAATTTATCTTGACTTATGCGCCATTCAAAGACCACTTGATACCCCGAATCAAATTCGGATTATTTTGGAATCTGAAGCCGTTCTCGGTATTATCATCTATTGCGATAGTGGACAGGGAGAGTTGCTTTCATCAGAAGCGTTGCTTTATGGATGTGAACAGTGTTCGTTTCCAATTCGAAAAGAACATACTCTCGCTGTCTTGGCAAAGGCGAAAGATGTGATTACTGTCGGCACAAAAGAACAATCACGAGCCACAGATTTGATAACTTTTGGCATTAAACCACTTGACGCACTTCATATCGCGTTAGCAGAGTCAGACAACGCTGACTATTTCTGCACATGCGACGATAAATTGTTGCGAAATGCTAACCATGTAAAAAATTTAACAGTGAAAGTGGTAAATCCTGTTGAGTTGGTTCAGGAGATCGAAAAATGATGACAGATACAAAGCCGTTGATTGAAATTAATCAGCAAGCAATCAGCCTGCTTTATAAAGAGTTGGGGGTTGTTGACGCTGTTCGTTTTCTCAAACAATTCACGCAAGGCTACGGTAATTACACCAAAGAGCGGGAGGTTTTATTCGCAAATCACTCCCTTGATACTATTGTGAATGAAATAAAGAACATGCGGAAAATGACACAACCGAACATTCATGGGCGCACGTAAATTCTATCCGGTCTTGAGCAGTGGGTTCAGCAATACGATGAGGCTGACATGCAAAAATTAAGCGCAAATGGGGTAAAGTGGCTCAAAGGCTTTCACCTGATTGCCGTTGCCTGCTGGGTGGGAGGTGCAGTCTCTCTGATATCGCTCTATTTTTTGAAAGCCGGCATTACTGATGGCCGCGTCTTGTACGGAATCAACCAGAGCCTTCATCACGTTGATATGTCGATTGTTGTGGTTCCTGGCGCAATCGGCTCCCTGCTTACCGGCCTGGCATACTCACTCTTTACCAATTGGGGCTTCTTCAAGCACAACTGGCTCACCTTCAAATGGATTGTGACTCTTGTCGCCATTGTGTTTGGAACCTTTTTTCTTGGCCCCTGGGAGTCAACGATGATGGAGATATCGGGGAAACTTGGCATCGCCTCTCTGGGTGATGCCGCCTATCTTTACAACCAAAAGATGAATCTCTGGTTTGGGGCTCTTCAAGTCCTTATACTGATGGGCACTATATTTGTCTCCATTCTGAAACCATGGAAATCAAAAAAGAAGACAAAGAAAACGATCGCATAATAGGGTTGTTCGTTACGCCGCTCTCTGCCGATAGAGATGCTTCTGAAACGCGAATGAGGTGGCTATGGTGTGCTGTATTTCGCGCTCCTTGCCATCAAAAAGCCGGGCACCGCGCCCGATGATCTGCTTGAACTCAATGATCGTTTTGATCTGGCGGAGACAGGATTCCCTGATATCCGATAAAAACTTCGCAAGAATTTGAACCGTCACAGATTATAATGAAGACTCCCCGCCGCAAGCAGCGGTGTATCTGGTTTTAGAAAAAGCTTAACATACTTCACCGCAAGCGGTGGGGAATTGAACCCTGAGAGATTGAATTCAAAAAAAGAATTGATCGCCTCCTCTCTCTTTTTTCTTTGCCCGCAGAAAAAATATGTATACATTATTTCTATAGAAAAGGAGAAGACTATGTTAGCATCTACTGTAGCACAACCCTGTCAGGCAAGCAAGCCTGCCGTGCTCTCAAAGGCTGTAATGAGAGCGGCAGATCTTCTTGGTATAGCGAACTTCACACTGGCGAAGATTCTCGGCTTGAGCCCGTCAACAATCAGCCGGATCAGTGCCGGCGCATATCTGTTGACGGAAGGTAAAAAGGAGTGGGAGTTTGCGGTACTCCTGGTGAGGCTCTTTCGCTCTCTTGACTCCATTGTTGGAGGAAACGAAATGGCCGCAGAGAAATGGCTAAAGAGTGAAAACAAGGCTTTTTCCGGCAAAAAACCTTTAGAACTCATTACAACAGCGGAGGGACTTGTCCGTGTCGTCACCTATTTGGATGCCAGCCGTGGTATTGTCTGAATCCCGTTTCTCTCAATATGAAATATGGCGAGTGGTTGAGGCGCAGCACGTGGTCTCTACCATGAAAATTGTCGATTCTCTTGCTGAACAGGAACTTCTTGAGGATATCATTGAGGAGTGGAAGCCACCTGTTCCAGAGGAGGCTGCAGGATTCAACTTTTTACTTACCACTCCATTTCGCTATCTGCCACTTCGAGGTGGCTCTCGTTTCCGAGCGGAGAATGACCCAGGTCTCTTTTATGGAGCGGAGCGGCTAAAGACGGCAGCCGCTGAAATTGGATACCACAGGTTGCTGTTTTTGCAGGATACCAATGGTATCGACCGTTTGCCACCGACTCCATACACGGCATTTTCTGTTTCTGTGGCAGGGAAAATGGTTGATCTCCGAAACAGCCCCTTCGAGAGAGATGCCGACTTTTGGACACACCCTCGCGACTATGGCGCAACACAGGAATTTGCCCGCGCTGCCCGACAAGCACCCATCGAAGCCATTCTGTACCACTCTGTTCGTGACCCCAAGCCGCATTTTTGTATCGCGGTGCTTACTCCTGCTGCATTCCAGTCAAAAGAGCCCAACACAATGCAGACATGGACGCTTACCGTTTTACCGGAACAGGCTCTATGGCACACTCTTGGCGGTTCCTCATTTTTTTTCCCTACGGCATTTTGGATATAATAAACAAACTGTCACGGGCCAGCAGTCTCTTGATTTGAATTATTGGCTTATATTTTCTTGGCAGCATCAGAATTGCCAACAGGAAGCAATTCCCATAAAAAGAACGATACACCCGACTATCAAAACGGAGTTTTTCATGAGACCACAAACAGCAAAGGCCATCTATCAATTGAAAGTTACGTTGATGGGCTCAAAGCCTCCAATATGGCGGCGCATTCTGGTGCCCGACACCATCACCCTCGGAAAGCTTCACACGGTCATGCAGACGGTGATGGGATGGTTCGATGAACACCTCCATCAATTTGTTCTTGGAAGGGAGCTGTACGGAGTGCCTGACAAGGATGAAAAAGAGCTCTTTTTCGGCATGGGTGTCAAGAATGAAGAGAAGGAGTTTCTGTCAAGCCTGTTGCAAAAAGAGAAGGATTCCCTGACCTATGAGTATGATTTTGGCGATGGATGGCAGCACAAGGTGACACTTGAAAAAATCCTCCCTTTTGACAGCACCATAACACTGCCTTGCTGCATCAAGGGCAAAGGTGCCTGCCCGCCGGAGGATTGTGGCGGTATCTGGGGATACGTTGATTTGGTTCAGGTTATGAGCGACAAATCAAATCCCGATTACGCAGACCGCGCAGAGTGGCTGGAGGAGCATTTTGGTGTCACTGATTTCAAGCCGGAACTGTTTGATCTGGAAGCGGTGAATTCCAGGCTCAGGAGAGCGTGCAGATAATTCAGGAGGTTGCCATCAATGGCAGGATGAAGTCATTAAAACTGATCTGCACCTCCTTGTTGGGCAACCCCAGCTCATATAGCTTTCCCACGCCCGACGGTATCACGCGCTTGATGGTCAAGTAGCCAGTCTGAAACAGAATGGTCTCCAACTTGAGATTTTCAATATCGAAGCTGTTGAGCAGTGACTCATTAACGCACAGGCTCTCAAACCGGGGTATAGCATAGCTGTTCTTTTTGATCAGCTTAATCAGGAAACTCGGCGTACCGGTTTCAAACCAGTAATTGTGAAGTCGTAGAGATGTTACAAAAGTCTGATAATCCCTAAAAAAAATACATTTTCCTCCAAAAAATCGGCCGACTCAAGGCGGCCTTTCAGTTGTAGCTCCGTTACGCAAAATTATGGCGTGCGGTGCCTCGATACGCGCTTCGCGCTACTCGGCATCCGAAAGCGCAGCATCCCCTGACCGGCCGATGGATGGCCGCCTGTGGGCTGCTCCATTGTTGATGTTATTGGAGTAATAATGGAGTAATGCCAGCCACACCAGTGGCGGTGCCATTACAACCATAACATTTGTTTTGAATGAAATACTGAGAGAACTTCGATACGTGATAATTCAATATTGATTTGATAAACAATTCGATAGTCCCCATACAGTAACTCACGCAACGTATCGTTTGCATATTCGGGAACTTGCCTGCCGAGACAGGGAAATTCCTTAAGCTTGCAAACGGCTTGCTGCACTCCGTCGGCCCATTTTCGTGCGGCTATTGGCTTATCTGCTGCAATAAAGCGGGCGTTCTCTTCAATTTGAACCTGATTTCCCGGGAGAAATATAACGATGAAAGAAATATATTTATAAAATAAAATACGTTACCATATATTTATCCCTGATTTTCAAGAGAATGCAAGTTGTAATTATAACTATTTTTCCGAGCAC